>OJEN01000005.1_pt1 | contig 178677 bp, 166 predicted proteins | sample 1593351 | NCBI WGS metagenome assembly OJEN01 (sample SAMN05416777, study PRJEB24817) | seawater metagenome | isolation source: Sea water | place: Canada:Atlantic | collected 2013-11 | reverse complement strand
GGGGGCCGGACCCGCCTTGTTTTCACCGCCGAACCCGCCATCGCCCCGGCAAAAGGCCGACATCGCGACGCGCGCCAGCTTTTCACCGCTGTCCGCGTCGATGATCTCGCGGCTTTGATAGATGACGGCGCCCTTGCCCTCACCCTTGTCCGAGATGAAGTCGATCTTGCTGCGGCCGATGATGTTGGCGTTCACGGGCAGCGGCTTGTAGATATCCAGCCACTGTTCGCCGTGCAGAACTTTCTGCCAGTTCACCCCGGTCTTTGGATTGCGCAGCCAGAATCCCGGATATCCCAGCGTGACCGCCATCGAGGGGACCGCCTTCAGGCCGTCCTCGTAGACAAAGGCGAGTTCTTTCTTGTCGGTCGGATCCTCACCGAATCCCAAGCCCAGCGCGTACAGGATGGTATCCCGCTGAGTCAGCGTCTGCTGGATTTCCTCGAAATCCCAGTCCGAAAGTGCTTCGAAATCCAATGGCATGATCTTTCCTCCCTTGATCCTCGTCAGAGCGTGGCTTGTGATCCCAGAATTGCCGTGACCTGGCTGGACAATACACCGCCGTTGCCGTGTGCCAGTGCCAGATCGACATTGTTCAACTGAATACCGGGCGCGTCGCCACGGATCTGACGGGTCGCCTCGATTATGGTGAAGATACCGTACATGCCGGGGTGCACGCAGGACAAACCCCCGCCATTCGTATTCACCGGCAAAACGCCGCCGGGCGCGATACGACCACCTTCGACAAAGGCCCCGCCCTCGCCCTTGGCACAAAAACCGAGGTCTTCGAGGAACAGAATGGTGTTGATGGTGAAGGCGTCATACAGCTCCACCGCCTGGATATCCTCCGGCGACACGCCCGCCGCCGCAAAGGCGCGCTTGCCCGATTTCCGGGCGGCAGTCACGGTGAAATCCTTCATCTGCGAAATCTGTCTGTGCGAGCTTTCGGCAGCGCTGCCCAGCACATAGACCGGTGGCTTGGGAAAATCCCGCGCGCGATCGGCCCGCACCATCACCACCGCGCCGCCACCATCGGTCACCAGACAGCAATCCCGCACCGTCAGCGGATCCCCGACCATGCGCGCGCCCAACACGTCCTCGCGGGTCAAAGGCCCGCGCTGGAACGCTTCGGGGTTGTGCTGCGCCCAGGCCCGGGCAGAAACCGCCACGTCCGCCAGCTGTTCGCGCGTGGTGCCGTATTCATGCATGTGCCGTGCCGCCGCCATCGCATATGCGGAAATCGGATAGCGCGGATTATACGGCGCCTCATAGGCCGGCGGGCGCGAGGCCGTCACCAGCTTGCCCGAGGCCGTGCGTTGGTTGGAGCCGTAGACGATCAGCGCGACATCGCACAGACCGGCCTCCAGCGCCATGGTCGCAGATGTCAGATAGTTCACGAAGGACGAGCCGCCGGTCATGGTGCCATCCATGAAGCGTGGCTGGATGCCCAGATATTCGGCCGCCATCAGCGCCGGCATGCTGTCTTCCATCATGGTGCAGAACAGCCCGTCCACATCAGACAGCTTCAACCCGGCATCGCCAAGTGCCGCCAGTGCCGATTGCGCCATGACGTCATAGGCCGTCAGGCCATGCGCCTCACCAAAACCGGCATGGCCGGTGCCCACGATCGCGGATTTTCCCCGAAGTTCACTGGTCATGCTTATCTCTCCACCGGTTTGAACAGCACGGCCGGGGCCCCCTCGGCCTCGCCCACGAAAGCGGTTACCGGCATGTCGATGACGACATCTGCGGGCGCGATGCCTTCCACCCGGCTCATCATGCGCACACCCTCATCAAGCTCGATCACGCAGACGTTGTAGTCGCCGCCCCGTTCGGGTTTTTGCCGCACGACAGTGGTGGTATGAACCCGGCCGTTGCCGCTGGCACGTTCCCACGAGATTGCGGCCCCATGACAGTGCGGGCACAGAACCCTGGGAAAGAAATGAAACGCCCCGCAATCATCGCATTTGGGTAGCAGGATTTCACTGTTGGCCAGTGCGCGCTGAAAAATCTGGTCTGGTGCGGTGGCGTTCGGCACTTGCGGTCTCCTTCGCGTCTTCGGATTTCCGGGTAAGCGTGTTGATATAATTTCTAACATTTGTTAGATTTCGTCAAGTCCTTAGCATCACCTGCGAGAAACACATGTCAGACACAAATTCATCGCCTCTTTCCGGCAAACTGGTTATCGCGCTCGAACAGGCGGTGGCCGCCCCATTCTGCTCGTCACGGCTGGCCGATGCCGGGGCGCGGGTGATCAAGGTGGAACGCAAGGGCGCAGGCGATTTTGCGCGCGCCTACGACTCTGCCGCCAACGGCGAAAGTGCCTATTTCACGTGGTTGAACCGGGGCAAGGAATCCATCGCGCTGGATATCAAGTCCGAGGAAGATCAGGCAATTCTGTTGAAAATGCTGGAAACCGCCGATGTGTTTATCCAAAATCTGCTGCCCGGCGCGTTGAAGAAGCTGGGCCTCGATTCGGCCACTCTGCGGCAGAAGTTTCCCCGCCTCGTGACCTGCGACATCACCGGCTACGGTGAGGATGGCCCCATGCAAAACGCCAAGGCCTATGACCTGTTGGTGCAATGCGAGAGCGGGCTGGCCTCGGTCACCGGCACGCCGGACGGGCCGGGCCGGGTTGGCGTTTCAGTCTGCGATATCGCCACCGGCATGACGGCCCACGCCGGCATCTGCGAGGCCTTGATCGCGCGCGATCAAACCGGCAAGGGACGCGGTGTTTCGGTGGCGATGTTCGACGTGATGGCCGATTGGATGGCCGTCCCGCTGCTGTATCACGACTACCTTGGAAAACCGACGCCGCGCGTCGGGCTGAACCACACGGTCATCTGCCCTTATGGCGCCTACAAATGCCGCGATGGGCAGCTTGTCGTCATCGCGGTGCAGCATTCGGGGGAATGGGTAAGGTTCTGCGAACTCATTCTGGGCGACTCGAATCTGGCCACGGATCCGCGATTTCACGACAATACCTCACGTCTGCACCACAAGCAGGAGCTGGAAGTCCTCATCAACGCGGTGTTTTCCTCCCATGATCGTGCCGAGATGCTGAAGCGGCTCGATGCTGCTGGCATTGCGTCCGGGGCGGTGAACGATGTCGCATCTCTGTCCAGCCATCCGCAACTTGACCGATCCAGCGTCGCCACGCCTTCTGGTGAGATCAACGTTCCCACGCCCCCGATTCGGCGCAGCGGGGTCGAAACCTCACTCGGGCCCTGCCCGGCACTCGATGCCGACGGTGAAGCCATCCGCGCAGAGTTCGCGCCGCGCACACAAGAAGGGCCACGTACGTAAATGACTGTCGAGAAAAAGCCCGCGATCCTTGATGGGGTCAGGATCATTGACCTGACCTCGGTGGTTTTTGGTCCCTTGGCCACCCAGATGCTGGGTGATCTCGGTGCCGATGTGATCAAGGTCGAAGGCCCCGAGGGCGATCTGCTGCGCAACGTCCAGCCGTCGCAGAACAAGCAGATGGGTGCGGCCTTCCTGGGCAGCAACCGTAACAAACGCAGTGTCGTGATCGACCTGAAGGCGCAGGACGGTCGCGATCAGTTGCGCAAGCTGCTGGCCGATGCGGATGTGATGATTTCGAGCATCCGGCCCGCCGCGCTCGCCAGATTGTCCCTCGATCCCGAAACCTTGCGGCGGGAAAATCCGGGCCTGATTACGGTGGCCGCGACCGGCTATGGCCAGGACGGACCCTATGCCGCCAAGCCCGCATTCGACGACATCGTCCAGTCAGTTTCGGGCCTGGCCAGCCTGGCGACATTGCGCGATCCCAACGACGCACCCGCCTATGCGCCGACCATCCTCGCGGACAAGCTTGGTGGCGTAACCGCCGCCTATGCGGTCATGGCAGCCCTGTTTCATCGGGAACGTACGGGTGAAGCTCAGCATGTCGAGGTTCCGATGTTTGAAACGCTGACGTCGTTTCTGCTGGCCGAACATCTGGATGGCGCCACCTTCGAAGAAACCCCGCAGGATTTCGGCTATGACCGCATGCTGGTGCCACACCGGCGCCCGGTTCAAACCGCGGATGGCTATATCACGATTTTGCCCTACACCAACCTGCAATGGGCCCGCTTCTTCAAGGCGGTCGGGCGCGATGACATGGTTGACCACATATGGGTCACCGACATGGCCGCACGCAGCCGCAACATCGGTGCAGTCTACGATATGGTCGCGCAGGTGGCGCTGACACGAACAACCGAAGAATGGCTCACCCTGACGGAGGAGGCCGACATTCCTGCCATGCCGGTGCGCAATCTGGCGGAATTGCCGGGCGACCCGCACCTGGCCGCGACCGGCTTTTTCCAGCGGATCGAACATCCCTCCGAGGGCCCGATCTGGACGACCCGACCGCCTGTCCGATTTTCCGCGACCCCGGCCCGCCACGATCATCGCCCTGCCCCCCGCCTGGGGGAGCATACCGAGGAAATCCTCGGCAAGGGTGATGACCAGGATCGATGATTAGGGAGGTCGATGATTAGGGACTTTCCCCTCAGACATCCATCGAACGGGCGATAAGTTCCTTCATGATCTCGTTGGTGCCGCCATAGATCATCTGCACCCGGCTGTCCGCGTACAAGCGGGCGATCGGGAATTCCATCATGAAGCCGTAGCCGCCATGCAATTGCAGACACTCGTGCATGACCTCGTTCTGGGTCTGGCTGCCCCACCATTTCGCCATCGACGCCGTGGCCGCATCCAGCTCACCCACCTCCAGCCGCGCGATGCCATCATTGACGAAGCTGCGCAGCAACTCGGCCTTGGTCTTGCATTCCGCCAGCTTGAAGCGAGTGTTCTGGAAATCCATGATCCGGTTGCCGAAGGCCTTACGGTCCTGAACGTATTTCACCGTCTCGTTGATGGCGAAGTCGATGAAGCCTAGCGCAGTGATACCGATCATCAGCCGTTCCCAAGGCAACTGTTTCATCAGCTGATAGAACCCCTGGCCTTCCTCCGGGCCAAGCAGGTTCGCCGTTGGCACGCGCACGTCCTCGAAAAACAACTCGGCCGTGTCCGAACCCTTCATGCCCAGCTTTTTCAGGTTCCGTCCGCGACGGAAACCTTCGGCATCCTCGGTTTCCAGAACGATGAGGGAAACGCCCTTGGCACCCGCGCTCCGATCAGTCTTGGCCACGACCACGATGAGATCGGCGGTATGGCCGTTGGTGATGAAGATCTTCGAGCCGTTGATCTTGTAATGGTTGCCGTCCCTCTCCGCGTGGGTCTGGACGTTCTGAAGGTCCGACCCAGTTCCCGGCTCGGTCATGGCGATTGCCGCCACGCTGTCGCCACTGATCAATCGCGGCAACCACTTTTTCTTTTGTTCTTCACTGCCATAGGCATTGATGTAGTGGATGACGATGGTCTGGATGCCATAGCCCCATCCGGTGTCACCCGTAAGGCCCTGCTCGTAAACAGTAATCGAATCGAACCCGATGCCGCCGCCGAACCCGCCATATGCCTCGTCGATTGAGCCGCCCATGACACCCTGTTTGCCGACCGTCCGCCAAAATTCGCGGTCGACGATGCCTTGCTCGGCCCATTTGTCGACATTCGGTGCCATCTCGGCATCGAAGAGCTTACGGGTACTTTCCGCAAACATCTTGTGTTCATCGGTGGCCCAGGCGGGGGAATTCTTGATCAGGGACATGTTGCCATCCTACGGAGCGTTGCACGCATTTCAGGAAATCTAACAAGTGTTCTGTTTCCTGACAACGGCCCACAACCTCGTGTGACGGTGCGTCATGTTCAGCCCTGACTGCGCCCCCAAACGCAAAAGGCCCGCCGATATGGCGGGCCTTTGATGTGATACTCGGTGATTATTCGGCACCGTATCCTAGAGTTTCTCAGTCAACTCCGGCAGAGCCTGGAACAGATCCGCGACCAGACCGTAATCCGCGACCTGGAAAATCGGGGCCTCTTCGTCCTTGTTGATCGCGACGATGATCTTCGAATCCTTCATGCCCGCCAGATGCTGGATCGCGCCTGAGATACCGGCCGCGATGTAGAGGTTCGGTGCAACGACCTTACCGGTCTGTCCGACCTGCCAGTCGTTCGGAGCGTAGCCACTGTCAACCGCCGCGCGCGATGCGCCGACGGCGGCACCCAGCTTGTCGGCCAGCTTCTCAATCAGGGCGAAGTCTTCTTCGGAGCCTACACCACGACCGCCGGACACGACAATTCCAGCCGATGTCAGATCAGGGCGATCACTCTCGGCGACCTTGTCCTCCACCCAGGAGGACAGACCCGGATCAGCGGTGACGCCAACGGTCTCGACCGGGGCGGACCCACCTTCGCCTGCGGCGTCAAAGGTTGATGTCCGGAAGGTGATGACCTTCTTGGCATCCTTCGACTTCACGGTCTGAACCGCGTTACCGGCATAGATCGGGCGCTCGAACGTATCGGCATCGACCACGCCGGAAGCGTCGGAAATCACCATCACGTCCAGCAGGGCCGCTACACGAGGCATGACGTTTTTCGCATCTGTCGTGGCGGGGGCAACGATGTGCTCGTAATCATCCGCCAGGCTGACGATCAGCGCTGCCGTGGCTTCCGCCAGGCGGTGGCCCAGAGAAGCATCTTCGGCCACCAGAACCTTGGCAACACCGTCAATCTTCGCCGCGGCATCACCCGCAGCAGCGGCAGATGCGCCGGCGACCAGAACCGTCACCTCACCCAGCTTCTCGCACGCCGCTACAGCCTTGGCCGTGGCATCCATCGCCAAATTGCCGTCAGTTACTTCCGCAAGGAGTAGAACAGCCATTACACAGCCCCCGCTTCTTTGAGTTTCGCGATCAGCTCATCAACGGAGCCGACCGTGATGCCAGCCACACGCTCCGCCGGTTCCGCCGTCTTAACGATTTCCAGCCGGTTGGCGACATCGACGCCGTAATCGGAAGCTGACTTTTCTTCCAAGGGCTTCTTCTTCGCCTTCATGATGTTGGGCAGGGACGCATAGCGCGGCTCGTTCAGGCGCAAATCGACCGTGATGACGGTGGGCATGGAAACCTCGATGGTCTGCAATCCGCCGTCCACTTCGCGCGTGACCTTCGCCTTGTCGCCCGCGATCTCGACCTCCGATGCGAATGTCGCCTGCGACCACCCCATCAGCGCGGCCAGCATCTGGCCAGTCGCATTCATGTCGTTGTCGATGGCCTGCTTGCCGCAGAGCACGAGCCCGGGCTGTTCCTCATCCACAATCGCCTTGAGGATCTTGGCAACGGCCAGCGGCTCGATATCGTTGTGTACGTCGTCGGCGGCGACAACCAGAATGGCGCGATCCGCACCCATGGCCAGGGCCGTGCGCAGGGTTTCCTGCGATTGCTTGACGCCGATGGACACGACGACCACCTCATCCGCTTGACCGGCTTCCTTCAAGCGGATCGCCTGCTCGACGGAGATCTCGTCGAACGGGTTCATCGACATCTTTACGTTCGCAAGATCAACACCCGTGCCGTCCGCTTTGACGCGTACTTTCACGTTGTAATCGATAACGCGTTTGACAGGTACAAGCACCTTCATGGGCGTTACTCTCCTTAAGTTATTGATGTTTTTCGACCATAGTGGCAGTCATAGCTTAGCGATCTTTGAATTCGGGCTTTCTCTTGCCTGAAAACGCTTTCATCGCTTCGGGGAAATCATGAGCGCACAACAGGACGCTTTGCGCATCGCGCTCGATGTCCAGTGCCTCCAGATAGCTGCTCTCGGCGGTGCTGCGCATCACCCGCTTTGCGGTCTGTACGCCAAACATCGGATGCTGGGCGATCTCGTTTGCGATCTCAAGCGCGCGCTCCTCGACCCGGTCGGCCGGAACGCATTCTTCCACAACGCGCAGTTCCTTGGCCGTGCGGCCGTCGATCTCACGCCCTGTAAGGACAAGCATCCGGGCCACCCCGGCCCCGGCACGTTGCTGAAGCAACCAACTCGAACCGGTATCGGGGCATCCGCCGACGCGGGCAAAGACTTCACACAGTCGCGCATCCTCGGCGGCGACGACAATATCGGCCGACAGGGCAAGGCTCAGACCGGCACCAAAGGCGACGCCGCAGACGGCGGAAATCAGTGGCTTGCGAAAGAAGTACGCCGCCCGCCCGCCGTCGTGAACCCTATCGACCATCTCGGAGGTCGCTCTGGCACCCTTGGCGATTTCATCCTGGAACCCGACGAGATCGCCGCCGCTGCTGAAATGGTCACCGCCGGTCAAGACCACGACACGGATTGCATCGTCGCGGTCAGCTTCCTTCAGAAGCGTCACCAGCTCATCGACGAAGTCGACACTGTAAGGATTGCGTTTCCCCGGTTGTACAAACCGCAGGATGCCAATCGGGCCGTTCCGTTCCAGGCGAATGTGTTCGGTCATTGCAGGTTCCCTCAGGTTCCGGTCCAGACGGGCGCTCGCTTCTCGGCAAAAGCCTTCGGACCTTCGATCGCGTCATTGCTGGCATACACAACCTCGTGCAGGCGCTTGCCTTCTTCGAGGCCAGCGGCGCAGCCCAGATCCATGGTTGCGCGCACGCCGCCTTTTGCCGCGATCACCGAGAGCGGGGCCGCGCTGGCGATCCGCTTGGCGATCTCCATCGCCCGGGCGCGGACGGCCGCCGGTGTGTCTTCGAGGTAGTTCGTGAATCCGTAATTGTGCAGACGTTCGATCGGCATCAGGTCGCCGGTCAGAACGATTTCCATAAGGATGGGCTGCGGCAGCATCGACAGCGCCGGGGATGCCCAAGGCGACCCACGACCGATCTTGACTTCGGTAATGCCGACCTTCGTACCCTTCAGCCCGACGCGCAGATCGCAGTTCAGCGTCAGCATCATGCCGCCGGCCATCAACGATCCGGTCATCGCGGCAATGATGGGCTTTTTGCAGGCGCGCATCGTCTCATGGAACGGGTCGCGCATCTTGGTCAGGATATCGACGCCCTCGTCCCGCGCGATTTGTGTGGCTTCCTTCAAATCCATTCCGGCGGAAAAGACACCGCAATCGGATGAGGTCAGAATGGCGACGCGGATACTATCGTCCGCCTCGATCCTCTCCCAGGCATCGGTCAGCCCGTTCGTCGCGGCCACGGACAGAGCGTTCTTGCGCTCGGGCCGATTGATACAGACGGTTGCGATGCCGTCTTCAACTGTCACTTCGATAGGGCTCATGATATCTGCTTCGTTTCTTTGGAATATACCGGGTGTAATTCTCGTATGGGGTTTCCCCGCGGCATGAGCGCCGCGGGGAAGTTCATGCTTATTCGACGCTGAACGATTCGGAGCTTTCCTTGATGACTTCCCAAACGATGTCGAGATAGTCCGCGCTCCAGTCAGTCAGCGGGACCCAGGCCTCGCCGTCCCACTGCTCGATGCGGGTCTTGCCACCGCCACCGTGATCCTCGGGGGTCACAGTGACCGGGGCCATCACCCCATCGCCATCGAAGCCGGAAAGCGATTCATAGGCAGTCTTCATGCTCTCGGGCGTCAGCGGCCAGCCATCTTCGGCAACCGCAATACGTGCAGCTTCGAAAGCAGTCGAAAACATCGCCATGCCGGTGTTGTAGTACACGTCGCGAACCAGGCTTTCAGGACCGCTGCCATTGCCGTCGGCATAGTAGGTATCCAGCATCAGACGCACGATCGGCACTTCCTGGCCACCGGCCACGTTGGTGCCGCGCAGAATGCCCGTTGCCTCTTCGGCACCGATATTTGCGATATCGACTTCGTTGAACCAGTTAACCGCGATGTAGCGGTCGATCGGGAACCGGTTCCGGCGCATTTCCTTGGAAGCAACCACGTGCCCACTGGCCAGAAGCCAGCTGATCACGTAGTCGGGCTGGTCGCGGCGGATGCTGCTCCATGCGCCGGACTGGTCCGACCCCGGCAGCGGTACGGGATAAAGCTCCAGCTCGAATCCTTCACGCTCGGAGAGGGTTCTGAGAATCTCGATCGGCTCCTGACCGAACGGATAATCCAGATAGATGAACCCGATCTTCGCGTCGCTCAGATCGCCGTCCAGCTGCTCCTTGATGAAGGCCACGTCGTTTGCCGCCTGCTGCCAGTAGGTCGGACCGACGGGGAATACCCATTCGAAGACTTCACCGTCGACAGCATCACCACGGCCCACAAAGGACTGCATCAGGATGTTTTCGTCGTTCATCGCCCGGGGCAGAACCGCGTTCGTGACCGGCGTGGACATGAAGTTGAAGATGAACACACCGTCGCGCTTGAGCTGCTCATAACACTCAACGCCGCGCTGCGGCTCGTTGCCGTGGTCGCGCACGATGATTTCAATCGGGTGTCCCTCGATGCCACCATTATCGTTGGTGTACATCGCAAGATCCTGGGCAGCCTGGGCCACCTGGGGTGTGACGAACGTGTACGACTTGCTGAGGTCGAAGCAGAGGCCGAACTTGATCGTCTCCTCGGACTGTGCGGAGGCCACCGTGGCGGTTGCCGCCAGTGCGGTGGTCAGGGCCACCGCCGTAATATGTTTTTTGAGTGTCATCTGGTCTTTCTCCCGTTGGTTAAGTTCAGGGTAGCTTTTTGATTTGCGGGCGCGCCGCCACCCCCGGTGACGCTGACCCATTCGTTAACGGACTGGCATGGCACATATTCGCTGGAGCCGAGTCTGTCCGCGTTCCACAGTGCGATGCACGTCTCGCCTGCGCCACCGTGATTTTGCGCCGTCAGAACAATCGGCATCCCTTCAGGTTCTGACCGGCGCCACGGCAATGGTTTCTTCCTTTCCTCGCTGAACGATATCTGACTGGAACCTCAGCTCAGCCAACGCTTGCGCCGGCTGTAATGCTTGACGTTGTGGAAATCCGTGCCCTCACCGGCGCCAAGATAGAATTCCTGGATGTCGGAGTTCGCCTTGAGAGCCGCGGCCGTGCCGTTCATCACGACGCGACCGTTTTCGATCAGATATCCCTCGGACACGATTTCCAGTGCGGCCAGCGCGTTCTGCTCAACCAGAAGAACGGACATGCCGTCCTCCTTGTTGATCTTTTGCAGGATGCCGAAGATCTCGGCCACCAGGAACGGTGCAAGCCCGAGGCTCGGTTCATCCAGCATGAGCAGTTTCGGCTGGGTCACCAATGCGCGACCGATGGCCAGCATCTGCTGCTCACCACCCGAAAGGTAACCGGACAGCGAATTGCGTCGCTCGGCCAGCCGGGGGAAGTAGTTGTAGATCTTCTCCTTTTCCACATTCAGTGTGGAGCGGGACATCCCGCTCGGCGCTGCTGCAGTCAGGTTTTCCTCAGGCGTCAGATGTTCAAACACACGTCGTCCTTCGATGACGTGACAGATGCCCTGAGCGACGCGATTTTGAGCGAGCATATCGGTAATATCAGTTCCTTCGAACTTGATCTCACCGCGGCTGACACGCCCGCGCTCAGCTTTCAGCAAACCGCTGATCGCCTTGAGCGTCGTGCTTTTTCCCGCTCCGTTCGATCCCAGAAGCGCGATCATCTCGCCCTTTGGCACCTGCACCGAAACACCTTTGATCGCCAGCATCACGTTATCGTACAGCACCTCGACGCTGTTCATCGACAGGATGGGCTGGGCTTCGACCTTGTCTTGCATCGGCATTCCCCTTTACTTTCTGAGCTGATCGAAGGGCCAGACCATCAGGTAATCCCTGATATTGCCGTAGAGCTTACCCAGCCCCAGCGGTTCAATCAGAAGGATTATGACGATCAGCGCTCCATAGACCGCGTTCGGGATATGGGCGAGCGTTTCAACGTTGATCTGCATTCCCAGCGACTGGCTTCCACCCGAGACGATCCCGTTGACGATGCCCGGTACGAGCAGGATCAAGGCAACGCCCATATAGGACCCGATAATGCTGCCAAGTCCGCCAACGATCACCATCGCCAGCACCTGGATCGACACGGCCACCGAGAATTGCTCCGGTGCGGCCAGGAAGAAGAACGTCGCAACCAGCAGCGCACCACTTACACCCGCAATGAAGGACGACGTCGCGAAGGCCAGGATCTTGTAGTAAAAACTGTTGACGCCCAGAATTGCAGCGGCGAAATCCTTTTCCCGCACCGCAACCAGCGCACGCCCCAAACCGGTACGTTTGAGATTCAGCATGAAGATCGTAACCAGCACACACCACCCGAACGCGACATAGTAATAGCCGGTGTCAGAGGTGATATCCTGTCCCAGCAGGGCCAGGGTCGGGGATTGAAGCGACGCATGCGAACCGCCCGTGATCGCAGGCGAGTGGGTCAGCACCCAGTCCATCACGAACTGCATGGCGAGCGTCGTGAGCGCGAGATAGAGCCCCTTCACCCGCAATGCGGCAAACGCGAACAGGCTGCCGATCACCGAGGATGCCAGACCCCCGATGATGAGGGCGAATTCCCAGGGAATTCCAAACCGCGCCGCGTGGATCGAAGCATACGCACCCACAGCCATGACAGCCGCGTAGCCCAGGTGAAGCTGGCCGGCCCAACCCGTCACCAGGTTCAGACCCAGTGCGGCGGCCGTCCAGATCAGCCATGGCAGCATGTAGCTGTTGAGGTAGAGCGACGGAACAATGAATGGTGCCGCAAGACCGAACAGCAGGACGAACACAGCCAGATTCCGGTCAGCGGGTACCTTGAAGATACGGCTGTCGGAGACATAGTTCGCGTGGTGGACACCGGAAAGTCGGTAGAACATCCCTTATACCCTTTCGATGTCGTGACGACCAAACAGGCCGTGCGGACGGATCATGACCGTAAGAATGAGCACGGCGGCGACGATAAGCTCCCGGCTTCCGCCTCCGACAATCGGATCGAGGAAGTCAGCGCCCACGTTCTCGATGATGCCGAGAAGAATTCCGGCGACCACTGCGCCCAGAATACTGTCGAGACCACCCAGAACAGCAACCGTCAGACCCTTGAGAAGCAACAGTGACAGCGCCTGATCGACACCCTGGATTTCACCCCAGATAACCCCTGCCGCCATGGCAACGACCGAGGCCAGCGCCCAGGACAACCCGACGCCACGTTCGACCGAAATACCGACAGACCATGAGGCCATGTAGTCATCCGCGATCGCGCGCAACTTGATGCCGGTCCGTGTGCGGAAAAACAGCATGAAGGCGACAAAGAGGGCAATCGCCACCGCGGCACCGACAACATGGATGCGGCTGAGGAAGATGTCGCCCAGGAACAGTGGCTCGTAGCTAACCCCAAGTTCCATAGACCGCGACGTTCCACCCCAGATGGCAAGCGTTGTGCCGCGCAGGAAGATATCCAGCCCCAGTGTCATCATCAGGATCATCACGACCGGACGACCGGCCAGACGGCGCAGAGCAACACGCTCAATACCAAATCCCAGACCGAACATGAGGACCGCGCCGATCGGAATGGCCAGCCAGAGCGGCAGACCCAGATCGCGTGCCAGCGCCAGAACCACATAGGCACCGACCATCGTCAGCCCGGCCTGCGCCAGATTGGGCACTGAGGAGGCCTTGTAAATCAGCACGAGGCCGATAGCGAAGAGCGAATATAGTAGTCCCGTCAGGGCACCGTTAATCGCTAGTTCAGACAAAAAGATCCAGTCCATTCATACCTCCCTGATGGGAAGGCTTCTTTCGACCTTCCCTACTTCCCCGGTCTCGTAAGTCACCTGAGCGCTTACATGGACCTCTTTTGAACCGTCGTAGAGTGCCGCGATAACATCGGCGTAGCGCTCTTCGACAACCTTGCGGCGCAATTTCCGGGTCCGCGTGATTTCACCATCGTCCGGGTCGAATTCTTTCGGCAGACTGACAAAGCGTTGCAGGCGCAACGGCTCCGTCACGGCCTTGTTCACGCGCTGGAACGCCTCATGCAGAAGCGTCGCGACCTCATCGCGCTGCGACAGATCGGAATAGGACACGTAGGGCACCCCGTTCACCTCCGCCCAATGGCCTACCGCTTCGAAATCGACGCAGACCATTGCCGTCAGCTCATCCAGTCCCGCGCCGAGGACGGCTGCGTCCTTGATGTACGGGCTGAACTTCAACCGGTTCTCGATATAGTTCGGAACGTAGCGTTCACCGCCGCCCGTATACATGACCTCCGAGACACGACCCAGAACCACGAGTTGACCGTTATCCTCCAGATAGCCGGCATCGCCCGTGCGCAGCCACCCGTCTTCGAGAGCCTCGGCGCTTGCTTCCGGCTTGTTGTAATAGCCGGCGAAGACGCTGTCGGAACGCAGGAGAATCTCACCGGTATCGTCGATCTTGACCTCGACACCGGGTGCGGGCTTGCCAACGGTATGCAGGCGCACCTCGTTCGGGGCCTGCATCGCGCTGATCGCACTGATTTCCGTCTGTCCGTAGAACTGACGCAGCTTGATGCCCAGGGCGCGATAGAAGACGAACGTGTCCTCACCGATCGCCTCACCACCGGTGAAGGCATTCTTCAGACGGCTCATGCCGAACTGATCCTTGATCGGTCCGAAAACGAGGGCTTCGCCCAACAGCCGGCCCAATGGCTCGAACAAACCGCTGCTCTTGCCGTTCAGCTTGTCTGTTTCGGCGGCGACCGCACGGTCCATGAAGAAGTGGTACAGCCACTTTTTCAACCGTGTTGAATCCTCCATTCCGACCTGAATCGTCGTCAGCATCTGATCCCAGCTTCTGGGAGCCGCCAGATAGAATGTCGGTGCGATTTCGCGCATATCCCGAACGACGGTTTCCTGTCGTTCCGGCACGTTCACGGTAAACCGGTACAACAGCGCCGCCGCGACCGTAATCGCATAGTCACCCACCCAGGCCATCGGCAGATAGGCGAGGATCTCCTCTCCTTCACCATATGCCCCGGCATCATGGCCATTCTTCGCAGCCGCGAGGACGTTCTTCTGGCTCAGCACGATGCCCTTCGGCTTGCCCGTCGTTCCCGACGAATGCAGGAAAATTGCCGGGTCGTCGGGTTGGGTTCTGTTCAGAAGCTCCTCACGCCGGTTGGGCTTTTCGTTGAGATCGTGTTTGCCGATCTCCACCAGGTGATCCCATGACATGAGACCATCTTCATCATAGGCTTCGAGCCCGCGGGTTTCATCATATATGATGTGCTGGATGCCGCTGGCACCCGCGCCGCGTATCTCAAGGATCTTGTCGACCTGCTCCTGATCTTCGGCGATGGCCGCAACGATCTCGACCTCACCCAGGAAATGCTGAAGCTCCTCAAGCGTCGCGCCCGGATAGGCCGGCATCGCGTAGGCGCCCAGCAGCGCGATGGACAGCATCCCGCCATAGAGCCGCGCACGGTTGTCGCCCAGGATGAGCACAGCCTTGCCCCGCGTTACGCCGATTTTCTCGAGCCCGGCCGCACAGGCCAGAACCTCCTCGACGTATTCGGACCAGGTGCTTTCTTTCCAGATTCCGCGCTCTTTTTCGCGAACCGCGATGCTCGACCCATGGCTGGACGCGTTGCGCGCCAGCAATGCGCCGATCGTGTCGCTGGCGGTATTTTGCATCATCGACCCCTCAGTCATGCGCCCCTCCAACATATGCCTCGATGACCCTGGGGTCCTTTACAACTTCTCTCGGAATGCCGCTGGCGATCATCTCGCCGTAGTTCAGCGCCAGCATGCGATCGCAGATGCCGATGATCACATCCATGTGGTGCTCGATCAGCAGGACACTGACGCCGCGCTCGGCCCGTGCATCCAGAATGAAGCGGGACATGTATCCCTTTTCTTCCTGGTTCATGCCGGCCATCGGCTCATCCAGAATCAACATTTGCGGCTCGGCCACCAGCGCGCGGGCCAGCTCGACCCGCTTTTTCAAGCCGATGGGCAGCCCGTCGACCATCTCGTGGCGGATGCTCTCAAGCTGCAGGAACTCGATGACTTCCTCGACGACCTTGCGGTTCTCGATTTCCTCGCGCTGCGCGGCCCACCAGTAAAGCGCCGTGCGCAGAACGCCCGGGTTCATGTGGATGTGCCGGCCGAGCAGGATGTTATCCAGAACGCTCATCCCGTTGAACAGTGCCAGGTTCTGGAACGTTCGCGCGACGCCCAGCTTTGCAACCTTGTGCGGTGCGGTGCCCGTGATGTCGTTACCGGCCAGCCGGACAGTGCCGACATTTGGCGGGTAAAAGCCGGTGATCGCGTTGGTAAGCGTCGTCTTCCCGCTGCCGTTCGGCCCTACGAGACCGAAGATTTCCTTCGGGTGAATGACGAAATCCACGCCTGTGACGGCGACGATACCGCCAAACCGCCGTTCGATTCCACTACATGCCAAGATCGCCCCATCGTCGGCGTGGCTTTTTGTTTCTCTTTTATCCGTCATCTGAATCCTGTTGCCCTCACTGGGTTCATAGCTTGCGTCAGGCGATCCGGAAGTAATCCGGCCGGCCTGTCGGCCAGGGATCACCCCACATCTGTTGCCCGCCGTCGATGTTCAGAACTTCACCTGTTACGAATTTACCCGAACTGGCCGCCATATATACGACACCCTCGGCGACATCCCATTCATCGCCAGCGTGCCGCATCGGGTTCGAGTCCTGAAAGGTTGCCGAGCCTTCCTCGGGATAGTTCCCGAAGCCGTTACTTTCACAGCAGCCCGGTGCCACGCAGTTCACGCGGATATCATGCGGCGCCCATTCCACCGCAACCGATTTGGACAGGTATATGACCCCCGCCCGCGCCGCGCATGTATGGGCAATACCGGGCATTCCGCGCCAGATGTCGGCCACGATGTTCACGATTGAGCCCGGCTGCTTGCTTTCCACCCAATTGCGCGCGGTGGCCTGCATCATCCACCATGTGCCGTTGAGGTTGGTGTCGATGACGGCGTTCCAGCCCTTCGGTGAAAAATCCAGTGCGGCCTGCGGAAATTGCCCGCCTGCATTGTTGACCAAAACGTCAATCGCACCGAATTCCTGATTTACCCCACGAACGAAGTCCTCGACCTGTTCGGGATCACGAATTGTCATGGCGCGGGTAAAGACCTTGGCGCCCAGACTTTCGAGAAATTCCCTGGCCGAAGCGAGCTTTTCCTCGTTCCGTCCATTTATTGCAAGATTTGCACCCAGCCGGGCAAACAGGGCCGCAATCGCCAAACCCAATCCACCACCTGCGCCGGTTACAACAACGGTTTTGCCTGCGAATAAGTCGCTGGCATAAACGGTAGATCGCGCTGCCAGGTCCTCTCGCGAAGACCCAAACTGCGTCTCAGTCATGACGCTTCCTCCCTATCCCCCCATTCGGGGTACTTTTCCCCCATTCGGAGGTTATTTTTCGATAATCTAACGCGCGTTAGAAAAATAATCAACACCAGAATTTTCGTTGCGTCATATCCGCGTCGAAACCTAGTAAGACTTTGGAAGTCCAAGAGCTTTCTCGGCTATGAACGACAAGAGCATTTGCGGCGTCACCGGTACAATTCTAAACAGCAGTGCCTCTCTGACCAAACGCTCTACATGGTACTCCTTGGCGTATCCGAATCCCCCAAACGCGATCTGGGCAGCTTCCGTCGCCTCCACCGCGGCATCGGCTGCCAGAAGTTTGGCCGCGTTCGCCTCCACACCGCACGCCTCACCCGCATCGTAGAGGGCGGCGGCGTGCATCACCATCAAATTGGCCGCCTCCACCCGCGCCCAGGCCTGCGCCAGCGGATGCTGAACGCCCTGGTTCTGACCGATCGGGCGGTTGAAAACCACGCGCTCTTTCGCATACTGCGACGCGCGGGTCAAAGCGTTGCGTGCGATGCCGATACATTCCCCTGCCACAAGGATACGTTCCGGGTTCAGGCCGTGCAGAATTTGCCGAAAGCCCTGGCCCTCTTCGCCAATCAGATCACTGGCCGGGATCGGCAGACCGTCGATGAACATTTCATTGGAATCGACTGCCTTGCGGCCCATTTTCTCGATCTCACGCACATCCACATACGTCCGATCCAGATCCGTATAGAACAGGCTCAACCCTTCGGTCGGGTTGGTCACGTCCTCGATCCGGGTCGTTCGCGCCAGAAGCAGCATCTTGTGCGCCACCTGCGCGGTCGAAATCCAGACCTTCTGACCGTGCACGACATATTTGTCCCCCTGTCGAACCGCCAGGGTTTTCAGCTTTGTCGTGTCCAGGCCCGTCGTCGGCTCCGTCACGGCGAAGCACGCCTTTTCATCACCGGCTATCAGGGGGCTCAACATGCGCGCGCGCTGCTCATCGGTTCCGAATTTCACCACCGGGTTGAGGCCGAATATATTCATGTGAATGGCCGAAGCCCCGCTGGCGCCGCCCCCGGACTCCGCGATCGCCTGCATCATGATGGTCGCTTCGGTAATGCCCAGACCGGCACCGCCCACCGCTTCGGGCATAGCAATCCCCAGCCAGCCACCGTCGGCCATGGCCTTGTGCAGATCATGGGGGAAACCGCCGTTGCGGTCCTTTTCCAGCCAGTAATCATCGTCGAATTGCGCACAAATCCGCAGGATCTGTTCGCGAATTTCCTTTTGTTCATCTGTCATTCGAAACGTCACGGCATGTCATCCTTCACGTTAAGGCCCACCAGCCCCGCCTCATGCAGAGCGGTTATGTGGGCGTCGTCAAAACCAAGATCACGCAGAATGCTGCGGCTGTCCGCGCCCGGTTCGCGTCCCAGCCAGCGAAGCTCACCGGGGGTGGTGCTCAAATGTGGAATCGGGCCGATCACCTGCGTCTGCTCACCCGGGACCGACACGATATCACCGCGATGGCGTATTTGCTCGTTGGTCGTAATCTCCTCAACGCTCAGCACCTGTGAGGCGACCGCGTCATGCTTGGCGAATTCGGCTTTCACTTCCGCCAGGGTGTGCTGCGTCACGAAATCGTTGATAGCATCGAAGACGACCGTCATATGCTGCGACATCTCGGCCAGGGTCGCGAAACGCGGATCATCGGCCAGGCCATCCCCGCCAACCGCCCGCAGCAAGCGTTGCGCTGTTTCCGCGCTGCCTGCAGAAACGGTCAGCCATACCCCGTCGGAGGTACGGAACATGCCCCCGGGCGCGAAGTCCATCGGCTGTCGCAGACCATTCCGCCGGGGTGAGTGTTTTGCCCCCGTCAGCGCGGGAACGGGATAATCCATCAACCGCAACAGCGCCTCAAACACCGCCAGATCGACGACCTGACCGCGCGCGATCCCCTTCTCCTTGGCAAAAAGCGCGATCATAATGCCCAGCGCGCCCATGAGCCCTGTCGTGCTGTCAGCTGCGGGAAATCCGGGATGCATCGGCGGCCCGTCGGTGAACCCAGTCAGATGCGCCAGACCGCTCATCGCCTCTGCCGCGCGTCCGAATGCCGGTACGTCGCGCATCGGACCGTCCTGACCGTATCCAGATACGCGCAGGATCATCAGATCCGGGTTCCACTCATGCAGAATGTCCGGTCCGATTCCCGCACGCTCAAGAACGCCCGGGCGGAAATTCTCGACAAGCACGTCTGATTCTTCGACCAACCTGCGCAGGACGGCCCGCCCCTCATCCGACTTCCAGTTCAGGCTCAGGATTTTCTTGTTACGGCCCAGCGTCTTCCACCAGACGCCGACGCCGTCCTCCGCCTTGGGCCCAAGTTCGCGCATCATGTCTGTGCGGTTGGGCGACTCGATCTTGATGACATCTGCACCGAAGTCGGAGAGCAAGGCCGTCGAAAGCGGTGCGGCAATCACATGACCGAGTTCGATGATTTTCAGGTGCTGAAGGGGTCCGGACATCTATGCTCTTCGCTAATAATCTAACATTTGTTAGATTATTAGCGAAGTGGAACGCAAACCTCAAGTCTTGAGCTGACCCGCAGGCCCCTCAGATGTTCCTTCAATACCCCGATGAGCTGTTCTTCGCTGAAATCCCCACCGCAGGCTAGCTTGCAAAAATCACCGGGATGTAGGCGATCATAAGATAGACGACGATCAGCACGGCCAGGTAGGGCACGACCGCCCGCGCAATCCGCTCAACCGGCTGATCCGTCGTGGACGAGGCGACGAAGAGGTTGATTGCGACGGGGGGCGTCACCATCCCGATCGCCAGGCCCACCACGATAATAATCCCGAAATGCACAGTCCCGATGCCCAGCTGCGCCGCAAGCGGCAGCAGCATCGGTGTCAGGATGATCAACGCACTCGCCGTTTCCAGAAACACGCCTGTAATCAGGATCAGCGCCATGACCACCAGCAGCAGCAGGAACACATTATCGGTGAGAGACAGCGCGAGAGCGGCAATCGCGTTGGGCACCTGCCAGCTTGCCAATGTCCAGCTCAACACGGAGGAGGCGGCGATGACGAAGAGTATGACCGCCGTCGTAACGCCCGCCCGCAGGATGATCCGATATAGCCCGCGCAGGGTCAGATCCCGGTAAATGAACAGCGAAACGAGGATCGCGTAATTCACGGCAACCACGGCCGCCTCGCTTGGTGTGAATACGCCCGAGAAGATCCCGCCAAGGATGATCAGGGGCGCCATCAGGCCCCAGCTGGCCGCGAAAAAGGTGCGAACGATGGTTTTCAGGGAAAGGCTGGTGCCGCGTGGATAGGCCCGCCTATAGCCTTGGATCACGGCCACAATCATCAGGCCAAGACCCATTGCGACACCGGGGATGAAACCGGCCAGAAAGAGGCTCTTGACCGATTCCTGCGCGATCACCGCGTAGATGATCATGGGCACCGAAGGCGGGATCACCACGCCGATGGTACCGGCAGCGGCGATCAGCGATGCGGCGGACGCCGGGTCATAGCCTTTGCGCTTCAACTCGGGGACGAGGCTCGCCCCGACCGCTGCGGTGGTCGCTGCGCCCGAACCGGAAATAGCGGCAAAAAACACCCCCGCCAGCACCGAGACGACAGACAGCCCACCCTTGATAAAACCCAGCAGGCTGTCAGCGAAGGCGATCAGGCGCTTGGAAATCTCACCCTGAGCGAGGATATCGCCGGCCAGAACGAACATCGGAACCGCGACCAGCGCAAAGCTGTTGATGCCTGCGAACATCTGTTGTGGCACGACCATCAGGGGCACATCGCCCAGATTGAGCGCGGCCATGGTCGAGGCGCCGATCACGATCGCGACCGGCAATCCCATCAGAAGGAACAGGACGAAGAGCAGGACGAGGACAAGGCTCATTCAACAACATCCCGCATTCGATCCCGTATCGTCGTGTCGCCGGACAATAATCGGACCAAGTCGATACACGACATCGCCGCCATCAATCCACTCGCCACCGGCATCACGAGGTAGATGTTGTTCATCGGAATCCGCAGCGAAGGAGACCGCTGAAAGCTTTGAAGGTCCATATACCGCCAGCCGATCCAGGTCAGGGTGCCTAGAAAGGCAATCGAAACCAGAATTCCTGCGCCGATCACGATTCGGCGCAGGTTATCGGGCAGGCTGTCGCGCGCCAGTTGCACCGCGATGTGCCTGCCCTGTTGAAATGCCAGGGTGGCACCAAGGAAGGTAATCCAGATCAGCAGGAAACGTGCGACCTCCTCGGTCCATGTGACCGAGGTGAAGAACACACGCGATACGATCTGAAGCGATATGACGAATGTCAGCGCGACCATGCCCGCGACCACAACCGGCCCCAGAACCGCACCGACAATCCGATCCACCCACCCGAGCACCTTGAGCATGTTATCTGAGCGCTTCCTGGATGCGGGGCAGGTAATCACCGAACCGCTCGCCATACTTCACATAGACCGGGGCGACAGCCTCGGAGAAGGCCGACAGATCCGCGTCGTCGATCACGTTCATACCGGAGGCGCGCAGCTCTTCGAGTTGCTGGCTCTCCTGCTCGGCGTTGAGCTGGCGTTCGTACTCGGCTGCTTCCTGAGCCGACTGAAGAACGATCTCCTGCGCTTCTTCGGAAAGGTTGTTCCAGACAGGAAGGCTCATCACGAAGATCGCCGGGGCGTAGGAGTGCCGCGTCATGGTCATGTTCGTCTGCGTTTCGTTCAACTGGAACGAGTGCACGACGTTAACCGGATTTTCCTGACCGTCAATTGTGCCCTGCTGCATGGCCGTCAACGCTTCGGTCCAGGCCATCGGGATTGCGTCGGCACCCAGCTCACGGAACGTGTCGATATAAACCGGATTTTCCATGACCCGCACCTTGAGGCCCTGCACATCGGCAGGCGAGTTGATGGGGCGTTCGGAGTTGGTCAGATTGCGAAAACCACGCTCCGCATAGGCCAGACCCTTCAGGTTCACCTCGGAAAGACGATCGAGAAGCTCCTGCCCGATGGGCCCGTCCAGAACCTCGTAGGCTTTCTCGGCCGAGGGGAACAGGAATGGCATTTCGAACACCGCCATATCCTCAAGGAAGTTCGAGACCGGGCCATTCGTGATCACACCCATGTCAACCGTGCCGATCTGCATCCCTTCGAGCAATGTGCGCTCGTCACCCAGCGTGGCGTTGGGAAACACCTCGACGCTGATCTTGCCGTCCGACCGTTCCGCGACAAGCTCCTGAAACCGCGTGGCCGCTGCGTGAAAGCCATCGTTTTCGTTCACGACATGCGCGAGACGCAGGTTCGTTTCCTCGATCTCTGCGAAGGCGGGCTGGCTGATGGCGATTGAGGCCACGCAACCGAGCAGCACCGCGAACTTTCCAGTGATTTTCATGATATCCTCCCTAATATGCCTTGAGGTGAGAGACTTGCGGGCATGCGCCGTCCCATTCCGGCATCCGAAAATGGCAGGTTGCGCCGCACCCAGGTGCCTCACGCCCCACGCCGATCAGGTGCCGACCCCACCGCTCCGTTCGAGCAGGCGTTCTGCTTAGCATTCCTTGGATTCGTTTAACATACCGCTCTGGCCATGTGCGTGCCGTGTCGGGCGCGCTGGCCCTATCGCCCCCGCGCGGGTGGCAGACGTTGTAGTCGCCGGGCTTTTCTTTGACCAAGGCAACCGCGAGAGACGGGGCCGCGCCGTTCTGGACAAGCATCGCAGCAGCGGTATCGTGAACCGTACAGACCACGTGGAACCGAAGGAGGCGACGATGCAGGATGACGATACCGGCGGTTCGGCCCCCTGCATGGCGCATCTTCTGGTCGGGGGAAAACCGGTTGATCCGGGCACGATGCGCGATGTCGCCCGCTTTCGCAAAGCCGAGCGCACCCGTCTGATACAGGCACGGCGCGCCGTGAGCAGCCCGGATCGTGAAACCCTCACGCGCAATTTGCGCGTCGCGCTCGATACGATCGTGACGCCGCATCCGGGGATGAGGATCGCCGCCTACTGGCCCATTCGGGGCGAACCCGATCTGCGCGACTGGATGGTGGCGGCGCATGAGGCAGGTGCGACGATTCTGCTTCCCGTCGTGATCGCGAAGGACGCGCCGCTGGTATTCCGCTCCTGGTCGCCGGGCTGCGCGATGGCACGTGGTATCTGGGATATTCCGGTGCCCGCTCACGGGGTGGAGGCGGCGCCGGATGTCGTGATCTCTCCCCTGTTGGGGGTGGACGGGGGATGCTTCAGGCTGGGCAATGGCGGCGGCTATTACGACCGGACGCTGTGCGACCTCACCCCCGCGCCGAGGGTGATCGGCGTCGGGTTTGCGGATTGCGTGATCCCCACGATCTTTCCGATGCCGTGGGATATTCCCATGGACAGTGTCGTACTGTCCGATGGGTCTGTGCGCCACAGGACCTGAACCGATACATCCACATCGGATACCCAGTCAGACGATTCACGGATGAGGTCGCGCCGATCAGCGGCGCGATGAACCGTCCGCTAATCTGACTTTCGCCCCTTAGTCCTTGTAACCACCCAGATCGCAGACAATCCGCCATTCCTCATCCGTGACGGATTGCACGGACAGGCGGGAATTGTTCACGAGGATCATGTCGGACAGCCGCGGATCGTCCTTGCAATCCTGAAGCGTGACGGGCCGCGGGAAGGGGGCGATCGCCTTGATGTCCACGCATTCCCACCGGTCGTCGTCGGCCTTGCTGTCGGGATGTGCCTCGGCGATGACCTCGACCACGCCGACGACGCGCTTCTCATCTATCGAGTGGTAGAAGAAGCCCCGGTCGCCGATCTTCATGGCGCGCATGTTGTTGCGCGCCTGATAGTTGCGCACACCGTCCCATTCCTCACCTTCGTCGCCCTTGGCGACCTGATCGTCCCAGCCCCATGTGTTCGGCTCGGATTTGAACAGCCAATATGCCATGTCAGCCCCCAATGACCCGCTTCCACGGGTGAATATCGACCGAGGCGAACAGACCCGCGCGGGCATAGGGATCGGCATCGGCCCATGCATGCGCCGCGTCCATGTCGGCAACGTCCAGAATCACCAGGGAACCGGCCATATCACCCCGCGCGTCGAGCAGGGGGCCTGCCTGTGCCACCACCCCTGTCTGGGCGATATAGGCGAGGTGCGCATCGCGGTTGGCCTTGCGCGTTTCCAGCGCGCCGGGCTTGTCATGGGCAAAGATCGCATAGAACATGGTGTTTCCTCTCAGGCTTTCGCGCCTTTCTTGCCGGAACCGAGCATCGGTACGGCGGTTTTGTCGAGCGGCCAGCGCGGGCGGGCGGTCAGGGTGTCCTCGGTCAGACCGGCGTCAAACCTCTCCCACCCGGCCCAGGCAATCATGGCGCCATTATCCGTGCACAGTTTCAAGGGCGGCGCGGTGAAGGTAAAGCCCGCCTCATCCGCCGCACGCTGCAATCCGGCGCGGATCGTGGCATTGGCCGCGACACCGCCCGCGACAGCGATGGTGCTGGCACCGTGCAGTTCGGTGAAGGCCGCCAGCGCGCGCGCGGTCTTTCTGGCCAGTACGTCCGCCACGGCCTGTTGGAAACTGGCGCACAGATCGGCGCGGTCCTGACGAGTGATACCGCCCTTTTCCTCGACGATCATGTCGCGGGCGCGGCGCAGCGCCGTTTTCAGTCCCGAAAAGCTCATGTCGCAACCCGGTCGATCCAGCAGCGGCCGGGGGAAGGCGAACCGGCGCGGATCGCCGTTGGCGGCCTCCGCCTCCACCAACGGGCCGCCGGGTTGCGGCAGGCCCAGCAGCTTGGCCGTCTTGTCGAATGCCTCCCCAGGTGCATCGTCGATGGTGCTGCCCATACGGGTGAAATCGTCAGGGCCGGTCACGGCGAGGAACTGGCAATGCCCGCCCGAGACCAGCAACATCAGATAGGGAAACGGCACCCCGTCCGTCAGGCGCGGTGTCAGCGCATGCCCGGCCAGGTGATTGACACCGATCAGCGGTTTTCCCGTTCCGGCGGCCAGCCCCTTGGCGAACATCACGCCCGACAATACACCGCCGATAAGGCCGGGGCCTGCGGTGACGGCGATCAGGTCGATGTCGGACAGCGTCACGTCCGCCTCGGCCAGCGCTGCCTCCGCCACGATGTCGAGCCGTTCGGCATGGGCGCGGGCGGCAATCTCGGGCACGATGCCGCCGAAATCGGCATGCAGATCGGTTTGCGAGAACACCCGATTGGACAGGATCCCGCGATCCGCGCCGACGACGGCGGCCGCCGTGTCGTCACAGCTCGATTCTATGCCAAGGATCAGGGTCATGGGCGTTGCCTAACGGCTGGCGCGCGGGGCGTCCATTTCGGATTCGCCGCGATATCCCCACCGGAGGTTCCGACCCTTGCGGTCCGATGCCTCCGGCGGGGATATTTGAGGAAAGTGAACGGATCAGATGCCGCCCATGCACATATACTTGATCTCCAGATATTCCTCGATGCCGTATTTCGAGCCCTCGCGGCCGAGGCCGGATTGCTTGACGCCGCCGAAGGGCGCGACCTCGGTCGAGATCAGACCGGTGTTCAGGCCGACGATGCCGTATTCCAGCGCCTCACCCACACGCCAGACCCGACCGATATCGCGGGTGTAGTAATAGGCGGCGAGACCAAAGACCGTGTCGTTGGCCAGGGCGATGCCCTCCTCCTCCGTCTCGAACTTGAACAGGGGGGCCACCGGGCCGAAGGTTTCCTCACCCGCGATCTGCATATCCTGCGACATGCCGGTGACAACGGTGGGGGTGAAGAAGGTGCCGCCCTTGTCGCTTTTCGTGCCGCCCTCGATGATTGTCGCGCCCTTGGACACGGCGTCGTCCAGGTGGGTCTGCACCTTTTTGACCGCATCGGTCGAGATCAGGGGGCCGATATCCGTGCCCTCATCCATACCGTCACCGACCTTCATCGCCGCGACCCGTTCGGCCAGCTTGCGCGAGAATTCGTCATAGACGCCCGACTGCACGTAGATGCGGTTCGCGCAGACGCAGGTCTGGCCGGCATTGCGGAACTTGCAGATCATCGCGCCTTCGATCGCGGCGTCGATATCGGCGTCGTCAAATACGAGGAACGGGGCGTTGCCGCCCAGCTCAAGGCTCATCTTCTTGATGGTGCCGGCGCATTGTTCCATCAGGATCGAGCCGACGCGGGTCGAGCCGGTGAAGGTAATCTTGCGCACCTTGTCGTTCTCACACAGCTCCTTGCCGATGGCGGAGCTGTCGGACCCGGTGACGACGTTGAACACCCCCTTGGGAAAGCCTGCCTGCTCGGCCAGCTCAGCCAGAGCCAGCGCGGTCAGCGGGGTCAGTTCGGCGGGCCGGGCGACGACCGTGCAGCCTGCGGCCAGACCGGGGGCCAGCTTGCGCGTGATCATCGCCAGCGGGAAATTCCACGGCGTGATCGAGCCGACGACGCCCACGGGCTGCTTGATGACCACGATACGCTTGTCTGCCTGATGCGGCGGGATGGTGTCGCCGTAGATCCGCTTCGCCTCCTCAGCGAACCACTGGATGAAGGACGCGCCGTAAGCGACCTCGCCGCGCGCTTCCTTGAGCGGTTTGCCCATCTCGGCGGTGATGATCCTGGCCAGATCCTCCTGATTTTCCATGATCAGGCGATACCATTCCATCAGGATCGAGTAGCGTTCCGAGGCGAGTTTCGCGGCCCAGTCGGCCTGTGCGGCATCCGCGGCGTCGATGGCGCGGGCGACCTCGGTCCGGCCCAGATCGGCAACCTGCGCGATCACGCTGTCATCCACCGGGTTGGTCACGTCGAAGGTGGCACCGCCATCCGCGTCGGTCCACGCCCCGTCGATATAGGATTTCGTGACGAACAGTTTCGAGTTGTCGAGTTTCATGGTGCCCTCCCGGCGGTCGGTTTCATTGGTTCAAAAGTCGCAGGTGATGCCCTTCTTCTCCCAATCACCGAAGCGGATCGGCTCGGGCCCGTCGCGTCCGCCCAGTTCCTCGGGCAGATCCAGCGGCGGCGTGGCCCGCTTGCGCTCCTCGGCCTCGGCCAGGGCGCGGGTCGCGGCGGCGCGCAGGCGGGCGGTCTTTTCGGGATCGTCGGTCATTCCTACATCTCCTATCGGGCCTACATCTCCTATCGGGAGGTGCCTATACTGCATATGTTCCACCGAGTTTCGGACGCAAGGGGTCACGGCGATGAACTATTTCAAGACGGGTCTGCTGCTGGCGGGGCTGACGGCCCTGTTCATGGGTGTGGGCTATCTGATCGGCGGGCAGTTGGGGATGCTGATCGCGCTGGGTTTCGCCGTCGCGACCAACGCATTCGCATGGTGGAATTCCGACAAGGCGATGCTGAGGATGCATGGCGCGCAGCCTGTCACCCGCGCCTCGATCCCCGAAGTGTTCCAGATGGTGCAGGAATTGTCGCGCAACGCCGATCTGCCGATGCCCAAGATCTATCTGATCAACGAGGCGCAGCCGAATGCCTTTGCCACCGGGCGCAATCCTGAAAACGCAGCGGTGGCGGTGACGGCGGGTCTGCTGCGCAGCCTGTCCCCCGATGAGGTGCGCGGCGTCATCGCGCATGAGCTGGCGCATATCAAGAACCACGACACGTTGATCATGACCATCGCGGCCACCATCGGGGGGGCGATCTCGATGCTGGCGCAGTTCGGCCTGTTCTTTGGCGGTGGCAACCGGGAGCGTGGGGCGTTGAGCGGGATCGGCATGATCGCGGCGGTGCTGCTGGCACCCCTGGCCGCGATGATGATCCAGATGCTGATCAGCCGCACGCGGGAATATTCCGCCGACCGGATGGGGGCGGAAATCGCCCGGGATCCCATGGGGTTGGCCAATGCCCTGCGCAAGATCGCGGGCGGCGCGCAGGTCCGTGAAATGGCCAGCGCCGAGAGCAATCCCGCAACCGCGCACATGTTTATCGTGAACCCTCTGACTGGACGCGGGACCGACAATCTGTTTTCGACGCACCCAGATGTGAACAACCGGATCGAGGCATTGATGAAGATGGCAGGCTCCCCCCAGATGAGCGGACCGCAGGTGCGGACCAGCTCCGTTCCCAACATTCGGCGCAACCGGTGAGCGCGCCGGGCCTTCCCGCGCGGCTGGCGGCGGCGGAATTGTTGATCGGGGTCCTGTCCGACGGCATCATGCTTGGCGATCTGGTGGACCGTTTGCCCGACGACCTGCCCCCGCCGGCGCGGGCGCGGGCGCAGAGCCTCGCCGCGATGGTGCTGCGCAATCTGGAGCCGATCGACACCGTGCTGGAGCAGTTTCTGACGCGCAAGCCTCCGGCCCGCGCCATGCAGGCCCTGCGCATCGCGGCGGCGGAAATGCTGATCGATGAGGTCGCGCCCCACGCCGCCGTGGACGCCGCAGTGCGCGCCGCCCGCAATGATCCAAAGACCGCGCGCCTCAGCGGTCTGGTCAACGCCGTTGCGCGCAATATCAGCCGCGAGGGGTTCGACATCTGGGCGCAGATGGACCCGCAGCGCCTGCCGCACTGGCTGCGCACGCCGCTGGTCCGCGCTTACGGTGAGGATACGGTGGATGCGATGGAGCGGGTTCACGCAGGCGGTGCGCCGCTGGACCTGACCCTGCGCAGCGATCTGCCCGAGGGGTTGGAGGGGGAGATGGCCCCGACCGGCACCCTGCGCCGGTATCGCCCCGGTCAGGTCAGCGCCCTGCCCGGTTATGACGAAGGCGCGTTCTGGGTACAGGACGCCGCCGCCGCCCTGCCCGCCCGCGTTCTGGATGCGAAACCCGGCGAACGGGTGCTGGACCTGTGCGCCGCACCGGGGGGCAAGACCTTGCAACTGGCCGCCGCCGGTGCGGATGTCGTGGCGCTGGATATCTCCTCGAAACGGTTGGAGCGGGTGCGCCAGAACCTCGACCGGACCCGGCTTAAGGCCGAGATCGTGCGCGCGGATGCGCTGAAGTGGACACCCGACGCACCGTTCGACGCGATCCTGCTGGACGCGCCCTGTACCGCCACCGGCACCCTGCGCCGCCACCCCGACCTGCCCTTCGTCAAGACGGGTGAGGAAAACAAGTCGCTGGTGCAGTTGCAGCGTGAACTGCTGGAACGCGCCGCCCAGTGGGTCAAGCCGGGGGGGCGTCTGGTGTTTTGCACCTGCTCTCTGCTGCCGTCCGAGGGGGAGGTGCCGGTCGCGCGTTTCCTGGAAACCCATTCCGACTGGACGCTGGAGCCGATCGACGCCGAGGCCCTGGGCGGCGATGCCGAATGGTGCGTGGACGGCGCACTGCGCCTGCGCCCCGATTTCTGGGCCGAACAGGGCGGCATGGACGGCTTCTATATCGCGTGCCTGCGCAAGAAGGCATGACATCCCCCTCACCCTGTGGATAAAGTCGCGAAAAGCGAGAGTTCCCGACCGGCATGGCCAAATCAAACTTCAGCAGCCGCGCGCGCAGCGCCGACAACCGTATTCAGGCGTGGCGTTCCGCGCTGGGGGGCAAGGTCACGGCGATCACGACCCAACCCGAACCCCGCGCCATCGGCACGGTGGCCCGGGCGCGGCAACTGCAATCGGGCAACTTCCTGTTCAACGGGGAGTTGGTTGAGGCTCCGCGCAGCTCGATCTGGGATATCGAGCAACCCTCCGATGCGTTCACCTTCGCCCTGCACGGGTTCGAATGGCTGGACGATCTGGCCGCGGCGGGCGATCCGGCGGCGCGGACCCTGGCGCAGGACTGGCTGTGGCAATGGATTGATCGCTACGGCGCGGCGCGCGGGCCGGGCTGGTATCCCGATCTGGCCGGGCGGCGCCTGATCCGCTGGATCAGCCACGCGCCCTTCGTTCTGAAGGGGCGTGAAAGCCGGGTGTCCCACAAGTTCTTCAAGAGCCTCGGCCGGCAGACCAACTATCTGGCCCACGCCTGGCCCGACGCGGCGCAGGGCTTGCCCCGGGTGGAGGCGCTGACCGGTCTGCTCTATGCCGCGCTGTCGCTGGAGGGGGCCGAAGGGTTGCTGAAGGGCGCACGCCGCGGTCTGGCCAAATCCTGCGAGGCGCTGGGTGAGGATGGCGCGGTGCGCAGTCGCAACCCCGAGGAATTACTCAAGCTGTTTACCCTGTTGGTCTGGGCGGATCATGCCCAGCGCGATGCGGGACAGCCCACCGATGCGGCGCAGCAGAACGCCATCGCCCTGATCGCACCGACCCTGCGCGGATTGCAGCTGGGCGACGGGGCGCTGGCCCGCTTCAACGGTGGCGGGCGCGGCGGGGAGGGTCAGCTCGATCAGGCGCTGGCCGACAGCGGCAACCGCTCCGCCACACGTGGCAAGACGATGATGGGATATACCCGCCTGTCCGCGGGACGCACCACGGTCATCATGGATGCCGCCCCCCCGCCCGAGGGGGATGCCGGTCTGCGGGCACATGCGGGCACCCTCGCCTTCGAAATGTCGGCGGGCCGGCGCCCGGTGATCGTGAACCAGGGGGCGGGCGATGCGTTCGGGGCGGACTGGCGGCATCATGCCCGCGAAACCCACGCCCATTCCACGGTTGAGGTCGCGGGTGCCTCCATGGCGCGGTTCGTGCCGATGCGCGTCTTTGGCCGACCCGATACCGAAGCATTGGTCGATGGGCCGAAACAGGTGGCACTGGAACGGGCGGTGGATGCCAGCGGGCATTGGGCGCTGGCCAGCCATGACGGCTACACCGCCAGCCATGGCCTGTTCCACGAACGCCGCCTGTTCATGACCCCCGACGGGGCCGAACTGCGCGGCGAGGATACGTTGAGCGCCCAATCCAGCAGGGGACAGGCCCGGTTCGCCCGGATGCGCGAATCCGGGGTGGTCACATGGTGCGCCCGGTTTCATCTGCATCCTGAGGTGGAGGCCTCACTGGATCTGGGGGGTGATGCCGTCAGCCTGTCCCTACGCTCGGGCGAGGTCTGGATCTTTCGCCAGTCGGGTGGAGATCTGGCGCTGGAACCTTCGACATATCTGGATCAGCGGCGTTTGAACCCGCGCCTGACGCAACAAATCGTGGTCTCCGTCGCCGCGATGGATTATGCGAGCCGCATCAATTGGGTTGTGGGCCGCGCGGGGGACCGCAGGCACGCCGTCCGCGATTACGAGACCGACCAATAAGAGGCTGCTTTTCATGACCACAGATCTCGCCCCGATCCGGCGCGCATTGCTCTCCGTTTCCGACAAGACCGGGCTTCTGGGCCTTGGCCAGGCCCTCGCCGCGATGGGGGTCGAACTGGTATCGACCGGGGGCACGGCGGCGGCGCTGCACGATGCAGGGCTGGCGGTACGGGACGTATCGGAACTGACCTCCTTTCCCGAAATGATGGACGGTCGGGTCAAGACGCTGCACCCCGGTGTGCATGGTGGCCTGCTGGCGCAACGCGCCAATCCCGCGCATGTCGCCGCGATGGAGCAGCACGACATCGCCGCAATCGACCTGCTGGTCGTCAACCTCTACCCGTTCGAGGCGACGGTGGCGGCAGGCGGTGACTATGACACCTGCATCGAGAATATCGACATCGGCGGCCCCGCGATGATCCGCGCAGCAGCCAAGAACCACGGCGACGTGACCGTGATCGTCGACAGTGAGACCTATGAGGATCTGGTCGCGGAGCTGGAGGCGAACGGCGGCGCGACCTCACGCGCGTTCCGTCAGGCGATGGCGGCGCGGGCCTATGCGCGCACCGCCTCCTACGATACGGCTGTATCGGCGTGGATGGCCGACGCGATCGGTGATGCCGTGCCGGAACGGCGCAGCACCGGCGGCACCTTGCGCCAGACCTTGCGCTACGGCGAAAACCCGCACCAGTCCGCGGCGTTCTACGTCACCGGCGATCCGCGCCCCGGCGTGGCCAGCGCACGACAGCTTCAGGGCAAGGAGCTGAGCTACAACAACATCAACGATACCGATGCCGCGGTGGAGCTGGTGGCCGAGTTCGACGCGGACAGACCCACCGTCGCGATCATCAAGCACGCCAATCCGTGCGGCGTCGCGACCGGCGATACCATGGCCGAGGCTTACGCGCGCGCCTACGATTGCGACCGCACCTCCGCCTTCGGCGGGATCGTCGCGCTGAACCAGCCGCTGGACGGCCCCACGGCGGAGGCGATCAGCAACATCTTCACTGAGGTCGTCATCGCACCGGGCGCGGATGACGACGCCCGGCGCATCTTCGCCGCGAAAAAGAACCTTCGCCTGCTTCTGACCGACGGTTTGCCCGATCCCGCCATGGCAGGCCGCACCTGGAAACAGGTCGCCGGCGGCTGGCTGGTGCAGGACCGTGACAATGGCAGACTGGACATGAACGACCTGAAGGTCGTGACCAAGCGCCAGCCATCGCAGGCGGAGCTAGCCGACATGCTGTTCGCGTGGCGGGTGGCAAAGCACGTGAAATCCAACGCCATCGTCTATGCCAGGGACGGCGCGACCGTCGGCGTCGGCGCGGGGCAGATGAGCCGCGTCGATTCCTCGCGCATCGCCGCGCGCAAGAGCGTCGATATGGCCGAGGCACTGGGCCTGTCCGCTCCGTTGACGCAGGGGTCCGTCGTGGCCTCCGACGCGTTCTTCCCCTTCGCGGACGGCCTGCTTGCCGCGGCAGAGGCCGGGGCCACCTCCGTCATTCAGCCGGGCGGGTCGATGCGGGACGAGGAAGTCATCGCCGCCGCGGACGAGGCGGGCCTCTCGATGGTGTTCACCGGAATGCGCCACTTCCGCCACTAGCACCGCGACCCGGCATCCCGGTCATCACAATATCCCTGCCGGGGACTTCCGGCGGGGCAATCGTTTGAAAACATCGCACGTGGCACGCATCCTGTGCCCTCAACAGTTTCCGGAGCCCTCATGCCGCTGATGCGTATCGTGCTGTCCGCCCTTGTGGCCTTTGGCCTCGACCGTTTGTCGAAGGTCTGGATCGTCGAATGGGCGAACCTGAAGGAACGGCACTATATCGAGGTGTTCGATCCCTATCTGAACTTCGCCATGGGCTGGAACAAGGGGGTCAACTTCGGCCTGTTCGCCGGGCATGAGGAATGGACCCGCTGGGGCCTGACGGTGCTGGCTCTCGTGGTCTGCGTATGGATTGTCTGGTGGGCACGCGCACAACGGGGTCTGTGGCTTCACCTTGGGGCAGGATTGGTGGTCGGAGGGGCGCTCGGCAATGTCTGGGACCGGATTCAATACGGTGCCGTGGCGGATTACCTGAACATGAGTTGCTGTGGCTTTCGCAATCCATATACCTTTAACGTGGCGGATATCTTCATCTTCGCCGGGGCGGCCATGCTCATCGTGTTGAGCGGCCGCACGAAAGACGACGCGTGACGCAGCCACCCGAATTGCGTATGGGAGAGACCATGAAGACGACATTTCCTTCCGCCCCGATCCGGGCCATCGCCACCGGGCTCGCGCTCGGCGCGATTTTCACGCTCAGCGCCTGCGGCGATGATCTGGATGAACAGCGCAGCCTGCTGGAACGTGTTCAGGTCCAGCAGGGCGGACCCGATCCGTTTCTGGTGGTCGAACGTGGTCCGCTGGACATTCCGGATCAGCTTGGCTCCCTGCCTGCGCCGCGCCCCGGTGCGCCCAGCCGGGTCGATCCGCAGCCCGACGCCATGGTCGCGGCAGCGCTGGGTGGCGGAACGCGTGCAGCGGGCGGTGCTCAGGGCAGTGGGGAGCGGCAGCTTCTGGCCAGTCTGGGCGCGACGGATACGCCTGCGGATATCCGCACCCTGATCGAGCAGGACCATCAGCGCACCCTCGAAGGCAAGGATCCGGGGATTCTGACACGCGCCTTCTCGAATATCGGCAATCCCTATCGCGATCAGCAGCTTGATCCGATTGTGGAACTGGTGCGCCTGCGTCGGACATATCCCGATGTGGTAACGCCGAACGCCCCGTTGAGCACACCGCAGTAACGACACCTCGCTTGCCCGCACGGCTAAGCACGCTACGCTGATACGCAGATGATTCAGCGGAGCGTGCACATTGACCCTGACTTCCCGGCTCATAGGCCTGATCGGCCTGTTGTTGTCCTTGATCCCATCCACATCGTGGTCGCAGGTCGAAACCCACCGGTTGGACAATGGGCTGGAGATCGTGGTGATTCCCGATCACCGCGCCCCTGTCGTGACAAACATGGTGTGGTATCGCATCGGATCGGCGGATGAACCGCCCGGAAAATCCGGAATCGCGCATTATCTCGAACATTTGATGTTCAAGGGAACCGACGAGATTCCCGAAGGGCAGTTCAGTCAGATCGTGTCCGCCAATGGTGGACAGGACAACGCCTTCACCTCCTATGACTACACCGGATATTACCAGCGGATCGCCGCGGACCGGTTGCCGCTGGTCATGCAGATGGAGGCGGATCGCATGACGGATCTGATTATCTCCGAGGCCGTCTGGGTGCCCGAACGGGACGTGATTCTGGAGGAACGGCGCAGCCGGGTCGCATCCAACCCCTCGGCAATCATGGCCGAACAACGCGATGCGGCCCTCTACCTCAACCATCCCTACGGCACACCGATCATCGGGTGGGAGCATGAGATGTCCACCCTGACACGTCAGGACGCGCTGGATTTCTATGCCCGGTATTACGCCCCGAACAACGCCATCCTGATCGTCGCTGGCGACGTGACGTTGCAGGAGGTGGTGACGCTGGCCGAGGAATATTTCGGTGACCTGCCCCCGTCGGACGCGATACCCGAGCGTCTTCGCCCCCAGGAACCCGTGGCGGTGGCCCCGCGCAGGCTGGTCTATGCCGATCCGCGTGTGCAGCAACCCTATGTCATCCGCAGCTATCTGGCGCCTGAGCGAAATGCCGGGGCGCAGCAGGATGCCGCCGCTCTGACGATTCTGGCTGAACTTCTGGGCGGGGGGCCGACCTCGGTGCTTTACCGCGCACTGGTGGTGGATGCGGGTATCGCGGTGTCCGCCGGGGCGTTTTATAACGGCACCAGCTTGGACCCGACCAGCTTCGGCCTGTACGCGGTGCCCGCGGATGGCGTCGATCTGGAACAGGCCGAGGCGGCGCTGGATGCCGCGATTGCCGATTTCATGCAGACCGGCCCGGATGCGGCGCATCTCGACCGCATCAAGGTACAGGTCCGCGCCTCCGAGATCTTCGCCCGCGACAGTCAGGAGGGGTTGGCCCGTGCCTATGGCGCTGCGCTGACCTCCGGTCTGACGGTCGAGGATGTCGATGCCTGGCCCGCTGTGCTGGATACCGTCACGGCGGAGGATATCATGCGTGTGGCGCAACAGGTGCTGGACATGCGCCAATCCGTCACCGCACAGTTGCGCGGAACCCCCGAACCGGAGGCTGTCCAATGATACGCTATGCTCTTGCCGCTCTTTTGGCGCTGATCCACCAGAGCGCCGCCGCGCAGACGGAAATCGAGCAGGTCGTAACCCCGGCCGGCACCACTTTCTGGTTATCACAGGAACCCTCGATCCCCATCGTCAGCATGAAGATCCTTTTTCGCGGTGGCACCGCACTGGACCCTGACGACAGGCCTGGCGCGGCCACCATGATGACCGGGCTGCTCAACGAAGGTGCGGGTGATATGGATGCCCTCGCCTATGCCGCCGCCAGTGAGGAAGTCGCCGCGCGTATCGGTTTCGACGTGGGGCGCGACACGCTGTCCGTATCGGCCACTATGCTGCGCGAGGTTCGGGCCGAAGTCGTGGATCTGGTGCGCATTGCCCTGCACGAACCGCGATTCGATGACGACGCGGTGGAACGTGTGCGTGGGCAGATGATGTCTATCATCCGCTCGAACCAGAGCGATCCGGGCGAGCTGGCCAGTCACACCCTGTTCGCCCACGCCTTCCCCGATCACCCCTATAGCCGACCGACCGATGGCACGCCCGAGAGCATTGCCGCGATGAGCGTGGAGGATCTGCGCCGTATCCACCGCGCCGCCATTGTGCGCGACCGGTCCTTCATCGCCATCGTCGGTGACGTGACCAACGATGAGGCCTCGGAAATGGTGGACCGGGTGATGGTCGGGCTGCCCACATCCGACACGGCCCTGCCCCGATATGCAGCCGATCAGCTTCGCGGTGGGGTGCACACGATCGACCTTCCGGGTGGGCAAAGCCGCGCTTTGTTCGGTCATGCCGGGATTGAGCGCGACGACCCGGATTTCATGGCGGCCTATGTGATGAACCACATTCTGGGCGGCGGGGGGTTCACCTCCCGCTTGACGGAGGAGGTGCGTGAGAAACGCGGCCTGACCTACGGCATTTCGACCTTTCTGACCTCACTGGACCATGGCCCGCTTTACCTCGGCTCGGTCGCCTCCGCGAACGAAACGATTGCGGAGGCATTGGAACTGGTCCGCATCGAATGGGCCCGGATGGCGCGCGAAGGTGTGAGCGAGGAAGAGCTGGAGCAGGCGAAACGCTTCCTGACTGGCGCATATCCGCTGCGTTTCGATACCAATGCCAAGATCGCGGATATCCTCGCCGGTGTGCAGGAGGCGGGGCTGGGCATCGACTATACCCACGAACGGAACGCGATGATCGAGGCGATCACGGTCGAGGATATCGCCCGCGTCGCGGAGCGTTTGCTGCAACCGGAACACCTGACCTTCATCGTGGTAGGCCAGCCGCAAGGGCTCGACACCGTGTCCGACCCTGCGCAGCAGGATGTGCTTCTAAGATAAAAACGCATCGGTACCATCCCGATCCGGCGGACCTCGATCAGGGGCTGATTTGCCCTTCCCTGTGGGAGATTTCGCGCGTAGCGCCCGTCCTTCACGAATTCGCCAACCTCCCATCATCCGCGATTTCCATCCCGGCGGGCTCTGTGCGGAACGTGGCGTACACGGTTCCGTGATCAGAACGCGCTCACGCTGCCCTTTCCCTTCGCACCTGCAAATCTACCTAGTACAAGGTAGGCAAATTATCACGGGTTATGCCCGGAAAGGACTCATTTCATGGAACTGAACGCTGATTTTTCCGAACGCGTGCTTGTCCACTCCGACGAGGTGGCGTGGCAGGCCTCCCCCATGCCCGGTGTTGATCGGCGGATGCTGGATCGCATCGGCGGCGAAGTTGCCCGCGCCACGACCATCGTGCGCTATGCACCCGACAGTCAGTTTTCCGCGCATACCCATTCGGGTGGAGAAGAGTTCATCGTTCTGGACGGTGTTTTTCAGGACGAACACGGTGACTACCCGGCCGGAACCTATGTGCGTAATCCGCCCACGACCAGCCATACCCCAGGGTCGGAGCAGGGGTGCACGATCTTCGTCAAGCTGTGGCAATTCGACATGGATGACCGCAACCAGTTCCGCAAGGACATGGCGGCAGAGTTGGGCGATGCGCAGGACGGCGTGGCCGTGGCGGAGCTGCACAGCGACCCACGTGAGACTGTCAGATATGCGCATCTGGATGCCGATGCACATTGGCACGTGTCCGACGCTGGCGGGATTGAGCTGTTGATGATCGACGGCAAGATGAAGCAAGGCGGTGAAGAGTTGCGCAAGGGTTCGTGGCTGCGCCTGCCGGAGGGGGACCCTCTCAAGGTTGAGGCCGGTCCCGATGGGGCGAAGGTCTGGATGAAAACAGGCCACCTGCCTTTCGCCAAACCGCCTGCGGCATAACGGAAACTGATCCGGCTTGGTGCAATCGACTTATCGGCAGTCAGCCGATCCGAAAAACGATCTGGGCGTCAGGGATGAACCTGCACCGGACAAAGAAGGACTCTGGATGGAAACCGACATTTTGATCGTGGGCGCGGGCCTTAGCGGGCTGGCGCTTGCCCGGATGCTCGAAGCTGAGGGTCAGAACTATCTGCTGGTAGAGGCTCGGGACCGGACCGGCGGCCGGATTTCCACTGTCGAGGTTGCGGGCGCACGGTTCGACATGGGGCCGGCATGGTTCTGGCCGGGGCAACCCCGCATGGCAGCGCTGGTTCAGGAACTCGGGCTGGAGCGGTTCGATCAGTATTTCGAAGGCGATCTGAGCTATGAGGACGAGTCCGGTCAGGTCCAGCGCGGACGCGGCTATGCCTCCATGCAGGGGTCGTACCGGCTGCGCGGTGGTCTGACCTCACTGACCGATGCCCTTGCCGCGCGGCTTTCTGAACACCGTCTGCGGTTGAACAGCCAGCTGACGCGCCTGACCGATACGGGCGACACAATCGTGGCGCAGTTTGCAACGGGCGATCCGGTGTCGGCCAAACGTGTTGTTCTCGCACTGCCGCCGCGCATTGCGGCCGAAATCGCGATGGTGCCGCCGCTTCCCGCCACAGCCCTGACCGCCATGTCATCCTGCGCGACATGGATGGCCGGTCAGGCAAAGGCCGTCGCCGTCTATGAAACCGCGTTCTGGAGGCAGGAGGGGTATTCCGGCGATGCGATGAGCCGTCACGGCCCAATGGTCGAAATACACGACGCATCGCCCCGCGATGGTGGCGCATTCGCACTGTTCGGTTTCATAGGAATTCCCAGTGCGCACCGCCGGGACAGGTCACAGTTGAACGCTGCGGTTCTGGCACAGCTCGGGCGCATCTTCGGACCGAAAGCCGCCGATCCGATCGCCCTGCACATCAAGGATTGGGCGTTCGACCCCCACACTGCGACCATAGCCGATCAACAGCCGCCCATGTCCCATCCTCACTACGGATTACCCCCTGCGATGAAGGGCCTTTGGAACGACCGCTTGATGCTGAGCGGAACGGAAACCGGCCATCGGTTCGGTGGCTATCTCGAAGGTGCCCTGGAAGCGGCGGAAATTTCACTGGCCAGGGTGAAGCGAGGTTGAAGCATGACTGACAGATCAGCCTCAAAGGATCGCAGGGCCGAGCTGCTCGATTCCGCCGAACAGGCCGCGCGCAGCCGGGGGTTTGACGGATTCAGCTACGCCGATCTGGCCAAAGACGTGGGTATACGCACGGCCAGCATCCACTATCACTTCCCCAGCAAGGCGGACCTTTCGGCGGCTTTGATGCAGCGATATCACGAGAATTTTGAAGAGATATGCGCGCAAATAGATGCAAGGCACGATACAGGCAGCGCCCGCATGATCGCCCTGATCGACCGCTACCGACAGGCGCATGGCGCGGGCGAGCGCGTTTGCCTGTGCGTTGCCTTCTCGATCAGCCGTGAACATCTGTCGGCTGATGTCATCGACCGGGTCGCGGGCTTTCGCCGGATGATGCGCACATGGATCGCGGCGACATATGCGTTGGGTCAGTCGGACGGCACCATCGCCAGCGTCACCGATCCCGAGGCGGAGGCCCCGGCCACTCTCGCCGTTCTGGAAGGTGCACAGCTTTGCGCGCGGGCGGAGAACAACCCCGCCAGATTTGATGAGGCTGTCGCATTGCTTACCGGCAGGATGAGGCAGCAAAGCGATCTTACCATACCTCAAAACGGTTGAAGACCCGTGAAATGGGCACAGTTTTATAAGGATGGAGCCGCCAGATCCGCCGCCTTCTGCATTATGATACAATTCAATTTCGGAGAAATACATGACACATCCCAAGGATGACCCAAACACCACCACGGATGCGGGCATCCGTGTCCAAAGCGATGAACACTCGCTTACGATCGGACCGGATGGCCCGATTGTCCTGCACGATCACTACCTTCTGGAGCAGATGGCGAACTTCAACCGGGAACGCATTCCCGAGCGTCAGCCCCATGCGAAGGGCAGCGGCGGTTTCGGAACGTTCGAGACGACGCAGGATGTATCCCGCTACACCAAGGCCAAGATTTTCCAGCCCGGCGCGAAATGCGATGTGGCGATGCGCTTCTCGACCGTAGCAGGTGAGCGTGGCAGCCCGGACACCTGGCGCGACCCGCGCGGCTTCTCGGTCAAGATGTATACCGAAGACGGCAATTTCGACATGGTCGGAAACAACACGCCCATCTTCTTCGTGCGTGATCCACTCAAATTCCAGCACTTCATTCGCAGTCAGAAACGCCGCGCGGACAACAACATGCGCGACCATGACATGCAGTGGGATTTCTGGACATTGTCGCCCGAAAGCGCCCATCAGGTCACCTATCTCATGGGCGACCGGGGGATCCCGAAAACCTGGCGCGAAATGAACGGTTATTCCAGCCACACCTATTCCCTGGTGAATGCCGAGGGGAAAAAGTTCTGGGTCAAGTTCCATTTCCATACGGACCAAGGCGACGGCAACGCCTATCTCAGCCAGGAGGAGGCCGACAAGCTGGCCGGGGCCGATGGGGATTTCCACCGCCGCGATCTGTTCAACGCGATTCAGGAGGGAAATCACCCCAGCTGGACGCTCAAGTGGCAGATCATGCCCTATGAGGATGCCAAGACCTATCACCTGAACCCGTTCGATCTGACCAAGGTATGGCCGCACGCGGATTATCCGCTGATCGAGGTTGGAAAGCTGACGCTGAACCGCAACCCGACCGATTTCCATACCCAGATCGAACAGCTCGCATTCGAGCCGAACAACATGGTGCCGGGTGTCGGCCTGTCGCCGGACAAGATGTTGCTGGCGCGTGGCTTTTCCTATGCCGACGCGCACCGGGCGCGGTTGGGTGTGAACTACAAGCAGATTCCGGTGAACAAGCCGCAATCCCCCGTTCACAGCTATTCCAAGGACGGGGCCGGACGCACCGAGCTTGCCTCCGATCCGGTCTATGCGCCGAATTCATATGGCGGCCCCTCGGCCCAGCCCGAACCCGGCCCCGAGGCCGGTCTGTGGCATACGGATGGTGACATGGTCCGCCAGGCCTATACCCTGCGTGAGGATGACGACGATTGGAGCCAGGCCGGGAATCTGGTCCGCAACGTGATGGACGACGCCGCGCGCGACCGTCTGGTCTCGAACATCGCGGGTCACTTGTGCGACGGGGTCAGTGAGAAGGTGCTTCAGCGCGCCTTTGAATACTGGCGGAACGTAGATCGCGAAACCGGTGACAAGGTAGAGGCCATGGTTCGTGAGAAGCTGGGCGGGGCGTCCGACGCACCCGGACTTGCATCTGCCGAAAGCATCCGCGCCAGACACGCCGCTGAATAAACGCTATCGCGGCAGCGGGGCCTGATGGCTCCGCTGCTGCACTCCACGCGAATACAGGCATATCGGGGTGCAAGCAGACGTGCCGAATCGGCATGACGTTCCAGCAAAACCCGAAATCCCCCGATCCGGTAGCAGCCAGCTCCGCGACCATTCCCCTGAATTTTACGCTCGGCCCTTCAGACTCCCGTATGGGGGTCAGGATCGCCTGTAATTTCAACGGATCTCAAGGGCGCTGTTCGCGCCGGGGGTTGACTTATTCCGAACGCTCTTATTAGTTTCCTTACTAAGTAAATATATAGGAGGAAATGCAGCGTGAGGAACGGGACGGGTGAAATACTGACACGCTTGCGTGATGCCGGCCCGCTATCACGGGCGGAGCTGGCCAGGCAGACCAGAATCTCCTCGGCGGGAGTAACGAAGATCACCGCACAGCTGCATGCCGCCGGTCTGGTCGGGGAATATGCGCTGCAAGGGCATTCGGTGGGCCGTCCGCCTGTCTCGCTGTCGCTCAATCCTGATGCCTATCGGGTGCTGGCGATCCATCTGGGGGCCGGGCAGGCGCAGGTTGCATTGTTTGACCTGATGCTGAACGGCGGTCCTGTCCGCTCCGCCGGGTTCGATCTTTCCGATCCGATAGAAAGCATAATCGACGTGGCGGTCCGCCTGTCGAACGAGGTCATGCAGGAGGCAAGTTCCGCGAACCTCAAGATTCTCGGCGTCGGCGTCGGTGTTCCGGGCAGCGTCGATGACACCAAGCGGATCAACATCCATTCCGTCCTCGCCGGGTGGAAGAACGTGGCATTCGCACAGGCATTCGAATCCTTGCTGGGACTGCCCGTGGTCATAGAGCACAACGCCACCGCCATCGCGATGGCAGAGGCGCGCTATGGCGATGGGCGTGAGGCCGAGAGCATCCTGCATCTGTTCCTCGGACAGGGTCTGGGTGCCGGGTTTGCCCAGACCGGCCCGGGCGAACGCTGCTCACCGGTCGAAATCGGCCATGTCGCCGTCAATCCGGGCGGGCCGTCATGCCGCTGCGGCGGGCACGGCTGTCTGGAGCGCTATTTCTCCGAGCAACCGTTGCGGCAGCTTGTCGGCGATCCGGATATCGCACGGCCCGATCTGGTGGCCGCCGCGATGCGGACGGATGACTGGCCGACGATCTACGAATACCTGCTTCAGGCCTTGTCCACCACCGTCACGCTTCTGGGCCCGGAAAGGGTTGTTCTGGGGGGCGATTTGAACACCGCACCGGACGCGTTTCTGAATGATCTGCGGCGCGATCTGGCGCCGCGAGTCATGCCCCAGCAGCGCGAGCGGCTGAAGATCGGGCGCACCAGCCTGCCCGGCCCGGCAGGTGCCAGCGGCGCGGCCTGCGTGGCGCTTGAGTCCTTCTTTTACAGCGGGGGTCCGGCATTTGCGCAGCCCATGTCCCAACTGGCCCCGCAGACCTGACCGGACGGAGAAAAAGATGAGTGTCGTCAGCGATATAGCAGTCTCCGAACCCGGAAACAGACGGTGGGCCCCCGGAAACCTGTTCTGGGCCGCATTGTCGTTTGTCGGCGGGATCGGCCTGTGGTGGCTGGCAACCGTGGCCGGATTCTCGGAATTGCCGACCCCCTGGTCCGTTCTGACACGGATGATCGAACTGGGCATCGACGGGCAACTTTGGCTGGACATGTATGCCTCGCTGCGCCGGGTGCTGATCGGTTTTGCGCTGGGGTCGATCCTCGCCGTGCCCGTCGGCTTTCTGATGGGTTGGTACAACATCGCGCGCGCGCTCATCGACCCGTGGATCCAGTTCTTTCGCGTGATCCCGCCGCTGGCGATCATCCCGCTGGCCATCGTGACCATGGGGATAGATGAAACGCCCAAGATCTTCGTGATTTTCCTGGCGGCGTTTCTGTCGGCTGTCGTCTCGACCTACCAGGGGGTCATCAGCGTGGACAAGACCTACATCAACGCGGCGCGCGTGCTGGGGGCAAGCGACGGCACGATCTTCGCGCGCGTGATCATCCCCGCCTCAACCCCGTTCATTCTGGTGGGATTCCGCATCGGTCTGGGTTCGGCCTGGGCCACCGTGGTCGCGGCAGAGCTGATCGCGGCGCAGTCGGGACTGGGATTTCGCATGCAGCAGGCACAGCTCTACTACGACCTGCCCACAATTTTCGTCAGCCTCGTCGCCATTGGCATCCTGGGTCTGATCATGGACCGGGTCGTCGTGCGCATCGAAGAGCGGTTGACACATTGGCAGGAGAGGGTCTGACCATGGCCGAGGCAAAGATATCCTTTCGCAACGTCGCCAAGGTGTTCGGCGCGGGCGCAAATGCGTTCACCGCGATTCAGAACCTGACATTCGACATCGACGACGGAGAGATCGTGACCGTTGTCGGCCCGTCCGGCTGCGGCAAGTCCACGGCGATGAACATGGTCGCCGGCCTGATGTCGCAATCGTCGGGCGAAGTTCTGGTGGATGGCAAACCAGTGTCCCGACCGGGCCCGGACCGGGGCGTGATCTTTCAGCAATACGCCTTGTTTCCGTGGATGACAGTCCGCGGAAATGTCGAGTTCGGGCTGAAACTTCAAAAACTGGGCAAGGTCGAGCGCCGCCAACGTGCCATGCATTACCTCGGGCTGGTCGGACTGGCCGATTTCGCGGATTCCTATCCCAAGACCCTGTCGGGCGGCATGAAGCAGCGATGCGCCATCGCGAGGGCCTATGCGGTGAACCCCACCGTCCTGTTGATGGACGAACCCTTCGGCGCGCTGGACGCCCTGACGCGGGTGAAACTTCAAAACCAGCTGCTGGAGACGTGGTCCAAGGACAAGCGCACCGTCATGTTCATCACCCATGACGTGGATGAGGCGGTCTATATCGCCCACCGTGTCATCGTTCTGGCGGCCAATCCCGGACGTCTACAGGAAATTATCAACGTCGATCTTCCATTTCCGCGCGACGACGAGGTTCGTCTCTCGCCCGAGTTCGCAGAAATCCGCAATCGCGTGTGGCGCGCTGTCTATCACCGCAACACCGAGGCGGCCTGACCAAGATATCAACAAGCCAAAATCAACAAGGAGGAGACCCAAGATGCTTACCAGACGTACAACCCTCGCGGCCTTTGCCGCACTGGCTTTTGCCGCGCCAGTATTCGCACAGGATCCGGACGAAATCCGCATGGGCTATATCGCGGACTATTTCGGCACCTCGATCGCGGCGATCGCGACCGATCAGGGCCTGTGGGAAAAGCATGGACTCGATGCCGACCTGAAGGTGTTCACCAACGGTCCGATTCAGGTTCAGGCGCTGAACGCAGGCTCGCTCGACTTCGCCTATATCGGACCGGGGGCGCTGTGGCTGCCGGCCTCGGGGCAGGCGAAGGTGATCGCGCCCAATGCGCTCGGCTATACCGACCGGGTGATCGCCCAGCCCGGCATCGACAGCATCGAAGACCTTGAGGGCAAGACGGTCGGCGTGCCCGAAGGCACCTCTGGCGACATGTTGTTGCGGCTGGCGCTGGCTGAGGCGGGCATGAGCCTGGATGATATCGACGTGGTGACGATGGATCCGTCAACCGTCGTGACCGCTTTCTCCTCGGGTCAGATCGACGCGGCGGGCATCTGGTATCCGTTCGTCGATGTCGCCCGGCAGCGGGTTCCCGATCTGAACGAGCTGTCCTCGAACGAGGAGTTCTTCCCCGAGATCGCCTTTCCGTCCTCGTTCATCGTCAGCGATGATATGGCAGGCAACGAGGACGTGATCCGCAAGGTCATCGCCGTCATCAAGGAGGCCAACGACTTCCGCGTCGAAAACCCGGAGCAGTCTGTCTCCATCACCGCGGAATTCCTGAACGTTCCCGAAGCGCCGCTTCTGGCGGAGAGCCAGCTCGCCCGCCTGCCCACCAGTGCCGAATACGAGGAACTAAGCCGTGGTGGCCAGGTCGCGAACTGGTTCGGAACGCTGGCCGATCTGTATGCCCAGTTCGGAAAGATCGAGAATCCGCTTCCGGCTTCAGAATTCTATCTTGGCGATCTTTACGCGGAATGACAAAGACGGCCGGACCCGCCCGCGCGGCGGGCCCGACCATTTCGAGAAGACACGAGGCACCCCATGACGCGGCCCAATATTCTGTTCATCATGTGCGACGATCACGCCGCCAACGCGATCTCGGCCTATGGGTCGGGTCTGAACAGCACCCCGAATATCGACCGGCTGGCCGAGGAGGGGATGCGCCTGGATCATTGCTACGTCACCAATTCGATCTGCACGCCATCGCGCGCGGCGATCCTGACCGGCACTCATAACCACGTGAATCTGGTCACGACACTCGACACGCATCTGGACAACCGCCTGCCCAATGTCGCCAAGCACTTGCGATCATCGGGCTATCAGACGGCGATGTTTGGAAAGTGGCATCTGGGCGAGGGACCGACGCATCAGCCCACCGGCTTCGACGAATGGTCGGTTCTGCCCGGACAGGGCGATTACTTCGACCCTGAGATGACCGGACCGGACGGCCCGAAAATCGAACCGGGCTATGCCACCGACATCATCACGGACAAGTGCCTGAATTTTCTGGAACACCGCGACCCGGACAAGCCGTTTTTCCTGATGTGCCACCACAAGGCGCCGCACCGCCCCTTCGTGCCGCATCCGCGCTATGACAGCCTTTATACCGACGACCTGCCCGTCCCCGAAACCTATGATGACGATTACGCGAACCGCGCCGCCGCCGCTGCCGCCGCCAAGATGCGCGTGCGGCAGGACCTGACCTATGAGGATCTGGGCCTCGTGTTGCCCGAAGGCGGTGACGAGGTGGGCGAAAGGGAAAAGCCCGGCACCGACATGCGCAAGGTGCCCGACGACCACACCGGGCTGGTGCTGATCGACCGCAAGACCGCCGAGCGCTATACCTTCGACAGCAAGCGTCAGCTCGACCTGTTCAAATACCAGCGCTACATCAAACGCTATCTGCGCACCATCGCCTGCATCGACGACAATGTCGGGCGGATGCTGGACTGGCTCGACACGAACGGTCTGACCGAAGACACGATCGTGATCTATACCTCGGATCAGGGCTTCTTTCTTGGCGAACATGGCTGGTTCGACAAGCGTTTCATGTACGAGGAATCGCTGCAGATGCCGTTCCTCATACGCTATCCGGCGGGAATTCGCGCCGGTGCGGTCGCGGATGAGATCGCGACCAATGTGGATTTCGCGCCGACCTTCCTCGATTACGGCTGCGCGCCGATCCCGACCTATATGCAGGGCGTCAGCCTGCGCCCGGTTTTCGAAGGTCAGGCCGGTGACGGGTGGCAGGACGTGGCCTATCACCGCTACTGGATGAACATGGACGATATCCATAATGCCTATGCGCATTACGGCGTCCGGTCGGACCGCTACAAGCTGATCTACTGGTACAATGAGGGGTTGGGGCAGGCAGGTGCGAACGACGGCGACGCCCCGCCCGAGTGGGAGTTGTTCGACTGTCAGGAGGACCCGAACGAGTTGAAGAACCTGGCACGCGATCCGGCGCATGCCGGGGTCTTTGCCGACATGCTGTCCCGGCTGGACGCGAAGATGGCCGAAATCGGCGACACACCCCGCCATGATACCGCCACCGTGCTGGCCGGATTGAACGGGGGGGCAGCATGAGGGGACTGCTCCACCATCTGAGGCGGTTGCTGGCCCGGAAACGGCGTGGCGTGTATCGTCCCGAACTTCACTACATGCGCGGATCGGAAATGAAGAGCCGCTCGAAGTAAACCGGGGGCAATCGTGGCAGGCTGTTGCAGCACAAATTCAGGAATGTCGGCGGACACCGCGCCTTACATGAAGGCGGCACTGGCCGTACCTGCCGCACCGCAGGAGCTGCGCGTGGCGCTGCGCGACAAGCTGATCGCCCTCGATGGCGGATTTTTCGACATGGGTGCGCGTCGATCCCGCTTTTCCGAGGATTTCGACGCACCCCGGCGCAAGGTCAGGTTAAGCCAGTTCCGCATCTCTGCCACCGCCTGCACAAATGCGGAGTTCGCGCGTTTTGTACAGACCACCGGATATCGCACCGTCGCGGAAATCGAGGGGTGGTCCTACGTTTTTCACCTGCTTTTGGACGATGCTTCGCGGTTTCCTCAATCCCCCAGGGGGCTGCCCTGGTGGCGCAAGGTTGATGGCGCCTGCTGGTACGCGCCCGAGGGGCCGGGAAGCGATGTTGCGGGCCGCGAAGATCATCCTGTCGTCCATGTCGCCTGGTTTGACGCGCTTGCCTATTGCACCTGGGCCGGCCTCGACCTGCCGACGGAGGCGCAATGGGAATGCGCCGCTCGGGGCGGTCTGTCGAACAGGAAATTCCCGTGGGGCAATGACATATTGCCGAATGGCAGCCATGCCATGAACATCTGGCAAGGCCGGTTTCCGACTGAAAATACCAAGGACGATGGCTATCTGGGCACTGCGCCCGTAACGGCGTTCGCGCCCAACGGCTACGGGTTGTACAACACCTGCGGCAATGTCTGGGAATGGGCGCGCGACAGCTACACCCCTCACGCGCCCAAGGGGCCGTTCCCGCTGCGCGATCCTGTCAGCATTCTGGACGGCAACGCGCGCATCCAACGGGGCGGATCCTATCTTTGTCATGAAAGTTACTGTGACCGCTATCACGTGCATTCGCGCACACGAAACGATGCCGACAGCTCAACCGGCAATGCCGGTTTCAGGGTCGCACTGGATGTTCGTGCCGCCGCGCGACGCTGATACGCGCCGCCGCCCTGTTCGAAGGGCCGGAAACCCTCTCCACATCTCACCCACGGGCACGTCTGAGGTAGACGTAATATGCGCCCTCGCCGCCATGACTGCGATGCGCCGGAGCGATTTGCAGGACCAGCGCGTTGAGCGGCGGCAGGCGCAGCCATTGCGGCACCTGATGCCGCAGCACGCCGTGCCGTTCGGGAATGATGGAATCGTCGGTGCCGCGCTTGCCCTTGCCAGTGATGACCAGAACCAGCCGTGTTCCGTTGCCGTGGGCGCGCAGGATGAAGCCGCGCAGCGCGTCGTGGGCATGGGCTGCTGTCATCCCGTGCAGGTCGATGCGGGCCTGCGGTCTGGTCCGGCCCCGCACCATACGCTCGAACGCGCGCCGGTCCATGGCCAGGGCTTCGCGCCCCGGTGCCGGGGCGGCCTCGAACCGGGCGGCGGGTTTGGACGGACGGCCGGCGGGCCGCAGACTGCGCGGAACGCGGAATGTCGGCTCGACAGGATCGGAGTGAGCGAGATGATCGGGGGGCGATGGAACTTGCTTCTCCCCGTCCGAGTGCGGTCGATCCCGATCCTGCGGGGTCAGGCTTTCGGCCACCCGCGCCCACAGCTCCTGCTCGTTCTGTGTCAGTTTTCTGCGCCGCCGCGGCACCTCAGGACCCGTCGTCGAGCATGGCGCGGGGCATCAGCACGACCAGCCGTCCATCGCCGCGCTGCTGACCTGCCCGGGCATAGGCCGCGCTGCCGGAGCCGAAGAAGATATCCGCACGCTGCGCCCCCTTGACCGCCGCGCCGACATCCTGCGCGATCATCAGGCGTTTCAGCGGGCCATCGCTCGTCTCTGTCTCCAACCAGACGGGCAATCCCAGCGGCACGAAGCTATTGTCCACCGCCACGCTGCGCATCGCGGTCAGCGAAATCCCCATCGCACCTTGCGGGCCATCCTGACGGGTCAGGCCCGGAACCTCACGGAAAAAGATATAACTGGGATTTGCGTTCAGGACGGCACGGCCAACGCTGCCATTTTCGCGCACCCAGGCCTTGATCCCCCGTGCGGACACCCCGTGCGGCGGCAGCAGACCCTCATCCGCCATATAACGGCCGACGGACCGATAGGGATGATTGTTCCGCCCGCCGAAGCCCAACCGCAGGATGGAACCATCCTGCAACAACAGACGACCCGAGCCCTGCACATGCAGAAAAAACGCATCGACCGGATCGTCGAGCCATGCGATCTCCAACCCGCGCCCGTGCAGGGCTCCGCCCTCGATCTGTTCGCGGGTCAGCCAGGGGTTGCGCGATGTCGCCACCTCAGGCGGGCGGCGATACAGGGGATAGTTGAACCGATCGGTCCGGGTGGCGCTCGCTTGCAATTCCGGTTCGTAATAACCGGTGAACAGCGGATCGCCGCCATCCTCGATCACGATCGGCTGGAATGCGGCTTCGAAAAAGGTGCGGGCATCCAGAGCGGCCTCTCCGGCGCGGCACAGGGCCTCCCAATGATCATCGGGCACCAGATCGCCAGTGGACGTGCGGCGGCAACTGCGCAGAAATGTCTCCAGCGCAGCCTCATGATCGTCAGCCTGCCAACCGGACAGGGTGTCATAGGACACCGGAATCATGCTCTGCGCATATGCGCCGATGGCACCGAAGACGCACAGCGACAGCGCACCGAGCAGGGAGCGGTACGCCATCCCCTCACGCTCCGGTCGCGACGAGCAGCCAGTTCGGGTTCTCGGACCCCATGACGCGCGAGAATGTCCAGACATCGGATTGACGCTTGATCGCCTGCGGATCGCCCTCGACCACCTGACCTTCGGCATTGCGCACGACGGAGGTCAGCTCCCCCACGAACCGCACGACGATGTCCGCGACATTGTCCATGTCGTCGAAGCGGGCGTCCTTCAGTTTGACCTCGCGCACGCCGACGAAGCGAGCCTCGACTGTCAGACCGGCCTCGGCGCGTTGCTCGACCGCCTCCTCGAACCCGCGATAGACATCGGGGGCCAGAAACTGCTCCAGCGTTTTCAGATCGCCGTTTTCATAGGCCATCAGGATCATCTCATAGGCCTGCTTGGAACCGGACATGAACTCCGTCACGCTGAAATCCGGTTCGATCCGCTTCATCTGGATCAGCGCCTGTCCGGCATCGCTGTCCAGATCGACGTGATCTGCGATATCGCGATCCTTGCCGTCGCCCTCGATCACCTCGAACCCGGTATCGGGTGCGGGACCGCGCATCGGTGGGCGCGGCAGATTGTCGGGCTTGGGCTCAAACCCGGTGCGCGTGCCCAATACGCTGCGCAGCTTGAGCACCAAGAATACCGCGACGGCCGCGAGGACGAGCAATGGCATCAAATTCATAGTCTTATCTCTCTTCCTCTGTCGGGCATTTTGAATACCCGGTGGCAAGACCCAAGTTAATGCATATCTAGGGAACGAACGGGGCCAAGTCCATGCGGTGACGATGCCGCGCCCCGATAGGAGACAAGACATGTGGATTTTTCTGGCGCTGATCGCGGTGCCGCTTATCGAGATCGCCCTGTTCATTCAGGTCGGCGGTCTGATCGGACTGGTTCCGACGTTGCTGACGGTGCTCGTCACGGCCTTTGTGGGCACGTGGCTGCTGCGTCAGCAAGGGGGCGATGCGCTGCGCCGACTTCAAACGATCCTGCGATCCGGCGGCGATCCGCGCGGGCCGCTGGCGCACGGGGCCTTGATCCTGGTCGCCGGTATCGTGCTGCTGACGCCGGGATTTTTCACCGACGCTATCGGATTCGCCCTGCTGATTCCGTTCGTGCGCGATGCCGTCATACGTGAGCTGGCCAAACGGGTTACGGTCACGGCGACGCGGGGCGGCGGCGATGCCGGGCGTGGACCGCGCACCCGTGACGATGTGATCGAGGGTGAGTTCGAGGTGGACCTGCCCCCTGACGACGCAGCGCGCGGTACGTCCGGCTGGACCCAGCGCGGCGACTGATCGCTGCGGGCGTTGTTATGGTCTGACCGCTCTGATAAACGCAGTGCCGAACAGGACCACATTCCAGCGAGGACCGTCATGACCGACGAGACCACGGGCACAGCCGCCCCGACACCCGATCAGCAGGCCCCACAGCCGCAGATCCGCATCCGCAACCAGTATATCAAGGATGTCTCGTTCGAGAACATCGCCGCACAAAAGGGCGTCGTTCCCGCCTCCCCGCCGCAAGTGCGGGTTGGCGTCAACCTCGACGCGAAGAAGGTCGGAGACAGCGAGATCTATGAGGTCGTCCTGACGCTCAAGATCAATGCGGAATCGGATGAGAAGCCGGTTTTCCTGATGGAGCTGGACTATGCCGGCATGTTCGAGATTTCGAACGTCCCCGCCGCCCAGATGCATCCGTTCCTGTTGATCCAGTGCCCGACGATGATTTTCCCGTTCGCGCGCCGCATCGTCAGCGACATGACCCGCGATGGCGGCTTCCCGCCGGTCAATGTCGATCCCATCGACTTCATGGCGTTGTATCGCAACGAGTTGCTGCGCCGCCAGCAGGCGCAGAAGGCATCCGAGGGCAATTCGGGCACGGCCTGATCGACTTGCGAATAATCAGGGACGGCGCTGGTAGGACCGGCGCCGTCTTTTATCCTAGGGCGTACTGAAATCGTTCCAGAACGCGTTCTCGCCCAGCTTCTGCACGAACCCGTCGAAGGCCAGTCTCTCCGCTTCGGTAATACGTGGGGGCAGGGCGGTGGGACGCGGCGGCGGGGTCCAGTCCCTGTTCGCGCCATCCTCGGACATATCGCCGCGCACCACAGACAGGGTGAAGTCCGGCTGCCGCCCTCCGACAAGTTCCAGATATACCTCGGCCAGAATTTCGGAATCGAGCAGCGCGCCGTGTTTCGTTCGCGCGGAATTGTCGATGCCAAAGCGGCGGCACAGGGCATCGAGCGAATTCTGGGCCCCGGAAAACCGGCTGCGCGCAATGGCGAGCGTATCGGTCGCCTGCGCCGCAGGCAGGCCCGGCAGACCCATCCATTTCAGCTCCGCGTTCAGGAACTTCATGTCGAAGGCGGCGTTGTGGATCACCATCTTGCTGTCGCCTACGAAATCGAGAAACTCCTGCCCGATCTGCTTGAAAACGGGTTTGTCGCTGAGGAATTCGATGCTCAACCCGTGCACGTTGAACGCCTCGACCGGCATGTCACGCTCAGGATTGATGTACTGGTGATAGGTTCGCCCGGTCGGCATGTGGTTCAGCAGTTCGACCGCGCCGATTTCCACCACACGATCACCCGATAACGGGTCGAGGCCGGTGGTTTCGGTGTCCAGCACGATCTCACGCATTCAACTTGTCCCTTATGACGTCCAGCACGGCCCGCACCTGATCGCGCGCCGCCTCGATGCCGCGCGCGGTGTCGATCACATGATCGGCCCGCGCCCGTTTTTCCGCATCCGGCACCTGCTTTGCAAGGATAGCCTGAAATGCCTCCTCCGTCATGCCGGGACGTTCCAGGACACGTGCGTGCTGGACCGGCGCGGGGGCGCTGGCGACGACCACGCTGTCATAGAGACCGGCCTGCCCCGTCTCGAACAGAAGAGGGATGTCGAACAGCACGATCGGTGCCTTGGCAGTGGCGAGAAAATTCGCGCGATCGGCGGCGACGAGCGGATGGACCGCCACCTCTATCTGTTTCAGAAGCGAGGGATCCGCCAGAACTGCTTGCCGTAACAGCTCGCGATCCACGGCGTTGTCGCGAATGGCATTCGGAACGATGGCCCGCAACGGCGCGACTGCCGCGCCGCCGGTTGCATATAGGCGGTGAACCACCGCGTCCGCATCCCAGGTCGGCACGCCCTCCGCCGCAAACAGATTGGCTGTCGTGGATTTGCCCATACCGATGGAGCCTGTAAGCCCGATACTATACGCCATCATGCGGCCAACACGGCTTGGCGAAGGGCGGCGTCAACCTCTGGCGAATGATCGAACCATTGGCGAAATCCCGGCACAGCCTGGTGCAACAGCATGCCCAGCCCGTCCACCGTGACCAGCCCCGCGGCCGTAGCCTCACGCAGGAAGGGGGTCACCAGTGGGTTATAAACGATATCCGTCGCGATGGCCGATCCAGGCGCCGCAGCGAAGCTGATGTTCAGCTCCGGTTGGCCCGCCATGCCAAGCGACGTGGTGTTGATGATCGTCATCGCCCCGGCCATGGCATCCGCCGCCCGGTTCCAGTCGATCACATTGATCCGCGCCCCGTATTGATCCTTGAGGATTTCGGCCCGCTGGCGCGTTCGGTTCGCGATCCGTATTTCCGGCGCACCCTCCGTTATCAGGGCGGAGACGATACCACGGGCGGCCCCACCCGCACCCAGCACCAGACAGGGGCCATTGCGCGCCGACCAGCCGGGCGCGTTCTGACGCAAGTTTTCGATAAATCCGTAGCCGTCTGTATTGTCGGCGTAGATGCCGCCATCCTCGCGAAAGATCAGCGTGTTCGCCGCACCGATCAGGGCCGCGCGATCGCTGATCTTGTCTGCCAAGGGCAGAACCGTCTGCTTGTAGGGCAGGGTGACGTTAATGCCCCGGAACCCCAGGCGGGGCAGGGAGCGGACGCCATTCTCGAAATCCTGCGGCGCGATGTCCATCGGGATGTAATATCCGGCAATGCCATAGCGTTTCAGCCAATGCCCATGCAAAGCAGGTGAGCGCGAATAGCCGATCGGCCATCCGACGACACCGGCCAGTGGCGGAGATGTGGTCTTCATTCCGTCAATATTCCCCGTGCGCGTAAAAACCCCAGAACTTCGAGCAAGGGAAGACCGAGTACGGTGAAATAGTCCCCCTGAACGCGGCTGAACAGCTGCGCGCCCTTTTCCTCAAGTTTGTATCCGCCCACCGTGTCGAGCAATCCCGCAGCGCCCTCGGCGATATATTCCTCAAGATATGTGTCTGAAAAGGAACGCATGATAAGCTGGGCCCGTCCGATATGACGCCAGACCGGGCGTCCGCCCTCGCAAATGACGGCTGCGGACAGCAATTCGTGCGACTGCCCGCGCAATGTCCGCAACTGCTTACGCAGGTCTGCCGTGTCGCACGGCTTGTCGAACATCTGCCCTTTGCAGACGAGGATTTGATCCGCGGATAGAACCAGTGCGTTGCCATTTCGTGCCGAAACCCGCAGGCCCTTCAGCTCCGCCAATTTGTCCGCGATGTCGCGCGGGGGCGCGCCCTCGGCCGCCATGGCGCGTTTCACGGCATCCTCATCCACGCGGGACACGTCGATTCTATGGGCCACGCCGGCCCGTTCGAGCATCGCGGATCGCGCAACCGAGCCTGAGGCGAGAACGATCTGGGTCATGATGTACGCTTTCTAAGCTCGACCAGAATGGCCGCGGCAGTTTCCTCGATCGACCGTCTGCTGACGTCGATCACCGGGATATCGTGACGCTCGAAAAACAATCTGGCCTCGGCGACTTCGGACCTTATGGTGTCGATATCGGCATAGCCCTGCGTTCCACCCCGATCCAGCGCCACCAAACGATGGGCGCGCACCTGCGCGAGGCGACCCGGACTGACGACCAGACCGACCACCGGAACCCCGGCCTCCATCGCGGCGAGCAGACCGGGGGGCGCGGGAACGTCCAGCACCAGGGGAACGTTGGCCGCCCGAACGCCCTGATAGCCAAGGTAGATACAGGTCGGCGTCTTGGAACTGCGACTGACACCGACCACAATCACATCCGCGGCCAGCAATCTGTCAGGATCCACGCCATCGTCATGCGCCATCGCGAAATCCAAGGCGGCGATGCGCTCGTTATAATTGTGATCGACACGATGCTGTTGCCCGGGCTGGGAACGCGCCGGGGCACCGAGATGGCGCGCCATCGCCTGTACCGTGGTGTCCAGAACGCCGACCGCCTCGATCCCTCGCTGCATCGCCAGGTTGGTCAGGTGGTCCTGCAATGTCGCATCCGACAACGTGTGCAGGATCAGAGCCGGCTGGCATATCTGCTCGACGATATGGGAAATATGCTCACGTGTGCGAACGAAGGCGTTCTCCTCGGTCGTGAAGTCCGCAAATTCGAATCGAACCGCAGTCGCACGCGCGGCGGAAGCCAGCGTATTGCCGGTGGAATCGGAAATCAGGTGCAGCGTAAGCCGCTTTTGCTCGGTCAAGGCCATCAATCCTGTGGATAAAGTCGTGGATATACCTGTCGAAGATATCTGTGCAGTGCTGTGGAGAAAAGCACCGTGCGGGTTTTACACGCGCTCCACCCAAGACGCTACACAGGCTGGGACCTGCTTTTCAGTTTGTAACGCGGGGCTGTGGATAAAATCGGGCCATTCTGGCCCGATGTGGGGAATTTCAAAGAGTCAATCTGAGTCGGTGACACGCAAGTCGAAGATTTGCTTTCTAAGTTGCTGTAATTTCGATGTTTATCAATTTTCCTCGTATTCAGCTTCCTCCATTCGCGCAAGCGGGGGAATCGATTCTCGTGTTAACAACCATGTGGAAGAAAATGCGCCTGTCGATAATCCCCAGCTTTCACAGCCCTTCTACAAACCACATCCTTAGACTCTTTCTTGATATTAAGAGGGTCACAGACCCCGCTTGATTAAACTCGGAACTCCGGCAAAGAAGGAAACCAGCGAGGAAGGACGACACATGATTCAGGATTTGCTCGGCATCGCCTATCCATGGCTGAAAGCCGCTCACGTGATTTCCGTGATCTCCTGGATGGCAGGGATTTTCTATCTGCCGCGACTGTTCGTTCACCACGCAGAAAGTGGGGAGGTAGGGAGCGACGTCTCCGAAACCTTCAAGATGATGGAGATGAAGCTCTACAGTGTGATCATGACGCCCGCGATGATCGCGACCTGGACGTTTGGTATATTGCTCGCGGCGATTCCGGGCGTGCTCGGATGGTGGTTTCTGCCAAAATTCATCGCGGTACTGATCATGACCGGTTTTCACGCCTGGCTGAACGGAAGGCGGAAGGAATTTCTCGAAGACAGAAATACCAGATCCGGTCGTACCTATCGTTTTGCCAATGAAATACCGACAGTGTTGATGGTGATCATCGTGATTGCGGTCATCGTCAAACCATTCTGAGCACGACGTTGTTGACATATTCGACTTAACCGCCATATCTGACGAAAGGCGCGGGCGGGATCTGCGCTTCCCTTCCTCTTACTGTAATCTGGTGCGTATGAGCACCGATCACATAACCGGACCGAAATTGATGGATATTGAACGCCTCTCGCTTGCCGAGTTGAAAGCGAAGAGCCCTGCCGATCTGCTGAAGATGGCGGAAGAGCTCGAAATTGAAAACGCCTCTACGATGCGTAAGGGCGACATGATGTTCGCGATCCTCAAGGAAACCGCCGAGGATGGAGTCGAGATTTCCGGGGATGGTGTGCTCGAGGTGCTGCAAGACGGCTTCGGTTTCCTGCGCTCGCCCGAGGCGAACTATCTGCCGGGTCCGGACGATATCTACGTTTCCCCCAGTCAGATCCGAAAATTCAGCCTGCGCACTGGCGATACCGTAGACGGTGTGATCCGCGCGCCGAAGGATGGCGAAAACTATTTTGGTTTGGTGAAGGTAACGCTGATCAACTTCGAAGATCCGGAGAAGGTTAATCACAAGGTTCACTTCGACAACCTGACGCCTCTCTATCCTGATGAGCGGCTGTCGATGGAGGTGTCGGATCCGACTGTGAAGGACCGCTCCGCCAGGGTGATCGACCTCGTTTCACCCATCGGGAAAGGTCAGAGATGCCTGATCGTGGCGCCGCCACGTACCGGTAAGACGATGATTTTGCAGAATATTGCGAATTCGATCGAGAAAAACCATCCCGAATGCTACCTGATTGTCCTGTTGATCGACGAACGGCCCGAAGAAGTTACAGACATGCAGCGTTCGGTCAAAGGTGAGGTCGTGTCCTCGACCTTCGATGAGCCGGCCACCCGCCATGTTGCCGTTTCCGAAATGGTCATCGAAAAGGCGAAGCGCCTGGTCGAGCATAAGCGGGATGTTGTCATCCTGCTCGACTCGATCACGCGTCTGGGCCGCGCATTCAATACCGTCGTGCCGTCGTCCGGCAAGGTGCTGACCGGCGGTGTCGATGCCAACGCGCTTCAGCGTCCGAAAAGGTTCTTTGGTGCTGCGCGAAACATCGAGGAAGGTGGATCGCTGACGATCATTGCGACGGCGCTGATCGATACGGGCAGCCGTATGGATGAAGTGATCTTCGAAGAGTTCAAGGGAACCGGTAACTCCGAATTGGTTCTGGATCGCAAGATTGCCGATAAGCGGGTCTTCCCCGCCATCGATATCATGAAGTCGGGCACGCGTAAGGAAGAACTTCTGGTTGATAAGTCCGACTTGACCAAGATGTTTGTATTGCGGCGGATTCTCAATCCTATGGGAACAACGGATGCAATTGAATTCTTGCTTGGTAAGTTGAAGCAGACAAAGAGCAATTCTGACTTCTTTGACTCCATGAATACTTAGTAGTTTATCAGAGTGCGTGTATTGCACTCTATGGGTGTGATACATGCTGGATACTATCTTTGCGCCTGCAACTGCTCCTGGTAGGGCAGGCGTTGGAATCATACGGATTTCCGGTCCATTGGCACATGCAACGGCTGAGCGGTTGTGTGGCACGTTGCCCGATCACAGATCTTCTGCGCTGCGTTGGGTTCGGGATAGTCGCGATGGGTCGAAAATAGATCAGGCCTTGATCCTCCGCTTTGATGCGCACGGCAGTTTTACGGGTGAGCCGGTGGTTGAAATCCATCACCACGGATCGCCCGCGGTCTTGTCTCAGTTGGTAAAGGTACTCGCGGATCAGCCCGGATTGAGAATCGCTGATGCAGGTGAGTTTACCCGGCGAAGTCTGGAAAATGGACGATTGGATCTTTCTCAGGTCGAGGGATTGGCAGACCTGCTGGATGCAGACACGGAAAGCCAGAGACGACAGGCTTTACGGGTTATGGATGGTGAACTGTCCAGATTGGTTGTTTCCTGGCACGCCGATTTGCTGCGCTCGATTGCACTAATCGAGGCGACGATCGATTTCGCGGACGAGGACGTTCCTGTTGATGTCTACCCTGAAGTGCGCAGTCTGATTGGGCGTGTACTGGGGGATATGAAATCGCAGCTTAGCGGGGCGAAAGCTGCGGCGGATATTCGCAGCGGTTTTGAAGTGGCTATTGTCGGACGCCCAAACACGGGTAAATCGAGTTTGATCAATCGTCTAAGTCGGCGAGATGTCGCGTTGATATCGGAATATGCCGGCACGACCAGGGATGTTATCGAGGCTCGTCTTGATGTATCCGGCCATGCGGTAACTTTTCTCGATACAGCCGGTCTTAGAGAGACAAGTGATGTGGTTGAGGGTATGGGCATTGATCTGGCAAAGCGGCGCGCAAATTCGGCAGATATGCGTATTTTTCTGTTGGAACCGGATCAGGTTGGCCCCGATGATACTATTGAGGTTCAGGCTCACGACCTGATAATACATGGTAAAGACGATGACGGCAGCAAAGGTGGCGTATCGAGCTTATCAGGGTGCGGTATCGAACGTTTGTTAAAGGATGTCGAAAACAGGCTGAATTATCTCACCAGTGGCTCTTCGTTGTTGATTAGAGAGCGTCATCAGGTCGCGATGCGTGCTGGGGCAGAGTACCTGGGGAACGCTCTTTCATCTCTTGATGACGATTACAGCGGACCTGAATTCGTGGCAGAAGATCTGCGATCTGCTATACATACTTTAGATCAGCTGATTGGTCGAATCGGGGTCGAGGATGTTCTTGGCGACATCTTCTCCAGCTTTTGCATAGGTAAGTAAGGTTGTTTCACGTGAAACATAATGCGTTTGATGTAGTTATCGTCGGTGGGGGACATGCCGGTTGTGAAGCCGCTCTCGCCGCTCAAAGGATGGGATCTCAGGTAGCTCTCATCACGCATCGCCGTGATCGTATTGGAGAGATGTCCTGTAACCCCGCCATCGGAGGCCTGGGGAAAGGACACTTGGTTCGAGAAATTGACGCATTGGATGGCGCAATGGGCCGTGTGGCGGATCGGTCAGGCATACAGTTCAGGTTGTTGAACCGTCGGAAGGGACCCGCAGTTCAGGGCCCACGTACACAAGCGGACCGGGATTTGTATCGCCGTCATATGCAAGCTGAATTCGATAATCTGCCAAATTTGGCTGTTATTGAGGCGGCTGTAGACGATTTAATCATCGCAAAAGGTAAAATCGCAGGCGTTACTTTGGCTGATGGTAGCGAAATCTCGGCTGGTGCTGTGGTTATAACCACGGGAACCTTTCTGAGAGGTGTGATTCATATCGGGAGTGTAACCAGACAGGGTGGCAGAATGGGCGATCCGTCTGCATCCAAACTGGCTCAGCGGATTGAAGACTTGGCCCTTCCTCTTGGACGGCTGAAAACGGGCACTCCGCCGCGGTTGAGAAGCAAGAGTATTAACTGGGAAATTCTGGAGCGTCAGGAGGCTGATGAGAATCCCGTAAGATTTTCGTTCCTGAACTCGGGGGAATTACCTCCGCAGATTGCATGTGGAATTACCCATACGAACGAGGCCACGCACGAGTTGATACGGAACAACCTCGGAAAATCAGCTATGTACAGTGGCAACATTACCGGACCTGGTCCTCGCTATTGTCCATCCATAGAAGACAAGGTCACTCGATTTTCTGATAAATCAGCTCATCAGGTTTTTCTGGAACCAGAGGGTCTGGATTCGGACTTGGTGTATCCGAATGGGATTTCAACGTCACTTCCACTAGAAATTCAGGAGCAGTATGTAACATCTATGCGCGGATTGGAATTCGCCGAAATTGTGCAGCCGGGATATGCAATTGAGTATGACTACGTGGATCCCAGAGCTTTGGATTCTACATTAAGGGTAATAAACTGCCCCGGTCTGTTTTTGGCTGGCCAGATCAATGGCACTACAGGATATGAGGAAGCGGCTGCTCAGGGACTTATTGCCGGATTGAACGCGGCATTATCTGTGGCCGGTGCTGAACCGTTCGTTCTGGATCGATCTCAAGCATATATCGGAGTTATGATAGACGATCTAGTTACCCGCGGGGTTGCAGAGCCATATCGGATGTTCACGTCTCGGGCAGAATACAGGCTTTCACTGAGGGCCGATAATGCAGATCAGCGATTGACGCCTCTCGGGATGGAAATTGGCTGCATTAGCCAAGATCGCGCTGACAAATATGAGGCCAAGGCCACGAAATTGGCAGATGCGCGCTCCCTCTTTTCAGCATACACGGTCACTCCCGACCGGGCAAATGCGGTCGGCTTGAAGGTAAACCGCGATGGGCAGCGCCGTTCAGTATTTGATTTGATGGCGCGAAGCGAAACTACGCCGACCCATATAGTGGAACTTTGTCCTGAATCTTCAGCGATTTCGTCTGATATTCTATCTCAGCTATCAATCGACGCGATCTATGCGAGCTACATTGAACGTCAGGGCCGGGATATCGCCGCTTTGAGGCGTGATGCGGAGAAATCGCTACCCTTGGACTTGCCGTACCAATCTATCGCTGGCCTTTCGACCGAGCTGAAAACCAAGTTGCTGGCAACACGACCTGATTCTATTGCACAAGCTTCGAGAATTGAGGGTATGACCCCTGCAGCACTTGGCTTGCTCATTGCCGCGACCCGACGAGCCGAGCGAAAATCAGCGTGACTTTTTCAGGGCGAGAATTGGTCGAGAAGAGTGTTTCACGTGAAACAATGAGAGCCTTCGATAGGTACGTTGAATTGCTGGTTCAATGGAATCCAAAGATTAATCTCGTTGCACCGAATACCATTCCTGACGTATGGACACGTCACGTATTAGATTCCCTGCAAATCGCGCATTTAGGCGAAGAGTCGAGAAGATGGGTAGATATTGGGTCTGGTGGAGGCTTCCCCGGTCTGATCGTAGCGTGTATGTATCCCGACAAAGATCTCGTGTTAGTTGAAAGTGACACACGCAAATGTCTTTTCATGCGCACCGTAATTCGCGAATGTAAGCTGAGTGCGAAGGTAATGAACCATCGTATCGAAGAACTGGAACCTCAATCGGCAGATGTGGTGAGCGCCCGAGCATTGGCTTCTTTGCCTTCACTTTTCACCTTGGCCAAATCGCACCTCTCATCGGAAGGGCAATGTTTGTTCATGAAGGGCGCGAATCGAAAACTTGAGCTTGAAGCCGCGCGGAAGGACTGGACTTTTGATGTCGAGGAAGTCCAGAGTTTGACCAGCCGAGCAGGCGCTATCCTTCGTATCAAGGGCCTGAAACATATTTGAAAGTGTCCTGAAATGAAAATAATTGCTCTCGCAAACCAGAAGGGCGGCGTAGGTAAAACCACGACCGCGATAAACTTGGGCACCGCTTTGGCCGCAGTGGGCCAACGGGTGCTACTGGTTGATCTCGATCCGCAGGGCAATGCCTCTACAGGTTTGGGAATTGAGAATTCCGCCCGCCTGCAATCAACCTATGATGTACTGGTTGATCGTAAACCGCTCGCTCAGGTTGCTCTTCCGACTATTGTCCCGAACCTGTTTATCGCTCCAGCCACGCCGGATCTCAGCTCCGTTGATCTTACACTTTCGAAGGAGCCGAGCCGCGCAAATCGTCTTAGGGACAGTTTGCGCACTGCGGGGGATCAGTATGACTATGTTCTGATCGATTGCCCGCCCGCGCTGAACTTGCTGACCCTGAATGCGCTGTCGGCCGCGGCTACCGTGCTCGTCCCGCTTCAATGTGAGTTCTTCGCTCTCGAGGGACTCAGTCAACTCATGAATACGATACGCGAAGTTCGTTCAGCGTTGAATGCATCGCTTGAGATTCAAGGTATTGTGCTGACAATGTATGATCGACGCAACAATTTGTGCCATCAAGTAGCTGCGGACGCGCGACAGACGCTGGGTGATCTAGTTTTTGAAACTGTGATTCCCAGGAATGTCAGGCTGTCTGAGGCACCTTCGCATGCCATGCCAGCCTTGCTATACGATGAAACCAGCGCAGGCAGCCTGGCATATCAGCGCTTGGCGGCCGAACTGCTCACACGTGCCACGCGTGTTGAAACGAAGAGGACTTCCCATGCGAAAACCTGATCGTAAGGGGCTCGGGCGTGGCTTGTCCGCTCTCCTGGTCGATGTGGATCCGGGCCAGGGGTCGGAATCGACCATCGTGCAAACCCTGCCAATTGACCAAATCACCCCGAATCCCGATCAGCCGAGGCGAACATTCGCCGAAGCCGACCTGGACGATCTTACGCGCTCCATTCGTGAAAAGGGCATCATCCAGCCTCTGATCGTTCGGCCTGATCCTACCGTCGCCTCTGCCTACCAAATCGTTGCGGGTGAACGACGCTGGCGCGCGGCGCAGAGAGCGCAACTGCATGAGCTGCCGGTCGTTATCCGTGAATTCAACGATACCGAAGTTCTCGAAGTCGCGATCATTGAAAACATTCAGAGATCTGACCTGAATGCTGTGGAAGAGGCGCGTGGCTACAAGCAGCTTATGGAAAAGTTCGGTCACACGCAGGAAAAACTGGCAGAAGCACTCGGTAAGTCACGCTCTCATATCGCGAACTTGCTACGCTTGCTTTCCCTCCCAACTCCGGTACTCGACATGTTGGTCGAGGGGCAGCTTTCGGCGGGCCATGCCCGGGCACTGGTTCCACTCGCCGATCCCATGCCTCTTGCGAACCAGATCGTACAACAGCGGCTTTCGGTACGTGAGGCTGAAAAGCGGGCGAAGACACCGGTAATCCCCGGAACGCGCCAGCCTACGGCGAAGGCCAAGAAGGATGCCGACACCCGTTCGTTGGAAGGGGATCTTAGCGCAGCTCTAGGGCTCACAGTCTCTATCACCCACAGATCTGACGGGCAGGGCGGGCAGATAAGCGTCACTTATCGCGATCTGGACGACCTCGACCGGCTATGTGGTTTGCTGTCCGGGGAAAACTGATCAGGCAATCAGTTCGCGCAGGATCGCATTCGTCACCGGGCGCCCTTGTCGTGTAATCGACAAGCGATGATCTTGGATGGAAATCAGCCCGTCCTCTTTTAGCGTGTCGAGGGCGGATTCGTCGAAAAAACCGGGGTTCAGTGCCTGCAATCGGGGCATGTCGATACCTTCACGCAGGCGCAGCCCCATCAGAACACATTCGACCGCCTGATCGTGCAGGGACAGAGCATCCGCAGGCTTGTATCCGTGACCCTGCCTTTGGACATTCTGCAGCCAGGCTTCGGGCATACGAAGCGTTTCAGTGGCCCGCCTCATATCGTCCGCTCCGGTTATCCGACCGTGGGCCCCCGGCCCGATACCGGCATAGTCGCCATACCGCCAATAGATCAGATTGTGGCGGGATTCCGCGGCATTCCGCGCGTGGTTCGAGATCTCGTAAGCCGGCAGTCCAGCCGCTTCCATGATATCCTGGGTATCGAAATACATGTCACTGGCGATGTTGTCATTGGGCATGCCGCGCAGCGCGCCACGTGCGTGAAGTTCCCCAAATCTAGTGGATGCCTCGATGGTCAGCTGATAGAGTGACAGGTGATCCAAACCTAAGCTAATAGCTTGATTTAATTCAGTTTTCCATGATTCTCTGTCTTGCCCTTGTCGGGCGTAAATCAAATCGAAACTCACCCGGTCAAAGCATGCTCGCGCGATTTCAAAGGCCTCCATGGCTTCACGCGCAGTATGCATTCGCCCCAGACGTTTGAGATCCACATCGTTGAGGGCCTGTATCCCCATGGAGACGCGGTTGATGCCCGCGTCACGAAAGCCCTGAAACTTTCCGGCCTCGACGGATGTCGGATTGGCTTCGAGCGTGATTTCCGCATCTTCGGACAAGCTCCATACCTGCTCGATCTTGCCGATGACAGCCGCGATCGTCTCCGGCTGCATCAGGCTGGGCGTGCCTCCGCCGAAGAACACGGTATCGACGCGGCGCGGTCCGCTGAGGCTCGCGGCATGTTCGATCTCTCGACACAGGGCATCACACCATGCCGCGTGATCTACCTCGCGCCGGACATGTGAATTGAAATCGCAATATGGGCATTTTGCCTGACAGAACGGCCAGTGAACATAGACGCCGAACCCGCCATTGCGCCAATCTGGTGTCAGAAGCTCAGCCAAAAGCTTGCGCCGTCAACAGTTTGAACGCGGCGGAGCGGTGGCTCAGAGGTTCCTTTTGCGCATAGGGCATTTCACCGAAGGTCAGGGTTTGTCCGTCGGGCAGGAACATCGGATCATAGCCGAAACCCTGTTCTCCGCGTGGGGGCCAGACCAGACGACCCCCGGCCTCACCGCGATAGATCTGGTCGTGCCCGTCCGGCCAGGCCAGGCACAACGTGCAGACGAAGCGGCCCGTTCGCGGTTCGGGGGCGTTACGCTCCTCCAGCTCGCGCCAGGTCCGGGTCATCGCCATCATGAAATCGCGGCCCTGACCCGTTTCTGCCCAATCGGCGGTATAGACGCCGGGTGCGCCGTCCAGCGCATCGACCTCGATGCCGGAATCGTCGCTGAGCGCAACCAGTCCGGTTTCACGTGCAGCAAAATGCGCCTTCAACCGGGCGTTTCCGGCAAAGGTATCCTCGGTCTCCTCCGGTTCGTTGAGGCCCAGAACACCGGCGGAGGTGACATCGATCCCGTATGGTTCCAACAGGGCCGAAATCTCCCGCAACTTTCCAGCGTTGTGAGAGGCAAGAATCATGCGCTCGCCAGAGGAGACCTTGCGGATCATGCGACGGCGGCCTTTTGTGCCGCAACCAGATCATCGACGCCGGAGGACGCCAGATCGAGCAGCCGGGTCAGTTCATCGCGAGAGAACGGCGCACCTTCGGCCGAGCCCTGAACCTCGATCATTCCCCCCTCACCGGTCATGACGAAATTGGCGTCGGTTCCCGCGGCGCTATCCTCGGCGTAATCCAGATCCAGCACGGGTTGTCCGCCATAGATACCGCAGCTGATAGCCGCGACATGCGTGGTCAGCGGATCGCTTTTCAGATCGCCCGCCTTCAACAACTTGTCGATTGCCAGACGCAGGGCGACCCAGCCCCCAGTGATGGAGGCGCAACGCGTCCCGCCATCGGCCTGAATGACATCGCAATCGACGGTGATCTGCCGCTCACCTAGGGCGACGCGGTCGATCCCGGCGCGCAGGGACCGGCCTATCAGGCGCTGGATTTCCTGCGTACGTCCCGATTGCTTGCCTGCCTGTGCCTCACGTCGGTTGCGGGTGGTGGTGGCGCGGGGCAGCATGCCATATTCCGCCGTGACCCAGCCCAGACCGGTATTGCGCAACCATGGCGGCACGCGTTCCTCCAGCGAAGCGGTGCACAGCACATGCGTGTTGCCACAACGAATAATGCACGACCCCTCGGCGTGCATGGTCACGTTTGTCTCGATGGAAACGGGGCGCAGTTGATCGACGGACCGGCCGGATGGGCGCATGATACTCTCCTGTAAAACTCGATCTTTCCCTATAGCAGGGGGTCATATCCGTCCAGTGATGCGCCTTGCCTCCGGCCCGCAGCGCAGATGGACAGTGCCGTTGACCTGACTGCATCGCGTGTCTACCTCTTTATGGACATGAATGAACCCAAGACCAGCACTTTGGACGACATGAACGAGCGGGCCCGCGCGGTCTTTCGCTCGCTGGTCGAGACGTATCTGGATACTGGGGAGCCTGTCGGATCCCGTACCCTGTCGCGGGCATTGGCGCAGCCGGTATCCGCCGCGACAATCCGAAACGTGATGCAGGATCTCGAAATGCTGGGCCTTCTGGGCAGTCCGCATGTCAGCGCGGGGCGGGTGCCGACCCAGCTCGGATTGCGGATGTTCGTGGATGGCTTCATCGAGGGCGGCGATGTGAACTCCGTCGACCGGCAGGAGATCGAGCGTGCCGTCGGGACCGACAGTGACGACATTACCGGTGCGCTGGATCGTGCGGTGGGCGTGTTGTCGGGCCTGACACGCGGCGCGTCGCTGGTGCTGACCCCGCAGGTCGAGGCACCAATCCGGCATATCGAATTCGTCTCCCTCTCGGATGAGCGGGCGCTGGTCGTGCTGGTCATGGCCGACGGGCGGGTCGAAAACCGGCTGTTCACCCCACCGCCCGGTCTGCCGCCATCCGCGATGCGAGAGGCCGCGAACTTCCTCAATTCCATCCTCGAAGGCCGCACCGTGAGCGAGGCTCGATCTATCGTCGAGGCGGAGATCGTCTCCCGCCGGCAGGAGCTGGACGTGCTGGCCCGCAATCTGGTCGAATCCGGCGTGGCCCTGTGGTCCGAGCAAACGGGCGATGACCGCGACCGTCTGATCGTGCGCGGCACCTCGCATCTGATCGATTCGACCGGGGCGGAGGATGACCTGATCCGCATTCGCCAGCTTTTCGACGATATCGAGCGCAAGCGCGATCTCGCCCAATTGCTCAGTTTGACCGAGGAGGGCGACGGTGTGCGGGTTTTCATCGGGTCCGAGAACAAGCTCTTTTCACTTTCGGGTTCCTCTCTGGTCGTATCTCCCTATATGAACGCTGATCGGAAGATCATCGGCGCGATCGGTGTCATCGGCCCTACGCGGCTGAACTATGGGCGCATCGTTCCGATCGTGGATTACACCGCGCAACTGGTCGGTCGTCTGTTGAAGGACGGTCGATGAAGCGCTGAGGACGGAAGTCGAATATGTCGAACGAAAATGACGTGAACGAAGAGTTCGAAGACATGCCGGACGCCGAGGGCGAACCGGATGAAAACACGCAAGCTTATGCCGATCCCGATGCGGAGATCGACAGCCTGCGTACGGAAAACGAAGAGCTGCGCGACAAGCTTTTGCGGACCTATGCCGACATGGAAAATCTGCGCAAGCGGCTGGAGCGGGATCGCAAGGACGCGGAGATCTATGGCGGAACACGTCTGGCCCGGGAATTGCTGCCGGTGCACGACAATCTGAAACGTGCGGTTGAGGCCATTACGGAGGAGCAGCGCGAGGCCGCCTCTTCGGTGATCGAGGGGATCGAGCTGACGCAGCGTGAGCTTCTCAACGCCTTTGAAAAGCACAAAATCACCCGCATTGACCCCGAGATGGGCGACAAGTTCGACCCCAAGCTGCATCAGGCGATGTTCGAGGCCCCGATGCCCGGCGTTGCCGCGGGATGTGTGCTGCAGGTGATGGCCGAGGGCTTCATGATCGGTGACCGTCTGCTGCGCCCCGCGCAGGTCGGCGTGTCCTCGGGCGGATAAGGGGGCCGCGATGGGTCGCATCACTCAGGAGGCGGCCCTTCGCGCCCTTTACGGTGAGAAAAGCGCCCGCAGCGTGGCCAAGGAGTTGCACCGGCTCGATACGCATTGCCGCACGTTCATTGCGGCCTCTCCGTTCCTCGTGATGTCCACTTCCGGGCCTGATGGGCTGGACGTGACACCGCGCGGCGATGCCCCCGGTTTCGTGATCGTCGAGGATGACACCCATCTGCTGATCCCCGACCGGCCCGGCAACAATCGCTTGGACAACCTGACCAATCTGCTGGGCGATCCGGCCATCGGTCTGATCTTCATGATACCGGGCGTTCGCGAAACGTTGCGGGTGCGTGGCATCGCGGAAATTCATGACGATGCCGACCTGTGCGACCGCTGCGCCGCGCGTGGCAAACCCGCGCTGAGCGTGCTGCGGGTGAAGGTGACACGCGCCTATCTGCATTGCGCCAAGTCGATGCTGCGATCCGGCCTGTGGCAGCCCCAGACATGGGCCGAGCAGCGCCCGGTGCCCACGATGGGGCAGATGATTGCCGACCAGACCGGCAATTACGATCAGCCCGAGAGCGAGGAGCAGATGCTCGCCCGCTATGCCAAGGCGCTGTACTAGGGCGTCTCGTTCGGCATCAGACCCTTCAGTTCATATATCAGATCCAATGCTTCGCGCGGGCTCAACCCGTCGGGCAGAATGTCCGCCAGCCTGCTTTCGACCTTTGATTCCGTCCTGGCGGGTTGGGGCGCGGGGGCGGGTACGGCGAACAGGGGCAAGTCGTCGATCAGGGTCTTTGTCTTACCGCCCTGTTCGCGTTCGCCCTTTTCGAGGATGTCCAGAACGCTGCGCGCCCGCTCCACCACGGGGGTGGGCAATCCGGCCAGCCGTGCGACCTGAACCCCATAGGACCGATCCGCTGCGCCCTCACGTACCTCATGCAGGAAAACAACGTTCCCCTCCCACTCACGCACGGCGACGGTGGCGTTGGATACGCCGTCCAGCTTGCCTGACAGGGCCGTCATCTCATGGTAATGCGTGGCGAACAGGGCACGTGCGCCGTTGACGTCGTGCAAATGCTCCATCACCGCCCATGCGATGCTGAGGCCGTCATAGGTCGCCGTTCCGCGCCCGATCTCATCCAGAATGACCAGCGCCCGCGGGCCGGCCCGGTTCAGGATTGCTGCCGTTTCCACCATCTCCACCATGAAAGTCGACCGGCCCCGCGCCAGATCGTCCGCCGCGCCGACCCGTGAAAACAGCTGATCGACCAAGCCGATATGGGCCGAGGCGGCAGGCACGAACGCGCCAATCTGCGCCAGCAGCGCGATGATCGCGTTTTGCCGCAGCCAGGTCGATTTACCCGCCATGTTCGGACCCGTCAGCAGGACGATGCGCGCGGCATCCTCGCCCTCCGCACTCAGATCGCAATCGTTGGGAATGAACTCCGGCCCGCCCTGTCGGCGCAGGGCACGCTCCACCACGGGATGACGCCCGCCGACGATGGCGAAGCTGCGCGACATGTCCAGCACGGGTCGGGTCCAGTCGCTGTCCACGGCCAGTTCCGCCAGCCCTGTCGCCACGTCCAGTTCCGCCAGCGCCCGCGCGGCGGTGTTGATCGCGGCTCCGTCCGCCAGCACGGCTTCACGCATGCGTGTGAACTGTTCCAGCTCCAACTCCAACGTGCGCGCCCCCGCATTGAGGATGCGCGTTTCCAGTTCCGACAATTCAACAGTGGTGAACCGCACTGCATTCGCCGTGGTCTGGCGGTGGATGAAGGTGTCCGACAGCGGTGCGGACAGCATCTTTTCCGCATGGGTGGCGGTCGTTTCGATGAAATAGCCCAGCACGTTGTTATGCTTGATCTTCAACGCGGTGACGCCCGCAACCTCCGCATATTTCGCCTGCATCGAGGCGATGACACCGCGCCCCTCGTCGCGCAGGGTGCGCACCTCGTCCAGATCGACATCCACGCCCTCGGCCACGAAACCGCCGTCGCGTTTCAGTAAAGGCGGCTCGGCCACCAGCGCCGCGTTCAGCAAATCGGCGCAATCGGGCAGGGTGGCCAGCGCCCGCGCGGCCTGCGCCACCTGATCAGGCAGTTCGCCGCTCAGGGCGTGTGCCACCCGTTCGCCTGCGCGCAACCCGTTTCGGATGGCGGCGAGGTCGCGCGGCCCGCCACGGTCCAGCGCCAGCCGCGTCAGCGCGCGATCCATGTCGGGGGCCTGTCGCAAGGCCTCACGCAGATCGGCGCTCAACGTGCGATCCTCGACAAAGGCCTGCACCGCATCCAGCCTGCCCCGTATGGCTTCCAGATCGGTGGAGGGGGCGCACAACCGCGTTTCCAGCAAGCGTGCCCCCGCGCCTGTAACCGTACGGTCGATGGCGGTCAGCAGGCTGCCCTCACGCCCACCGCTGAGCGCGTGTGTCAGTTCCAGATTGCGCCGGGTCGCGGCGTCGATCTGCATCGCAGCGCCCTGATGCTCCTGCACCGGGGGGCGGATCAGGGGCAGGCGGCCCTTTTGCGTGATGTCCACATAGTCGATCAGCGCGCCGAGCGCCGCAAGCTCCGCCCGGTCGAACTGCCCGAACCCGTCCAGCGAGCCGGTGCCGTAGAGGGTTTCCAACCGGGTTCGCGCGGCCTCACTGTCGAAGCTGGCACGACCCAGCGGCGTGACGACGGCCGGGTCCTCATCCAGGGCGGGGGGAACCTCGCCCTCCACCACCAGAACCTCACGCGGGCCGGTGCGGGCCAGCATCGGGCCCAACGTCACCAGCGGGCAGCGCGCGACGTGCAGTTCGCCGGTGCTCAGGTCCAGCCAGGCATAGGCCCCGGCATCGCGTACTTGGGCATAAGCGGCCAGATAATTGTGCCGCCGCGCGTCCAGCAGGGTATCCTCGGTCAGGGTGCCGGGGGTGACCAGTCGGACGACCTCACGCTTGACCACAGCCTTGTAGCCGCGCTTCTTCGCCTCCGCCGGGCTTTCCATCTGGTCGCAGACGGCGACGCGGAACCCCTTGCGGATCAGGGTCAGCAGATACCCCTCCGCCGCGTGCTGAGGCACGCCACACATCGCGATGTCCTTACCTTCGTGCTTGCCACGCTTGGTCAGCGCGATGTCGAGCGCCGCCGCGGCCGCGACCGCATCGTCAAAGAACATCTCGTAGAAATCGCCCATCCGGTAGAACAGCAGCGCATCGGGGTACTGGGCCTTGATCTCCAGAAACTGCGCCATCATCGGCGTCGCGGCTGAACTGAAAGCCATTCAGGATTCCTTATAAATATGTTGGAACAGCATATTTTGTGGCTCATCAAGAATCAATTACTGCATATCGCGCTGATAGTTGACTCTACGGAACGAATCGTCCGATAATATTGTCGATACTTTGATATGAATGTGCCGCCGAGCTGGCGGCTCGACGGCACTGCAATTTCAAAGTCCTGCTTCAAATAGCATCGTCGCAGGGCGTTTCGTATGCACTTTGGATTTTCCAGAGTTTGAGTCACGTGTCAAGGCGATGCCTTCATTTGCTGGCAATCCAGCAGAAAGGAGCCGTTATGGCTAAGGTCGCCCCATGGCACTCGGTAAAGCGTACCATTTATCACGACGATACGAACTGCAAAACTGGCAACAATATCGAGAGCGAGAACCGTCGCTCTGGGACTGGTGGAAAGTCAAAGTGCAGCGAATGCAAAGACTTGCAAAAGTAGGTTAGGCGCGTCGGCGGTTGACACCGCCGGCACGTACTTCGTGTGATCCGCGAAAAGCCTTTGTGCGCCCGGCATGGCCCGCTAAACGTGTCGAAAAGCAAAATTCAAGGGACAGGTGGATGACCAGGAAGACACGGATAACGGATGAGGACGCGCTGGCATATCACTTGGCGCCCACGCCGGGTAAGCTGGAGGTTCGCGCCTCTACCGCGATGACGACGCAGCGCGATCTCAGCCTTGCCTATTCGCCCGGCGTCGCCGTCCCGTGTGAGGCGATCGCGAGGGACCCCGCGCTGGCCTATGACTACACCACCAAGGGCAACATGGTCGCCGTGATCTCGAACGGTACGGCGGTTCTGGGGCTGGGCAATCTGGGCGCGCTGGCGTCCAAACCGGTGATGGAGGGCAAGGCGGTGTTGTTCAAACGCTTCGCCGACGTGAACTCCATCGATCTCGAACTGGATACCGAGGATCCAGAGGCCTTCATCAACGCGGTCAAGCTGATGGGCCCGTCCTTCGGCGGCATCAACCTTGAAGACATCAAGGCCCCCGAATGTTTCATCATCGAGCAGCGGTTGAAGGAGGAGATGGACATTCCCGTCTTTCACGACGACCAGCACGGCACCGCCGTGATATGTGCCGCCGGTCTGATGAACGCGCTGCGGATTTCCGGCAAGAAGATCGAGGATTGCAAGATCGTGCTCAATGGCGCCGGTGCCGCCGGGATCGCCTGTATCGAATTGATCAAGGCGATGGGTGCGCGCCACGACAATTGCATCGCCTGCGACACGAAAGGCGTCATCTATCAGGGTCGGACCGAGGGGATGAACCAATGGAAGAGCGCCCACGCCGCCCATACCGATGACCGCACGTTGAAGGACGCGATGCACGGGGCCGACGTTTTTCTGGGCGTATCGGTCAAGGGTGCCGTAACGGCGGAGATGATCGCCAGCATGGCGCAGAACCCGGTGATCTTCGCCATGGCCAACCCCGACCCGGAAATCACGCCGGAGGAAGCGCATGCCGTGCGTGAGGACGCCATCGTCGCCACCGGCCGGTCGGATTACCCCAATCAGGTCAACAACGTGCTGGGCTTTCCCTACCTGTTTCGCGGTGCGCTCGACATTCACGCCCGTGCCATCAATGATGAGATGAAGATCGCCTGCGCCGAGGCCTTGGCCGATCTGGCGCGGCAGGACGTGCCGGACGAGGTGGCGATGGCCTATGGGCGCAAGCTGCAATTCGGGCGCGATTACATCATCCCCACACCCTTCGACCCGCGCCTGATCCACGTGATCCCCCCGGCCGTGGCCAAGGCGGGAATGGATACGGGCGTCGCGCGACGCCCGATCATCGACATGGACAGCTATGAACTGGCGCTGAAATCGCGGCTAGATCCGACGGCATCGGTGCTCGACGGCCTGTTCAACCGGGCACGCAGGGCGCAGGCGCGCATGATCTTCGCCGAGGGGGATGACGAACGTGTGGTGCGCGCGGCGTTGACTTATCGACGCTCCGGCCTCGGGCAGGCGCTGGTGGTCGGACGGCGCGATGAAATCGCCGCCATGCTGGAGGCGTCCGGTCAGCCCGATGCGATTGATGAGATCGAGGTGGTGAACGCGGGCACCGTCGACAACCTGCAACAGATGGCCGACTACCTGTACGCGCGGCTGCAACGCAAGGGGCTGGACCAGCGCGATTGCTACCGCCTCGCCAGTCGGGACCGGCACGTCTTTGCGGCGCTGATGCTGGCGCATGACATGGCGGACGGCATGGTGACGGGGGCCACGCGGAAAAGCGCGCAGGTCCTGTCACAGATCGGGCTGGTGTTCGATGCGACGGCGGCGGATGGCGCTGTGGGAATCTCCGCGATCTTGCATAACGGGCGTCTGATCCTGATCGCGGACACGCTGGTGCACGAATGGCCGGAACGTGAGGACCTCGCCAACATTGCGGAGCAGGCCGCGAAGGTCGCCCGGTCGCTGGGTCTGGAACCACGTGTGGCGTTCTGCTCGTTCTCCAATTTCGGCTACCCTGTGTCCGAGCGGGCGGAGAAGATGCACCACGCGGTTGAGGCGCTGGACGCGCGAAATGTCGATTTCGAATATGATGGCGAAATGACCGTGGATGTCGCCCTGAACGCCGACGTGATGCGGCAATACCCATTTTGCCGCCTGTCCGGCCCTGCGAACATCATCGTGGTTCCAGCGCGGCATTCCGCGTCGATCTCCGTCAAGATGATGCAGGAACTGGCGGGTGCGACGGTGATCGGGCCGATCCTCAGCGGGATCGACCGTCAGGTGAAACTGACCTCGACCACCGCCACGGTCAGGGACATCCTGCACATGGCGTTGATGGCGGCCTGTCGTGTCGGCTGACCGTCCGGGCGGTGGGCTGTAGCTGCCCCCCTGAATCAAGCGATCCCTGAATCGAAAACGCCCGCGCGGGATGCACGGGCGTTTTCAGATTTCGCAAAGGGTGCAGCGGATCAGCCTGTGCCGCGCATCCCGTCCCAGAATCCTTTGACCTTGGACAGGAAGTCCTCGCTGTCCGGGCTGTTCTTGACGCTTTCGGCGTTGAACTCGGACAGCAATTCCTTTTGCCGGGCCGTCAGGTTGACCGGCGTTTCCACGGCCAACTCGATATAGAGATCGCCGACGCCCTGACCGCGCAGATGCGGCATCCCCTTGCTGCGCAGCCGCAACTGCTTGCCCGATTGCACACCGGCGGGGACCTTCACGCGGCTGCGGCCGCCATCCAGATTAGGCGCCTCGATATCGCCGCCCAGGGCCGCAGTCGCCATCGGCACGGGGATGCGGCAGAACAGGTTGACGCCATCGCGTTCGAAAATCGGGTGGCTGGCCACTTCGATGAAGATATAGAGATCGCCCGACGGTCCACCGCGCAGGCCTGCCTCACCCTCACCAGCCAGACGGATCCGTGTGCCTGTCTCGACCCCCTTGGGGATATTGACGGTCAGCGTGCGTTCCTTCTCGACCCGGCCGGCGCCACCACAATTGCGGCAGGGGTTCTTGATGATCTGGCCGCGACCTTCACAGGTCGGACATGCCCGCTCGATGGTAAAGAAACCCTGCTGCGCGCGGACCTTTCCCATGCCTGAACAGGTGGGGCAGGTCGCGGGTTCCGCGCCGCCCTCCGCGCCGGTGCCCTCACACACATCACAGGTGGAGGAACCGGGAACGGTGATGCTCGCCTGCTTGCCGGCGAAGGCTTCCTCAAGCGTGATGCGCATGTTGTAGCGCAGATCGGAGCCGCGCGTGGCACGTTGCCCGCCCCGGCCACCGCCGCGCTGCCCGCCCATGAAATCGCCGAAAAGATCGTCGAACACGTCCGAGAACGCGGAGGAGAAGTCCGCCCCGCCCTGCGCGCGACGTCCGCCGCCGCCGCCGCCCATGCCGCCCTCGAAGGCAGCGTGGCCGTAGCGGTCATAGGCGGCCCGCTTCTCAGGATCCTTCAGAACGTCATGCGCTTCGTTCGCCTCCTTGAACAGCCCCTCGGATTTGGGGTTGTCAGGATTGCGGTCGGGGTGATGTTCCATCACCTTCTTCTTGAACGCTTTCTTGATTTCAGCCTCGGTCGCGCCCTTGGACACGCCCAGAACCTCATAATAGTCACGTTTTGACATATTAGGTGTCTTTCCCCTTGAAAGGATCGTTCCGTCCTACCTGCAAGCTGACATCACGGCGAGCTTGAAGTCCTGCAACGGCGAGAATTTCACCGATCTTGTTCTTCCAAAGCGCGGCCTTGCCATGTTCGCGTGCCGCGTTGGAAAATTTCTGTGCGTTGCTGTTGTCGGAAAGTATTTTACGAAAGGCCTCGACGATCTCGTCAAGACTGTTGCCGTCTACGATGTATCCGGTTTTATCGGAAATGACTGCCTCGGGGGCGCCACCCTGATTTCCAGTGATGCTGGCCAGGCCGTGCAATGCGGCTTCGAGATAAGTAATCCCGAAACCTTCACGTTCCTGCCCGATCTGCCGGCCCGGTTGTGCAAAGAGATTTGCGGATTCGAACAATGCCGTTTTGCGCCCGCCCTCTACGCGGCCGGTGAAAACGACATGATCGCGAACGCCCAAATCCTCGGCAAGCGTGCGGAGCCTGGCGTGGTCCTCTCCATCCCCCGCGATTACCAGTTTGATACCGGGAAATTCCGGGACAAGTTCTGCAGTGGCCCGGATCGTTTGATCGTGACCTTTCAGCGGTATAAGGCGCGACAGGGAAAGAATACGCGCGGATGAGGATCCGAACTGCTTCTCGGCCCAATCCCGATCGTCCTTGCTGGACGGCGCAGGTTCCTGAACGGGAGGGTTTATGACCTGAACAGTTGTGCCTTCCGGGATCATCCCGTCAGCTCTTTTACGTGTTTCATCGGAAACGCATATCAAAGCAGATGCCCACTGCAATGCCGTATGTATACGATCCGATTTCGACGCCTTGAATTCATTCCCATGACCGAAAGTCACAACCGGGCAGAGCAATTTGCGACCAATCGCTTCGACACTTTTCCATGAACAGGTGTAGATTGCCTCGACCTTGCCAGATTTTGCCAGGTGACGCAGACGAAGCGCCTTGAGCCTTTGTCTGAGCGGACGCGGGCCGCGAAATCTCTCGATCTTGTAAGGTTGCAGAACATCATCACCGCGACGTCCGTCGGCCAGAACCAGCACCTCGTATCCAGCTGCAACGCATTCAGATGCAAGCCCTGACATGAGGGCTTCGATTCCACCGGATTTGGGGGGAAAGGTCTGCGCTGAAATTACAATCATGATGCTGATCCTGCCTGCAAGAAATACGGCCCGACGTATCGGGCCGCATCTCTATTCACCGCGGAGTGCGATCAGGACGCCTTCTTGTCGTCGTCATCGACATCGGTGTAGTCCGCGTCAACGACATCGTCCTCACCCATTGCATCGTCGGCGGCACGCGGTTCGCTGTCGTCCTCGCCTTCTTCCTCCTGCGCCTTGTAGATGGCTTCACCCAGCTTCATGGCGGATTCGGTCAGGTTCTGCATGGACGACTTGATCTTGCCGGTATTGTCGCCTTCCAGCGCGTCCTTGAGCTGCGCGATGGCAAGCTCGATGGCCTCGACCGTGGTGGAGCTGACCTTGTCCTTGTGCTCCTCCAGCGATTTCTCGGTGGAGTCCATCAGGCTCTCCGCCTGGTTGCGGGCCTCGACCAGTTCGCGGCGTTCCTTGTCGGCTTCCGCGTTCTCCTCGGCCTCGCGGACCATCGCCTCGATGTCCTCATCGGACAGACCGCCGCTCGCCTGAATGGTGATCTTGTGCTCCTTGTTCGTCCCCTTGTCCTTGGCGGAGACGGACACGATGCCGTTGGCGTCGATGTCGAAGGTCACTTCGATCTGCGGCAGGCCGCGCGGCGCCGGGGGGATGTCCTCCAAGTTGAACTGGCCCAGGATCTTGTTGTCCGCGGCCATCTCACGCTCACCCTGGAACACCCGGATCGTCACGGCGTTCTGGTTGTCCTCGGCGGTGGAGAAGATCTGCGACTTCTTCGTCGGGATCGTGGTGTTGCGGTCGATCAGGCGGGTGAACACGCCACCCAGCGTTTCGATGCCCAGGCTCAGCGGGGTCACGTCGAGCAGGACCACATCCTTGACGTCGCCTTGCAGAACACCGGCCTGAATGGCGGCGCCCATCGCGACGACCTCATCGGGGTTCACACCCTTGTGCGGTTCCTTGCCGAAGAACTTGGTCACTTCCTCGTACACCTTGGGCATACGGGTCATGCCGCCGACCATCACGACCTCGTCGATATCGGAGGTGGTCAGGCCCGCATCCTTCAACGCGGCCTTCAGCGGCTTGATCGAACGGGCGATCAGGTCGGAGACCAGGCTTTCCAGCTTGGCGCGGGTCAGCTTCATGACGAGGTGAACGGGCTGCTTGGTATCCGGGTTCATCGAGATGAACGGCTGGTTGATTTCGGTCTGCGAGGTGGAGGACAGCTCGATCTTCGCCTTCTCCGCCGCTTCCTTCAGACGCTGCAGCGCCAGCTTGTCGCCGCGCAGGTCGATGCCGTTCTCTTTCTTGAACTGATCGGCGAGGTATTCGACGATGCGCATGTCGAAATCCTCACCACCCAGGAACGTGTCGCCATTGGTGGATTTCACTTCGAACAGGCCTTCGTCGATCTCCAGGATCGAGATGTCGAACGTACCGCCGCCAAGGTCATAGACCGCGATGGTCTTGGAGCCTTCCTTGTCGAGGCCATAGGCCAGCGCCGCCGCGGTCGGCTCGTTGATGATGCGCAGCACTTCGAGGCCCGCGATCTTGCCCGCGTCCTTGGTAGCCTGACGCTGGGCGTCGTTGAAATAGGCGGGAACGGTGATGACGGCCTTTTCGACCTTCTCACCCAGATATTGCTCCGCCGTTTCCTTCATCTTTTGCAGGATGAACGCGGAAACTTGGCTGGGGGAATATTTCTCACCCCGTGCCTCGACCCACGCGTCGCCGTTCGGACCCTCGACGATGTCGAAGGGAACCATGCTCTTGTCTTTCTCAACCAGCGGGTCACCAAACTGGCGGCCGATCAGACGCTTGACAGCGAACAGGGTGTTGGAGGGGTTGGTCACGGCCTGCCGCTTCGCAGGCTGGCCCACGAGGCGCTCATCCTCCGTGAAGCCGACCATGGAGGGCGTCGTGCGCGCGCCTTCCGAGTTTTCAATCACTTTCGCCTGGCTGCCATCCATGATGGCGACGCAGGAGTTGGTTGTTCCGAGGTCAATACCGATAACTTTAGACATGTTGAGTCCCTTTTCTTGGCGATTTTGGGGTCCGGGTCCTGCTCGGAGGCCCCCGCTCCCCATCCCTGCCGATCCCGCTTGTGGAACCGACCGTTACTGAACGGTGATATAGGAGCCGCTTCTTGCCGCCGCAACCATCTGGTTTGTATTGTGCATACACATGAGTGCGGGACAGGCGCGGTGACGTGTGGCGGGGTAGTTTGAGACGCGTGAAACAAACGATCCGAACCTGTGGCGGATCGGCAGATACCGGAGGCCGCACATGGACAGGCCCGCAAAGCTGACGGTTCAGGGGTTCGACATCTACAAGAATGCGCTGTCGCGCCCGCAGCAGGAGGATTTGCGCGACGCGGTGCGTGATATCATTCGCGCCGCCCCCCTGATCCGGCCCGTAACCCCCTCCGGCAAGGCAATGAGCGTTAGGATGAGCGCGGCGGGGCGGCTGGGCTGGATCACCGATCGCGCAGGTTACCGCTATAGCGCGACATATCCCGGTGTGCGGGGCAGGGAACAGGCCGATGGGCAAGCCGGTGACCGGGCCAGTGAACAAGAATGGCCGCCGATCCCCGAACAAATCCTGGATATCTGGCATCACATGACAGGCATTGCCCGCACGCCCGATTGCTGCCTCGTGAATTATTACGACACCTCCGCCCGGATGGGGATGCATCAGGACCGGGACGAAGGGGATTTCGACTGGCCCGTGCTGTCGATCTCACTGGGGGATACCGCGACCTTTCGCATGGGCGGCGTGAAGCGCGGCGATCCAACCAGCAGCGTGCGGCTGAAAAGCGGCGATATCGTCGTCATGGGCGGTGCCGCGCGGCTGGCATATCATGGGGTGGACCGGATCCTCCCCGGAACCTCGACCCTGTTGCGCGACGGGGGGCGGATCAACCTGACGCTGCGCGTGGTCGATCATGGCTGAACGTCATTCCTGTGCGGGCAGGGGCCGCTTCTTGCCCGAAATATCGACCGCCACGAAGGTAAAGACGGCCTCCGTCACCTTGAGCACCTCACCGCCGGGCTGTCTGGTCACCCAGACCTCCACCCCGATGCGCATGGAGGTCGTGCCCTCGCGCAGCATATCGGCGTAGATGCTGACCAGATCACCGACATGCACAGGCTTGTGAAAGGTCATCCCCTCCACCGCGACGGTCGTGACACGACCGCGCGCGCGGGTCCGTGCCAGAACCGAGGAGCCGAGGTCCATCTGTCCCATCATCCACCCGCCGAAGATATCTCCGTTTGCGTTGGTGTCCGCCGGCATGGCGAGGGTCTGAAGCGATAGCGTGCCGCTGGGGCAGAGATTTTGTTCCGTCATGACGGCAGAATGCGCATATCGCCGGGATGGGGCAAGCCCTATACGGGCCCCAGGTAACCCCTATGCAGCGTCATCGCGCGTATCCGCCCGCGCGGATTCCCAGGCCAGCATCGCGCGTTTGACTGGCAAGCCCCAGTGATAGCCGCCCAGCCCGCCGGATTTGCGCATGGCCCGGTGGCAGGGGATCAGCCAACTGATCGGATTGCGCCCCACCGCGGTGCCGACGGCGCGCACGGCTGCAGGGTTGCCGATGGCTTGCGCAATTTGCGAATAGCTGGTCACGTGACCCGAGGGGATCGACAGCAGCGCCTCCCAGACCTTGATCTGGAACGGCGCGCCGATCAGGTGCAGCCGGGCTTCGCCACCCTGCCCGAATGCGGCGCAGGCCCACCCGGCCACGGTGCTGGGTGCCTCGACGAATGTGGCGGCGGGCCAGCGGGCGCACATGTCCTCGAACGCCGCGTCCCGTCCGGTTTCCGCCGCGAAGGCCATGCCGCACAGACCCCGATCGGTTCCCATTGCCAGCACCTCGCCAAAGGGGCTGTCGAACCAGCCGTAATCAATGGTCAGCCCGGCGCCGCCCCGGGCATAGTCCCCGGGGGTCATCGCCTCCCACCGCACGAACAGGTCGTGCAACCGGCCCGGCCCCGACAGCCCCGTCTCGAACGTTGTGTCGAGCACGGTAAAACGGTCCTTGAGCAGATGCCGCGCGTGATCCAGCGTCAGATACTGCTGATAGCGTTTGGGGCTGATGCCGACCCAGCGGCTGAACTCCCGCTGGAAATGCGGGGCGCTCAACCCTACGGACGCCGCCACATCGCCCAATGTCGGCTGGTCGAGGCGATTATCCTCGATGTGTTTCAGGGCCCGGGCCATCAGGGCGTATTGCGCGCTGCCGCTCTCTCGTGACATGGGTTTCCCCCTCGTACCGCTGGTTCCTGGACGATCCTCGCACGAAGTACCGACCGCCAGCGACCCGAATCTTGCGGCGGGGCAGGTCGTATCCAAGGGCGTAGCGAAACATCGGTTTCACCATTCGGCAGGGGGCTCCCCCGGCCCGCCGCGCGGTTTTCGCATCGGGTTGACGTGATATTCATGGCGCAGGGCGGGATTCTGCCTTTGATCGCAAGGGCCGGGCATGGCATGACGGTCGCCATGTCCACGCCACTTACATATTCCCAGATTGTCGAGGTCTTTACCCGGTTCCGCAACGATTGCGCGGAACCGAAGGGAGAACTGGATCACGTCAATGCCTTCACCCTCGTTGTTGCCGTCGCGTTGAGCGCGCAGGCAACCGACAAGGGCGTGAACCGCGCGACGCAGGAACTGTTCCGCATCGCGGACACACCGCAAAAGATGCTCGATCTGGGGGAGGAAGGCGTGACGGAACATATCCGCACCATCGGCCTCTACCGCAACAAGGCGAAGAACGTCATCAAGTTGAGCCGTATCCTCGTCGAGGATTTCGGAGGTGAGGTTCCGTCGAGCCGCGCGGCACTGGAATCGCTGCCCGGTGTGGGGCGCAAGACGGCGAACGTGGTGCTGAACATGTGGTTCAAGCATCCCGCGCAGGCGGTCGATACCCATATCTTTCGCGTCGGCAATCGCACGGGTCTGGCCATGGGCAAGGACGTGGTCGCGGTGGAACGCGCGATCGAGGACCGGGTCCCGGCGCAATTCCAGCAACACGCCCATCACTGGCTGATCCTGCACGGGCGCTATACCTGCAAGGCGCGCAAGCCTGATTGCGCGCATTGCCTCATCAACGACATATGTACCTTCGAGGACAAGATTTATGACCAAACGCTATGAAGTCGTGGGCATCGGCAACGCCGTTGTCGATGTGATCGCCCAGTCCGACGACAGCTTTCTGGAACACATGGGCATCACCAAGGGCATCATGCAGCTGGTGGAACGGTCACGGGGCGAAACCCTTTACGCCTCGATGGATGACCGGGTGCAGGCGGCGGGCGGTTCGGTGGCGAACACATTGGCGGGTCTGGGCAATATGGGGCGGTCCACGGCCTTTATCGGGCGCGTGCGCGACGATGCGTTGGGCCGGTTCTATGCCGAGGCGATGACGAATGGCGGCACGGATTTTCCCAATGCCCCGGTGGCATCGGGCGATCTGCCGACATCGCGCTCGATGATCTTCGTCAGCCCGGACGGCGAACGCTCGATGAACACCTATCTGGGCATCTCGTCCGAGGTTGGCCCCGACGACGTGGACGAAGACGTGGTGAAGGACGCGCAGATTCTGTACCTGGAGGGGTATCTGTTCGACAAGGATCAGGGAAAGGCCGCATTCACCAAGGCTGCACGCGCGGTTCACGCGGCGGGCGGCATGGCGGGCATCGCGCTCAGCGATCCGTTCTGCGTCGATCGACACCGCGCCGACTTTCAGGCTCTGCTCACCAACGATCTGGACTACGTCATCGGCAATGAGGCTGAATTCAACACGTTATATGAGACGAAGGATCTGGAGGAGACGCTGAAGGCCGCCGCCGCCGCCTGCCCGCTGGTCGTGTGTACACGGTCGGGTGACGATGTGATCATCATCCGCGGTGACGAACGGGTCCAGGTTCCGGTGCACCGCGTCGTCCCGGTCGATGCAACGGGTGCAGGCGATCAGTTCGCGGCGGGTTTCCTGAACGGTCTGATCACGGGGCGCAGCCTGCTCGACGCGGGCCGGATGGGATGCATCGCGGCGGCGGAGGTGATCAGCCATATGGGCGCGCGCCCCGAACAGGATCTTCGCCCGCTGTTCGAACAGGCTGGCCTCTGACCTTCGGATTTTAGGAAAGCCCCCGCCGGACGCGCTGGCGGGGGCAGGATCACTCGGCGGGAACGGTGTGGCCGGACTGACGCCGCGTGCGCCGCCGTGCCCGCCATTCGCCCAAGCGAACGCCCAGCATCAGCATGGCAGGCGTCACGATCAGCGTCAGCACGGTTGCGAACACCAACCCCCCCGCGATGGCGGAGCTCAGCTCCGTCCACCATTGGGTCGAGGGGGCACCGAACACGATGGAGCGGTTGAAGAAGTCGATATTCACCCCGATCACCATCGGCATCAGGCCGAGCGCCGTGGTCAGTGAGGTCAGAACCACGGGACGCAGACGTTGTGCCCCGGTGCGCAGCAGCGCTTCGCGCGCGGATTGCCCCTCCTTTCGCAGATCGTTGTAGGTGTCGATCAGCACGATATTGTTGTTCACCACGATACCGGCCAACGCGATCACGCCGATCCCGCCCATGACGACGCCGAACGGGCGCCCGGTGATGATCAGCCCCAGCAAGACCCCCGCGACCGAGAAGACGATCGCGCTCATCACCACCAGCGCCTGATACAGGCTGTTGAACTGGGTAACGAGGATAACCACCATCGCGGCCAGCGCGGCGAAAAATGCGGTTATCAGGAACGTGGCGGCATCGGCCTGATCCTGTGCCTCACCTCCGAAAGTCGCCTCGACGGATGGGGGCAGATCCAGTTGGTCTATGGCCGCTTGCAGTTCGATCACCTGATCGTTGGGCAACAGTCCGGGGGCCACGTCGGCCTCGATCGTGATGACACGCCGCTGATCGCTGCGGTGGATCGTGCCGGAGCGTGGCGCAGGCACGAAATCGACGAAGTTGCCGATGGGGATCAGGCCCGCAGCGGTGGGAATGCGCAGGCTCTCCAACTCCTCCAACGTGCGTTCGTTGGCGGGAAAACGGACCCGGATGTCCACCTCGCCCTCGGCGTCGTCGGGGCGGTATTCAGCGACTTCGATCCCGTTGGTCAGCAGTTGGACAGCCTGACCCAGAAGAGTGATGTCGGCGCCGAAGCGCGCCGCCTCGGCCCGGTTCACATCCAGTTGCCATTCCACGCCGGGAAGCGGTCGATCGTCGGTCACATCGGTAAATCCGCCGACCCGATCCATGGCCTCGCGGATCATGACCACGGCGGCCTGCTGATCCGCGGCGTTGCGCGATATCACGTCCAGCGCGATGGGCTTGCCCGCGCCGGGACCGGCCTGCTGCACGGCATATTGAACGTCTATGCCGGCAATGTCCGCGACAGCATCGCGGATATCCTCACCGATCTGTTCGGCGGTGCGGCGGGTGTCCCATTCGGTGAATTCCAGCTGGATGGTGCCGATCACGTCCTCATCCGTCTGCCCGCCGCCCAGGGTGGAGCGGGCATAGACGCTCTGAATCTCGTCAAAGCCGAGCAGGCGATCCTCGACCTGGCGCACCAGCTCATCCCGCTCGTAGATCGAGAAGTTGTCGCGGGAGCGGATCTGAACCTGCGCGAAATCAGGCTCGACCGAGGGGAAGAACGACACGCCGGTGCCGAATTGACCATAGGCGACGAAGGACGCAACCAATGCGATAAGTGCGAAGATCAGCGTGCGGCCTGGGCGCAGGATCGCCCATTCCAGCGCGGCGACATAGCCGCCGGCCAGACCCTTCATATCGCGCGGATCGCCGGTTTCAGCAGCGGCGAGTTGCGCACGTTGCCGGGGGGATTGCGGTTGCGCCTTGCCGATCAGGCCGCCCAGCACCGGAATGAAGATCAGCGCCATCAGCAGCGAAGCGCCAAGCGTAACTATCACCGTAATCGGCAGGAATTTCATGAACTCACCCACGATGCCGTCCCAGAACAGCAGCGGGAAAAACACGCTGAGCGTGGTCGCGGTCGAGGCGATGATCGGCCATGCCATGCGCTTTGCCGCATGGGAATAGGCCTGGCGCGGGGTATCGCCGGCCAACAGCCGCCTGTCGGCCAGTTCGGTTGTGACGATGGCACCGTCAACAAGCATCCCCACCACCAGGATCAGGGAAAACAGCACGACGATATTCATCGTGTAGCCCATCATCCACAGCACCGCGACACCGGCCAGGAACGCGCCGGGGATCGACAGGCCGACAAGGATCGAGGTGCGGATGCCCAGGGCGAAAACGATCACGATCATCACCAGCACCACGGCGGCGATGACGTTGTTTTCCAGATCGCCCAGCATGTCCTCGACCTGCGCGCTTTCGTCCTGCATGTATTCGATGCGGACGGTATCGGGCCAGTCGCGGCTGGACTGCTCGATGACGTCCTTCACCTGTGCGACGGTTTCGATAATGTTGGCGCCGACGCGTTTCTTGATCTCCAGCGCCAGCGCGGGCTGGCCGTCGATACGGGCGAAGCTGTCGGGGTCGCGGTAGGTGCGGCGCACGGTGGCGATGTCCGCGAAGGTGACGACGGTGGTGCCCCGCACCTTGACCGGCATGTTCAGAACGTCGTCCAGATCCTCGATCAGGCCGGGCACCTTGAGCACCAGACGCCCCGCGCCGGTGTCGATGGCCCCGGCGGCGATCAGGCGGTTGTTGCGACTGATCTGCCCGATCAGTTCCTCGAATGTCAGGTTGTAGGTTTCAAAGACGGTAGGGTCGATGAGGACCTCAAGCAGCTCCTCACGCGTGCCGCCGATATCGACCTCCAGCACGCCCTCCAAGGCCTCCATGTCGTCCTGCAAATCCTCGGCGATGCGGATCAGGGTCCGTTCGGGGACGGGGCCGGACAGGATGGTGGTCAGGATCGGAAACAGCGAGGTGTTGACCTCGTTCACGCTGGGTTCGGTGGCATCCTCGGGCAGGTCCGTCTTGGCGCGGTCCACCGCCTCTCGCACCTTGCTCATGGCCTCTTCGGACTCGAATCCGGGGTCGAATTCCAGCGTGACGGAGGCATAACCCTCGGCCGCGGAGCCGGTCATCTCCTTCAGACCCTCGATGGAGGACAACTCGGTTTCCAGCGGTTCGACCAGCAGACGCTCACTGTCCTCGGGGCTGATCCCCTCCAGCGTCGTGACGACGTAGATGATGGGGATCGCAACCTCGGGTGAGGATTCCTTGGGAATCGCGACATAGCCCACGGCGCCGATCGTCAGGATGGATATCAGCAGCAGGGCCACCACGCGGGCCCGCCCGAAGGCGGCGGAGATCAGGCTGTTCATCGGGCGTCTTCCGCATCGACGGGGGATACGGGGGCCGCCAGATTGACCTGCGCGATCGCCGCCTCGTCACGTGGATCGACCTGCTCCCCGGCGGAGACGAAGCCCTGACCGATGGTGATGATCGTGGCCTGGTCATCCAGCCCCGACACCCAGATCCCGTCGGTCTGGGCGCGTACGATTTCCACAGGGGTGAAGCCGACCGTATTGTCCTCTTCGAGGGTTTTCACACCCAGAATTCCGTCGGTCCCCAGCGCGAGGACCGCGGGGCTGATGAAATGAGCCGTAGCCTCACCCACAGGCACGCGGATTTGGGCCGAAACACCGGAGGGGATGGCCCCGTCCGGGTTCGCGACCTGAACCTCCGCCCGGAACGTGCGGGTCTGTGCGTCGGCGCTGCCCGACACGTAGGTCACTGTCCCCTCACGGGTTTCGCCGGTAATGAAACTGACCATCGCGGACTGGTCTGCCCGGATGCCGGACACCGCCTGCTGGGGCACCTGCACCTCGATTGTCAGGGGATCGGTGTCGATGATGCGGCCGACCTCGGTTCCGGCCTGCACATATTCACCTGGGTCGATGGTCAGATCGTCCAGCAATCCGGGAAAGGGCGCGCGGATCACGGTGTTGTCCAGCCCCTGCTCGACCGTGGCAAGTTGCGCCTGCGCCGTGGCCAGGGCCGCGCGGGCATCGGTCACACGGTCCTGCGTGGCGACCCCGCGTTCCAGCAGGGACTGCGCGTTTTCCACCTCACGCGTGGCGCGCTCGATCTCGGCGGTGGCCTGGGTCAACTGGGCGGAGCGTTCGGCGGCGTCGATCCGGGCAATCTCGACCCCGGCATCGACAATCTGGCCCTTCTGCACGCTCAGGCTCTCGATCTCGCCCGAGGTTTCGGCGCGGATCATCGTCTCCCGATCGGGCAGGGCCTGCCCTTCGGCCACGAAGAACTGCGTGACTTCCTCCGCGACGGAGGCGCGCACCGCGACCGTGGCGGCGCGGCGACCCGCGTCACGTGCTTCTGGCGCGGCGGTTTCCTCAGCCGGAAAGATGTAGCCGCTGCCCATCCAGGCGATCAGCGCCAGCGTCAGGGCGGTCGCGACCCAGCCTGAAACACCCGACCCGCCCGAGGTTTCAAAATCGAGCGTGTCCGCCGCATCGGATGCGTCGGTCGTTTTGTTCGTATCGCTCATTATGCCGAGGCCCCGCCGTTAAGTGACTGTAGTTCTGTAAAGGTTCGTATGACTTGGTTGTGGTTAACGTGAAAGTCAACGAAACGGTTCAGACGAACGGCACGTCCCCGGTCGGATTGCCTGTGGCAGTTGCCCCGGTCATAGGAAAAAAATCGCAAATTGAGAAACTTGCTGAGGCCACGCGCCGCGCAGGGCGGCAGATGCCCGGCCAGTTCCCTGACGTGAGCGGTGCAGCCGAATTGATCGGAGAACGCTCCGCGCGGGTCTGTCTGGATATCCATAGACGTTCAATATGGATTTAACGTTGCCGGATGTAAGTGAGCGCGGTTGAACCTTTCGTGACGTAACGAGGGTCAGCTTGCGTCCAGAATCCTTGCATGGCCCGCGCGCCCGATATTCGATCCGCAGGCGATGACGGCGACCCTCTTTCCGGCCAGTTCCGCGCGCAATGGCCCCGTCAGCGCAGCGAAGGAGGCGGCGCAGGCGGGCTCCACCATCAGCGACAAATCGGTATTGAACCGGCGCATCGCCGCGATCAGCGCGGAATCTGGCAGGGTAAGCATCCGGTCCACATGCGCCTGAACGGCGGAAAAGGTCAGCGGCTCCGCCCGCGATGCGGCCAGACTGACGGCGACGGTTTGCACGCTGTCCAGGGTCTGCGGCGATCCGGCCTCGACCGAGCGGGTCATGCCCGCGGCACCGACAGGCTCCACCCCGATGACCTGACAAGCGGGGGAGAACAGCTTGACCGCGCGCGACACCCCGGCGATCAGGCCACCGCCGCCGACAGGAACGATGACCGCATCCAGATCGGGCAGGGCGCAGACGATCTCGTAACCGCAAGTCGCAGCACCCAGCAGCATGTGCGGCGCCTCGAACGGATGCAGCTTGGTGCGGCCCGTCTGCGCGGTCTTCTCGTCCAGATAGGCCAGATTGGTGGCGGAGCCGCTGGTCCGCTCGATGGTGGCGCCCAGATCGGCCACCCGTGCGACGGTCTGCGGGTCGGCGGCCTCCGGCATGATGATCAGCGCGTCGATACCGGCGGCATTCGCGGCCCATGCCACGGCCAGCGCGTGATTGCCCCCGGATGAGGCGATGACACCCGCCGCGCGCTGCGCATCCGTCATGGCGTCGATGCCCAGCAGCACGCCGCGCGACTTGAAGCTGCCGGCCTGCTGGAACAACTCCATCTTCATGAAGACCTGCGCCCCCTCGGGCAGGACATCGGACAGGCGATCGGTGGTCAGTGGCAGGATCGGCGTCGCCACGATCCGCCCGCGCAGCCGTTTTGCCGCCGCGTCGATCTCGTTGAGATCGGGCATCCCGTGCTCACTTCGTGAGGCGCGCGTAAACCTCATCAATGTCGATCTCCTTCACCGGGGGGTTCCGGTTGGGTTCCTTGGCGTATTTGAACAGATTGAAATCGCGCCGATAGATCTCAAGCATGATGAAATTCGACAGGTCGTCGAAATAATCCTCGATCGGATGGGCCTGCTTGGGGCCGTGTCCGGCGCTCTCGTTAAAGCGGGGCATGGTGTCCACGTCGATGGAATGCCGGGTTTCGACCTGCGACAGCACATGCTTCATGCCGTCGTTGAACCGTTCCGTGGGAAAGATGTAATTGTAGCGCCCGCCATTGCGGATCAGCGTCGAGACATGGCCCGAGCAGGCGGACCAGTGAATGTCCGGGTCCATCGGTTTGCGAAACCGGATGGTGTCGCGCACGAACAGCAGGAACCGCCGGAAACTCTTGATCTGATCGAAATCGCCTTCGACCTCCACCCCGTAGCGTTTGGTCAGCATCGGGACCAGATTGCCGCGATAGCGTTTGCCGTTGCGCTGGATGCCTGCGATCTTGTCAAAGAAGCTGGACAGGATGCGGCTGTACGGATTGCGCACGGCGGTGAAAGTGTACAGCTCCCGCCCGGTGACGGCGGCCTCCAGCAGGGGTTGGCTGTCCTCAAGCGCCCATTTGTGGATGCCTGATTTCGCGTCGTGAATATCCCCGTCGAAATACTCGCCGTGATCGGCGTAATACATGATCTGACCCACGGTCGAGCAGGCGCATTTCGGCACCACGCGGTAGATCATCGACTGGCTTTCGGTCATCCATGTTCCGGGAAAGGGCATTTTCGCCTCGCAGGTAAGTCCTAACTTACTTCATTGGAGGCGGCAGAAGTTCAAGTCAAGAAAGCTGAAGCGGTGTCAAAGAGCTTGCCCCGCGCCCATGTGTCGTCGCATTGAAGGCATATGGTTCAGATCGCTTATATTCTGCTTTGCCACAAAAACCCCGATGGGGTCATCGCGCAGGCGCGTATGCTCACCGAATTCGGAGATCGCATCGCCATTCACGTGGACAAGAGCGCCCCGCCCGAGGTCTGGAACACGATTCGAAAGGAGCTGGCAGGCGATCCCAACGTGGTCTTCGCGGACCGGGTCAAATGCGGCTGGGGGGAATGGAGCCTGGTGGTCGCCACGCTCAACGCCTTGCGGCTCGCGCGCAAGAGCTGGCCGGACGCCACGCATTTCTACTTCATCTCGGGCGATTGCATGCCAGCGAAATCCCGCGCTTATATCGCCCGGTTCCTAGAGGAAAACGACAAGGATTTCGTCGAGCATCACGACTTTTTCGAAAGCGACTGGATCAAGACCGGGATCAAGAAAGACCGCCTGCACTACCGCCACTATTTCAACGAACGCACCCGAAAGGCGCTGTTCTATGGATCTCTCAAGCTGCAACGCGCCCTGGGCTTGCAGCGTGGTACGCCGAAGGGGCTGACGATCCATATCGGCTCGCAATGGTGTGTCTTACGGCGCAAGACCCTGGACCGTGTGCTGGACCTGATCGCGCAACGGCGGGACATCCCGAAATTCTTCTCGACCACCTGGATCCCGGATGAGACGTTCTTTCAGACGCTGGTCATGCATGTGACGCCCCGTGATCAAGTGGTCAACCGGACGCTGACATTCCTCGCATTCTCCGATTACGGATTGCCGCTGGTGTTTCATGACGATCACTATGACCTGATCCGAACACAGCCCCATCTGTTCGCGCGCAAGGTGTCCGAAAACGCGCTGAACCTGCGCGATCATCTGCGCGCGCTTTATTCGCAGAAGTTCGACCGCATGGTCACCGCGGATACCGCCGGGGCGCTATATGCCTATGTCACGCAACGCGGCCGGATCGGGCGGCGATATGGTGAGCGGTTCTGGGAACGCGGCGGCAAGATCGGTCGCGACAGCGAAATGCTGGTGGTCGTGTGCAAGAAATACCATGTCGGAAAGCGGTTCATGAACGCGGCCCGCCGTGCAGGCGGCCCGCCTGCTCACGGCTATGTCTTCGACGAGGATTCCGGCGTCCTGCCGCAACTTGGCGGGATCGAGACCTCGAAACCCAAGCGGGGCCGCCACCGCCGGGCGGTGTTGCGAATGCTGTTGGAATATCATGGCACGGATCGCTTGATGATCTGTCTCGACCCTTCGAATTTCGAGGCGCTGCGCGATATCCGCGATGATCAGTGCAGCCTGCGAGTGATGGAGTTGCGCACCCATATCGACGACGAGTACCTTTTGGGACATGCGAAACGTGCCGGGCTGCTGCCCGAGGAGGCCCAGATGGCGGATTCGATCCCCTTGATCCGCACCCTGGACCGGCAATTCAAGGATGACAGCAATGCCCTGCGCGATCTGGGGCTGACGCATCTATATGCGCTCAACCCCGAGGACAGCGCCGATCTGGCGGGGGAACAGATCGCCCGCTTTCTGGACATTCCCTTCGGGGACGGGCGCGATTTCGCGATCTCCGAATTGACCTTCGACTGAACCTGAACCCCATGAACGAGGAGAGCCACCATGGCCTATACCTATGACGACCAGAACATCTTCGCGAAGATATTGCGCGGTGAAATTCCCAACAAGACAGTGATGGAAACGGAGCATTGCCTCGCGTTCGAGGATATCGCCCCGCAAGCCCCGCAGCATGTGCTGGTCATACCCAAAGGTGCCTATGTGACCTTCGACCACTTCGCGGCGGAGGCGAGCGAAGCGGAAATCACCGACTATATCCGCACGCTGGGCAAGGTTGCGCAGCAGATGGGCGTAACGCCGGATGCGGGATCGGGATACCGGATGCTGTCCAATGCCGGGCCGGATGGCCATCAGGAGGTGCCGCACCTGCATGTCCACATCTTCGCCGGGGCGTTCCTGGGTCGGATGATCAACGTCCCCAGCTCAAAGGAATAGCGGCCCTCAAGGCAGGCATCGGCCCTAGCGCAGCCAGAGGTCGGCGGCGCGCAGGCGTTTGCGGATGTCCGCCTCATGCGGGGGCAGACCGTCCGCGAACAATGCGCGCGCCGCGGCACCGCCCCCGCGATAGAGCATTCTGTGGAACGGGGGATAGCGTTTGAGCAACTTCTTGACCCGGTTTATCTGCGCGACCTGTTCCAGCCGTGCGATCACAGCGTCGGGTTCGCGGGCATAGGCCAGTGGCAGAGTGCGCCAGTGACAGGTCGCCGCCCCGTCGAGGCCGGGAACCGCGCGCGGGGCACCGCCCTCGGCCGCGATGACCAGCGGCAGTGCGATCTGATCCAGCCACGGCATCAGCGCCTGTCCCGCCAGCGCCTCACCCGGATCGCTGCGGATCTCCGTCGCATATCTTGCGAACAGCGTGCCGAACCGGCGCGGGCAGGGACCGAAGAACCATCCGGCGTTGTAATAGGGATACCGCTGCCAATCGCCGGGCGGATGGTCGGTATCCTCAATCAACTCCAGGCCGAATCGCTCATGCAGGGCACGCCAGATCTCACCCCTGCCCGGGCCGCCGGGAACAGGGTTCGGCCAACTCGCCGTGCGGCGCAGACTGGCAGCGGGACGGGCGGTGTCGATCCGGGGCAGGGGGCCCAGGAACAGCGTGTCGGTGTCGAGGAAGAGGAACGGCTCTGCCTCAGGCAAGGCGGCAAGGGCTTCGATCTTGTTGCCATGGGGATAGGCCGCACCGAAATGTCTGCATTCGAACGATGTGATCGGTGCGTGGCGTTCCAGCTCCCCCCTGATATCGGGGTCCGCAATGCGCGGATCCGTCGGCCATAACGGGCCGGGTTGCGGCTCCATCAACCACAGTCGCATGTCGGGGGAGGATACATAGCTGGCGGTCGCCAACAGCGCCTCATAGGCCAGCCGCCCATCCTGTACCACGATCATCACGTTCAGCGGCATGGTGCCCCCATCAAGAAGCGTTGCGCTCTCCTCACGCTTACAGTATGCAGCGGACGGACGCACCCATAGCTCAGCTGGATAGAGCGCTGCCCTCCGAAGGCAGAGGCCTCAGGTTCGAATCCTGATGGGTGCACCATAACTTTTCCACCGCATTGAATTTTTTTTAACACCTTGAAAAAAAGACAGTTGGTGTTCGAAGGCCTTGATTCCGGCTATATGCAACCGGCTCCGATATTCCAAGTACTTGTTAGAAACTGGAGCGCGTGTTCGAACGACTTCTTCATGGTGTAGCGGGGTTTGCCCACAGAAGTCGGCTTCTCTTCCGAGAGCAGCTTGATCCCACAGCGTCTCGACCAAACCTTTCAGATGATCATTTGCCGTGGCTACATGCACATGGATGTGCCTCCCAGAGGCGGTCGCTAAAATTCGGGCCAGTGGTTAAGGTGGATCACATGACGAAAGAAGTAATCCGAAATGAAGAATGACAGAACCATTCGGCTGAGTTTAATACGCGTGTTGCGCTTGATGCGATCCGCGAGCAGCTGACGCTGGCGGCGGCGATTGAGAAGCTGTATGCGACGACTGGGCCGTAGGTGATGAAGCGGGGTTTTTGGGTCGATGCCTCGCTCCATTTGCTCGGGGCGCGAGGCAAAAAATGGTTGCCCTGCTACAATACCGACCGGCCCCATTCGACCCACGGTATCTTGACCCCCAACGAGGCCTATGGCAGCAAACAGAACCCATGAGGTTAGCAGCCTAAGTGAACCCTGATCTAGCTCAACAAGGCTGCAAACTGGTCGAATAACCAGGACCACCTCAAAAGGACAGATTTCGGCATGACTACAGGCAAGTTGCAGACACTCGACCGTGGCATCGAAGCATTGCTGCTGGTGGCCAAAGCACCTGAGGGACTAACGGTCAGCAATCTTGCGACTCGACTAGGCCTGCATCGCGCGGTCACCTACCGGATTGTTGCGACGCTGGCCGATCGTGGCATGGTCCGACGCGTGGGGGACGGTTGTATCGTGCTGGGCGCGAATGCGTATCTACTCGGCGGGAATACCGTGGATAATATCCGCGCCATGGCTCTCCCGGTTCTGGAAGACCTTGCTAAGAGATGCGAGGCAACTGCTTTTCTGTCTATGGCTGACAGCGAGGAATGTGTAGTAGTGCTATCCGCTGAGCCACGGGACGTAGCTGTCACCATTCGTTACCGGGTTGGACGGCGCCATCCGATTACCCTCGGTGCCGCCGGGATCGCCATTCTTGCGGCGCGCCCCGAAACGGAAGCAGATTCTCAAGATGTCCGTTCTGCCCGTAAACTTGGTTACAGTATTACGCGCAGCCAATTGCATAAGGGTGCAGTGGGTGTATCCAGTGCGCTGCGTCTCACTGGTGGTGGGTTTGCAAGACATGAGTTTTCGGTCGGAGTGGTTGCTTTCGAGGACCTGGATTTGGATTCTGCAACATCAGCCGTCGCGGACGCGGCACAAACACTGTCGAAGATGATCACCTCCCTGTCTTTGTAGAATGTCGAGTTTTGCATAAGGCGACAGCCCGTTTGCCGCATAACGCCGGGAAACGGGACTGCGCAGTCCGAGGGCGTCATCGGCCTGCCGCATCAACAGCAGACTACTGTCGGATCTGAGGTGCGTGCGCGGTCACTGCCGCGGCCTCCGGCTGTCGAAATCCAGCCGATTGTCCCGTTCAGAACCCGCTTCCTCCGGATCATCCGTGAAACATGCCGTATATCCTTTAATGCCATGATTTATATGGATAATGCAGAGATCAGCACGGCAAAATCAGCAGAACACCTCGGAATAAGAGACTATGAGCGCACAGGTTGTAACTATATTAGTCATTGCCTGCCCATTCCGCCTGAAGTAAAAGTGGCCTCGAACATCGCGATTGGGACGGGGGAGCGAGATTGAGAGGAGGCAACGAGATGGCCGACCAAACCGCAAATACTGCGAGTGAATGCCCGTTCAGTGGCGCGGCCTCTGAAGCGCAGAGTTGTCCCATTACTGACCCGGCAGCCTTGGCCCGCCAATTTGACGCTTTCCAGGGACCTTACCAACTGGACCCCGCGGAAGCCCTGCGCTGGTCGCGCGATCAGCTTCCCGTATTTTACGCCCCGAAACTAGGATACTGGGTTGTCTCACGCTACGATGACATCAAATCGGTATTCCGCGATCCGATCCTGTTTTCCCCGCGCAATGTGCTAGAGAAAATCACGCCTGCCACGCCTGAGGCGCAGGAAATCCTCAAGAGCTATGATTATGGCATGGCCCGCACCTTGGTGAATGAGGACGAGCCTGCGCATATGGAGCGTCGCCGTGCGCTGCAAGACCATTTTATGCCCGAAAAGCTGGAACAGCAGCAGGACATGATCCGCCGTCTGACCCGCGAAAAGATTGATGCCTTTATCGACAGCGGGCGGGTCGATCTGATCGATGGCATGTTATACGAAGTACCGCTTTTGGTGGCGCTACATTTTCTTGGCGTGCCCGAAGATGAAATCGCCACCCTCAAAACATTTACACTGGCCCATTCGGTCAACACATGGGGGAAGCCGTCAGATCAAAAGCAGATCGAGGTCGCTCATGACGTAGGGCGTTTCTGGCAGTACGCAGGCGAGGTTATCGAAAAGATGCGCGGCCAGCCCGAGGGCACGGGTTGGATGCATCACACAATCCGAATGAACGCCGAGATCCCTGAGGTTGTCACCGACAGTTATGTGCATTCGATGATGATGGCCATCATCGTTGCCGCACATGAGACAACGTCACTGGCTTCTGCCAATATGTTCAAGACTCTGCTGACCCATCGCGACGCATGGAACGACATCTGCGCCGATCCGTCGTTGATCCCCAATGCGGTGGAGGAATGTTTGCGCTATGCGGGGTCAACCGTTGCCTGGCGTCGCCAGACCACCGCGACGACAACTCTGAACGGTGTCGACCTGCCGGAAGGTGCGAAGTTGTTGATCGTGCAGGCCTCCGGCAACCAAGACGAGCGGCATTTCGAGGGAGGCGATACCCTGGACATTTACCGCGACAACGCCATCGATCACCTGACCTTCGGCTACGGCGCGCATCAATGCATGGGCAAGAACATCGGCCGGATGGAAATGCGGATTTTCCTGGAAGAAGTGACGCGCCGCCTGCCACATCTGCGCCTGGCCGACCAAGAATTCTCTTACATGCCCAACACCTCTTTCCGTGGCCCCGATGAGCTATGGGTCGAATGGGATCCTGCGCAGAACCCAGAACGGACCGACCCGAGCGCGACGGAGCTTCACCGCAGATTTCCCGTGGGTCCGCCCGCGTGGCGCGACATCGCCCGCAAGGTGCGCATTTCCGAAGTGCGCCGGGAAGCTGACGGTATTCTCGGCCTGACCATCGAGGACGCGCAGGGCCGCCCTCTGCCGAAATGGAGCGCCGGAGCCCATATCGAGCTATGCGTAGGCGATTATAATCGCAAATATTCGCTGTGCGGATCACCTGACGATGACAGCTACCATGTCGCCATCTTGCGCGAGGATATGGGGCGTGGTGGGTCGCGGTACATCCACGATACCATTCATGCAGGCGCGGAAATCCGGATGCGAGGACCGGCCAACCTGTTCCATCTGGACGAGACTGCGCCGCATGTGGTGCTGGTCGCGGGCGGCATCGGCATCACACCGATCCTTGCCATGGCCGATCGTTTGAAAACCTTGGGGCACAGCTATGAGCTGCACTATGCCGGTCGGTCGAAATCAACCATGGCATTTCTCAACCGCGTGATCCAGGATCATGGTACGGTGCTGTCGCTGTACGCAGGGGACGAAGGACGTCGAATGGACCTTTCCGCCGTAGTGTCTGGACTCAACGATGGCGCGCAGGTCTATGCTTGTGGTCCGCAGAGACTGCTCAGCATGCTGGAGACGCTGACGAATGATTTTCCGGAGGGCACCTATCACTTTGAACATTTTTCTTCCAATGCCTCGGTAATTGATCCCGACAAAGAACAGGCGTTTCAGGTTGAGTTGGCGGACTCGGGTCAGGTGCTGAATATTGCGTCCGACACAACATTGTTGGATGCGATATTGGCGGCGGGCATCGACGTTGCTTGCGATTGTCGTGAAGGTTTGTGCGGTTCTTGCGAGGTGGCGGTTATCGAGGGAGAGATCGACCATCGAGACATGGTTCTAACGCGCGCCGAACGGATCGAAAGCAAACGCATGATGACTTGCTGTTCGCGTGGTAAAGACGGGGCACGGATCAAGCTTGCCCTTTAAAAACACTACTCAAGAAATAACTCTGACAAACTGGGGAGCCAAAAAATGTCACCTAAAAGAACCTTTATAGCCACCATTGCCACAACGGCCGCTCTGGCCACCAGCGTTCAGGCGGAAACAACGCTAAAGATCAGCCACTATACGCCTGCCCTGCACGGTATCCAGACTGATTTCCTTGTGCCATGGAGCGAGCAGGTGACTGAATGCACGGACGGCGAAGTCCAGTTCGAGATCTTTGCCGCAGGCAGCCAGCTGGGCAATGTGGCGCGCCAGCAAGAACAGGTTTTAGCCGGAGTCGTCGACATCGCCCACGGATTGCACGGCATTCCACGCGGCCGCTTTCCACGTACCTCGTTGATCGACATGCCGTTCCTTACCAATGATGCCGGTGCCGCCAGTCAGGCACTGTGGGATTTGCTGCCGACACATTTGGCCGAGGAATACGAAGGTCTCAAGGTTCTCGCGCTTCACGCTCACAACAGCGGGCTGCTGCACACCAACTCCACAAAAGTCGAGACGATGGAGGATATGGAGGGTCTGCGCATTCGCACGCCCAGCCCTGCCGTGTCGCAAATGCTGTCCACGCTGGGCGCCGACCCTCAGGGCCTGCCACCGAGTGAAGTCTATGAAAGCTTGCAGCGCGGCGTCATCGACGGCACCGTTTTTCCTTGGGATCCGGTCAAAAGCTTTGGCCTGAACGAGGTGCTGAACTATCATCTGGACTTGCGCGCCTACACAGTTTCGTTTTTCTTCGTGATGAATGAGAATTCCTATGACAGTCTCAGCGAAAAGGCTCAGTCCTGTATCGATGAGGCCTCGGGCGCGGATTTGGTGGCCAAGTTCGGCGACTGGTGGGACGCATGGGATGCACCGGGCCGCCAGGGCGCCATCGAGGCCGGCCATGAGATCACCGAACTGTCTGAGGAGGAACGGGCCCGTTGGCGCGAAGCCTTGCAGCCGATGATGGACAGCTATCTACAGTCGATCGAGGAGAGCGGCGTGGATAATGCCACAGAAATCTATCAGGCGATGCAGGACAAGATCGCCGAGTATGAAGCCGCGCAGCAGGATTAGAGCGTTTCGACCTTTCATTGATACCGAACACCACTTTTCGCATCCGCCCAAACGGGGTGGATGCGAACTTGCGAAACAAGGTTCAATGGAACGTCGATGCCCGGTCGGTTTGTAGATCGGGTTTTGGCCCTGGGGGCCAGGTTTTTTCATGGGAGATCATCACTTGGTACAGGTTGCAAAGTTGACAGGTTGGCTGATCCAGGGGCTGGCAATTCTGGGTGTGGCTGCTTTTGGCGCTGCGGCTCTTGTCACGGTGGTCGATATTCTGGGACGGCGTATCGGGTATCCGATCGAAGGCGTCGTGGATCTGGTGCAACTGTCCGTTGTCACCGGTGCTTGGCTGACGATGCCGTTTGCGTTTTATACGGCGACGCATGTCACCGTCGATTTCCTGCTGGCGGCACTACCCGCGAGTCTGGTGATTCCACTAAAAGTGCTGGGGGCTCTGGCCAGTTTCGTACTGGTCGGCCTGATGCTGTGGCGGGGCTACCTGACGTTTGAGACGCGCACCATGTTCGGTGACAAGTCGCAGCAACTGGGCATTCCCATTGCTTGGTACTGGTACCCGCTGCTGGTCGGGCTGGCGGTGTCGCTACCAGCAATCCTTCTGGAATCGGTGAAATCAATAAAACAAGAGTTGGGACATGAGTGATCCGACACTTGGCCTTTTCGGCTTTGTCGCGGCACTGGCGCTTATAGCGTTTGGCCTGCCGGTCGCGATTTCGATGGGCGTTATCGGCGCCTTGGGCTACTGGTATCTGAACGGTTGGATGGGCGTAGCCTATATCCTCGGGTCGAGCCCCTTTGAATCGATCTTTCCCTATTCATTTTCGGTGATCCCGCTGTTCGTCATGATGGGGGTGTTTGCGTCACATGCCGGACTTTCACGGTCGCTGTTCAATGCCATAAATGCGTTTATCGGCCATCGACGGGGCGGTCTGGCAGTTACCACTGTCGGTGCCAGCGCATTCTTTGGCGCGATCTGTGGATCATCACTTGCAACCGTGGCGACCATCGGTCGCGTCGCTCTGCCCGAGATGAAACGCCACGGCTACGATCCGTCACTCTCCACTGCCACTGTCGCGGCAGGTGGCACATTGGGCGTATTGATCCCGCCCTCGGTTCTGTTGGTGATTTACGGGCTTCTGACGCAAAGCTCCATCGGGCAGTTGTTTATCGGAGCACTGCTGCCGGGTATTCTGGGTGCGTTGTTATATGCCGGAGCCATCATGGTTCAGGTGCGTATGAAACCTGATATGGCACCGCCGGCCCAACGGACAGCTTGGGCTAGTCGCATCCGCTACCTGGGACAAGTCTGGCAGGTGCTCGCCCTGTTTGTGTTGGTCATCGGCGGCATCTATGTGGGCTGGTTTTCCCCCACAGAAGCGGCGGCCGTAGGCGCAGTGGGCGCTTTCTTCCTGGCGGTGTTTTCGGGCGAACTGAACCGTAAGTCTCTTGTTGCTTCTGTGTTCGAAATTGCAGGTCTAACTGCGATGATCTTCCTAATTCTGATCGGTGCTGCGCTTTTCAACTTCTTTCTTGAGAATACCGGTCTGCCGCAAATGTTGATCGAACAGATCCAAAGTTCCGGGCTGACACCGATGGTAGTCATGGTGCTGATATTGATCTTTTACGTGATTCTTGGCTGCTTCATGGACGCGATGTCGATGATCCTACTGACAGTGCCGTTATTGGCACCCGTGGCGCTGGAGCTGGACTTCAATCTGATCTGGTTCGGCATCGTGGTAGTGACAGTCGCGGAGATCGGACTGATCACGCCGCCCATCGGCATGAACCTTTTCGTAGTGCAGGCAGCGTCACGCGATGTGTCACAGTCCACAGTCATCAAGGGCATCCTGCCGTTCATCCTTGCGGACATTCTGCGGCTGTCGATCCTCGTCGCATTCCCCGCGATTGTACTATGGCTACCGAGTCAAACGTTCTGAAGCCCGTTTTGGTATTCGTCCGTCCTGGAACGGCAAACAGACGTCGTGTGGCCGCGACTGCCCGGCTGGCGTGGGGCACTTGCGCTTCGCTTTCATTTGTCACGCCAGAGACGCCTACCTTTGCAATAGCACCCACTGGACCTGCGCCGGCAATAGCTACCTAGTGAGAGAGAGCCGCCGTGCAATTCTTCCGGTCGCGGGAACGGATAGACTTGTACTCATAAAACGCGGAAGCTCGGTTTTCAGTCGATGGCCGATGCATCATCAAGCTCTGTTTTTGTATTTTCATTTTTGGTTGTGCCGGCAGCGTGATCGGCCAATGCTGAACCCGTTGGCGCGCTTTCTCCGTATTGTCGTCGAATGTCTTTTGAAATCAAATCGCCTGCAAACAGGATATGCTCCTGCATGCGGTTCGATGCGCGCATGGATTGACCAGCCTGAAGGCAAGAAAGGATTTGTTCGTGATCCCTTTGCGATCCCTCCAATAGAACCATATTCGGCGAGGCGCCGATGGTCGCGATCACCTTGAATGACATCATCGGCATGAGCGCCACATGTGCCAAGGAGTTGCTGAGGGTTTCATTTCCTGCGGCGTCGACGATTGTCTGGTGAAAACGGTTGTTCATGTTGCGCCATTCTTCATGCTGAAACCGCGCCGCACCCTTCCCAAGAAGATCTCGCCCTTCTGCCACGCAGGCTTCGAGCGTAGCCGAGGTTTCTGCCGACAGGCCTGTTTCGGCGACTATTTGGGAGGCAAGAGCCTCTAGCGCGGCACGCACCATATGAGCCTCGGAAATGGTTTCATGGTTGACGCTGCGCACACGGTATCCGCGTTGGGCTTCGTAGACCAACAATCCTTCGTTCGACAATGTTTGCAGGGCGGCACGGACAGGGGTGCGCGAAATGCCCAGATATTCACTGACCTGACGCTCGGTGATCGACGGACCGGTAGAAAATTCACCGTTCAATATGGCGACGCGCAACTTCTCAACGGCTTTTTCAACAAGGGTCAATTTCATCTCACTGGTATACATTTTAGCAATTTATAAACGAAAAAGTTGACCTGATCCAGGTAAATGTATACCAATCGAGAGATCGCAGTATCCTCTGAGGAGAAACAAATGACTATCAACGGATTGCATCATGTCGCCTACAGATGTCGCGACGCCAAGGAGACGACTGAGTTCTACAAGAAGTATATGGACCTTGATTTGACCATCGCGGTTGCGGAGAACGAAGTACCGTCAACCGGTGAATGGTCCCCGCATGTTCACATCTTTTTGGAAATGGGCGACGGTTCGTTCCTGGCGTTTTTCGAACTCCCTGAATCTCCCGAGATGCAAATGGATGCGAACACTCCTGACTGGGTGCAACATCTTGCACTCAAGGTGGCCGATATGGAGACGCTGGAACGATATAAGAAACGTTTGGTGGATGGTGGCATTGATGTCGTTGGGCCGGCCGATCACAAGATATGCCAATCAATCTACTTTTTTGATCCGAACGGGCACCGGATGGAGCTGGCTGTAGACACAACCTCGCCGGAGATGGCCAGCGAGTTGGGCCGCAGGGCAAAGCCGATGCTGGAAGAATGGAGCAAGACCAAGCGCGCACCTGACGTGGATGAATTCATGCACGGCAATGTGAGAGGGTGACGAGATGGCTGGCAGCAACACAACATTAGAGCCATACGATATTGTGAGGGTGCCAGTCATCGTTCAATTCCGTGAGGAAGCCGCGTTTACTGAGACCTACGGGTTCACTGGCAGTCAAGGCTCGGTGTTTCTGGAAGGACAGCGAATAATTCCGCAGGATTTACCTTCGGACACTGTTCTTGTTTTCATGCATCCTGCGTCGACCTTGCACCTGATGCCCTTGCCCGTTGCATTAGCTAAAGCTGGTTTTCACGTGCTTTCCTGCGCCTCGCGCTATGCCAAGAACGATACCGCATTGATTATGGAAAAAGTATGCGCGGATTTGGGCGCATATATCCGGTATGCCCGTGAAGAGTTGGGTTATCGCAACGTCGTTCTATGTGGCTGGAGCGGTGGCGGATCACTTGCAGTGTTCTATCAAAGTCAAGCCGAGCATCCCTCGATTACGCAAACGCCAGCTGGGGACGTGTACGATCTGACACGCGCGAAGCTGCCGCCCGCCGATGCGGTCATGTTCATCGCTGCACATACGGGGCGAGCGCGGATTTTGTCAGAATGGATCGATCCTTCAGTCATGGATGAAAGTAATCCCGACATTCGTGACACTGCTTTTGATCTTTACGCCGAAAATGGCCCGAAACCGCCTTACGATGCGGATTTTTTGGTCGAGTTTCGGAAACGCCAACTTGCGCGTATGAGGAGGATTACCGACACGGTTCTGGAGCAACTTTCACATTTAAAACGCGGTGGTGGAGCAGAAATCGAACGTCCCTTTATTGTGCACCGGACCATGGCAGATCCGCGTTTTCTGGATCCAACACAAGAACCAAATGAGCGCCGCCCCGGCTGGAGCTATCTTGGGAATCCCGAAACCGTAAATACCGGACCAGTAGGGCTCGCCCGTTTTAGCACCCTGCGCGCCTGGCTTTCTCAGTGGTCACCAAATCATTCGCGCGCCGATGCAGAAGAATGTGTCGGGCAAATTGCGTGTCCGCTGTTGCTGATCGAAAATGGTGCCGATGACGCGGTGCCGCCCAGCCACCCTGCTTGCGTATTTGAGGCCGGCAAAATGGCGGACAAGACGTACCTTCGGGTAGACGGCGCAACGCATTATTACCGCGAACAACCTGAAAAGCAGGCAGAAGTTATCCGCGAAATACGCGCCTGGCTCAAGGAACGGTTACTGCTCCGTTAGAACGAGAGCGTTTCCACGTTTCGTTGAAACGCAGTTACGATGCACGGTCTTTCTCACTGGCTAGTAACGAATATGCAAACTCCATATTTTCCAAGGTTTGACGGAACGCAAGAATAGGTCTGAATACAAGGGCCGTAAACAGGACTACGAAATGACGAAAAGACCTCGCGATGAAAATAACACGCTCGGAACTAAAGGGGGCCCGTTGGACGGGATCCGCGTAATAGAATTGGGGCATTTCATAGCGGCCCCTTTCTGTGCTCGTCTTCTTGCGGACCTTGGGGCCGAAGTGATCAAGGTGGAGCCTCCATCTGGAGATCCAGTGCGTGAATGGGGACTGAAGAAGGACGGTAATTCGATATGGTGGTCCGTACACGGCCGTAACAAGCAGACGGTTACTGCTAACCTCAAAACTGAGGCCGGCCGGCAGATTGTGATTGATTTGGTGAAGCAATCCGATGTGCTGATCGAAAATTTTCGAGCCGGACACCTGGCTCAACTGGGTCTTTCTGATGAAGTCTTGCGGGAGGCGAACCAACGGCTGATAATCGCGCACGTTTCCGGCTTTGGTCAAACGGGTCCGGACAAGGATCGCTCGGGTTTTGGCGCGATTGGTGAAGCTATGGGCGGGTTACGCTATTTGACCAATCACGCTCCGGGTACAACTGATCTGCCACCTGTACGGGTTGGTATTAGCATCGGCGATAGCATTGCCGGTATGTACGCAGCGATTGGAATCATTTCCGGGCTTTGGCAGCGGGATCATGTTGGCGGTACAAACCAGGGCCAGCCTATTGATGTCGCACTGACGGAATCGGTCTTAAGCATGATGGAAGGGTTGATTCCAGAGCATAGTGTCTTGGGTGTAGTACGAGAACCGGTTGGCGCACGTATTCCTACCGCTGCACCTACGAGTGCGTATCGCAGCGCTGATGGAAAGTGGATCGTTATAGCGGCGAATTCCCAACCTCTCTTCGCCAGCCTCTGCACTGTGATGGAACGCCCTGAATTATCAGAAGACCCGCGGTTTAGGGACAATCAAAGCAGGGTGAACAATGTTGACGCACTGGATGACGCGATTCAAAGTTGGACGGAAGGACTGGATATCGAGCAGATAGAGGCAGCACTGGTCAAAGGCAACATTCCCGCAAGTCGGATTTACAACGCAGAAGATATCGCGCTAGATCGACAATATCGCGCACGCGGCATGGTTCATGAGGTGGAGGATCCACTGATAGGAAGGGTGTCGCACCCCGGTGTCGTACCGCATATGCCTGAATCGGAACGGCATCTTTGCTGGACCGGACGCAAGATCGGCGCGGACAGTGACACTATCCTTTCCACACTTTTGGGTATGTCCAAGGAGAGGATCGAGGAACTGCGCAGAGAGGGTGCGATATGAACACTTCAGTTACACTCGTTGAAGTTGGCCCCCGTGACGGTTTTCAATCGGTGGGTCCGTTTATACCGACCGAGAAGAAATTGCACTTCCTGACACAACTGGACGCATGTGGACTGCATGATATCGAGATCGGCTCGTTCGTCAGCCAAAAGGCGTTACCGCAACTGGCCGATACGCCGCCCCTCCTCGAACTGGCCCGCGATATTCCGAGGCTCCGCCCTCGGGTTCTGGTGCCAACATTGCAGCAAGGACGAAGGGCGTTAGCAGCCGACGCCCCCTGTCTGGCTTTCGTACTTTCGGTTTCCGAGGCGCACAACCGCTCGAATGTGCGGCGCACACCAGAAGCGTCGGCGAGCGAATATGTGGAATTGGCAACAAGTCTGCCTGATGACAAAGAAATGCGGCTTAATATTGGGACCGCTTTTGATTGCCCATTTGAGGGGCGGGTTCAAGTGGATGATGTGGTGCGATTGCTCGAGCCATTGATCTCCGCGTTGCCACGTGCAGAGTTTTGCCTATGCGATACGACCGGTGGTGCGGATCCAAAGCAGGTTTCGGACCTCTTCAAAGCGGTAGGCGAAAGTTTCGGACGTGAGCTGCGCTGGGCCTTTCACGCTCATGACACCTATGGGCTTGGCGCAGCGAATGTGTATGCCGCATTTCTCCAGGGCGTGCGTGTTTTCGATGCTTCCATAGCAGGGCTAGGAGGATGTCCATTCGCGCCCGGTGCAACAGGCAACGTCGCAACCGAAGACCTTATCTACATGTTTGAGAAAATGGGCGTATCGACAGGATGCGATTTGGACAGAATGGTTGCGTTGGCAGGTGAGGCAGCCTTACTGCCTGGTGCACAATCCGGCGGACGGGCCAGACAAGCAATTACAGCGCGGTATGCGGCAGAACTGAATAGTTCCAGCACATAAACGGGGACCGCCCGCCAAATCAAACCGCGGGCCACGCCAGCCAATCTGCCAGAGATATAACATGAGCCGTTATTACTGAGCAGCCGTGCACAGCAATTCTACCCGATGCCTCTTTTCATATAGCAGGCTTCAGCCATGAATTGCGGTAATGGCGCGTGCTACCCGCAAGGGTGCTGTCGCGCCACGCAGTTCAAATTTCGTTCAAAGCAGCATCGCTGCCCCCGTCGCCGGGGGCAGCTGGTTTCATTCCGCCGGGATCGCGTCGGCGCGGTCGCTGAGAGGGGCGGACAGACGGTTCAGCATCTCCTTGGGGCAGACTTGCCGGAACCGGGTGATTTCGTCCGACCAGTTGCGCAGGATTTCCTCGCCCCGGCGCGATCCGGTCTCGGCCACGTGCTGCTCGATCAGATCGCGCAGCACGCGTTCCCAATGGGCGCTTTCGACATTCACGGCGATGATGCTCTCATCGTTCATGCGCACGTCGAAATCGCCTGCGATGTCATAGACGAAGGCCATGCCGCCGGTCATGCCCGCGCCGAAATTATCCCCGATCGAACCGAGGATGACCGCAACGCCGCCGGTCATGTATTCGCAGCCGTTCGAGCCGCAGCCCTCGATCACCACCGATGCGCCGGAGTTGCGGACGCAGAACCGCTCACCCGCGCGGCCATTGGCGAACAATTCGCCGGCCGTGGCACCATACAGCACCGTATTGCCGATGATCGTGTTGCTGGCGGCGTTCAGCGGGCTGCCCAGAACGGGGCGTACCACGATGCGACCGCCCGACAGGCCCTTGCCGACGTAATCATTGGCATCGCCCGAGACCTCAAGCTTCAGCCCCGGTGCCGCGAACGCGCCCAGCGATTGACCGGCGGAGCCTTCCAGCTTCACCGTTAGGTGTCCGCGCTGCAAATCGTTGCGCATCCCGAAGCGCCGCACGATATGCGACGACACGCGGGTGCCCACCGTCCGGTCGGTGTTTTCGACCGAATAGCTCAGCTGCATTTTTTCCCCGTCCTTGAAGAACGGCTGCGCGTCGTGGACGATCTTGGCATCCAGGGTGTCCAGCACGCTCTGGCGCGGCTTGTCACGGTCATAGATCGTGCCCCGCTCCTCATCCACCGCGATCAGCATCGGGTTGAGGTCGAGGTCGTCCAGATGCGCCGACCCGCGTGAGACCTGCGTCAGCAGATCGGCCCGGCCGATCACCTCGTCCAGCGACCGTGCGCCGATGCTGGCCAGCACCTCACGCACTTCCTGCGCGTAGAAGGTGATCAGGTTCACGACCTTGTCCGCACTGCCGGTGAACTTGCCGCGCAACTCCTCATCCTGCGTACAGACGCCGACTGGGCAGGTGTTGGACTGGCACTGACGCACCATGATGCAACCCATCGCGATCAGGGCGGCGGTGCCGATGCCGTATTCCTCGGCCCCCATCATCGCCGCGATCACGATGTCGCGGCCTGTGCGCAGGCCCCCGTCGGTGCGCAGCGTCACGCGGGAGCGCAGGTTGTTCAGGCTCAACACCTGATGCGCCTCGCTGACGCCCATTTCCCACGGCAAACCGGCATGTTTGATCGAGGTTTGCGGCGACGCGCCCGTTCCACCATTGTGGCCCGAGATCAGGATGACGTCCGCCTTCGCCTTGGCCACACCGGCGGCGATGGTGCCGACGCCGGTTTGTGCCACCAGCTTGACGCAGACCTTGGCATCCGGGTTGATCTGCTTGAGGTCGTAGATCAGCTGCGCCAGATCCTCGATCGAATAGATATCGTGGTGCGGCGGGGGGGAGATCAGCATGACGCCGGGGGTGGAGTGGCGCAGCTTGGCGATCATCTCCGTCACCTTGAAGCCGGGCAACTGCCCGCCCTCACCGGGCTTGGCGCCCTGTGCGACCTTGATTTCCAGTTCCTGACAATTGTTGAGGTATTCCGCCGTGACACCGAAGCGGCCCGACGCGACCTGCTTGATCTTGGCCGAGGGGTTGTCGCCGTTCGGCTCAGGGCTGAAATGCCTGGGATCCTCGCCGCCCTCACCGGAATCGGATTTCGCGCCGATGCGGTTCATCGCGACGTTCAGCGTCTTGTGCGCCTCAGGCGACAGCGCGCCCAGCGACATGCCCGGCGTCACGAACCGCTTGCGGATGGAGGTGATGCTCTCGACCTCATCCACCGAAATCGGGCTGTTGCCCGGCTGGAAGCCCAGCAGATCGCGCAGGTGGATCGGGGCACGTGCCTGCATGGAGCGGCTGTATTCCTGCCAGATCTTGTAGCTGCCCCGGTCACAGGCGGCTTGAAGCATGTGCATGCCCTGAGCCTCCCACGCATGGGATTCGCCTGACCGGCGCGCCTTGTAGAACCCGCCCACGGGCAGGATATCCGTGCCGCTGGCATAGGCGCGGGCGTGGATGTCGAGCGCCTTTTGCTGGATGCCGTGGATGCCGATGCCGGAAATGCGCGATGGCATCCCGGGGAAGAATTCCGCGCACATCGCGCGCGACAGTCCCACCGCCTCGAAGTTCAGGCCACCGCGATAGGATGAGATGACGGAGATGCCCATCTTCGCCATGATCTTGAGCAAGCCCTGGTTGATCGCCTCGACGAAGCGGTCCATCGCCTGTGACAGCGGGCCGTCCATCAGGCCCCGTTCGATCCGGTCGGCAACGGAGTCCTGCGCCAGCCAGGCGTTGACGGTGGTGGCCCCCGATCCGATCAGCACGGCGAAGTAATGCGGATCGACGCATTCGGCCGATCGCACGTTGATGGAACAGAAGGTCCGCAGACCCTTCGCCGTCAGCCCCGAATGCACGGCGGAGGTGGCGAGGATCATCGGCAGCGCGACATGCTGCTCGTCCACGTTCTCATCCGTCAGGATAATGTGGTTTGCCCCGGCGCGCACGGCTTGCTCCGCCTCGGTCCGCACCCGGTCCAAAGCCTCACGCATACCGTCCTTCTGCGCCGCGAACGAGCAGTCGATGACGGCGGCGCTGTCCCCGAAATAGGTGAGCATACTGTCCCAGCGCGCATTGGTCAGAACAGGGCTGTCCAGTGTCAGGATCTCGGCCTGCGCGCCGGTCTGGTCCAGCACGTTCTTGAGGTTGCCGAACCGCGTCTTCAGCGACATCACGCGATGTTCGCGCAGGCTGTCGATCGGCGGGTTCGTGACCTGGCTGAAATTCTGGCGGAAATAATGGCTCAGCGGGCGGTACTTTTCGGACAGGACCGCCTGTGGCGTGTCGTCGCCCATCGAGCCGAGCGCCTCCTTCCCGTCCTCGACCATTGGATGCAGGATCTGCTCCAGCAACTCGATGTCGTACCCGGCGGAGATCTGGCGCTTGCGCAGATCCTCGCCTGTGCTCAACACGGTTTCCGTCGTGACCTTGGCGATGTCGTCCAGGTTGGTGATGCGACCCACCCACTCACCGAAAGGCTGCGAGCCGGCGAGTTCGTCCTTCAGGTCGACATCGTGCAGCAGGATGCCGCGCGCCATGTCCACGCCCAGCATCTGGCCGGGGCCGAGCGCGCCCTTTTCGACGATGTTCATCTCATCCACCGGAACCATACCCACCTCGGACCCGGCAATGACCATGCCGTCACCCGTCACGACATAGCGCATGGGGCGCAGGCCGTTGCGGTCCAGCCCGGCGCAGACCCAGCGCCCGTCGGTCATGGCCAGCGCGGCGGGGCCGTCCCATGGCTCCATCACGGAGTTGGAGTAGGCGTACATCTCCTCCCACTCCTTAGACATCTTGGTCGCGGTCTTGGACCAGGCCTCGGGCACCAGCATCGTCTTGGCCATCGGGGCATTGCGGCCCGCGCGGACCAGTACCTCGAACACTGCATCCAGCGCCGCGGAATCGGACGAGCCTGCGGCCACGATCGGCTTGATATCCTCGGCCATGTCCCCGAAATAATTCGAAGCCATGCGGATTTCGTGCGATTTCAACCAGTTGAGGTTGCCCTTCAGCGTGTTGATCTCTCCGTTATGGGCCAACATGCGGAAGGGCTGGGCCAGCCACCACTGCGGGAAGGTATTGGTGGAATACCGCTGGTGATAGATCGCGAACGCGCTCACGAACCGCTCATCCATCAGATCGGGGTAGAACACGGCGACCTGCTCGGCCAACATCATGCCCTTGTAGATGATGGAGCGGCACGACAGCGAACAGATGTAGAGCTGCGGGACCTGTGCGGCCATGGCCTCCTTCTCGATCCGGCGGCGGATGACATAAAGCTCACGCTCGAACTCATCCTCGTCCACGCCCTTGGAGTTGGAGATCAGGATCTGCTCGATCTCGGGGCGTGTCGAATTGGCCTTCTCGCCCAGGCACGAGATCTCGACCGGCACGTGCCGCCAGCCATAGATCGTGTAGCCCATGCGCAGGACTTCCGTTTCCACGATGGTACGGCAGCGTTCCTGTGCGGCGAAATTCGTGCGCGGCAGGAAGATTTGCCCGACCGCGATCAACTCTCCCCGGTGGGTGTGACCCGTGCGCTCGATCTGATCCTTGAAGAACTCGACCGGGATTTGCACGTGGATGCCCGCGCCGTCGCCGGTCTTGCCGTCGGCATCGACCGCACCGCGGTGCCAGATCGCCTTGAGCGCGTTGATCCCGTTCTGCACCACCGCGCGGGAGCGCGAGCCGTCTACATTGACGACCAGCCCCACGCCACAGCTGGCGTGCTCTTCCTCGGGCAGGTACATGCCGCGCGCGGCCAGATCAGCGGCGCGTTCTTCGTAGGAAGCGGCCCATTCGGCATCGTAATTTGTCATGGTCATGCTCCTTAAGTGGTCACGCCGTACAGCGCGAGAACCTCGGCCCTGTTCATCAGTTCGCGCGTTCCCGCGAAGGTGAAGGCATCCGGTTTTTCATCAATGAATATTTCGCGGGTCATGGTCAGCCCGTTCGCATCGTCCAACAGGCCGATGGGTATTTCATAGGTGCCGGCATGCGGCACGTCAGCGGTGACGCGATACCACAGCCCGCTGCCGCACTTATCACACCACGCCCGCTCCGCCCAGTCCGAGGATTGGATCGTGCGCACATGTTCCGCGCCTGCAACCGTCAGTTGGTCCTGCGGCACGCTGACCGACAGCAGCGCGGAGCCCGCCCAGCGGCGGCACATCTCGCAATGGCAGGTCCCGTATTCACGCGGCAGTTCGCCGATGGTCAGGACGACAGCCCCGCACATGCACTTTCCCGTCGCCATGTCACCTCTTCCTCCACCCGGTTCCGGGGAACCGTTGAGATTGCGTTTGCGGCCTTGCGTCTGAATGCCTGCCCCATGTTGTCCGTGCTGCTGCGCCGCCTGTTTGGTGCAGTACAGCTATGGCGCGATCGCACTGCATCTGTCGAACTGTTCGGTACTCTACTCCGCCGCGACGGGTTTTGACGTTGCGGCAAATTGCGACAGGATCGCCTCCGCCGCCTCGCGCCCGTCGCGGATCGCCCAGACAACCAGTGAGGCACCGCGCACGATGTCCCCCACCGCATAGACGCTCTTCATCGGGGTTTCATGTGTGCGGAAATCGGCCTTTACCGTGCCCCAGCGGGTGACTTCCAGTTCCGGCTGACCCCACAACGCGGGCAGATCCTCCGGCTCGAAGCCGAGCGCCTTGATGACCAGATCGGCATCCTCGACATAATCGGCGCCGGGGATTTCCTCGGGGCTTTGCCGACCTGTCGCATCCGGCGCGCCGAGGCGCATTTTCGAGACCATGACGCCCTTGACGCTGCCCTCGCCGGTGAACCCCTTGGGCGCGGCGAGCCAGACGAATTCGACGCCTTCTTCCTCGGCGTTCTGGGTTTCGCGCTGGGATCCCGGCATATTGGCCCGGTCGCGCCGGTACAGGCATTTGACGCTGGTGGCCCCCTGACGGATCGCCGTGCGCACGCAGTCCATCGCCGTGTCACCGCCGCCGATCACCACCACGCGCTTGCCCTCGGCGTTCAACTCACCATTCTCGAATTCGGGAACGTGATCGCCCAGCGTGTGCTTGTTCGAGGCGGTCAGATAGTCGAGCGCGCGCACGATTCCGTCCAGACCGGCACCCGGCCCCGCCAGATCGCGGGATTTGTAGACGCCGGTCGCGATGATGACGGCATCATGCTTGTCCTTGATGTCGCTGAACGAAATATCCTCACCGACATTGACGTTCATGCGCAGTTCGACCCCACCCTCCGAGAGTTGGGTGTTGCGCCGCTCGGTCACGTATTTTTCCAGCTTGAAGCCGGGAATGCCGTAGACCATCAAGCCGCCGGCGCGGTCATAGCGATCATAGACCGTGACCTGCACGCCCGCACGGCGCAGCATGTCAGCCGCAGCCAGCCCCCCCGGACCCGCGCCGATGATCCCGACACTCTCACCACGTTCCCGCGCAGGCTGGATCGGCTTGACCCAGCCCTTCTCCCACGCGGTGTCGGTGATGTATTTCTCGATGGAGCCGATGGTGACCGTGCCGTGACCGGACTGCTCGATAACGCAGTTCCCCTCACACAGGCGATCCTGCGGGCAGATGCGGCCGCAGATTTCGGGGAAGGTATTGGTGGCCTGGCTGATTTCGTACGCCTCGTGCAAACGCCCCTCCGCCGTCAGCTTCAGCCAATCGGGGATGTTGTTGTGCAGCGGGCAATGCGTCTGGCAGAACGGCACACCACATTGCGAACAGCGCGAGGCTTGCTCTGCGGCCTTCGCGTCCGCGAACTGTCGGTAGATCTCGTCGAAATCCTCGGTCCGTGCGTCGGCTTCGCGCTTCTCCGGCATCAACCGGGGCACATCGGTGAACTTCAACATCACTTGCTTGGCCATATTCACTTTCCAGTATACTGATCGCGTCATCCTCTCCTGAAGCGGACGCACCTTTCAGGCATTTACGGGGTTAGTATAACAGGGCGGGAACAATATAAAGTCATAAGTGCTGACCTTATGCGAGGATATTTTTCTGAGAGCACGGCGATAGCGGCTCCATCGCCGAATTAATAGGACCGATTCGGACCTATACTGTCGATTCACACGGGGCATACACCACTATAGCCTAGCGCCGAACCGATTCGCCGTTTGGAAACCAGATGCCCCTGTTTGACCTTCTGCTTCTCGCCTTGATCCAGGGTATCACCGAATTCCTGCCGATCTCCTCCTCAGGCCACCTGATCCTGCTTCCGGCGCTGATGGGAACGGCGGATCAGGGCGTCACGCTGGATGTCGCGGTGCACATGGGCACGTTGGTGGCTGTTGTCGCGTATTTCCGGTCAGACGTCGCACAGGCCTTGCGCGGTGTGGTCGATGTGTTGCGCGGTCGGTTTCGCACCAGCGCAGCACGGCTTGCGCTGACATTGGCCGTCGCCACGGTTCCGGTGGTGATCGCCGGGCTGATCCTGAAGCTGACAGGCATGAGCGATCAGTTGCGTTCCATCGCGGTGATCGGCTGGACCATGCTGATTTTCGGAGTCGTTCTCTACTGGGCGGACAGGATCGGCGCGCAGCGGCAAAAGGCGGAAGGCTGGACAATCCGCGATGCGCTGATCATGGGCCTTTGGCAGGCGGTCGCGCTGATTCCCGGTACGTCGCGGTCCGGGATCACCATCACGGGCGCACGGTTTCTGGGCTATGATCGTATTGCCGCCGCGCGGCTGTCGATGCTGATGTCGATCCCGACGATCCTGATGGCGGGTGGGCTGATCGCACTGGATATTCCGCCAGCCAGCCCCGAAATCTGGCGCGACGCGGCCATCGCCGCGATCTTTGCCGGAGGTGCGGCCCTGATCGCGCTGGCGCTGATGATGCGGTTCCTGCAGACGGTCAGCTATACGCCCTACGTGATCTACCGGATCGTGCTGGGCCTGATCCTGTTGGGCGTAGCCTACATCTAACGCAGGTTTTTCGCAGATTCCAGAATCTCGGAATACTGCCCGTACGGACGGTATGGCCACATATAGCTGTCGAGGATTGCATCCATGTCGCGTGGCTTGATGTTCAGATCCGCGAAGGTCTTGACCCCTTCGCCCACGACGTTGTCCTGCCCGAGCTGCCGCACCTGATCCATCGTCAGGATGGAGTTCGGGATCAGTCCGAAGGTCAGCTTGGATCCCAGACCGAACAAGCGCGCCTGGAGCCGTGCCGCCCACATCGGGATGGTCAGCAGAACGCGGCGGCGGCGGATAACCGTGACCAGGCGTTGCATCAGCTCGCGGAAGGTTTCCACGTCGGGTCCGCCCAGTTCGTAGATGCCCGGCGCCGCATCCCCGCGCAGCACGGTCGCTGCGGCCATGGCCACATCGTCCACGAAAACCGGCTGGAACCGGCTGGTTCCGCCGATCACGGGCAAGACCGGCACCTTGGTCGCCATCCGGGCAAAACGGTTGAAAAACTCGTCTTCGGGGCCGAACACGACCGAGGGGCGCAGGATTGTCGCGTCAGGAAACGCGTTCAGAACGGCGCGTTCGCCCTCACCCTTGGTGCGGGCATTGGCGCTGTCGGAGCCCGCATCGGCACCGATGGCGGACAGGTGAACCAGTTTCTGCACACCGGCGGCCGCGGCCAGGCGGGCGATGCGCCCGGCCCCCTCGACCTGAACCGTGTCCAGCGTTTGCTTGCCATGGGGGTAGAGGATGCCGACACAGTTCACCACGGCCTGCGCGCCACGGATGGCGGCGGCGGTCGAGTCCTCGTCACGGATATTCGCCTGAACCGGCTGGACCTGCCCGACATTCCCGTAAGTCATGGTGAATATCGCTTCGTTCGGGCGGCGGACCGCAACCCGGACACGCCACCCTTCCTTCGCCAGGGCCTGCACGATGTAGCGACCGACGAAACCGGACCCGCCAAAGACCGTGACGATCGGGGCCGTGACTAGGGTGGTGTGGCTGCTCATTGCGCGCTCCTGCATCTGTTGCAAACGTGAATACTTTGCGACGCCCCACGCGGCAAGGGTGTATCAGCCCACAAGCAGACCCAATGCGATGGCCCACATGACGATTCCGACCAGCGCATCCAGCACCCGCCAGGCTGATGGACGTGCGAATAACGGTCGCAGCAGCCGCGCGCCGTAGCCCAGGGCAAAGAAGAAGCTGAACGATGCCAGAACCGCGCCCGCGCCGAAGGCCCAGCGATACGGGTCGAACTGAGTCGAAACCGATCCGATCAGCACCAATGTATCGAGATAGACATGCGGGTTGAGCCATGTCAGCGCCAGACACGTCGTGAGGACCGGCCACAACCGCGCAGGCGCTTGGTCCGCAGGCTCCAACCCGTCTGTCACATGCAGGGCGGCGTAAAAGCTGCGAAGCCCGTAGACCAGCAGGAACGCGACGCCGCCATATCGAAACAGCGGCTCGATCCACGGTGCCGCCGATACCAGCGCCCCGAAGCCACCCACGCCGCCCAGGATCAGCAGCGCATCGGATGCCGCGCAGGTCAGGCAGATGGCGAAGACATGCTCCCCCCGCAGGCCTTGCCTGAGGACGAACGCGTTCTGCGCGCCTATCGCCAGGATCAGACCCAGGCTCAGCCCGTAACCGGCAAGAACGGCTTCGATCATTTCAAATTCCCCCCTGCGGGTAACCTGATAGCCGGGCCTTTGGTTGAGAGGAATGGCGAATATCATCCGTGCGGCCACGCGAAAAATACCGGAGCCGCGCCGCGCCCCAGCTCATCTGCATCCTGAGATGACTTTCTGACGCAAATGCCGTTGACACCCCCCCTGAGCAAGGCTAAACGCCCCTTCACGACACCTGCCCAGGTGGCGGAATTGGTAGACGCGCTGGCTTCAGGTGCCAGTGTTCGAAAGGACGTGGAGGTTCGAGTCCTCTCCTGGGCACCATAAATCGGCCGAGTATCTCGGTGATTTATACGCTTCCTCTATACCCCCCGGAAATGTTGCCGCTTATCAGACCTTGTTCAGGTAGATGGCGTTTCGAACCGTATCGGCTGACGGCATGCGGCGCGGATCGCGCCATGACAGTCGGGATTATCCCCCAGAGTTCGGCATGAAAAACCCCGCCGCGAGCGTGCGCGACGGGGTGGGGCAAGGCCAAATCAGGCCGGTTTACTTCACATCGAAACGGTCGGCGTTCATCACCTTGGACCACGCCTTCACGAACCGTCCGACGAAACGTTCGGCTTCATGTTCCGCGGCGAAAACCTCCGCCAGGGCGCGCAGTTGCGAGTTCGAGCCGAAGACCAGATCGACACGCGAAGCGTTCCACAGCTTTTGCCCGCTGGTGCGATCATGCCCCTCGAACATCTGCTCATCCTCACCCACCGGCGACCAGACCGTGTTCATCGCCATCAGATTGACGAAGAAATCATTGGTCAGGGTGCCGGGGCGATCGGTGAAGACACCCGTGTCCGAGCCGTCGAAATTCGCACCCAGCGCCCGCATTCCGCCGACCAGCACCGTCATTTCCGGCGCGCTCAGCGTCAGCAGATGCGCCTTGTCGATCAGCAGTTCCTCGGTCGGGACCTTGTATTCCTGCTTGATATAGTTGCGGAATCCGTCTGCGATCGGCTCCAGCACGGCGATGGATTCTGCATCCGTCTGCGCATCGGTCGCATCGGTACGGCCGGGGATGAAGGGGATCGTGATCGTTTGCCCGGCAGCCTTGGCCGCGGCCTCGACAGCGGCCTCGACAGCGGCGTCACCGGCCAGAACGATCAGATCCGCGATGGAGATCTTGACCTCCCCCTGCGCGTTGAACGCCTCACGGATACCGTCGAGCGTGTCCAGCACCTTGGACAGTTGCGCCGGATTGTTGACCTCCCAATCCTTCATGGGGGCCAGACGGATGCGCGCACCATTGGCACCACCACGACGGTCCGACACGCGGAAGGTCGAGGCGGAGGCCCAGGCGGTGCCAACCAGTTCGGAGATGCTCAGGTCGGAGGCGAGCACCTTTTCCTTGAGGTCCGCCACATCCGCGTCGGAGACCAGCGGGTGATCGACCTCGGGGACCGGATCCTGCCAGATCAGCTCCTCGGACGGAACGAGCGGGCCCAGATACAGGCTTTTCGGGCCCATGTCGCGGTGCGTCAGCTTGAACCATGCGCGGGCGAAGGCATCCGCGAACTTCTGCGGGTTGGCGTGGTAATCGCGGGCGATCGCCTCATATGCCGGATCGATGCGCAGGGCCATGTCTGCGGTGGTCATCATGATCGGCACCTTGCCGTTGCCATCGACCTGCGGCGCCTTCGCATCCTCGGGCAGGCCCTTGGGCTGCCACTGGTTCGCACCGGCGGGGGATTTCGTCAGCTCCCACTCGTTGCCGAACAGGTGGTCGAAATAGGTCATGTCCCAGGTAATCGGCGTCGGCGTCCACGGCCCCTCGATGCCGGAGGTGATGGTGTGCACGCCCTTGCCGGATTCGAAGGTGGACAGCCAGCCCAGACCCATGTCGTGGATTTTGCCGCCCTCGGGCTCCGCACCCACATGGGACACGTCACCTGCGCCATGCGCCTTGCCGAAGGTGTGGCCACCGGCGACCAGTGCGACGGTTTCCTCGTCGTTCATCGCCATGCGCGCGAAGGTGTCGCGGATATCGCGGGCCGATGCGGCGGGATCGGGGTTGCCGTCCGGGCCTTCGGGATTGACGTAGATCAGGCCCATCTGCACGGCTGCGAGCGGGTTTTCCAGCTCACGATCACCGGTATAGCGGGTTCCCTCACCGCCGGAGACGGCCAGCCATTCGGTCTCGGCTCCCCAATAGATGTCCTGCTCCGGCTCCCAGATATCCTCACGCCCGCCGGCGAAGCCGAAGGTTTCGAAGCCCATGGTTTCGAGTGCGACATTGCCGGTCAGGATGAACAGGTCGGCCCACGAGATCTGGTTGCCGTATTTCTGCTTTACCGGCCACAGAAGGCGGCGCGCCTTGTCCAGGTTGCCGTTATCCGGCCAGGAGTTCAGCGGCGCGAATCGCTGCGTGCCCGAGGTGGACCCGCCGCGCCCGTCCGCCGTGCGGTAGGTTCCGGCGGAGTGCCACGCCATGCGGATGAAGAACGGGCCGTAGTGGCCGTAATCCGCCGGCCACCAATCCTGCGAATCCGTCATCAAATCGGCCAGATCGGCACGCAAGGCTTCCAGATCCAGCTTTGCGAATTCCTCGGCGTAGTTGAAATCCGGCTCCATCGGGCTGGCTGCCTGCGTGTTCTGATGCAGGATCCCGATGTTGAGCTGGTTGGGCCACCAGTCCTTGTTCGAGCGGGTTCTGTTGGTGCTGCCATGCATGACCGGGCACCTGTCCAGCCGTGTCAAATCGTTGCCGTCCATTGATACTCTCCCTAAAATCTCCACGGGCCAAACAGCCCGGACAGGAATCGTATAGCAGACCTTTTCGATTAGTTTAATTTGCATTTTCTGATTGGCTTCATAGTTTCAGGTTATGAATAATCTTACCCTCAGGCAACTCAGGTATTTTCAGGCGCTGGCGCAACATGGGCATTTTGGCCATGCGGCGGCAATGTGCTCGATCTCGCAACCTGCGATGTCGGTGCAGATCCGCGAGCTTGAGGAAAACCTTGGCGTGACATTGTTCGAACGCTCCGCGCGCAAGGTTCGCCTGACGCCGTTCGGGGATGAACTGGCCGTTCGGGTGCGCGACATCCTGGGCGCGGTGGATGAGCTGGGCGAACTGGCCCGCGCCACTGCGGGCAAGGTGCCGGACCGCTTGCGTATCGGTATCATTCCCACGGTGGCACCCTATCTGTTGCCAGCGATGGTGACGGCGTTGACGCGCCTGAACCCCGCGCTGGACCTGCACGTGCGCGAAACGCAGACGACCGGGTTGTTGCGCGCGCTGGAGCAGGGGGCGCTCGACGCGGCGGTGGTCGCGCTTCCCGTTTCGCATCCCGCGTTCACCGAGGTCGCCTTGTGCGAGGAGGACTTCGTCCTGGTGCGCCCGGCCGCGGATGCGGACAAGCCCGTTCCCGATGGCGAGACCCTGCGCCGGATGCGGCTGCTGTTGCTGGAGGAGGGTCACTGCTTTCGCGATCAGGCGCTGGCCTTCTGTGCCGCGCCCGCGAATATGCCCCGCGACGGGCTGGACGGCAGTTCGCTGACCACATTGGTGCAGATGGTCGGTGCGGGGATCGGGGTGACGCTGATCCCGGAAATGGCGATCGGGCTGGAAACCGGCTCCGCCCCGGTCAGCGTCTCCCGTTTCGGGCATCCCGCCCCCAAACGCACGATCGGCCTGATCTGGCGCAGGACCAACCCGCTCGCCACACAGCTCCACACGATAGCCGAGGTTCTGGGCAGCGTTTCGCGCCGCGATTAGCGGTCAGTCCGCGCGGGCGGTGGCCAGCGCCAAGCCGTCCACCACGGCGGTGAACGCCTGCGCCCGACGGATTTCGGCGTTCGGGCACAGGGCGCAGGCCTGCTCCCCGACCATCCCCATCAGGCTGGAGCCGCCGACCAGCACCACAGCGCCGATTTCCTCTGGCGCATTGGTGGCCAGTTCGAAGGTGTGCTGCATCGCCTCACGGATGCGGCGGGCGAAGGGGGTCAGCGCCCCGTTCAGCGTGTCGCGGTCAATCGGCGCGGTCAGGCGCGGTTCGATGAATGTCATGTCGATGCCGTAGACTTGACCGGAATTGGCGGCGATCTTGCCACGCTCCACCGCGAAGGCCAGCTCGTGCCCCAACTGTTCGTCGATCACATCGGCGAGGCGCTGCATCCTGTCGGGCTGCACGGCATCGCGCAGCATGTCCGCCACCTTGCGTCGGGTGTCGCGGCTGTACAGGAACGGGATCTTCGCCCAGGTCGCGAGGTCGGCATAAATATCGTTGGGAACCGGCAGCAGACCCTTGCCGAAGGTTCGCCGCAGCTCCCCCCCGTGGCCCAGATTGGGCATGGCATGGGACATGGACACGACCTGATCGAAATCCGTGCCGCCCAGCCTTATGCCGTGACTGGCCAGGATATCCACCTGCGTCCCGTCCGTGCGAAAGACCGAGAAATCGGACGTGCCGCCGCCGATATCGACGATCAGGCCCAGGGTGCCGCTGCGGTTCAGGCCATGGCTGGCCAGGGCCGCGGCCTCCGGCTCGAACAGGAACTGCACGTCCTCGAACCCGGCGGCGTGATAACAGGCGGTCAGATCGGCCTCGGCACGGGCGTCGCGTTGCGGATCGGAGGAGTGGAAATGCACGGGCCGCCCGGACAAAGCCCGCGTAAAGCTGCGCCCGGTATGTTCCTCGGCCCGCGATTTGAGCACGCGCAGAAAATCGGTGATGATGCTGGACAAGGTGCGCTGCTCGCCACCCACGGGGCGAAATTCGTTCAGCAGCGAGGTGCCGAGCACGCTTTTGAGCGCGCGCATATAGCGCCCTTCGTCCCCCGCGATCAGGGCGCGGGCCGCCGCCTCCCCCAACAGCATATCGCCCCCCTCGGTGGGAAAGAACACGGCCGTGGGCAGGGTGTCTGCGTCCCCTTCGATGGGCAGGCGCACCGGGGCGCCGTCCACCAGAATGGCGGCTGCCGAATTCGAGGTGCCGAAATCGATTGCTAGCATGTCGTCGGCCATCACGCGGCTCCTGTCGGGGCGAAAGGCGGCGCGGATACCCCAGAGCGTGAGCGCGTGCAAGGCCAGAGCGTGGGCGCGCTTAGGTTTCATCCCGATTGCGACAGGCCTTGCGGCGGGGCGCGCGCCTGTTGCAATACACACAATAGCCGACATCAATCCTATTGGATGGAGAGCCCTTTCATGAAACGACTACTGTTCTGCCTCATGCTGCTGGGCGCACCCGCCGGGGCGCAGACCCTCTATTTCTCCGCCATACCCGATGAGGATGAGACGCGCCTGATCGAACGCTTCGGTGCCGTGGCGGACTATCTGGAGGCGGAGCTGGACGTGGATGTCGAATACGTCCCGGTCAAGAGCTATGCCGCCGCCGTCACCGCCTTTCGCAACGACCAGATCCAGCTAGGTTGGTTCGGCGGCCTGTCGGGTGTGCAGGCCCGCATCGCGGTTCCGGGATCGCGCGCAATCGCGCAGGGAGCCGAGGACCAGACCTTCGTGACCTATTTCATCGCCAACACCGATACAGGATTGCAGCCGAGCGATACGTTCCCCGATCTGGCCGGGCGCAGCTTCACCTTCGGGGCGCAGACCTCGACCTCGGGCCGGCTGATGCCGGAATTCTGGATCCGCGAATCCACCGGCCAATCGCCCGAGGCACTGTTCTCGGATGTGGGCTTCTCCGGCGATCACGGGCAGACGCTGCGACTGGTGGCATCGGGTGCCTATGATGTCGGCGCGATGAACTTCACCGTCTATGACCGCGCCGTCGCGGATGGGCTGGCCGAGGTGGATCAGGCCAAGGTGATCTGGCAGACGCCGCCCTATCCCGACTACAACTGGACGATACGTGAGGACGTGGACGCCCGCTTTGGTGAGGGGTTCGCGGACAAGGTTCAGGCCGCCCTGATCGGAATGCAGGATGAGGCGCTGCTCGCCTCCTTCCCGCGTGATGCCTTCATCGCGGCGGACAATGCGCTGTACCAACCGATCGAGGATACGGCGCGCGCGCTCGACATCATCGACTGATGGAGGGTTTGCTCCACCTGCGCGACCGCTCGCTGGGATGGGGGGACCGGACGGTTCTGCCTGACCTGAGCCTGAGCGTTCGACAGGGGGAGCGGGTCGCCCTGCTGGGGCGCAGCGGTGTGGGGAAGAGCACGCTGCTGGCAGCCCTGGCCGATGCCGCCGGGAACGCCGCGCTGGTTCCGCAGGATCACGGCCTGGTCGGTCCGCTCAGCGTGTTTCACAATGTCTGGATGGGGCGGCTGGACGAATTCGGTGCCCTGCGCAATCTGGCGACGCTGGTCTGGCCGCGCGCCGCGCAACGCGCGCAGGTCGAGGAGGTGCTGGACCGCGTGGGTTTGAGCGGTCTGGGCCGCCGGCCCGTGGCCGAACTGTCGGGCGGGCAACGCCAGCGGGTCGCGCTGGCGCGTGCCCTGTTGCGGGGCGGGGCGGTCGTGCTGGCGGATGAGCCTGTCTCCGCACTCGACCCGGCGCAGGGGGCCGACCTGTTGGGCGCGGTGGCGGATCGTTTCGACACCGCGGTCGTGGTTTTGCACGATGCGGCGCTGGCCCGGGCATTCGCGACCCGCATCATCGGTCTGCGCGATGGAGCGGTCGTGCTGGACGCGGCACCGCCACAGGTCAGCGATGCGGACCTTGCGGACCTTTACCGGTGAAGGCGCGGCACGCCCTTGCCGGTTTCGCCGTCCTGACCGTGTTCGCACTCGCGCTGGGCGATATGAGCGCGCAACGCCCCGATCCATGGCTGACCCTCGCCGCGATGGGGCGCGGCATTCTATCACCCGATTTCGGTGATCTGGCGGGGCTGGCCCAAGCGACTGGGCTGACGCTGGCCTTCGCGTTTTGCGGTGTCGGTCTGGGCGCGGCCGCCGGTCTGGCACTGGCGCCGATCTATGCCCGCGTGCGCGTCCTGTGCGTGTCTGTTCGGGCGGTGCATGAACTGTTCTGGGCGCTGCTGCTGCTCAACATCACCGGCATCTCACCCCTGACCGGCGTTCTGGCGATCGCGCTGCCCTATGCGGGCATCTTTGCCAAGGTCTTCGCCGAATATCTGGAGGAAGCCGACCCGGCGGCGGAGGCGGCGTTGCCCCGCGGCCTGCCCGTCGCGATCCGGCTGATCTGGGTGCGGATCCCGCAATGCCTGCCGCAGATGCGGACCTATACGCTCTACCGACTGGAATGCGGATTGCGCTCATCCGCCGTGCTGGGCTTCGTCGGGTTGCCGACATTGGGGTTCGAACTGGAATCCACCTTTCGCCAGGGCCTGTACGGTGAGGCGGTGGCGGTGCTGCTGATCTTCCTCGCGCTGATCCTGCCGATGCGACGCTGGGTGATCTGGCGGCTGGTGCCGCTCTACCTGATCGCATCCATCGTGGCACTGGCCCTGGTCGACACACCGCCGATGGGGTCCGGCGCGTTGATGCGGTTCCTGAACGACATCGTGCCTGCGCCTGTGCGCACCGGGGCGGATTGGAGCGATTGGCTGCACAAGGTCTTTGTCGAGCAGGCCTGGCCGGGGGCGGTGAACACCCTTGTCCTGTCGCAGATCGCGCTGGCCGGGGCGGCGCTGCTGGCGGCGGTGGCGTTTCCGGCCATCGTGCCACGGGTGGCGGGGCGGTTCGGGGCGCTGATCGGCCACGGGGTTCTGGTGGTTCTGCGGTCCATCCCCGAATATATGCTGGCCTTCGTCTTCGTGCAGATTTTCGGGGCGTCTATGCTGCCGGCGGTGCTGGCGCTGGCGCTTCACAACGGCGCGATCATCGCGCATCTGATGGGCCGGCAGGCGGGCGGCGTGACCCTGCGCCCGGATGCGCCTGCGGGGCTGACACTGTGGGCGTGGGAGTTGTTTCCCCGCCTGAACGGCACATTCTGGGCGCTGTGCCTTTATCGGTGGGAGATCATCCTGCGCGAAAGCGCGATCATGGGCCTGCTGGGCATCGCGACGCTGGGTTTCTACATCCAGACCGGCGTTCAGGAACTGCGTCTGGACCGGGTGATCGCCTTGCTGCTGGTCTCGATCCTGCTGACCTTCGCCATAGATCAGGTGTCGCGCGTTCTGCGCCGCCGAATGCATCTGGGCGGCGATCTGCGGGTGGAGGCGACGCGCGGTCGCGGGAAAGGCGACGTCACCCCGCGTGAGGCGTGAAAATTGGCACGTGCCTGTCGCGGCGGAATGCAATATGCCCAAGCGCAACGCGCCGACCATACCATACATACCCGTGTCAATCGGAGGTCCCATGACGATCCACCTGCATCAAAACGATTTGCCCGACGGGCTAGACCTCGGCCCCGTGGTGGCCATCGACAGTGAGACGATGGGCCTGATCCCGCATCGCGACCGCCTGTGCCTGGTGCAATTGTCCAGCGGCGATGGCGATGCGCATCTGGTCCAGATCTCGCAGGATCAGACCACGGCGCCGAACATGGTGGCGATGCTGACGGATCCCGATGTGCTGAAGCTCTTTCATTTCGGCCGGTTCGACATCGCGGTGCTGCTGCACCGGTTCGGGGCCGTGACCGCGCCGATCTATTGCACGAAAATCGCCTCGAAACTGGTGCGCACCTATACTGATCGGCATGGGTTGAAGAACCTGCTTCAGGAATTGCTGAGCGTCGATATCTCGAAACAGCAGCAATCCAGCGACTGGGGCGCTGCGACATTGACCGAGGCGCAAAAGACCTACGCCGCGTCGGATGTGCTGTACCTGCACCAATTGATGGACGCGCTGAACCTGCGGTTGCAGCGTGAGGGACGCATGCAGATGGCGCAGGCCTGTTTCGACTTCCTGCCGACCCGCGCCGCGCTGGATCTGGCCGGGTGGCACGAAACCGATATCTTCGCGCACTGAAATGATGCGCAAGTCGCCTATTTGTGCACCCCGCACGGAGGGCGGCTTTACCCCGAGGGGCGGGCCACCTAGATGAGCGTCATGACCGATACACGACAGATGATAGAGGCAGGCCGCGACGTCCTGCGGATTGAGAGCGCGGCCCTGTCGCAGTTCGCGGATGCGCTGGACGACAGTTTCGCGCAGGCGGTGCGGATTTTGCTGGCGACGCGCGGGCGGATCGTGATCTCGGGCATGGGCAAGTCCGGCCATGTCGCGCGCAAGATGGCCGCGACCTTCGCCTCCACCGGGGCACCGGCGCAGTTCGTGCATCCGGGTGAGGCGAGCCACGGCGATCTGGGCATGGTCACCCCTGCCGACAGCCTGATCGTGCTGAGCAATTCGGGCGAAACACCGGAGCTGACGGATATTATCGCCCATTCGCGACGTTTCAGGATTCCGCTGATCGGGGTCGCGAAAAAGCCCGATTCGACGCTGGTCCGGCAATCCGATGTCGCGATCCTGCTGCCCGACGCGGCCGAGGCCTGCCCGAACGGGCTGGCGCCCACGACCTCCACCACGCTCACTCTGGCGCTGGGCGATGCGTTGGCTGTCGCACTGATGAAACAGCGCGATTTCAGCCCCGAGAACTTCCGTGTCTTCCATCCCGGCGGCAAGCTGGGCGCGCGGCTGGTCAAGGTGGGCGACCTGATGCATTCGGGGGAGGAGATGCCGCTGGTCACACGCGACACTCCGATGTCCGAAACCCTGCTGACCATCACGCAAAAGGGCTTCGGCACCGCTGGTGTAATCGAGGATGGCACCCTGATCGGGGTCATCACCGATGGCGACTTGCGGCGCAACATGACCGGCCTGCTGGACCGCACCGCCGGCGATGTGATGAGCGCGGACCCCAAGACCATCGGGGCCGGCGAACTGGCCGAGGCCGCCCTGGCGGAGATGTCAGGCCGGGTCACGACGCTGTTTGTCACCGCGGACGGTGGTGCGCCGGTCGGTATCGTCCATATCCACGACCTGCTGCGCGCCGGGGTGCTCTGAGCCTGTGCGCCGCGGGCCGGGATATACGCGGTTTGTCCGCTACCTCAAGATCGTGCTGCCGATGGCTGCGATCGTCCTGCTCAGCACGATCTTCCTGATTGATCAGGATCGCATCGACTTCGACGAGAATCTGCTCGGTGATCTGCCCGCCGGGCTGGACTTTGACCAGGGCGTGCTGTCGCCACGTCTGGCCGGGGAACTGACAGATGGCACGCCCTATTCGCTGCAGGCGGAATTCGCGGTGCCCAGCACCGACGGCTACCGCCTGCGTGAGGTAACGGCGCGTGTGGAGCGATACGGCGATCCGGTGCAGATGATAGCGGCCGAGGGGGCCTATGCCGGGTCGGACAAACGTCTGATCCTGAGCGGCGGCGTTGACCTGAGCACGCGGGGCGGCGTCCGGCTGACGACGCAAATCGCTGAAATCGGTTTGCAGGATCGGGCGCTGACCCTGCCCGAACCGCTGGACCTGACGGCACCCGGCGCACATTTGCGTGCGAACAGCCTGCGGACCGAGCAGACACCCGCTGGCGATGATATGATTTGGTTTGAGGGGGATGTTCGGCTAAGCATCACTCCGGATCGGTTGGCGGAGGATACGGAATGAACAGACGATTTGCAGGTTCGCTGGTGGCGAGCATGATGTTTGCAGGCATGATGATCGCGGGTGCCGCGTTCGCCCAAGCGGAGCAGCCATTCTCGACCTTCCAGCACGACAGCTCGCAACCGCTGGAGATCGTGTCGGACCGACTGGGCATCAGCCAGGCCGCGCAGACCGCCGAATTCGTCGGCAATGTGGAGGTGATCCAGGGCACGCTGACCATGCGCGCCCAGCAGATGACGGTGACCTACGATCAGTCCAGCGGCGATATCCGCCAGTTGATCGCCACCGGCGATGTCCTGCTGTCGAGCGGCAGCGAAGCCGCCGAGGGCCAGCGTGCGAACTACAACGTCGATACGGGGTTCCTGGTGATGGAGGGCGATGTCCTGTTGACCCAGGGGCAAAGCGCGCTCAGCGCCCAGTCGATGCGCATCAACCTCAACGAGGGCACCGGCGAATTTTCGGGCCGCGTCCGCACGGTCTTCGTTCCGCAGTCGCAGTGATGGACGCGGCGCAAGGGCTCCAAGTCCTCAATCTGGGCAAATCCTACAAGAAAAGATCCGTCCTGCGCGACATATCGCTCAGCGTGAAGCGGGGCGAGGTCATTGGCCTGCTCGGCCCGAACGGCGCGGGCAAGACGACCTGCTTTTATTCCGTGACCGGACTGGTCACACCGGATGCCGGCACGATCATGATCGACGGCACAGATGCGACCTTCCTGCCGATGTATCGCCGGGCGCGGCTGGGCGTTGGCTATCTGCCGCAGGAGGCGTCGATCTTTCGCGGGCTGTCGGTCGAGGACAACATCCGTGCCATTCTGGAACTGGTGGAACCGAAGCCCAAGCGCCGGGAACAGCAGCTGGATGAGTTGCTGGCGGAATTTTCCATCACGCATCTGCGGCGCACACCATCGCTGGCCCTGTCGGGCGGGGAACGTCGGCGGGTGGAAATCGCGCGCTGCCTCGCCTCACGCCCATCCTACGTTCTGCTGGACGAACCCTTCGCCGGGGTCGATCCGATCGCGGTGGGCGAAATCCGCGATCTGGTGCGCCAGCTTCGCGACCGCGGCCTAGGTGTCTTGATCACCGATCACAACGTGCGTGAGACGCTGGAAATCATCGACCGCGCCTATATCCTGCACGATGGGACCGTCCTGATGTCCGGTACGCCTGAGGACGTGGTGGCGGATGAAAACGTGCGCCGGGTCTATCTGGGCGAAGGGTTTCGCCTCTGACCGGGCATCCGTGGTAGAGCTGAGTCATGTCGCTGAGCCAACGTCTCGATCTGAAACAGACCCAGCAGTTGCGGATGACACCGCAACTGACGCAAGCCATCGCATTGCTGCAATTGTCGGCCAGCGAACTGCTGAACCGGGTGGCGGAGGAGGTGGACAAGAATCCCATTCTCGATCTGGATCGCTCGCGCCCCGTATCGGGCGGGCTGGCCCCCACGGGCGGCGAGGATTTCGACCGCGCCGCGTCCGTGGCGGAGGTTGTCACCTTGCGCGCGCATCTTCTGTCGCAGCTCGGCGGATTGCGCGCGAAGCGCGATACCCTGTCCCTCGCCATGGCGTTGGTGGACGAGTTGAACGCGGACGGGCGGCTGACCGCCCCGTTGTTCGAGATCGCGGATCGCTACGGCGTGATGGTCGGAAAGGTCGAGCAGGCGCTGGCCCTGGTGCAAAGCTGCGACCCGGCGGGCGTCGGGGCGCGTAGTCTGGGGGAATGCTTTGCCCTGCAACTGGATGAACGCGGTATGCTCGATCCGGCAATGCGTGAGATTTGCACCAATCTGGCGGATATTGCCGGACCGGGTCGTGCGGAGCTGATCGCACGCACCGCGCTGGACAAGGAGGCCTTTGAAGCCCGCCTTGCCGTGCTGCGCAATCTCGATCCCCGTCCGGGTCAGGCATTCGCGCAGGATGCCACCGCCCCCACCGTCGTACCCGATGTGATCGTCCGGCGGCTGGGGCAGGAGCAGGGCGGGGGCTGGCAGGTGGAGCTGAATTCCGAAACCCTGCCGCGTGTGCTGGTCAATGACATCTATGCCAGCGAGGTTTCCGCCAGCGGTGAGGAAGCAGCCCGGTTCATCAGCAACTGCAAGGCCAGCGCAAGTTGGCTGGTGCGCGCACTGGAACAACGCGCGCACTCCATCCTCAAGGTGTCAGAGGCGCTGTTGCGTCATCAGCGCGCCTTTTTCGAACAAGGGGAAATCGCCTTGCTGCCCTTGTCGATGGCCCACCTCGCAGAAGGCATCGGCGTGCACGAATCGACGGTCAGCCGCGTCGTTGCGAACAAATACATCACAACGCCCCACGGGATGCGTGAGTTGCGAAGCTTTTTCAGTCAGGGCGTGACCAGCACATCCCGGACTGCCGGCTTCGCCGCCGGGGCCGTCCATGCCCGGCTTAGAAAGCTGATAGCGCAGGAAGATCGCGCCCTTCCTCTCAGCGATGAGGCATTGGTCCTCATTTTAAGAGAAGACGGCGTCGATATTGCACGACGGACCGTTGCGAAATATCGTGACGTTATGGGCATTCCTTCATCGGTTCAGCGTCGCCGTCTCAATTCCGTCACGCGGGGCTGAGGGGCTGGGCGCGGCGCGCATCTGTGCCCGCGGCCTGACACCGAACCGGAAAGGTCCGCCCGCAACCCCGCGCCAATTTCGGCGCGCAAAGAAAGGGGACTACCCATGAGAGTTCAGGTGAGTGGAAAGCAGATTGATGTCGGCGAGGCGATGAGGAGCCACGTTTCCGAACGTATTGAGGAAGTTGCAGGCAAATATGCCGGACGCGCGACCGAGGCGACCGTAACCTTCTCAAAGGATTCTCATGAGTTCAAATGCGATGCCTCCATGCACCTCTCGACGGGTATGACCACCCAGGCGACCGGGCGGGCGAGCGAGATTTATGCAGCCTTCGATTCGACGGCAGACAAGATGGAAAAGCAGCTTCGCCGCTACAAGCGCCGCCTGAAGGACCATCACAAGGATCGCACCGACCCGATCGAGATGATTGGCGCCCCGTCCTACGTGCTGGCGAATCCGATGCATGAGGAGGATGACGAACCCGAAAGCCTGCAACCCGTCATCATCGCGGAAACCAAGACTCCGGTCCTGACCCTATCCGTGGGCGAGGCCGTTATGCAGATGGAACTTTGGGGCACGCAGTTTCTGGTCTTCCGCAACACTTCACATGGCGGCGTGAATGTGGTTTACACCCGCGACGACGGGAATATTGGCTGGATAGACCCCAGAACGATGTCCTGAGAATTGTCTTTTGCAATGTGTTACAGGTGTGCTGATGGAGCTGCTGAATATATTGAGCTCTGACGCGGTTCTTGCCGGCCTGAAGGTTGGCAGCAAGAAGCGGCTGTTGCAGGAAATGGCCGCCTTTGCTGCCAGTCATGAGGGCAATCTGTCGGCATCGGAATGTCTGGATGCATTGCAGGAGCGTGAGGCGCTCGGACCTACGGGCATGGGGGGCGGTGTTGCCATCCCCCATGCGCGACTGGAACAGCTGGACCGCGTGGTCGGCTATTTCGCCCGTCTGGAAAAACCGGTCGATTTCGACGCGGTGGACGGTTTGCCGGTAAATCTGGTGTTCATGCTGCTGGCACCCAAGGAAGCGGGAGCCGAGCATCTGCGCGCCCTCGCACGGGTGTCGCGCACACTTCGCGATCCACGCATTTGCGAGAAGCTGCGTTCCACCGATGATACCTCCGCGCTTTATTCCATCCTGACCGAACCTGCCGCCTCTCGCGCGGCCTGATCAGGCCTTCCTCCAATCGCTGAACCCGAACTGAAGGTAATCGCGCCCATAGGCGGCGCGACATTGTGCCTCGATCTGCGGTGTCCAGATTTCGTCGAGGGGGAACAGATGGTCCTGCTCTGACTTGCGCAGAACGCCGTTTCTCACGTCACCGAGGGAAAACCGTTTCTTCAGATAAGCCGCCCCCGCGATCAGATCTTCCTCGCGCAATATCAGGCTCAACGTGATGGCGGAGGAAAACCCCTCGATGAACTCGTATTGCGGGGCCCACAACGCATCCACCCGCATCGGGGTGCGGCCTGCCAGATTGGCGCGTAGAAAGTCCAGGAATGCGACGAAGCTCTCCCTGTGATGCGCCACGTCATAGCCCGAAAGCTCCAGCGCGGCACGATCCGTACTGCCGGCCGCCGGCAGATTCATACCGTAGCGTTCCTGCGCGTGGGTGCGGATGCGCGGAAAGATGTCCTCGTCCTTGCTGCCGAAGAACTTCGTCATGAACACATCATAGGCCCTGGCGACAGGATGCCGGACACAGGTGAAACAGACATTGCCGGGATGGGTTTGCAGCCAATCCGTCAGCGCCCGGCGATTCTGCGGCGAACCGAACGGGGGGGACGTTTCCATCATGGTGGCGAACTTGTCCTGCTGTGGATCGCCGCCATCGATTCCGTACAGCCAGCGGTGGACCTGTTCGTTCGGCCCGCCCGGTATTGCCGCATATAGCAGCGGGGCGCGTTGCGTCATGTGCATGAACCGCAGGCCGCCAGCCCGGTCGCTTCTTGCACCCTCACCGGTCCTGTGAACACCCCCCTCATCGCGGAGCAGCTCAAGCATCTCCGCGTAATTCGCGACCTTCTCCTCCAGCGGGCCGGGATTCTGGCGCAGGATGCTCGCCTCGACGGAATCCAGACGTTCATCCACCCCCAGCCAGGTGGCGAGACCGTTGAGCACGGCCAGGTCCGAAACGTCACTGTAGTCGATGGCAAAGGCCGTCTGACCGCTGACTTTCAGGCTGTGATAAACGCGCGCGTAGAAACTCTCACTCTGGGCCAGGTAATCACGGTATTCGGCAATGTCGAAGTGGATTTGGGTGCTGCGCCGCGCGCGTTGCTTCATCAGCATCCACTGGTCGGTTTCCTTGGCGATCTTGAGCGAGACGAAACTGTCCAGCGGATTGCGGCGGAGTACGATCTTCGCGGCCGAAGGGTCGTGCAGCACAGCCGAAGTCGCCTGCGGGTCGTGCCCGTCAAACAGTCGAAAACCTGAGAGGGTGCCGCGCTCGCCGATCGCCACCATAGCGTCGATCAATGCCATCGGATCGGCATCCCGCTCAGCCGTGGTCATACCGAAATCGGTCTTGTTGGTAGGGCCGTTAATGAAGGCGGGGTTGAACAGCTCCCCATGGCAGGTGATGGAGGGAAACTGATCCAGGCTGCGCTGAAGAAGGTTTGATCCGGTGCGCATCATCCCCAAAATAGCGAAGTAGCGGTACGAAGCGCCTGTCATCAGGCGGTTTCAGGTCGTTTGAACTGACGCACATTCGTGCGCTCGGCCTGCCGGTTGGAAATCTGCATGTTCAGGGCAAGTTCGCTCAAACCATGTTCATGCCGCATCGTAGGCAGAGCTTCGACATCCGTCAGTTTCCCGCCCTCGATCATGGCGGCCAGTGCGTTGAGTGGCAGGGCGGGATCGGCCATCACCTCCGCCAGGGTCCAGCTTTGGACGTTTGCGCGAGTCTCCGCTCCCTCGATCTCCTCGATGTGCTTTTTTTCGAGGAGTTTAAGCCGCATCGTGCGCCGCCGAAACTGGGCAGAAGTCTCCCCCGGGTTCGGGGTCATGCCGACGGCCCATGCACCCTTGATGAACAGGATGTTTGCGTTCGGATCCTTGAGCAGGAAGGACGCAATCCGCGTGCTGTCCGACACGTGGAACTGAAAGCTTTGCTGCCTGTCGCGCGCGTTCCAGATCAGATTCGTCAGAAACTGTTCTGTATTCCAGTCACGAATGCGGGGATTCGCCACGATACCGCCCGGCATGACACTGGCGTCATCAGCGAATTTCACCGCATCCTTTGCGAACAAACGATCATGCGCGAGGGGCAACCCCAATGATTTCTGCCATTGTGTGATCCCCTGATAGACGAAATCGAAGCCGTCCAGAACCAGATAGGGCCGCGCGGTCCGGTGCTGCCGTTCAAAGGCCTGTACGGGAAAACGGCTCTGCATCAACAGGCCGGGGCGCCCGAGACAGCGATTTTCACGGCCTTCGTTCACCAGAACCTTCAGAGATCCGCCGCGCGGTCTGCGGGCGGCAGCCATCGGTTCCACCCCACGAAGGTATTTATTGTAGAGGCCGGTCGCCCCGTGCCAGATCTTGCGGGCGAAGAAATGTTCCTCATCCCGCTGCAATAGATGCGCATGATCGTCGTAGAACGTGAACGGTTTTCCCTGCGGATCGAACTCGGTCAGGCACAGCGACCGGTTCACCAGAGTTCGGGAGTGCGTGCGGACCATGGTTTGCACATAGGATTCATCGACGATCCAGCACTTGCGGAAATAGGCGTCCGTCTCCCGCTTCTTCGGATCGTCCAGAATGCGCCGCAAGGTGCCACGCGACAGCGTCCACCATTGTGAGCCGACCGCGATCTGCAAATGGGCGGGAACGGTGCGGTTCACGCGCAGCAGACGCTGGATATCCACCGCCCGATCGAAAAGCCAGCGGTTCGAGCGCCAGCCAAACGGGAAGTACAGGGTGAAGCGTTCCTCCGACAGGCCCTCATGCACCCAGTCATCTACGCCGATCAGCCGGCTTTCCACAAAATCGGTATCGGGGTTTGCGGCGAGGTAGGACTTGAGCTTGTCGAGCGACTGGATCGGCAGGCACGAACCGCTGATCAGGCAAACGTGGTCTACATCCTCAAAGGTATCTATCAGCAGGCGCGATGCCTCCATCGCTGTATTTTGAAGAGCGAAGGTGCCCCATTCACATCGTTGCCGTGCCGCGAAGATCGTGCCGGTGTCCGAAAGAGCGGTCTTCAACGCATCGAAATCGCGGGACGGTGTCTGAACATCGACATGGACCACGACGCGACATCCACCCGACGCGAAATGCCGTGCCAACTCCTCCACCCGGTACAGGTGGTGGTGTGCCATGATGCAGATACCTACGGTCACGTCATCCCCTTCAAATCCAGCTTCCGGAGGACATCAATCCGAGCTCCTCAAGTTGTCGCCATCCGGAATATTCAACCGAACCCTCAGTCCAGAACGTACCCTCGACTGAAATTGTTTCGCGGTAGGCCTGGTATTCACGCCCGCCAGCGTAATGCTGTTTGCGCTCCAGCTCTTCTTCGACCTTCTCCCTCATCAAGCTGAGAAATTTGGCATGAAGAAGGCAGCCTGACGGCTTCTCCCCGCCCCATTCGTCGAAAACCCTGTTCAATCCTCGTGGCAGCAGACTGTGTGTCGAGCTGACGTATACGTAACCCCGTTGCCATTTTACCAATGGAATCTTGTTTAACGCTGGGGCACAGGCGGGCTCATCGGCAAAAATGTCACGCATACGTGGCCCTCCCTGAATCCACAGGTTTCCGTGCCGGCGATCCCGGCGAATCAGATAGTTCCCACTATCGAACCAGCACAGTATATCGAATGGATTCTGTCCACTGTAGTAATGAGTTTCTGAAATCGGACCTTTTGAGTACATATCCAGCAACATGGCACTGAAAGACTTGACGGAAGATGAATCGAGCCAGTCCGTCAGGGCATTCAGCGGTCTGACATCCGAATGGGGAAAGACGAGGAATTCGTCCACGTCCACCGTCAGCGTCCAGTGGTCGTGACCGTATAGCGCCAACAGACCGTTCAACCAGTCACACCCGAATCTGGATTTGCGGTAGCTGGCACCGGTCTGCCAGAGGGATACATCTGTCTGCTCGCTGAGGTATTCGGCACTGCCATCGGTCGAACCGTTGTCGACGATCAGGAAGTGGCCCACACCCATCTTGCGATAGTAATTCAGAAAATACGGCAGCCTCTCGATCTCGTTGCGCAAGGTCGAAAAGAGCAGGATGTCACCGGACGCGATCATGTCGGTCCGGTTCACGGTGGACGAAAGCTCTCTGCGTTTGCGACGTGCGCGCAATTGCAGGCGACGACGGCGCGTTCGCAGGAACATTCGGTTCAGGATGCTGATAATCTTCATGTAAAAAGGGTCATCCGCCGAACATTAAGGCTCTTAACATACGCGCGGATTCGATCCATGGCGACCAAAGAACTTTTGATTGATCAGTACTTGGGTGGTTTTCCTTCAGACGTCCGTCGATTGCAAGGTGCCACGCGTCACTGGTGTTGGGGGCAACATAGCCGATGGCATCGCCGTGAATTTCGCGCAGCTCCGGCAGATTGCTCGCCAGAACGGGCAGACCTCGCGCCCGTGCCTCCATTACCGGTAGCCCGTATCCTTCGGCTCGTGAAGGAAACAAAAGCGTGTGTGCGGCGGAAATCTCGGCCGCGATTTGCAGATCCGTGGCCTCACCGATCTCGGTGACACCAGGTGGCCGGGCATCGAGGCGGGCGAAGGTTTCGGCGTTGCGCCAGCCGCGCCGCCCCACGATATGCAGATCCGCCACTGGCGCGAACTGGTCCCAGATATCAAGGATTGTGGCGTGCCCCTTGCGCGGTTCGATCGTGCCGATCATCAGCATGACGGGGCGCGGGCGCGGGTTTCTCTCCATATCGGGCAGGTCGGTGGCGCCCATGGGCAGAACGGCGTGACGCTGCCCCTCGTTTCGCGAATAGTGATTGAGCCATCGCGCTTGCCCTGCCCTTGTCAGATGCAAAACCAGATCGGCATGTTCTGCCGTCAGGCGCATCGTCGTGGCGAATCGGGCCGCCGGGCGGGGGCGGGACCATTCCGGATGGTCGAGAGGTATCAGATCGTGAACCAGAACGGCCAAGCGTCCGCCGCGCGCCTTCCACCGCGCCACTTGTGCTTCATCGGGAAGGGTGTGTCCGACACAGACCAGCCATTGACCGGCATGGGTTGGGAAGGGCAGGTCACGCGCGCCCCGGCCATAGGTTGCGCGCAATCCGCTCTCACCACGGCGTCGCGCCTCATCGCGCCAGTATTGTAGCCGGGCGATCCGGTCGAGCGGTGCGGGTTGCAGGATGCTTGCGCCGATAAGGGCCCCGTCAGCGCTCCAGCACCTTCGACCGCTGCGCGCCAATCCGGTGACGGGGCCAAGCTGCGACAGGGCGTTGAACAGCGCGGTTTCGACCCTGTCGATGCCGGTGGGATTTGCATGGTCGCGCCGTGAAAAGCTGCGCGTCAGATCGAACAGGACCGCAACCATGCAGTATCCGCCTACTTCGCGGTGGAGGACACGGAATCCAGGTCGAGCGTGCTCAGGAAATCGGCGAGCTCCTCTCGCAGATCATTGCGTGACAGGCCGAACGCCACCGTTGCCTGCAAATACCCCGCCTTTGATCCGCAGTCGAAGCGTTGCCCCTCGAACCGCTGGCCATAGACGCCGTCGGGTCCGTCGATCTCAGCTGCGATCGCATCGGTGAGCTGGATTTCATTGCCAGCCCCGCGTTCCTTGCGGTTGAGGTTTTGCAGGACACGTGGGGTCAGGATATAGCGACCGATCACCGCCAAGTTGGAGGGCGCATCCTCGACCGAAGGCTTTTCGACCATCCGGTCGACCTTGGCGCGGGTGCCGTCATCCTCGGACACGCCCAGAATGCCGTAGGATGAGACCTTGTCGTTGGGAACATCCATCGCGGCGACGACGTTTCCGCCGGTCTCCACATGCGTATCGACCATGTCGCGCAGACAGCTTCGCCCGCCTTGGATCACGTCATCGGGCAGCAGAACGGCAAAGGGTTCATCCCCGATCAGACGACGGGCGCACCAGACGGCATGTCCCAGCCCCAGGGCCTCGCGCTGCCGGACATAGGCGATGGCACCGGAATCCATATTCGTGCGCTGCAATTCTTGCAGCAGATCCGATTTACCCTTGGCTTGCAGGGAGCTTTCCAGTTCGGGTGCGCTGTCGAAATAGTCTTCCAGACTTTGCTTGCCGCGTGCGGTGACGAAGATGAAATCGCTGATGCCCGCCTCGCGAGCCTCGTCGATCGCGTATTGAATCAACGGGCGATCCACAAGGGTCATGATTTCCTTGGGAATCGACTTGGTCGCGGGTAAAAATCGCGTACCGAGTCCTGCCACGGGAAATACGGCCTTCGTCACCTTGCGTTCCATAATCTGCAATCTCTCCGGTTGATACACGTTTATAGTTGTGCGAATTCAGCTTCGCCTCAATGCTGCAACGCATCAATTGCCGAAGTGGTATCAAATTTTCGGACAATCTGCCACTTTCTATCCATCCTGTATGAAATCTTCGCGACGGTCGGTCGCTCAAGCTTCAGGACGAATGCATCGCCACGACGGTTTGACACGATCAGATGCGTGTAGTCGCGCAGCGGCGCTGTCCTTGCCACTTCACGTTCCAGCATGGCGGACCAGCGCGGCCACCGGTTGCCGGCCCGGAAGACTCCCCCCCTGTGATGGAAGTACCCGTCCGGGTGCCATTTCACGCAGAGTGGCCTGTTCAGCCACGTTTGCGTGATCACAGTGACTTCGAATCCACGCAGGCTCAGATCATGGGCAAGGCGTCGCGCGGTCCTACGGCTTAGAATGCGCGGTGCGATGGCGACCCGTATGGAATCGAGGCGCGGGACGGCACGGCCGGATACGCAGGCGGGAATATCAGCGCGGGCTGGGGCGGCGTCACCGGCCTGCTTCAAGGCATCCTGCAAAGCCTTCATCCGCGCGGCGACACCACGGCCGGACAGCAGGCCCAGATCGTGCAAACGCAGCAGGCGGCGGCGCTGATCCCGCACCATGTCCTCTGCCTGGCTACAATCCGGCGAATGGCTGCGCGCGAATGCGGCCACGCTGCGTCCCAGTTGCGCGAACCCCGCGACGGTTGTTCCCGCACCCCGGATCGCGTTCGATCTGGTGGCATGATGGACCACCGCACCGGGGATCCACCGTGTCTGCCATCCTGCATCGTGCAGTCGAAGCAGCATGTCGGTTTCGTCCAGATAGTAGGCGAACCGCGGATCGAAGCCCCCGATTGCCGCGATCGCCTCGCGCCGCAGGGCCATATTGGTGCCGTTCAACTTGCGAAATGGCCCGTCGGGGGTGTCGCGCCCCCGGCGATCGAAGCCCATCTCACCCCATTGTTCGCGCACCCCGTCAGGGCCGAGGACAGGGCCGCCGACGGCTCCGACCTCGTCCGTGTCGAAGCCGGCGACCAACTGCGACAGCCAGGACGGCTCCGGCACCGCGTCGTCGTCGCAAAAGGCGACGATCTGACCCGTGCTCGCCATCAATCCGGCATTTCGCGCGGTGGCGACGTTCGCTTCGTCGTGGCGCAGCCAGTGCACGAACAGGTCGCGTGGGGCCGGGGCGTCGGACACCACGATGATTTCCGGCGTGATGTGACGCTGCCGTTTGAGCGCCTGCAAGGTCAGGCTCAACGACCAGGCACGGCCCCGGTTTGCGACGATGACGCTGACCGAGGGGGTCATGCGCTCAGTCCAGATCGTGATCGCGCAGGATGGCCTCGATCCGTTCGACATCGACGGGGTTGTTCAGCTCCCAGAACGCGCGGCCACGGGCATCGACCTCGACACAGTGCACGGGAATGCCGTTTTCCATGAAGCGCAGCTGCTCCAACCCCTCCCATGCTTCCAGCCGCCCCTCGGGCCAGCCGGAATAGGCCGCCAGCGCGGCGGGACGGTAGGCATATACGCCGACATGATGGAAAACCGGGTTGTCCTCCCCCTCCGCGAAATCACGCCCGGTATAGGGAATGACCTCTTTCGAGAAGTACATCGCCCGGCCCGCCCGGTCGAACACGGCTGTGGTGCCGCCGACACGATCATTGCGCCGATCCTCACGAAACCCGCGCAGGGCCATGGCATCGGTGCGCAGCACGGGGGTGGCCACCTGCATTTCGGGATCGGCCTGCATGGCGCGGATCAGATCCTCGACGAACCAGGCGGGTGTCAGCGGTGCGTCGCCTTGCAGGTTCACCACGATATCGGGGGGCGTGGCCATGGCCGCGACCGCCTCGGCGCACCGCTCCGTCCCGTTTCGCGCGGTGGTGGAGGTCATCACGACCTCCGCCCCGAATGCGCGTGCATGATCCGCGATCCGCGCGTCATCCGTCGCGACGGCGACACTGTCTGCCCCCGCCACGGACAGCGCCGCGTCCCAGCTGCGTCGAATCAGTGATTTCGCCTGCCCGGACGCGCCCGTAAGTTCGACCAGCGGCTTGCCCGGATAACGGGTGGAGGCATAGCGCGCGGGGATCAGGATCAGGACGGACATTACGCCTCCAGCTTCAGTTCGGCAGGGGCCGCGATGAAGAAGGGGTTTTCGAACCCGGATTTGCCATAGGCCAATGGCGCATGATCGTCGAAGCGGACCACCGTGCCACCGGCCCCGCGCAGCACCGCGTCGCCCGCTGCAGTGTCCCATTCCATCGTGCGGCCCAGCCGGGGGTAGAGGTCCGCCTCCCCCGCCGCCACGAGACAGAATTTCAGCGAGGATCCCGCCGCGACCAGCTCATCCACATCGTATTTTGAGATATAATCATCAGTCGCTGCATCGCGATGCGACTTGGACGCCACGATCCGCAGCGCGCCCGAGGGGGAGGCGACGTTCATCGGCCTCACCGGACCCGGCTCCACGCCGAACGTGCCGGTTTCCTCGACCGCCTGTCCGGTCGCATCGGTATAGAACAGCCGCCCGACCGCCGGGGCGTAAACGACGCCCCGCGTCGGCACGCCGTTTTCAACCAGCGCGATATTGACCGTGAATTCACCGCGCCGCTGCACGAATTCCTTCGTTCCGTCCAGTGGATCGACGATGATGAAGGTCGAAACGTTCTGCCCATGCGTGGCGGATTGTTCCTCGGTCACGAGGGCGATGTCCGGGAATGTCGCGCGCAACCCGGCGGAGATCAGGGCATCTGCTGCCTCATCCGCGGCCGTTACCGGGCTTTCGTCGGACTTGGACCGGACGTCGAAATCGTCAGTGCCGTAGATGTCCATGATCGCCGTGCCTGCTTCGATGGCAAGCCGGCGAAAGGTTGCGGTAACGTTTTCGTAGTCCATGTCATTCATCCTCGTGCGTTGCGGGACATTGGACCCGCTTATGGTGTATGAGATACCTACCGTCTTCTGACAAGGACCGGACACGATGCCTCGTTTCGAGAAATACCACCGCGCCACGACGTTCTGGGAATCCAGTCTCAGTCTGATCGAGCTGATCTACATCTCCATCGTGCGGTCCTTTCGCACCGCGACGGGCGGATCGTTTCTGGGATTTGCCGGGCTGTTGGTGCAACCGCTGATCCTGTTCTTGATGTTCTACCTCATCTTCGAGGTTTTCGGCCGCAGTCCGGTAATCCGCGGTGATTTTCTGTTGTTCATGATGACGGGCATTTTCCTGTACCGCGCCCATATTCAGGCGGTAACCACGCTCAAGGGTGCCAGCCATGCTATCTCGGGCATGATGTTCTACGCCAAGACATCGACATTGTTGAGCATTCTGGCTTCTGCGATCAACCAGCTCTACATCGTCGTGCTGTCGATCATCGTGATCATGGGGACCTCCTACCTGGTCCGGGGCGAGCTTGAGGTCTACAATCCGTCTGGCATGTTGCTGCCGCTGTTTCTGGCATGGGCCAGCGGGCTGGCGGTTGGATTGTTGTTCATGGCGTTTTCGCCCCTGGCACCGAAGTTCATTCCAATGCTCTATCAGGTCTACAGACGCGTTCAGATGATCACCAGCGGCAAGATGTTCGTGGCCAACATGATCCCCGCCAGTATTCTGCCGTTCTTCACTTGGAATCCTTTGTTTCATGCGATCGACCAGGCGCGGGGGCAGGCCTTCATCAACTATGTCCCGAAAAAGACCAGCATGGAATATCCGCTTTACTTCACGCTGGCGGCGCTTGCGCTCGGCTTCGTTGTGGAGTTTGCGCTGCGCGCGCGGCAGAACTACGGAATGGAATGACCTACCAGATCACGTCGCCTTGTTTCTTGAAATGCGATGCCATGAACTCGACGAAGGCCCGCAGTTTCGGTTGGGGGAACCGACCGGGCGGATAGACCGCGTAGATTCCCAACTGCGGTTTGCGCACGTTCGGCAATATTTCCACAGTGCGGCCTTGCGTGATGGAATCGCGCAGGATGAATGTCGGGACGGAGGATATCCCCAACCCAGCCTCCACCGCGCGAAGCAGTGATTCGCCATTGTTGACCGTCAGCTTTCCCCCGGCGCGCACCTGTTTTTCCACGCCGGTTTCGCTGACCAATCGCCAGAAATTTCCGGTGGACAGGTTCGAGTAGTGCAACAGATCGTGCGCCGCCAGTTCGTCGATGGTTTGGGGCGTTCCGCGTCGGGCCAAGTATTCGGGGGATGCGACCAGCAGGCCGGTCGCCTCACCCAGCTTGCGTGCCCGCAGACTGGAATCCGGCATGTTCCCGATGCGGATTGCCAGGTCGAAACCTTCGGCCACCAATTCCACGAAACGGTCGTCCATCGTCATGTGGATCGAGACGTCCGGGTATTGCAGCAGGAAGGCCGCCACGGCCTCGGACACGTGGGTTGTGCCAAATCCCACAGGCACGGACAGGCGCAATTCGCCGCGCGGTTCGGATTGCATGGCCGATACCATGGCGTCCGCGTCGCCTGCCTCGGACAGGACCCGCCCTGCCTTGTCGTAATACGCCAGCCCGATTTCCGTCGGGCTGACGCGGCGTGTCGTGCGGTTGAGCAATCGCGCGCCCAGCCGGGCCTCCAGACTGGACACGTGTTTCGAGATCGCGCTTTTGGAAATATTCAGCTTGCGCGCGGCATCGGTGAAGCCACCTTGATCCACAACAGCGATGAACGCTTCCATTTCCGCCAGACGATCCATGCGATGCTCCGTTCATGTACCTGCATCACAAAGGGATCTCCGCACGGATTGTCAACGCGCGGTGATCATGCCGTGCGGCTGGGGCATGCGTTCAGTTGCAGGGCATAGGCGCCGGACATCATCTGAACCTGCGACGCGGCGTTCAGCAGGAACTCCTTTTGCCAGTATGTCCCCTGCGCAAATCCGCGATGCCCCTCGTGATAGGCGAGGTAATGCGCGAAACTGTCGGTGAAGTCCAAACCGTTCTGGCGGCCCGTCTGGGTCATGTACCAACCTACGAAATCCGCCGCGTCGGCAAAGTTGTCGCGCCGGGCGTTCCGGTTGCCTGACGATTCCTTGTACCAATCCCACGTCGCATCGATCGCCTGCGCGTAGCCATAGGCCGATGTCGTGCCCGGACTGGCATGTTGCTGGAACCGGCTTTCCCGCCACATGATCCCCATCATCACCGGCACCGGCGTGCCATAGCGCAGCGAGGCCGTCTCCACGTCCGAGCGCCAGTGCGGACGCTCCGCGAAAATCGCGCAGATGTTGAGTGTATTGGTGGGCGCATCGCCGCTCTGTGCGATGGAACCTTCATCACGCCCGCCACAGGCGGCCAGAAGGGATAATATCGCGATACCCGCCATGCGGGCGAAGGGGCTGAACCTCATAATCGTCACCTGTAACTGTCACTGCTCGACGAACCCTTTGCGGGTCTCTGCCGGGATCATAGCACGACTTTTGCGAATGCGCTCGGCGATCTTTGTCACGTAACAGCGCGGGGCGCGCGGAACCGGCCCTGCGCTGGACACTCCGCGGCACAGTGCCTATCACTCGGCTGATTGGAAGGGGTGCGAGCATGGAGATGAAAGTAGCGAAATTCGCGATAGGACAGGTGGTGCGCCACCGGGTTCATCCGTTTCGCGGCGTGATCTTCGATGTGGACCCGGAATTCGCGAACTCCGACGAATGGTGGGAATCGATCCCCGAGGAACATCGCCCTCGCAAGGATCAGCCGTTCTATCACCTGTTCGCCGAGAATGAGACGAGCTACTACGTGGCCTACGTCTCCGAACAAAACCTGTTGCAGGATGAGACGGGTGAGCCTGTCGATCACCCCGATGTCGGCGGCATGTTCCATTCCCTTGAAAACGGTCGTTACCACATGTGGGGCGGCACGCATTAGGCGTTTACCAAACGCTAAGACATTTGTCGTCTTCTACCGGCGGGGGCTCTGCTGGAGGATGAGCTATGCAAGAAATCTGGTCTGATCTGCGCCGGGCGGAGGGGCTGATCGTATGGTCGGCCCTGATCCTGTTTTCCGTGTGGGTCTGGTTCAAGATCATATCTCTTACGGTACGTCTGATCTTCGCCGATCCATCCTGACCAATCCGTGCCCCCGGCCGGGGCCCTGGGGTCAATATCCCAGGGCGCAGCCGTCCTTGCGTGGGTCGCTGGCCCCCTCCAGAACGCCATCGGAGTGGATGCGGATGGCCTGCGCGCCGCCGATCGCCGTTTCGGGGGACACGACATCATGCCCCTTGCCGCGCAATGCGTCCCAAACCTCGGGAGCGTAGCCGTTTTCCAGATCCAACGGTCCCAGCGCGCCAAAGCTGCGGGGCGCATCTATCGCCGTTTGCGGGTCCATGCCGTAATCCACGATATTCGAGATCACACGCGCATGACCGTTGGGCTGATAGGCCCCGCCCATCACGCCGAAGGGCATTTCGACCCGTCCGTTCCTCTTCAGCATTGCGGGGATGATCGTGTGCATGGGCCGCTTGCCCGGCCCGACCTCGTTCGGATGCCCCTCGACCAGCGAAAATCCGGCCCCCCGGTTCTGAAACCCTATGCCGTACCGGGAGGAAGCCAGACCGGACCCGAAACTGTGAAAGATGGAATAAATCAGGCTGACCGCCATGCCGTCACCATCCACCACGGTGATGTAGATCGTATCCTTGTGCACCTGCTCGGACAGCGGGGCGGGGGCCGCCATAACAGAGTCCATGTCGATCAGGGCGGCTAGATCGCGGGCGGTTTGCTCGGACAGCATATGATCCAACCGTGTCGTGTGCCCGGCATCGGCAATGAAGCGATTTCGCGCGTCATAGGCCAGCTTCGCGGCTTCGGCCTCCAGATGGGCGCGGTCCGCGCCGAACGGGTCCATCGCGGCGATATCGAACCCTTCTAGCATCTTGAGAAGCAGCAGCGCGGTTGCCCCGGACCCGTTCGGCGGCAGCTCCACCAGCTCCACCCCGCGATAGGCGCCCGTTACCGGCTCCACCCAGTCGCAGGCGGTTCCGGCGAAATCCTCCAGCGTGTGGGTGCCGCCCATCGCCCGCAGCGAATCGACCATGTCGGCAGCCACGTCCCCCTCGTAGAATCCGGCACGACCCTTCTGGGCGATCTGGCGCAGCACATGGGCCTGCCCGGGGGCGCTGAACATCGTTCCGGGCTTTGGCGGCTTGCCGTCGATCAGGAAATGGTTGCGGGCGTCCCCGCTCAGATTGTCGGCCCTGGCCCAATCGTCAGCGACGCGCGGCGCGACGGGAACGCCGGCCTCGAAATAGGGAATCACAGGCTCCAGTATCGCGGCCATCCCCAGTTTGCCCATCGTCTCGGACAGGGTGCAGAACCCGTCCACCGCACCGGGAACGCTGACCGCATCGACCGAATAGACCGGCACGCTGTCATGCCCCGCAGCCCGCATCGCAGCGGCGGAAATTCCCGCCGGCGCACGACCGGATGCGTTCAGGCCACGAATCTTCCCCTGATGTGAGACCAGCGCGAACATGTCGCCGCCCAGCCCGGTCATCTGCGGTTCACACAGGCCCAGCAGAACGGCACCCGCGATTGCCGCATCGACGGCGTTTCCACCACGTTTGAGCGTGTCGATCGCCATGCCGGCGGCCAGCGGGTGCGAGGTTGCGCACATGCCGTTGGTTGCGAATACGGGGGATCTGCCGGGTAGGTGAAAGTCGCGCATGGGCTGCCTCGTTTGGATATTCCACAGGTCGGACCTGCATTCTTGCATCATGCTTATCAAATGTCTGGGAATGTGCGACACACGGAAACGACCCGTATTCAGTTTGGGGGCATGAAATTGAGCCGTCCCGTGTATCACGGATTTAATAGAGGTAAAAAAAGTGACCGGAACGTGGAGGAAATCGTACCCTTTCACGTCAAGATTGCGGCGCGATTGCCTTAATCGCCTTCCGGTGCTTGCCGTGCTGGCAAAAGGGAATAATCTTGGGCCATGAACAGCGTCACACCCATAAACGGCCCGCGCAACCCGGATGAGGTGGTCAGCTATCACCGGACCGAACTGAACGTAATCCTGTCGCTGTACGGCCGAATGGTCGCAGCCGGGGAATGGCGCGACTATGGCATCTCTGCCTTGCGGGACGTGGCGGTCTTCTCCGTCTTTCGTCGGGCGGCCGAATATCCGCTCTACCGGATCGAGAAGCGGCCCAAGCTGGCGCGCGCGCAGGGCATGTATGCGGTGATCGCCATGGACGGCCAGATCCTGAAGCGGGGTCATGACCTGAAAACCGTGCTGCGGGTGCTGGAGCGAAAGCTGATCCGCGCCGTGGACGACTAGCCCCGAAGCATCAGGCCCCGCAGATCAGGCCCTGCGGGAGCGGTTGCGGCGAATCTTCGATTTCGTCAACTTGCGCTTGCCGCCGCCCTTGCGCGGGCCGCTCTTGCCGCGTGGCATGGCGCGATCCTCGACCGACAGCAATTCGAACAGCAGGCCGCCCGTCACGGGAACCGCTTCCTCCAGCCGCACCGTTACCGGCATCCCAAGCCCTATCACCCGGCCCGAACGGTCGCCCATCAGGGTTTGCGTATCGGGGTCGTGGCTCCAGTATTCGTGGCCCAGACGGCTGATCGGTATCAAGCCGTCGGCACCGGTTTCGTCCAGCTTCACGAACAGGCCGAAACGGGCGACGCCGGCGACCCGGCCCTCGAACTCATTGCCAACCCGCTCCGCCAGATATGCGGCGAGGTAGCGGTCGGTCGTGTCGCGTTCCGCCAGCATGGATCGCCGCTCGGTCTGGCTGATATGCTCGGCCGTCTCCTCCAGCCTTTCCTCATCCAGCGGGCCGAGCCCGTCATCCCCCCATTTGTGAGCCGAGATCAGCGCCCGGTGCACGATCAGATCGGCATAGCGTCGGATGGGAGAGGTGAAATGCGCATATCGTGCAAGGCTGAGCCCGAAATGCCCGAAATTTTCCGCCGCGTAATATGCCTGCATCATCGACCGCAGGACGGAGACGTTGATCATCTCCGCATGTTCCTGACCCGCGCTGTCGTTCAGCAGCGCGTTGAGATGCGCGGTTCTGAGCACCTGCCCCTTGGCCAGCACCATGCCGACGCTGTCCACGACCTCACGCAGCTGGTCCAGCTTCGCGGGGGAGGGTTCCTCATGCACGCGGTACAAGAGCGGGCGCTGCTTGCGTTCCAGCGTTTCGGCGGCGCACACGTTCGACAGGATCATGAACTCCTCGATCAGCTTGTGCGCGTCGAACCGGTCGCGGAACGCGACGGAGGTCACTTCGCCCGCGTCGTTCAGGATCACCTTGCGTTCGGGCAGATCCAGATCAAGCGGCGCACGGTGTTCGCGTGCCAGCTTCGTCGCCTCATAGGCGGCCCAGAGCGGGCGCAGCACCCAGTCGAGCAGGGGTTCGGTCCGCTCCGTCACTTGCCCGTCGATCGCGGCCTGCGCCTCCTCATAGCTGAGCGAGGCGGGTGAGCGCATCAGAGCGCGGGTGAAGCGATGCCCGATCTTGCGCCCCTGCGCGTCCAGTTGCATGCGCAGCGCGATACAGGGGCGGTCCACCCCCTCATGCAAGCTGCACAGATCGCCGGATAGCTCCTCCGGCAGCATGGGCACGACGCGGTCGGGGAAATAGGTGGAGTTGCCGCGCTTGCGCGCCTCCGCATCCAAGGGGGAGCCGGGGGTGACGTAATGCGCCACATCCGCGATGGCGACCCAGACCACATGCCCGCCGGGATTCTGCGGATCGCTGTCCGCCTCCGCCGCGACGGCATCGTCATGGTCGCGGGCATCCGACGGGTCGATGGTGATCAGCGGCAGGTGGCGTAGATCCTCGCGCTGGCCCAGGCTGACGGGTTTGGCCTTGATCGCCTGCTTGACCACTTCGTCGGGAAAGGCATCGGGGATGCCATGTTCGTGAATGGCGATCAGGCTGACGGATTTTGGGGCGGCGGGGTCGCCCAGCCGGGCGCTGACCCGGGCCTTTGGCAGACCCATCCGGTCACCGCGCCCGATCTGCTCGCCCTCGACCAACTCACCGTCACGCGCGCCGTTGCGATCACCGGGCTGGACCACCCATTCGCGGTCGGCCTTCTTGCTGACCGGAACGATGCGCCCGCCGTATTCCTGTTGGCGAAAGATGCCGAGCACCTTTTGCGGGCCGGAGCCGACCTTGCGGATCACCTTGCCGAAATATCCCTGATCGCCACGGTCGATCTTGACCAGAACCTGATCGCCCTCTCCCACGGCCTTATCCCCCCGCCCCGGCGGGATGGAGACGCGCGGCTTCGCATCCTCACTGTCCCATTGCAGCGGTTCGGCCCACAGGTCGCCATCGTTGTCGGGGGCCATGACGCGCAGGACGGCCACGGGCGGCAACTCACCGGCCTTGTGGAACTTCTTGCGGCCCTTCTCGATCAGGCCCGCCTCGGTCATTTCGCGCAGGACACGCTTCAACTCGATCCGGGCATTGCCCTTGATGCCGAACGCGCGGCCGATCTCTCGCTTGCCGCTGGCATTGGGATGCGCGCGGATGAAATCGAGGATCTGCTCTTGGGTGGGGAAATCTTTCATGCAGTTGCCTTAGCATGAAGGGAAAGCGGACACGAGAGCGCCCCGCCCGCGAATTGCGGACGGGGCATCCATTTGACTTGCTGCCGGATTAGGCCGCAGCGGATTTATTGACACTGCCGGTCGCGATCTCGGTCATGTGCCGGTCGCCGTCATAGGAGGCGTCCAGACATTTATCGAGTTTCGTGACATCGTCGGTCTGGTCCAGCCGCTTGGCAAATGCCTTGCAGCAGCCATACCCGGCAATGGCGTAGTGGGCCATGCGCTGATATTGCGTGATGATCATCGCATCGCGCACGTCATCGTCGGAAAAGTCCTCATCCAGGACATGCGCGTGCACCTCCTTGACCAGACCTTCCATGCCCTTGCAGAACTCATCTGTGGGGTCTTCGCCATGACCCTTGATGATCTCGGACAGGGTGTCCATGCCGTCCTGAATGCCGTCGGCGCCGGCCTTCAGCGCCTTTTTCAATTCTTCGTCGGTTGCGGCATCGTGCAGCTTCTGCGTTGCGGCCTTCGATTGTTTGCAGGCGGAATAAATGTCCTGCATCTGGTCGATATAGATATCTTTCAGGGACGAAAATGCCATCGTGAAATCCTCTCGTTGCTTTAATAGCCTTGGACAGAGGAAACGTGCAGATCGGCTGCCAGTTCCGAGACTGGCGATTTTGTCGCGCTCAATAGGTGCGCATCAGATTCATGAAGCGTGACAGACGCGAAATCCTATAGTCGCCGCAACATACCCAACAGGCGGCTCAGCTTTGGGTCGTTTTGCGCGGTCAGTCGGGCGACATTGATCGACCAGCGTTTGGCATTGTCCGTGGTGCCCGCCAGGCCGCGCAGCGGAAGGGCCTGCCGTATCGGTTGCGGCGGCGCGGCGCACTGATCGGTGACATCGACGTGATACATGCCGTCCACAAGAACGTTCAGCATCAGGGTGACACCTTCGGGAAAGCGTGCATCGTCCGGGCGCAGGGCGATCATCAGCGGCACCAGGCCCATATGCAGGGTAAAGCTGTAATGCGGCATCAACTGGCCCAGCCACGGCACCAGATCGGCGTGGTGGCGTGGTTTTCCGAACGCGGTCGCCGCCCAATCACCGATCTGCGCACGGGACAGGCCGGTATATTCCTCGATTCGCCGCCAAAGTTCCGTTGAGGCCGCATCGCTCAGCGTGGTTTCCGCGTCGCCCCGGACCGACACATCGTGCCGCAGCCAGTGCGTCGTGCGGGCCGTCCGGGCAAAGGCCTGCATCGCGTGCATCCGCTCCGCCTCGGGCAGGTTGGCCAGACGGGTGCAGTCCCATCGCCCCATGCCAAAGCGCAGCGGCACGCGGATCGCCGCATCCTGCACCGCGCGCGGTTTCATCAGGACGCTGACCGCAGGCGGTGCGTTGTGGCCGTAGGCAGCCCCGCTAAAGTCGAACGCGCCGGAGCCGATCGTGATGGTCGTCATGCGAAGCCTCCGGCCTGAAACGAGGGCCGCCGCAGCAGCCATAGACCGCATAGATGCGGCGCGGGGCGCTGCGGTCTAGGCAATTTCGTGCTTTCAGCCCTCGTCATCCACCACATCGGCATCCGCCGCCTTCTTCGGCGCGGCTTTGCTGGCGGCGGTTTTCTTCGCGGCAGGTTTCTTTGCTGCGGGCTTTTTCTTGGCTGCCGGCTTTTTCGCGGCGGGTTTCTTGGCGGGGGCTTTCTTCTTGGGCTTGGTCGCGGCCTTCTCGTTGATCCAGACCAGAGCCTGTTCCAGCGTCACCGCTTCGGGTTCCACATCCTTTGGCAGGGTGGCGTTGATCTTCTCCCACTTCACATAAGGGCCGTACCGCCCCTTCATGACGTTGACCGGCCCGCCATCGGGGTGATCGCCCAGTTGTTTCAGCGGTTCGGCTGCCACGCCGCGCCGTCCGGGGTTCAGCTTCTTCTGCTCGATCAGGTCCACCGCCCGGTTCAGGCCGATGGTGTGAACCTCCTCGGGATCGGCCAGGTTGGCGTAGACCTTCTTGGGCTTGTCCTTGGCACCGGCGCCTTCGGGCAGGGGTTCGGTCAGCATCACATAGGGGCCGAAGCGCCCGATATTGCTCTCGATATCACCGCCATCGGGGTGCTTGCCGACGAAGCGTGGCAGCGCCAGCAGCGGCAGCGCCATGGCCAGATCGACCTGTTCCAGGTCTGTCCCCTTGGGGATGCTCGCGCGCTTGGGTTTGGGGGCCTCCTCGGTCGGTTCGCCCAACTGCACATAGGGGCCGAAACGCCCGGTGCGCAGCGTGACCGGCACGCCCTCTTCGTCATGGCCCAGCAACTTGCCGTCGGGCCCGGCAACGTCGCCGCCCTCGACCTCACCTGCCAAGGGGCGGGTATAGCGGCAATCGGGATAGTTCGAGCATCCGATGAATGCGCCGCCCGAGCGGGCCGTGCGCATCGACAGACGGCCCTCACCGCAATTGGGGCACAGGCGCGGGTCCGATCCGTCCTCCTTGGGGGGGAACAGATGCGGTTCCAGCACCTCGTTGATCTTTTCCAGCACGGCGGTGATGGACAGGTCCATCGTTTCATCCAACGCGATCTTGAAATCGGCCCAGAACCGTTCGAGCAGCTTGTGCCAGTCGGCCTCCCCGGCGGAGACGTGATCCAGATCCTCCTCCAGCTTGGCGGTGAAATCGTAGCTGACATAACGGCGGAAGAAGTTTTCGAGGAACGCCGTCACCAGCCGCCCCTTGTCCTCGGGGATCAGACGGTTCTTCTCCTTGCGAACATAGTCGCGGTCCTGAATCGTCGTGACGATGCTGGCATAGGTGGAGGGGCGTCCGATGCCCAGCTCCTCCATCCGCTTGACCAGCGTGGCCTCGGTATAGCGGGGCGGCGGCTGAGTGAAGTGTTGCTGGCCCAGAACGGCACCGTCACCGCCCAGAACCGCCCGCTCCTCGCGAACCACACCGCGCGTGCCTTCGACCTCCACCACGGAGTCGGATGTGAGTTTGTCGAATTCGGCGGCGAACTCACCGGATTTCTTCCTGGCGTCCTCACCTTGGGTGATCTGCGGCAGGCGTTTGGCGTCGTCCGCCTCCACGTCGTCGCGGCCCTCCTCATAGACCTTGAGGAACCCGTCAAAGGTCACGACCTGGCCGGTGGCCCGCAAAGTGACCTCACCATCCGAGGATCCGACATTGACGGCGGTCCGCTCCAGCCGGGCGCTTTCCATCTGGCTGGCGATGGTCCGCTTCCAGATCAGATCGTAGAGCTTGCGCTGCTCCGCCTCGACCCCGCCGGGCAGGTCGTCCACCGCCCGCGAAAGCTCGGTCGGACGCACGCATTCATGTGCCTCCTGCGCGTTTTTCGCCTTGTTCTTGTACACGCGCGCACTGCCGGGGACGTAATCCTTGCCGTAGCGTTCGCTGATCGCATCGCGCGCGGCGGTCACGGCCTCGGGCGCCATGTCGATCCCGTCGGTCCGCATGTAGGTGATGTAGCCGGCCTCATACAGGCGCTGCGCCACGTTCATCGTCTGCCGCGCCCCCCATGAGAATTTGCGGCTCGCCTCCTGCTGAAGCGTGGATGTCATGAACGGGGCGGCGGGGTTGCGCGTCGCGGGCTTGGCCTCGACGTTCAGGACCTTCAGATCGCGAGAAGTGATCGCGGCGACCGCCAGTTCGGCGGCCTCACCCGTGGCCAGATCGTAGCGGTCCAGCTTGCGCCCGCCCAGATGGGTCAGCCGGGCCTCGTAGGTCTGGGCGCGCGGGTTTTCGAGCATCGCCTTGACGCTCCAGTATTCGCGCGGCTTGAAGGCCTCGATTTCCATCTCGCGCTCGACGATGACGCGCAGGGCGACCGATTGCACACGACCTGCGGATTTCGCGCCGGGCAGCCGGCGCCACAGCACCGGCGACAGCTTGAACCCCACCAGATAATCCAGCGCGCGCCGGGCCAGATATGCCTCGACCAGTTCCATATCGACCTGCCGGGGATTTTTCATCGCCTCGGTGACGGCGGTCTTGGTGATCGCGTTGAACACGACGCGTTCGACCTGGGTGGTTTTCTTGATGGCGCGCCGCTTGGTCAGCGCCTCCTGCAAGTGCCACGAGATCGCCTCCCCCTCCCTGTCGGGGTCGGTCGCGAGGATCAGTTTGTCGTCATCCTTCAGGGCCTCGACGATGGCCTTGATATGTTTTTGCGAGGCGGTGGCCACCTCCCACTTCATCTCGAAATTGTCGTCGGGATCGACCGATCCGTCCTTGGGCGGCAGGTCACGCACATGGCCGTATGAGGCGAGGACGGTGTAGTCCTTACCCAGATACTTGTTGATTGTCTTGGCTTTTGCAGGGCTCTCGACGACGACGACTGGCATTCACTACTCCCCCTCGGACCCCGGGTCCGCGTTGATCCGGGAAAATGGGTGTACGCTTGCCAAGTGTCAACGGGGCAAGAAAACATGGCCCTAATCCAGGTTTGGTTCCGGTCCGGGGCCATGCAGGTTCGTGACAATGTACGAAACCGACCGGGGGCGCGGTTGTGACAGCCCGGCGCGGGAGGGTGTTTCGCCCACGCGCCGGGGGTAAGCTATCTCGGGGCGGCGACCCTAGAATCCACCCTCGGCCGCTTCCGCAGCTGCGATCAGGTCGCGCCCGATTTCGTCCTCGAACTGTGTCCAGACCGGCGACAGTGCCGCGATCCAGAGCGCGCGGGTCTCCTCATCCAGAGTGCGGATGCGCACGCCGTCCTGCCGGACGCGAATCTTGTTCAACTCACCCAGTTCGAACGCGAAGCGATTCCGCTCATGCGTCACTTCCAGCAGGATCTGCGCCAGATCGTCGCGCAGGTCAGGCTCCAGCCCGGCCCACCAGTCCTGCGAGGTCACGACCAGATAATCGATGATGCCGTGATTGCTCTCGGTCACGCCGTCCTGAACCGTATGGAACGACTGGGTATAGATGTTGGACCAGGTGTTTTCCTGCCCATCGACCTCGCCGGAGTTCAGGGCGTCGTAGACCGCACTGAACGGCATCGCGATGCCGGTTCCGCCGATCGCCTCCATCTGGGCGTTGATCACGGCGGAGGGCTGGATGCGGAACCGCAGCCCATTCGCGTCCGTCGGCTCGATCAACGGACGGTTGGCGGAAAACTGCTTCATGCCGTTGTGCCAGAACGCCAGACCCAGAAATCCCTCGTCCAGCATGGATTCCTTCAGCGCCTGACCGGCCTCGGAGTTCTGGAATTCCTCCACCGCCAGAATGTCCTCGAACAGGAACGGCAGGTCGAACAATTGCAGGCTTTCGGTATAGGCGCCGAATTTCGACAGGGAAGGGGCTGCCATCTCGACCTCGCCGCGCAGCATGGCCGGCAGCACGTCGTCATCGTTGAACAGGCTGGAACTGGGATAGACCTCCATGCAGGCGCGCCCATCCAGTTCGTCGTTTACACGCTGCTGCAACAACAGGGCGGCCTCGCCCTTCGGGTGGCCTTGCTCCGCTGTCACATGCGCGAATCGGATGGTCATCTCTCCCGCGTCGCATTGCGCGAACGCCGCATTGGCCGTCAGCGCCAACCCCAGCGCCCCCCCGAGCGCCGTGGCGAACATTGTCAGTCGCATTCGAATTCCTTCCCTGTCTTTCACCGGTCACCCGGTTCCCCCTCGCGGGTTGTGCCCCGTATCGGGCCATCTCACCATGTTCGTTCAATGTCATACAACTACACAGGGTGCGTTCTCCAACACTTTCGTCGGTAATGTTGTGCAATATGTGGCGACTGATCCACATAAAGGGCCCGAGGCGGCCCGCTTTCCGGACGCTTGCCCCATCAGGTGCCGCCTGACATAACGCGAGGCAACACGGAACAGAGAGGGATTTGCGATGTTCGATCACCGGCACCTACTGGGAATCGAACATCTGAGCCCGACGGACATTGCCGCCGTCCTGGATCGGGCCGACACATTCGCGACGACGCCCGACAGCCGCGCGGTGCGCCGGGACAGCCTGTCCGGCCTGACCCAGATCAACATGTTCTTCGAGAATTCGACGCGCACCCAGGCCAGCTTCGAGATTGCGGGAAAGCGTCTGGGCGCGGACGTGATGAACATGGCCATGCAGGCGTCGTCCATCAAAAAGGGTGAGACGCTGATCGACACCGCCCTGACGCTGAACGCGATGCACCCCGATCTGCTGGTCGTGCGCCACCCCAATTCCGGCGCGGTGGCCCTCCTGGCGCAAAAGGTAAACTGCGCCGTCATCAATGCCGGTGACGGGCGGCATGAGCATCCCACGCAAGCCCTGCTCGACGCATTGACCATCCGCCGCAGGAAAGGCCGCCTGCAACGCCTGACCGTGGCGATCTGCGGCGACATCGCGCACAGCCGCGTTGCCCGCTCGAACATCATGCTGCTGGGCAAGATGGAAAACCGCGTGCGTCTGGTCGGCCCCAAGACGCTGATGCCCCCTGGGATCGAGAAATTCGGCGTCGAGGTGACGGACGACATGGCCGCAGGGCTGAAGGAGGCCGACGTCGTGATGATGCTGCGCCTGCAACGCGAACGCATGGATGGCGGCTTCATCCCGTCCGAGCGGGAATACTACCACCGCTTCGGTCTGGACGCAGCCAAGCTCGCCCACGCCAAACCCGACGCCATCGTCATGCATCCCGGCCCGATGAACCGGGGGGTGGAGATCGACGGAGAAATCGCCGACGACATCAACCGCTCCGTCATTCAGGAACAGGTGGAGATGGGCGTCGCGGTCCGAATGGCCGTGCTGGAACTGCTGGGGGAGGGACGGGGATGAGCGACACGTGCCGTCACTCCCGCCCCAACCACTGTGGCGATCCTTCCTCCCGCTCGCGGAGGGAGGACAGGAGGGGGGCGTTGCCCCGGAAAGGACTGTTCCGATGATCGAGATTGCAGCCGGTATCGCCGTAGCCAATGGCGCTTTGGCGCTTATCAAAGAAGTCTCTGGTGCGTTTGAGAAAAAGAAACCCCATGAGGTTCGCGAGGCTCTCAGCGAAATTCGCGAAAAAGTGCTCGACTTGCAATCCGCGCTTCAGGATGCGCGGGAGAGAGAAGCGCAGCTTCGAGAAGAAATTGCGGCACTGAAGCAGCAAGCTGACACGGAGCGACAGCTTGAAGACGAGAAGGGACTACTCTACGCATTAGATGATGACGGACAGCGCACTGGAGAGCCATATTGTAATCATTGTTACGTCAAAGAGAGTAAATTATACCGACTTGATGTTCACGGATATGGCCGATCACATTACTGCAACAACTGCAAAAATGTATCAGGGTATGATGTAAATCAGGACTCTTCTGAAAACGGTACGGCCTACGATTCTTATATGGCCGATTGAGGAGAATATGATGATCCTCCTCCACAACGCCCGCCTGATCGACCCTGAGAGCGGCACCGATACCCTCGGCGCGATCCTCATCGAGGATGGACGCATTGCCGAAATCCTAACGGAAAACATAAAATTGTCGGATTTCCCCGCGGGGAAGGCCATTGACTGTCACGGAAAATGCGTGGCCCCCGGCATCGTCGATATCGGGGTGAAGATCTGCGAACCCGGTGAGCGGCACAAGGAATCCTTCCGTTCCGCCGGGCGTGCCGCAGTGCGCGGCGGCGCTACCACCATCGTCATCCGCCCGGACACCGATCCCACCATCGACACGCCTGAAATGGTCCGGTTCCAGATCGAGCGGGCCGAGGATGACGCCCCGGTCAACGTCCTGCCCATGGCCGCGCTGACCAAGGGCCGCGCCGGGCGCGAAATGACGGAAATCGGCTTTCTCACCGATGCGGGTGCGGTTGCCTTCACCGATTGCGATGCCGTGGTCACGGATACCAAGGTTCTGAGCCGCGCGCTGACCTATGCCGCCGGTCTGGGGGCGCTGGTGATCGGCCACCCGCAGGAACCCGTGCTGTCACACGGCGCTTGCATGACCTCGGGTCAATATGCCTCGCAACTGGGGCTGCCCGCCGTGTCCCCTCTGGCGGAACGGATGGGGCTGGAGCGTGATCTGGCGCTGGTCGAGGCAACCGGCGTGCGCTGGCATGCGGATCAGATCACCACGGCGGCTGCCCTGCCGGCGCTGCGCCGGGCGCGGGCGGCGGGCTTGCCTGTCACTGCCGGAACCTCGATCCACCATTTGACCCTCAACGAATTCGACGTCGCGGACTACAGGACCTTTTTCAAGGTCAAGCCGCCCCTGCGCGCGGAGGAAGACCGCCTCGCCATCCTGACCGCGCTGGTGGATGGTGAGATCGACATCGTCTGTTCCATGCACACCCCCCAGGATGAGGAGTCGAAACGGCTGCCGTTCGAGGAAGCGGCCAGCGGTGCGGTCGGTCTGGAAACCCTGCTGCCTGCCGCGTTGCAACTGGTCCATGGCGGATATCTGGATCTGCCCGAACTCTTCGCCAAGCTGTCGCTGAACCCGGCACGGCTGCTGGGGCTGGATTGCGGGCGTCTGACCCCCGGGGCACCGGCCGACCTGATCCTGTTCGATCCTGACGTGCCCTACGTGCTCGACCGCTGGTCGCTTGCATCGAAATCGAAAAACACGCCCTATGATCTGCGCCGGATGCAGGGCCGCGTTCTGGCAACCTGGGTCGGCGGAACGCAGGTCTATGCGGAGGAGCGGAAATGACCGCCTGGCTGCCGGATATTCTGGGATTGGAGCGGGCGCTGCCAGCGCTGGCCGCCATCTTGGGTGCGGCTTATCTGATCGGCTCCATCCCGTTCGGTCTGCTCATCACCCGCGCCCTCGGGCTGGGCGATGTGCGCAAGATCGGGTCGGGCAATATCGGCACGACGAACGTCTTGCGCACGGGCAGCAAGAAGGCCGCGGCCCTGACGCTGCTGCTCGATGGGGGCAAGGGCGCGGTCGCGGTGGCGGTGGCCTATGGAATGTACGGAAACCTCGCGGCGCAGATCGCGGCGCTGGGCGCGTTTCTGGGGCACCTCTATCCGGTCTGGCTGCGCTTCAAGGGCGGCAAGGGGGTCGCGACCTTCCTCGGTGTGATGCTGGCCCTGCACTGGCCCGCGGGCCTGCTGGCCTGCGCCACCTGGCTGGCCAGCGCGGTCTTGTTCCGCATGTCCTCGCTCGCGGCGCTGATCGCGGCGGCGATGGTTCCGCTCTGGCTGTGGCTGACACGGGCGGAGCCGTTCATCTGGCTGTCGCTGTGCCTGGCCGCGCTGATCTTCGTCAAGCACCACGCGAACATCCGCCGGATTGCCAAGGGAACCGAACCAAGGATCGGGAAATCCTGAGCGCCGGTGGGCGCCGACAGGCTTAACGACCCATTAACCCGAATCGAGGTGAAGTGGCGCGAGGAGATTTGCCTTGCCTGCATTCGCTACGCCCCGGCCCGATCCGGATGACCTGCCTGACCAGAATGAGTTGACCACGCACCTCGCGCTGGCCCGCTCGCCGCGCGTGGGAACCGTGACGTTCCGCCGGTTGATCGCCACCTACGGCTCGACCGCCGCGGCCCTGCATGCGCTGCCGGAACATGCCGCGCGGGGCGGGATGAAGGGATACCGCCCTGTCGACATGGATCTGGTGCACCGTGAGGTCGAACAAGCCATGGATGCGGGGGCGACACCCCTGATGCTCGACCGTCCCGGCTATCCACAGCGGCTGGTCCATCTGGGCGATGCGCCGATGCTGTTGTGGATGCGCGGCGCGATGCCCGATCCCGTACGCGCAACCACCGCCATGGTCGGCGCGCGCAACGCCTCGGCGCTGGGCCTGCGGATGGCGCGTACATTGGCGGAGGATCTGGGCGCCTTGAATCACGTCGTCGTCTCAGGTCTGGCGCGTGGCATCGACACCGCCGCGCATGAGGCTTCGCTGGAAACCGGCACCATCGCCGTGATGGCGGGCGGCATTGACACCATCTACCCGGCCCAGAACGCGGATCTGGCGCAGCGGATCGCCGCGAACGGTGCCCTGCTGACGGAGGCTCCTCCGGGCCTAGCGCCCATGGCGAAACATTTTCCGCGCCGCAACCGGATCATCGCGGGCCTGTCCGACACCGTCGTGCTGATCGAGGCGGCGGAGCGCTCGGGTTCCCTCATCACCGCCCGCATGGCGCTGGAGCAGGGGCGTGAGGTCATGGCCGTTCCGGGGCATCCGTTCGATGCCCGCGCCGCCGGATGCAACCGGCTGATCCGTGAGGGAGCCGGTCTGGTCCGCAGCGCTGCCGATGTGGTCGAGGCGCTGGAAATGCCCACGCTCATGGCTTTCGCGGAGGAACAGGCGACATGGCAGGTGGAACCCGCGGCGGAGGGGACGGCAGACGCGCTGATCGCGCTCCTCTCCCCCGCCCCGGTGGCGGAGGATGAGCTGATCCGTCAGGTGGACCGCCCGGCGGGGCAGGTGCTGGCCGCGCTGATCGACATGGAGCTTTCGGGCGCGATCGCGCGGCATCCCGGCGGCATGGTCGCATTGGCCTGACCGGAATTGCTCTGGTGAGCGGCGGGCGCTGTGGGTAGGGTCGGCGCATGACGCTTCCCGTACAATATTCCGACGACCAGGCCGAGGCCTGGGACGCTATCACAGAGCTGCTGCGCGGCGCCGGGGTCGATCTGGTCGAGGGCACCACCGCCCCCGCAGTCGAAAAGGCCAAGCCGGCGGTGCTGGCCGTGATGGGTAAGGCCGGATCGGGCAAGACCCTGCTGCTGGCCGAACTGGTCAAATCCTTGCGTGAACTGGGGTTGGAAACCGTTTCAGGCGATTGGGAGAGCCGCAAGCGCGGCGAGAAACGCACCCTCGCCATCCTCGCCCCGACGAACAAGGCGGCCAGCGTCCTGCGCAACCGTGGCGTTCCCGCCACCACCATCCACCGCATCATCTACACCCCCGTCTACGATCCCGAATACGAGAAGATCGCGGAATGGCTGGCCGGTGAGGGCGACCGCCCCACGATCGAGGGTCTGACGGAGGACGCGCTAGACCGCGCCCATGCCTTTTACCAACAACAACCCAGCGTTCCGGGGGCGTTGGCCGCGGCGGGGCTGCGCGGCTCGGACTTCATCACGGGCTGGAAACGGCGCGACGATCCTCTGGACATCGGCTTCGTCGATGAATCCTCGATGCTCGACGACAAGCAGATGGACGATCTGAGGGAGATTTTCTCAACCCTCGTGCTGTTCGGCGACCCGGCGCAGCTGGCACCTGTGGGGCAATCCGGCTCGATGGTGTTCGACGCGCTGCCCGACAGTCGCAAGCGGATGCTCGACCGGGTGCACCGGCAGGCGGCGGACAGTCCGATCCTGGATCTGGCGCACGCTCTGGGCGACCCGGCCCTGCAATTCGAGGATTTCGAGCGAATGATCGAGCAGGCCGCCGCCCGCGACGACCGCGTGGTGGTGGCGCAGCGGGTGGATGCCGAACTGATGTCCCGCTCCCCCGTGCTGGTCTGGCGCAACGCCACGCGCATCCGCCTGATCTCCGCCTTTCGCGCGGCGCACGGGGCCCCGGAATTCGCCCTGCTGCCGGGGGAGCCGCTGATCTGTGACGGCGTGGAACTGCCACTGAAACATCGCAAGAAACGCATCGATCTGGAGGCGCGGGGCCTGATCAAGGGCGCGCAATGCGTTTTCATGGGCGAGGGGCGAAAGCCGGGATTCTCCCGCCTCTACGTCATGGGTGCGGAGGAGCCGCAGGTGAACGCGGCCACCATCATCAAGATCGAAAAGCCGGATCAGGAGGAGCCGTTCATCCCGTCGGCGGCCCGGATGGGCGCGGCCTTCGTCCACGGGGCGGCCTGCACGATCCACAAGGCGCAGGGCTCGCAATGGAGCGATGTTCAGGTCTTCGCCCCCGATCTTTACGGTGCCGCGCGGATGGGGCGGTCAGAGGCGGGCATTCCGCTGTGGAAACGCCTCGCCTATGTGGCGATTACTCGGGCGGAGACGCGCCTGCACTGGGTCACGAAATACCGCCTTGCCCGCCCGGCGGAACCGCTGGGCATCGAGGATCTGCGCAATCCCGAACCCTCGGTCCTGACGCTGGAGGCGGAGGCACCGGAGTGACATCCCGGGGTGATGCCTGGGTCCGGGCCCGTTCAGGCTTCGATCGGAATTGGGAATGCCAGATCGTATATCCAATTGAAAATAAAGGCATGATGCGAGCGAATTTCAGGGGCAGGTCGTTCCGGAACGGTGCTTTGATGGGGGTCGTCCTCGCCTCACCATGTAGATATATGGCAAGAGGCGCTGGCCCTAGCCTTGCGGCGCTGCCGCCCGCGTCAACCGGTCATTGATCGCGGCGCCCAGACTCTGCGTCGGAATGGGCATGACGGCGATGCGTTGCGCGGTGGCGTCCGCCTTACGCAGCAGCGCGAATAGGTTCGCGGCCGCCTCGACCGGATCTCCGCTGGCGGACAGGGACCATTCAGACGGGCCGTCGCCGAAGCGCAGCAGCACCTCATCCGCGTCCGGCTCCACCACGTTCAGGCGCAATGCCCCGCGCGGGGCGTAGTGCGAGGTCAACTGGCCGGGGGCTGTGATGTCGCTGCCTTCGTGCAAGGTCACGGGGCGATCCAACAGCGCCTCGATCCGCTCCACCGCCAGCCCGCCGGGGCGCAGCAGGACCGGGATGTCGTCGTCGAAGCCGAGGATCGTGGATTCCAGCCCGACCGCGCAGGCACCGCCATCCAGAACGGCGGCGATGCGTCCGGACAGGCCGTCCATTACATGCGCGGCGGTCGTCGGGCTGATGCGGCCCGATGGATTGGCGCTGGGCGCGGCGACGGGACGGCCGATTGCGGTCAGCAGAGCTTGTGCGACGGGATGTGCCGGCACCCGCACGGCCAGGGTGTCGAGCCCGGCGGTCACGAGGTCCGATACCTCACCGTGCCGGGGCAGGACCAGCGTCAGCGGGCCGGGCCAGAATGCTTCGGCCAGCCGCCGGGCCTGCGGGGTCATCCCCACCAGCGACTCGGCCATTGCCATGTTCGCGACATGGGCGATCAGGGGGTTGAAGGCGGGGCGTCCCTTCGCGGCGTAGACGCCGGCGACGGCGCGGCCATCCGTCGCATCAGCGCCCAGACCGTAAACCGTTTCCGTCGGGAACGCGACGCAGTGCCCCTGCGCCAGCAAACGCGCGGCGGTGGCGATGCCGCCGTCATCCGCGGCGAGCAGACACGTTTCGTATCGCGAAGTGTCGCCGCGTTGTTCTTGTTCATTCGGGATGTTTTGCATAACTTTCTTACAACTCTGACAGTGATGGACTGCTTAAATGACCTATGCCCCCCCGATCCGCGACATGCAATTCACTCTGGACAAGGTGATTGGTGCCGACAGGCTGGCGCAGACTGACCTGTTTGCCGACGCCACCCCCGATACGGTGGAGGCAATCCTGCTGGAGGCAGGCAAACTGTCCGCCGAGGTTCTGGCCCCCGTCAACCGTGACGGCGATCTGACGCCCGCCCGGTTGGAGAACGGCGTGGTGCGCGCCTCGCCCGGATTTGCCGAGGCATACAAGGCCATCGCCGAGGGTGGCTGGGTCGGCATGAACGCGGACCCGGAACATGGCGGTATGGGTCTGCCGATGATCCTGACCACCGCGGTGGGTGAGATGATGAACTCCGCCTGTCTGTCGCTGGCGCTGAACCCCCTCATGACGCAGGGCCAGATCGAGGCGTTGGAGCATCACGCCTCGGACGAGATCAAGGAACTGTACCTGCCCAAGCTGACCTCGGGTGAGTGGACGGGAACCATGAACCTGACCGAGCCGCAGGCCGGGTCGGATGTGGGCGCGCTGCGATCCAAGGCGGAACCCCAGGGCGACGGCACCTACAAGGTGACGGGTCAGAAGGTCTATATCACGTGGGGCGATCACGACGTGGCGGAGAATATCTGCCATCTGGTGCTGGCCCGCCTGCCGGACGGCGTGCCGGGAACCAAGGGGATCAGCCTGTTTCTGGTGCCCAAGTTCCTGCCCGACGAAAACGGCAATCCGGGCGTGGCAAACACGCTCAAACCCATCAGCCTGGAACATAAGCTGGGGCTGCACGGCTCCCCCACCGCAGTCATGGAATTCGAAGGCGCGACCGGCTGGATGGTCGGGCCGGAGCATGGCGGCATGGCGGCGATGTTCACGATGATGAACAACGCGCGTCTGGGCGTCGGCGTGCAGGGGCTGGGCATCGCGGAAGCGGCCTATCAAAAGGCGCTGGCCTATGCGCAAGACCGCGTGCAGGGCGCCACGATGGTAAGCGATACCAACACGATTCTGGATCACGCAGATGTGCGCCGGATGCTGATGCAGATGAAGGCGCTGACCGGGTCGGCGCGCGCGATCTGCCTGGACACGGCGTTCAGCCTCGACATGGCGCGGGCCAGCAGCGGCGATGAGGCTGCCAAGTGGAAGGCGCGCGGTGCGTTCCTGACCCCAATCGCCAAGGCGTTCGGCACGGATGTCGGGTCCGAGGTCGCCGATCTGGGCATCCAGGTCCATGGCGGCATGGGCTATATTGAGGAAACGGGTGCGGCGCAATATGCCCGCGACGTGCGCGTGACCCGCATCTACGAAGGCACCAACGGCATTCAGGCGATGGATCTGGTGGGGCGCAAGCTGATGGATGGCGGCACCGCGGGTGAGGCCCTGCTTGGAGAGATCGAGGCGACGGCGAAGGCCGCGCGCGCCGATCACCCCGATCTGGCCGATGCCTTGCAGGACGCGGGTGAGACATTGGCCTCCACCATGGATTGGCTTCTCAAGGCGGAGATGAACGACCGATTCGCAGGCTCCGTTCCGTTCCTGCGGGCGTTCGCACTGGTTCTGGGCGGGCATTACCTGCTGCGCGGCGCGATGGCGCAGGACAGCCGCCTGCCGCTGGCGCAATACCACATTCTGCAACTGATGCCGCAGGCCGCCGCATTGTGCGCTGCGGTTGTGCAAGGGGCCGCGCCGCTTTACGCCCTGGACGCGGAGGCGCTCGCCTCTTGAGGAGGGCCCCATGATCGAGGCGCGATATCCCTGCAGCCCGTATATCCGGATGATCGGATTGCTGCTGGCGGGGGTCGGCCTCGCACTGGTTCCGGCGATCTCGTCCCTGCCGAGCGGGGGCGAGGGTGCCGGATTTGCGGCCAAGATATTGCTGCCGACCGTGGCGCTGCTGGTCCTTTGCGGATGGCCCTGCAGGCACGAAGATTCCGACAGCAGGGCCGTCGTGCCGACGCGCGCGACGATCATCGCGCGGCTGAATGCGGTGAGCGCGAAGCGGATCATGCTGCGCTATGCTGACATTGCGAACATGCATGTGATAGGCCTGCGCAATAACACGACCCTGCGGATCCAATATGCTGGCGGGGCCATGGGCATCCCCCTTGGTGCGATGTCCGACGAAAACACGTTCGAGAGCCTGATCCACGATCTGGCCGCGCGGATTGAGAAAGCGAAGCCTCATGCCTGATGATATTCCCGTAACCATCAATTTCCCCCATGCCGAACCGCCCGCCCATGGTGAGGTGACGCAGGTGGCCGATGGAATCCTGTGGGCGCGACTTCCGCTGCCCATGGTGCTGAACCACGTCAATATCTACATCCTGGACGATGGTGACGGCTGGACGGTGGTGGACGCCGGCATCGACACCCCCACCGCGCGGCAGATATGGGAGAGCCTTTTGTCCGGGCCGCTGGCGGGCAAGCCTGTGCGCCGCGTCGTGCTGACGCATCATCATCCCGACCATGTCGGTCTGGTCGGCTGGTTCCAGCAGCGGGGGGCGGAACTGGTCACGACCCGCACCGCATGGTTGTTTGCGCGGATGCTGACATTGGATGAACAGGAAACCGCGCCCGAGCAGACGCTGGACTTCTACGCCCGCGCAGGGATGGACGCCGCACGGCTGGACCAGCGTCGCACCGAACGGCCGTTCAACTTCTCCGACTCGGTCCATCCGATGCCTGTCGGGTTCACCCGAATCCAGCAGGACGACAAGATTCGCATAGGCGGGCGTGACTGGGACATCCATATCGGCGACGGCCACGCGCCCGAGCATGCGACGCTGTGGTCGGGCGACCTGATTCTGGCGGGGGATCAGATCATTCCCGGCATCTCCTCCAATATCGGGGTCTATGCGACGGAGCCGGACGCAGATCCGCTGGGTGAGTGGATCGAGAGCTGCCAGCGGCTCAGCGATCTGGCGACACCCCGGCATCTGGCCCTGCCGGGGCACAAGCTGCCGTTTACCGGCGTTCCGGCCCGTTTGCGGCAGTTGATCGACAATCACGAAAATGCGCTGCGACGCCTGCTGGACTTCGTGGCCGTCCCGCGTCGCGCGCCGGAATGTTTCCCGCTGCTGTTCAAACGCACTATCGACGACGCGACTTTCGGTCTGGCCCTGGCTGAGACCGTGGCCCACCTGAACCATCTCTGGCATAATGGGGCGGTCACGCGCGAACTGGCGGAGGACGGAGCATGGATCTGGACGGCAAGGTAAACACGACCGCAGAGGCGGCAGAGAATGCCGTGCTGGCCCACGCGGTTCATATCGAGGGGCAAGAGGTCGCTGAAAACTGCGACCGCCCCAACGCGCTGAAGGCGGATGCGGGAAAGTCGCCCGCCCAGTGGGCCTATGAGCGGATCATCAACTATATCCAGAAATTCGAGGAATTGCTCGACGCTGAGCATGAGGTCGGCCTGGGGTTTGTCGGATCGGACAGCGGCACGCTGACCATTCAGGGAATGGGCTATTTCGCGCCGGACATCATCACATTCTACGGCACCGATGCCGGGGGCAACAAACGTCAGTTGATCCAGCATGTCAGCCAGTTGAGCGTCATGCTGACCGCCGCGCCCAGATTGAAAAGCCCTGCGCAGCGCATCGGGTTCAAGCTGGCCGCCGATCTGGAGGGCAAGGGCTGACTTGCGCGACGCACCGCATGGTGTATGAAACGAACAGCATTCTAAGGGGAAGAACATGGCAGATCATCACGAACCGCACGAGCATGGCACGATGGACATCACCGCGCAGGAGAAGACCTTCGCCGGATTTCTGACATTCGGAACCCGGCTCACAATCGCGTGCATCGCGGTCCTGATCTTCCTCGCGATTTTCCGCACGTAATCTTTGCCGCCGCGCCTAGCCGCGCGGCAGCAGTGGTCGGATATTGTGGCCGGTCAGGATGCCGGCCTGATCGCCGTCCAGCACCAGACAGGTCAGCCTGTCACCGAACACGGCGCCGGTGTCGATCGCGATGCGGTAGCCGTGATGTTCGGGATCGTCCACCACCGTGTGACCATGCACCACGGTAAATGGCAGCGTTCCCTGCCAGTCCATCCAGCCTTCGCGAATCCACAGCAGATCCTCGACGGTCTGGTCCTGCGGCGGGCGGGTCGGATCAATGCCCGCGTGAACGAACAGATAATCGCCGATCCGATGTTGCAGCGATAGGCCGGCCACGTAATCCAGATGCGCCTGCGGGATCGCCTGCGCTGCGGCCTCGTGAAATTCCGCTGCACGCTCCAGCCCCAGAACGCCGGGGGGCACGTCCACACCGTAGCTCATCAGGGTTTCCCCACCACCGATGCGCGGATGCAGGTAGTGATAACCCTTCTCGCGATACAGCTTGGGATCCTGCCAATCGGGATGGGTCGCGTAGCGCAGGAACATCCGGTCGTGGTTGCCCATCAGGTCGATACGGTCCTCGCCTTGGCTGGCGATCAGATAGTCGATGACGCCGCGGCTGTCCGGCCCACGGTCGGTATAGTCGCCCAGATGGATGATCCGCACCTCGCGCCCCGGATGTTGCGCGCGGTCGCGGGCGATCCAGTCGTGGACCTCCCTCAGGTTGTCCAACATGCCGTGAACATCGCCTATGGCATAGATGCGGATACCGTCCGTGTGCATGATCGTTCCCAACAGTCAGAACCAAAATGAAAAGCCCCCGCACCGTGAGGTGCGAGGGCCTGAATGACAACAGTCGGGTGGCACCGACCGGTTGCTTTCATCGTATCAGAGCATGCCTTCGCGCTGAGCCTTTTTACGAGCCAGCTTGCGCGCACGGCGGACGGCCTCGGCCTTCTCACGTGCTCGCTTGATCGACGGTTTCTCGTAATGTTGCTTGAGCTTCATTTCCCGAAACACACCTTCACGCTGAAGCTTTTTCTTCAGGGCGCGGAGGGCCTGATCGACGTTGTTGTCGCGAACCTGTACCTGCACTTGTAGTCACCACCTTCCTAGTAAAATTGCGGAATTGCAGGAATGCGCTAGATAGACCCGCAACGACGTCTTGTCTACCCTTCGCGGGGACCGAGACATGCAAGCAGGAGGACGATATGACCGAAAACATGGCGGAACGTCACGATCTGGCCCGGGATGCGGTTCTGGACGCGGCCATGGTCCATGTCCCGTTTGACGGCTGGTCGCAGGAAACGATGCGCCGCGCGATTGCCGATTCGGGGGTGGAGCCGGCATTGGCCGATGCGCTGTTCCCGCGCGGGCCCGTCGATCTGGCGCTGGCGTTTCATTATCGCGGCGACCGGATGTTGGCGGAATGGCTGCCCGAATTACAGGGCGGCATGACGGCGAGGATCACGCAGGCCGTCTGGCATCGGCTGGAACTGGTGGACGGACAGAAAGAAGCCGTGCGGCGGGGTGCCACGCTGTTCGCGCTGCCCAATCACGCCGCCGATGGCTCACGCGCGATCTGGAACACGGCAGACACGATCTGGACCGGGCTGGGCGACAGTGCCGATGATTACAACTGGTACACGAAGCGTGCGACTCTGTCCGCCGTCTATTCCTCGACAGTGCTGTACTGGCTGGGCGACACGAGCCCGGATCACAGTGCAACACGGGAATTTCTGGACCGGCGCATCGCGGATGTGATGTGGGTTGAAAAGACCAAGGCCCGCCTGCGTCAGACCCCGCTGGCCCGGGCCTTCGACATCGGGCCGGGGCGTTTGTTGAGCCGGGTCCGACCACCCGTTCCGCGTGCGATGCCCGGACGGTTCAGCCGGTGATGCGTTGCGGCTCGAGGCGCTCCTCCGCCTCTGCCAGCCGTGCTTCGGCCTGCGCGATGTAATCGCGTGTCAGCGGCACGGCGTCCCGCTGGTGGGTGAGTTGTACCTGATAGACGACTTGGCCGCGCCAGCGAAACGCGGCCTCGGACGCGGCGAGGTAGAAATCCCACATCCGGCAGAACCGCTCATCATACAGACGGGCGGCGTCGTCCCACCGTGCCAGGAATCGCTGACGCCAGTTGCGCAGGGTCATCGCGTAGTGCAGGCGCAGGTTTTCGACATCGGTCATGTATAGCCCGGCGCGTTGGGCCGCAGCCGCGATCTGATCGAGGGTCGGGATATATCCGCCGGGAAAGATGTATTTGCGGATGAACGGTGCCGTCGGCGCGGGGGGACCCGCGTTGCCGATGGTGTGCAGCAGCATGACGCCATCGGGGCGCAACAGCTCCGCCACCTTGTTGAAAAAGGTGTCGTATTGACTCTTGCCCACATGCTCGAACATCCCGACGGAGACGATCCGGTCGAAATCACGCTGCAAGGTGCGATAATCCTGCAACTCATACTCCGTCCGGTCGCCATAGCCCAGTTCGGCACTGCGGGCGGTGGCATAGGCGTGCTGTTCGGTCGAAAGGGTGACGCCCTTGACCCGCGCGCCCGCCGTTCCGGCCAGATACCGCGCCATGCCACCCCAGCCGCACCCGATGTCGAGCACCTCCAGCCCTTCGCGGTTCAGATGCATCTTGGCGGCGATGTGACGTTTCTTGAGCGTTTGCGCGGTGTCCAGATCGGTGTCAGATGTCGGGAAATAGGCGCAGGAATATTGCCGGTCCTCATCCAGAAACAACTCGTACAGTTCCGTTGAAAGATCGTAGTGATGCGCGACGTTCTGCCGCGCGCGTGTCAGGCCGTTGCGATCCAGCATCCGGTACATCGCGCCACGGGCACGCAGCAAAGCGTTGAGCCGGGGGTGCATTTCCTCGACCCGCGCGACATCGCACAGCACCGCGCGCAGCAGATCGTAGATGTCGCCCTCCAACATCTCCAGATCGCCATCCATATAAGCCTCAGCCAGCTTGAGCGAGGGGTCGAGCGCGATGTTGCGTTCCGCCCGCGCATTGACCCGGACGTGCGGGGTGGGGATATCGGAGCGTTCCGTGCCGAACAGGTGGGTTTTTCCGTGCGCGTCGGTTACCCGCAAGGCTTGCGTGCGGACCACGTCATCGACGAGCTTGTGAAGTATGCCGAGCATGGCGGACCTCCGTTACAGACCAATGTCCCAGCAGAGTATCTGAAACCTTTGTCTGGTCCACCCTCAGATTCGCTGACCTGCGTCCAGCCGGGCCAGAAGGTCGGCGGCACTGGCCCGGCTTTCATTGCGCTTGCCCTCATCCATCCGGTCCCAGGTGCGGTACATCTGCGCCATGCGCGGATTACGCTCGAACCGGTCACGGTGGCGCAGCAGGAAATCCCAGTAGAGCGGGTTGAACGGGCAGCATCCCTCACCCGACTTGCGTGAGACGGAATAGGTGCATCCCTTGCAATGGTCGGACATGCGATTGATGTAGGCGCCGGATGCGGCATAGGGCTTGGACCCCACGATGCCGCCATCCGCGAACAGGACCATGCCGACCGTGTTTGGAGCCTCGACCCATTCGAAGGCATCGGCATAGACTGCCAGATACCATTCATGCACCTGATGCGGGTCCAGCCCGGCGAGCAGGGCAAAGTTGCCGGTGACCATCAGGCGCTGGATGTGGTGGGCATAGGCCTCCTCAATGGTCTGGCCGATGGCGGATTTCATGCAGGCCATGTCCGTCTCGCCCGACCAGTAGAACCATGGCAGGTCGCGATTCGCGTTCAGGGCGTTGCGGGCGGCATAGTCCGGTCCTTCGTGAAAATAGATGCCTCTGACGAACTCACGCCAGCCGAGGATCTGGCGGATATAGCCCTCGACCGCGTTCAACGGGGCGCGGCCCGCACGATACTCCGCCTCCGCCCGCTGGCACAGGTCCAGGGGGTCGAGCAGGCCGATGTTCAGATACGGGCTGAGAATCGAGTGATAGAGGAACTTCTCCCCCTCCAGCATTGCGTCCTGATAATCGCCGAAGCGGGGCAGGGCCTCCGCCATGAACCAGTCGCGCGCGGCCTCGGCCCCGGCGCGAGTGGTGGCGAACCAGAACGGGTGCAGCGTGCCGAAGGTATCGGGGTACTCACGCTCCACCAGCGTCAGGACCTGCGTCACGACCTCATCGTGCTGGTGGTGCAGGGGTTGGGGCATGAACAGATCGGCCCGGGCCGGTTTGCGGTTGTCGTGGTCGTAGTTCCACTTGCCGCCCTCGGGGTGATCGCCATCCATCAGGATGCCGGTCTTGCGGCGCATCTCACGATAGAAATACTCCATCCGCAGGGTTTTTCGCCCCTCGGCCCACCCGGAAAAATCCGCCTCGGAACAGATGAAGCGCGTGTCGGGATGCTGACGCACAGGCAGCGGCAGATCGTCGAGCATCTGGCGCAACCGCCATTCGCCGGGTGCGGTGGCGATCACGGAGTCAGCGCCGTGTTCCTCAGCCCGGCGCAGCAATTCGCCACCGATGCTGTGCGTGTTGTGCGGATCGTCCAACGGGGTGTAGGCAACCGTCCAGCCATCGCGGCGAAGGTCATCGGCGAAGTGGCGCATCGCGGCGAGGATCAGCGCGATTTTCTTGGCGTGGTGGGGGACATATGTGCCCTCGGGGCGCACCTCCGCCATCACGATGACGTCACGGGATTTGTCAGCTGAATCGAGGGCGCTGAGGTCGGGGCTGAGTTGATCGCCAAGGATCAGGATCAAACGCGGTACGCTCACCACGGCACGACATCCCCGCGCCAGTCGAAGAAGCCGCCCGTGTGGGCGGGGGTCAGGCCGGCCATGACGTTCGCCAGATTCTCCGCCGCCTCCGCCGCCGGAACGGAGGGGTGGCGGCCAAGATATTTCCGGGTCAGGTCCGATTCCACCGTGCCGGGATGCAGGGCGACCACGACAGCCTCGGGCCGCTTGCGCGATACTTCGATCGCGGCGGTGCGTACGATCTGGTTCAGCGCCGCCTTTGCCGCGCGATAGGCGATCCAGCCGCCGGCGCGGTTGTCCCCGATCGACCCCACACGCGCCGAAAGCGTGGCGAAGAGGGCGGGCCCCCCGTGCGTCAGCAGCGGCACCAGATGTTTTAACAGCAGGGCCGGACCGGTCGCGTTCAGCGCGAATTGTGCGGCCATGGCTGCGGGGTCGATGGCGGCGATTGTCTTCTCCGGCCCGTGTCCGTCGATTTCCAGCGCGCCCGTCGCGTCGAAGATCAGGCGGTAGCCGAGGGTCAGACCCTGCACGGCGGCCGCGATGCTGGCCTCATCCGTCAGATCCAGCCCGTCGGTGGACCGGCTGAGCGTCTCAACTTGCATCACAGGTTGCAACCGTCGTGCCAGCGCGGCACCGATGCCGCCGCTGGCCCCCAGGATCAGCGCCCGTCCGCCCCCGTATTTTTCGTCAAAATTCATGGCAGTCAAAATGGGCTGCATGAACGCGCCGCCCAAGTGTCAGACGGTCGCAGGCCCCAGTTCCACACCGGCGGGCAGGTTCACCGCCGCAAGGCCGGAGCCGAGCATCCCCGCGCCGCCCTTCAGGTCGAACGCGATCTCGTGAATGACGGGGTTCAGCGGCGCGATCTCCTCCAGCAGTTCGGCGTGACGCCCGGCGCGCAGGATCGGATACCAGACCATGACGCAGGCCTCGGGCCATTTGCGGCGCAGCAGGTTGCGCATGAAGGCCCCCGCCTGCGCATATTCCGTCTTCACCTCGTAGGACGGGTCGATCAGCACCATGCCCGCGCGCGGTTGAGGGGGCGACAGGTCCATCACGCCCTGATAGCCGTCGCAGCGCTGGATCGCCGCACCGGGCAGCACGTCGCACAGCGCCGCATGTTCGGCGGGGTGCAGTTCCATCAGATGCATCTGGTCCTGATCGCGCAGCATCGACGCGGCGAGCCACGGGGAGCCGGGATAGGCCGTCGGGCCGTTCAGGTCGCGCACCAGTTCCAGCGTCTCGGCAAAGGGTTCGCCCGCCAGATCGGTGAGGGCGATCCCCTCCGCCGCCTCACCAGTCTTGAGGCTCTCGACGCTGGCCAGATCGTAGAGGCCGCGGCCGGAATGCGTCTCCATATAGGTGAGGGGGCGGGGTTTCGCGGTCAGCGCGCGCAGCACGCGAGCCAGGGCCACATGCTTGTGCACGTCCGCAGGGCCGCCGGCGTGATAGGCATGTTGGTAGCTCAGCATCGCAATCTCCAGTTATCCGGACGTCAGGTCACGCCGTGCAGGCGGGCGGATTCGGCGCAGCCCCCGCAGGGTCCGGTTGACTCCGCCATTCGCGTCCGTATAACCCGCCCATCCCGGATTGGCGAACGCCGTTCGGGCCTTGGTGTTTGTGGTCCTCGCAAGAGGAACCCTGTCGCCCGTGTTTCGCAAGAGGGACGGGAGAGGAAAGCACCTTTCACATCGCGCATCCGCGCCTCAGAAAGGAACCAGATCGTGACCAAACGCACGTCTGCCAAGTACAAGCTCGACCGCCGCATGGGCGAAAACATCTGGGGTCGTCCGAAGTCCCCGGTGAACCGCCGTGAATACGGCCCCGGCCAGCACGGCCAGCGCCGCAAGGGCAAACTGTCCGATTTCGGCCTTCAGCTGCGCGCCAAGCAGAAATTGAAGGGCTATTACGGCGACCTGACCGAAAAGCAATTCCGCCGCATCTATGCCGAGGCAGAGCGTCTGCGCGGCGACACCGGTGAGAACCTGATCGGCCTGCTGGAAAGCCGTCTGGATGCCATCGTGTACCGCGCGAAGTGGGTTCCGACCGTCTTCGCCGCACGCCAGTTCGTCAACCACGGCCATGTCACCGTGAACGGCAAGCGGGTCAACATCGCCTCCTACCGCGTCAAGGAAGGCGACGTCGTGCAAATCCGCGAGAAGTCGCGCCAGCTGGCACTCGTCATGGAAGCGATGGGTTCGTCCGAGCGTGACACCCCCGAATATCTCGACTGCGACAACTCCAAGCTGTCCGCCGTGTTCGTGCGCAAGCCCTCGCTGGGTGATGTGCCTTATGCGGTTCAGATGGAACCGAACCTGGTCGTGGAATACTACGCGAAGAACTGATCTTCGCAGTCCTGCGATTTCGATGGCCGTGTCCCGCAGGGGGCACGGCTATTTTCGTTTCAGGTGTTCAGCGCGGTGCCATGCGGATCGCGCCGTCCAGCCGCACGACTTCGCCATTCAACATGGAATTTTGCGCCATATGCGCGACCAGTGCTGCATATTCCGATGGTTTGCCCAAGCGAGCCGGGAAGGGTACTTGCGCGCCGAGCGAATCCTGCGCCTCCTGCGGCAGGCTCTCTAACATCGGGGTCAGGAACAGGCCGGGTGCGATGGCATTGACCCGGATGCCGGACCGCGACAGATCCCGCGCCATGGGCAGGGTCATGCCGACGATGCCGCCCTTGGATGCGGAATAGGCGACCTGTCCGATCTGCCCCTCGAATGCCGCAACGGAAGCCGTGTTGACGATCAGGCCACGCTCACCGTCCGCTGAAATCGGGTCGGCTTGCATCATGCCCGCAGCCGACTGGCTGGCGACGTTGAAGCTGCCCATCAGGTTGACCGCGATCGTCTTTGCGAAGGCATCGGGATCGTGGGACTTGCCGTCGCGGTCCACAGTCTTGATCGCCCAAGCGATACCCGCGCAGTTGATGCAAATCCGCTCTTGCCCATGCGCATCGCGAGCGTTTTTCAACGCGGCGGTCACGCTGGCGGCGTCGGACACGTCCACGGCGACGAAGGTGCCGCCGATATCGCTCGCGACCTTTTGACCGCGCTCCTCATCCCGATCCAGAATGGCGACGCGCACGCCCTGCTCAGCCAGCGCACGTGCCGTGGCCTCCCCCAGACCGGAGGCGCCCCCGGTAACGACGGCGGCGATTGAATTGTCCAGTTTCATAGTGGTCTCCCCTTCATTTTGAGGGGGATTGTTCACACCCCAAGGGGGAAGTCCAGCCTAACCTGTAGCGGTTTTCGCGCCTCTTTTGGCCTTGTCGCCGAACTGTTTCGCCAGACTCTCGATATCGTTGCCCGTGACCTTTGGAATGATGCGGTGGGTGGCGTTCACGAAGCAGAACAGTGCGAAGCCGAGCAGCCCGATACATACCGCGATCACCAGAATCTGGCCGTAGGCTTGCTCATGCAGCCATGAGAACGCTTCACCGACGCCACCGGCCTTTTGCGGATCGGCGGTCAGGCCGGCATAGGTGATGAAGCCACCAATCAGGGTGACGATAACCCCCTGTGCCGCGACGCCTGCCCTCAGCATCGGATCCCAGTTGCGGGTGAAGTGGTTGGAGGCAAGCGCCTCCCTGTACTTACGCTTCCACGCCTTGTGCAGATAATAGAGCCCCGCGCCGATCGTCACCAATCCGGCAACGGCAACCAGTGCCCGCCCGGCTGGCAGGACCATGACCTTGGATACCGCGTCCGATAGGCCGGAACCGCTGCCGCCGTCGCTGAGTTTGAACAGGGCGATGACCGCCAAAATACCGATTGTCAGATGCAGGCTTCCGGTGACGAGCATTCCTGTCCGCGCGATGATCCCCTTCGCGTCGGTGCCGTAATCCTCCAGATCGTAGGTCGCATCCACGACCCGCCAGACCGCATAGGCCAACATGCCGAGCGCGATCAAAACCAGAACCGGAATGCCCCATGCGCTGTCGCGGATCGAGGCAAGAGCCTCAGACGTGCCCTCAGCGCGTCCACCCGCCCAAACGGTGTAGAGCGAGACCCCCGCAACCACGAGGTAGACGATCCCCCGCCCCGCATATCCGGCACGCATTACGGGAATGGACCAACTCAGATCGTCCTTGCTCATCACATCGCTCCTGTCAGAATTGGCAGTACAACCCGACAGCAGCGTGCAGAGTTCCAAGCCGGTCCAAACGACGTGTCAGGACATCTGGCGCGCAATCAGCATTTTCTGGATATCCGAGGTGCCTTCGTAGATCTGGCAGACCCGCACGTCGCGGTAGATCTTCTCGATGCCATATTCGCTGAGATATCCGTAACCGCCCAAGGTCTGGATCGCGGCGGAGCAGACGTTTTCCGCCATCTCGGAGGTGAAGAGCTTGGCCATGGCGGCCTCACGCAGGCAGGGCGTGCCCGCATCCTTCATCCGCGCGGCGTTCAGGACCAACTGGCGCCCGGCCTCGATCTGCGTTTCCATATCGGCCAGTCGGAATTGCACCGCCTGATGTTCAAAGATCGCCTTACCGAAGCTCTGCCGTTCCCGCGCATAGCTCAGCGCCGCGTCGAAGGCTGCCTGTGCCATGCCCACCGCCTGCGCCGCGATGCCGATCCGCCCGGTTTCGAGTGAGGACAGCGCGATGCGGTAGCCCTCGCCCTCCTCCCCGATCCGGTTTTCGAAGGGGATTTCCATGTCGTCGAAGGTCAGGGCACAGGTGTCAGATGCCCTTTGGCCCAGCTTCTCCTCGACCTTCGCGACCAGAAAGCCGGGGGTGTCGTTCGCGACGTAGAAGGCCGACAGCCCGCGCTTTCCGGCCTCCGGATCCGTGACGGCAAAGATGATCGTCGCCCCACCGATCCGGGCGGAGGAGATGAATTGCTTGGCACCGTTCACCACGTAGCGGTCGTTGTGCTTCACCGCCCGCGTGCGCAGAGCGGAGGCGTCGGAGCCTGCGTGGCTCTCCGTCAATGCGAAGCAGCCGATATGCGCCCCCCGCGCGGCGGGTTTCAGCCACGATTCCTTTTGCGCGTCGCTGGCGAAGCGGTCGAGGATGGCGAGGAACGGCGCGTTGTGCACGCTGACCATGGTGGACACCGCGCCGTCGCCCTTCGCGATCTCCTCCAACGCCAGGGCATAGCTGACGTAATCGGCCCCGACGCCGCCCCATTCCTCGGCTATGGTCATGCCGAGGAAGCCCAGTTCCCCCAGCTCCGCCCGCACTTGCGGCTCGATCTCCGCCGCTGCCTCACGGGCCATGGCACCGGGGGCAAGGCGGTCACGGGCGAAGGCGCGGGCAGTGTCGCGGATCATGGTCTGGTCGTCGGTCAGCATTTTTATGTCCTGTGGTCAGGGAAGAAGGCGTTCGAATAGTCGGGTATCATCGCTGCGCCATCGGTCCACCTGCTTTTTTCCAGCCTGCGAAACCATCCTCGATATGGGAGACGTTTTCGAGCCCCATATCCTGCGCCGCCTTGGCCGCCAGCGCGGATCGCCAGCCCGACGCGCAATAGAACACGAAGCGGTTGCCGGTCTGGAAGGCCTCCTTTGCATAGGGGGAGGCCGGGTCGATCCAGAATTCCAGCATCCCCCGTGTGGCGTGAAAGGCGTCGGGGATCATGCCGTCGCGGCTCAGCTCACGCGGGTCGCGCAGGTCGACGAAGGTGACACCGGCCTGGCCGTGCAGCGACAGCGCATCGGTGGCGGGCATGTGGGCGACCTGGCTGTTGGCCTCTGCCACCATCTTCGCAACAGGACGGATGCTCATTGTTTCGGCCCGCCGTTTTCTTTCCATTCGCCGAAGCCGTTTTCCATGGCGCGCGCATCGTCCAGCCCCATGGATTTCGCGGTCTGGGCGGCCAATGCGGCGCGACCGCCGCTGGCGCAGTAGAATACATAGGTTTTCGATGGGTCCGCGAAGGCGGCCTTGGCCGAAGGCGCGCTCTGATCCACCGCGAATTCCAGCGTTCCACGCGGGATCGCCTCGGCCCCTGCGATGGTGCCTTGCGCGGTTTCGGGCGGTTCGCGCACATCGACGAAGGTCACGTCGTCGCGGCCGTGAAGCTTCATCGCGTCCGCGACGCTGATTGTGGGCACGTCCGCCTTGGCGGAGGAAACGCGGTCCTTGAGGCTTGTCATATCGATTTCGTCCTTTCAAATGCGGGCCGTGATCGCCGCTGATAATCCGGTGCGTGCGACCCGGCGGGTTGAAGATCAGCGAGCCAGCAGACGAATGCGCCGCCAAGCTCACTGACCGCTCCCGACAGAATATAGGAGTTCTCCGCTACTCCGACAGGGGGGGTGGAAAGTCGGTTAGGCGTGAACAGAACAGAGGCGGTATTAGTGGGACCCATGCTCATGAGCCCATTCCATCTTAGCAGGTTGTTCAATTTTCCCGGACCATTTCAGACCGCAATCCCTACCAACTGTGGGCAGCATGGCTGATATTCGCCGAAACAATGCGCGGGGATCCGTCGTCCGCACGCCAGTGCTTGGCGATTGCACCTTATGCGGGGTCAATCAGGATGCGGCGAGTCCAGTGCTTGGTTTCTGTGGATCTCGCCCATATCGAGCAAGGGTGATGCATCCAGGGTGGATGCGTTCAGCATGGACACGACCCGTTCCAGCGCAGCGACGATCATCGCTTGTTCCCAGTCTTCCATGGCTTCGAATTCATCAACATATTTCTGTTGCAGCGGATCGGGCATGCCTGCGATCGCGCCCCGGCCGGTGTCGGTCAGCTTGATGTTGGTCTGGCGTCGATCGACATCTGAACGCTGGCGTTCGATCATCGCTTTGGCGCCGAGCCTGTCGAGCAGGGTCGAGACGGTCGCAGCGCTGACTCCGAGTTGCTTGGCGATTTCCGTGGGCGTGGCTGTTTCACAGATCAGCAGGATTTGCAGGACGCGAACCTGCACCGGGGTCAGTCCCGCCGATCTGGCCAGATCGCGACCGTAAAGTTCGGTCGCCCGCAGGATTCGGCGCAAGGCGATGAGGGAAATATCGGTCCGGTCCACCACGCTCTCCTACGCCTGAGTGTCGTAGCAATTTAGGCGTTTCGGGCTGTTTTGCAAGATCATGAATTCATTAGCGTAGCAAATGACCGCAGGCGAGATGCGGGGCAAAAAGGCCGGATATCGACGGAATTATATGTGTAACTAACTGTTTATAAGTGGTAAAATCACATAAGAAATAATATTTCTTAGCCTAATTGATTTTATGATGAAGTATCGTATATCTAACCGACAACGAAGCAGAAGCCGAGGTATCCTGTGTTCGACATTCATAAGATCAAGTCGCGTCACGATGAAGTCCAGTTCCGCAAGCCCGACGCCGAGGATGGCGCGCGGATCTGGGAACTGGTCGCAGCGTGTAAGCCGCTCGACGAGAATTCGATGTATTGCAACCTGATCCAATGCGATCACTTCCGCGATACCTGCATTCTAGCCGAGCTTGATGGCGTACTTGTCGGCTGGATTTCCGGCTATGTCCTGCCTGGCGACCAGAATACGCTCTTTGTCTGGCAGGTCGCCGTTTCGCCGAAGGCCCGGGGCCTGGGCCTGGCCAAGCGGATGTTGGAACAGCTTCTGGCGCGTGACGAATGCCACGATGTCACCCGGATGCAGACGACCATCACCAAGGACAATGATGCAAGCTGGGCGCTCTTCCGCAGCTTTGCGGAGGCGCAGGACGGTGAACTTGAGCACGAGGCTCACTTCGAGAAAGAGACCCACTTTCAGGGCGAGCAGGACACCGAGCACATGGTGACGATCCAGCTGCCCGAGTCCGACGAGTTGGAGGCTGCGGCCTGAACGTCGCTGCCCGATTCCGGACCGGACACCCATAAAAAGGAAACCGTTATGACGACTGATATTTCAGCCGATAAATCCGTCTTTGCGCGCCGTGAGTCGCAAGTGCGCAGCTATTGCCGCAGCTTCGATGCGGTATTTGACCGCGCGTTGGGCGCGGAACTTTTTGACACCGAGGGCAATAGCTATATCGATTTCCTCTCGGGCTGTTCCTCTCTGAATTACGGCCATAATGACCCGGATATGAAGGCCGCACTGATTGCACATATTACCGGTGACGGCATCGCCCACGCGCTGGACATGTATACCAGCCCCAAGGCCGAGTTTCTGGAGACGTTCGAGCGTCTGATACTGGCCCCGCGCGGCATGGATCACAAGGTGATGATGACCGGCCCCACCGGTACCAACGCTGTCGAGGCAGCGATAAAGCTGGCTCGCAAGGTGACGGGGCGCAGCAACGTGATTTCCTTCACCAACGGGTTTCACGGAATGACGCTGGGCGCGCTGTCGTTGACAGGTAACGTAAGCAAACGCGCTGGCGCTGGCCTGCCGCTCGGCGATGTCACCCACCTGCCTTACGAGGGATCGCTGGGCGAGGATGTGGATACGCTCGCCATGGCCGAGGCCATGCTCGACAACGGCTCCAGCGGGATAGACGCGCCTGCGGCCTTCGTGCTGGAATTGGTGCAGGGCGAGGGCGGGCTGACCGCTGCGTCGCGCACATGGGTCGAAGGGATTGCGCGGCTGGCCAAGAAGCACGGCGCCAAGTTGATCGTCGACGACATTCAGGCTGGCATCGGCCGTGCCGGCAGCTTCTTCAGCTTCGACGAGATGGATATCGAGCCGGACATGATCCCGATGGCGAAATCGCTGTCTGGCTTCGGCCTGCCTTTCGCGCTGACGCTGATCAAGCCCGAATTGGACGTCTGGACCCCGGCCGAGCATAATGGCACGTTCCGGGGCAACACGCATGCATTTGTGACTGCCAAGGTCGCACTGGAAAAATTCTGGTCCGACAATGCGTTCAAGGACGAGATCACCGAAAAGGCGGCCGTTCTGACGGACGGCTTGCAGGGCATCGCTGACATGATCCCCGGCGCGCGGCTGAAGGGGCGCGGCATGATGCAGGGTGTCGATGTTGGCAGTGGCGGCCTGGCGGGTGCGATCTGCGCCGAGGCTTTCGCGCGCGGGCTGATCATTGAGACGTCCGGTTCCGAGGACGAGGTCGTTAAGGTCCTGGCCCCGCTGACCACGCCGATGGCGCAGTTCAAGGCAGGTCTGGAGGCCCTCACTGACGCTGCGTCCAGCTGCGTCGAAACCAAAATTGCAGCGGAGTAACAGCATGATTGTTCGTGATATCAAAGACTTGAAAAACACCGACAAGGACGTGCATGACGCCCAGTGGTCTTCCGTGCGAATGCTGCTGGCGAGTGACGGGATGGGGTTTTCGTTCCATATCACAACGCTGGAGGCTGGTTCGGAGCATACGTTCCACTACAAGAACCACTTTGAAAGCGTCTATTGCATGTCTGGCAGCGGCTCGATCACCGAACTTGCCACGGGCAAGACGCATGCGATCCGGCCCGGCGTCATGTATGCGCTGGATCAGCATGACAAGCATATCCTGCGCGCCGAAGAAGAGCTGGTAATGGCCTGCTGCTTCAACCCGCCGGTGACAGGCAGCGAGGTCCATCAGGCAGACGGCTCTTACGCGGCTGCCGACTGACGATATGCCGACGATATGAATGGCCGGGGCACGCACTGCACAACAGTGGCGCGCGCCACCCGTCCGACCAGAACAAGAGGAGTCCTGGACTATCCGGGGCGGACAACCATGAGCAGAGACACCCATACCGTTGAAAAGATCGGCGGCACCTCGATGAGCCGTTCGGCCGAGCTGCTGCAGCCCCTGTTGCTGAATGATGGCGGCGATCCCTATGGCCGTATCTTTGTCGTGTCGGCCTATGGCGGCATCACCGACATGCTGCTGGAACACAAGAAAACCGGCGAACCCGGCGTCTATGCTCATTTCGCCAATGCCGAAAACGCGCATGGCTGGTCCGACGCGCTGAACCGCGTGGCCAAGGCGATGGGCAACTCGCATTGCAAGGTGCTGAGCGCGCCGGGCGACATTCAGGCGGCAGATGATTTCGTGCGCGAGCGGATCGAGGGCGCGCGGTCGTGTCTGATCGATCTGCAACGCCTGTGTTCCTACGGGCATTTCCGCCTTAGCCAGCATATGGGTATCATCCGCGAACTTTTGGCGGGTCTCGGTGAAAGCCATTCAGCCTATGTAACGACGCTGCTTTTGCGCAGCGCGGGGGTGAACGCCCGTTTCGTCGATCTGAGCGGCTGGCGAGACGACCGCGAGCTCTCGCTGGACGAGCGGATCGAATTCGCGTTTCGCGATGTCGTTTGTGAGCGCGAATTGCCGATCGTGACCGGTTATGCGCAATGCACCGAGAACCTCATGTCGCTATATGATCGCGGCTATTCCGAAGTGACATTCAGCCGTCTGGCCGCCCAGACCGGTGCGGCCGAAGCGATCATTCACAAGGAATTTCACTTATCCTCGGCCGACCCGAAGCTAGTCGGGCTGGAGAACGTCAATAAATTGGGCCACACCAATTATGATGTTGCGGACCAACTGTCGAACATGGGGATGGAGGCGATCCACCCCTCCGCGGCCAAGACCTTGCGACAGGCGGGCATTCCGCTGCGGGTGACAAACGCATTTGAACCCTCTGATCCCGGCACGCTGATCGACGACGCCCCGGCCCGATCCCCGCAGGTGGAGATCCTGACGTCGCTGGATGTCTTTGCGCTTGAGGTGTTCGAACAGGACATGGTCGGCGTCAAAGGCTATGACGCGACAATTCTTCAGATCCTGACCCGGCACAATGTCGATATCGTTTCCAAGACGTCAAATGCCAACTCGATCACGCATTACGTCGATGCATCGCCAAAGTTGCTCAAACGCGTCGAAAACGATCTGGCTGTGGAGTATCCGACTGCCTCTGTCACGACTCGCGGGCTTTCCGTCGTGGCGGCGATCGGGCGTGATCTGAGCGGTTTGAATGCACTCGGTCGCGGCTTTGCCGCGCTGGAACACGCCGATATCGAGCTGGTCGCCGTGCAGCAAGGGCCGCGCAACGTGGACATCCAGTTTGTCACCACCCGTGACGATGCGGATGCCGCCGTCCGGGCCCTGCATCATGCATTGATCGAGCAGGCCAGTGAAAACAGGCGCGCGGTGCGCGGCACGAAGGTCAAGAGAGAGCCTCAGTTGGCGGCCTGATTCATGATCGCGAATGATGGTATTGTCACGTTAGCTCGCTGAGTGCGCGAGTTGGTATGGTGACCGTTGATCAAGCGACATTCGCCGCGGATTTCCAAGCTTCGAATGTTTCGAGCGGATAGTGAGAGCTGAGCGCAGGCAGAGAAGCGATTGCAGCTTGCTGACTGCATGGCGACGAAACGCTGCAATCCCCTCGGTGATCGGAAGGAGATTGTTGCGATGGCTCGCCTCGATCAGAGCTCGGATACTCCGCCGGGCATTCTGACCGCTTCACCGAACGGATTTCGGACAAAGTCGATCTCTCTATGATTGAGGTGCCGGTCGCCTGTAGTTCAGCTTGCTAAACCTAATGCAACAGGCCCCTGCCGCCTGATCGGCCGCCGGGCCGGAGGCCGACATCCGCGCAAAGTTGCACAGATGATCAGCCCGGCCCGGTACGGTGGTCAGGCGCGAGGCGCCTTCTCAGTCACGTTCGATGGCCAGGGCGGTGCCCTCACCCCCGCCGATGCAGATCGCGGCGAGCCCGCGTTTCAGGTCGCGTTTTTCCAGTGCATTGAGCAGGGTCACGATGATCCGAGCCCCCGACGCCCCGATGGGGTGGCCCAGCGCACAGGCGCCGCCATTCACGTTGACCTTGTCGTGGGGCGCGCCGGTTTCCGCCATGAAGGCCATGGGCACGACGGCGAAGGCCTCGTTCACCTCGAACAGATCCACGTCGTCGATGCTCCACCCCAATCGGTCGAGCACGGTTTTCGTGGCGGGCACGGGCGCGGTGGTGAACCAGCCGGGGGCCTGCGCGTGGCTGGCATGACCCATGATCCGGGCGCGGATGGTCAGGCCACGGGCCTTCGCCTCGGATTCGCGCATCAGCACCAATGCGGCCGCCCCGTCCGAGATGGACGAAGCATTCGCCGCGGTCACGGTGCCATCTTTGCGGAAGGCCGGTTTGAGGGTGGGGATCTTGTCCGGTCGCGCCTTGGCGGGCTGTTCGTCGGCGGCGACGATGCTTTCACCCTTGCGGGTCTTTAGCGTGACGGGCGTGATCTCCCCTTCGAAATCTGCCGCCAGCGCGCGTTCCAGCGAGGCGAGCGCGTAATCGTCCTGCGCCTGGCGGGTGAATTGGAACTTCTCGGCGCAATCCTCGGCGAAGGTGCCCATCAGACGGCCCTTGTCATAGGCATCCTCCAGCCCGTCGAGGAACATGTGGTCGATGGTTTGCCCGTGGCCCAGCCGCGCCCGGATCATGGGCTGTCTCTTATACACATCTCCGAGCCCACGAGACCGTACTAGATCTC
>OJEN01000004.1_pt1 | contig 181285 bp, 175 predicted proteins | sample 1593351 | NCBI WGS metagenome assembly OJEN01 (sample SAMN05416777, study PRJEB24817) | seawater metagenome | isolation source: Sea water | place: Canada:Atlantic | collected 2013-11 | reverse complement strand
ATTAACTGGGAAAATAACTCCTAAGCAGGTTGTCCTAATTAGTGGAACCACTTCTGTTAGCACGCTCAACAACTGAACAAATGCTTGAACAACACCCTAATGCTGAGTTTTTAGAAATACCGAATACAGCCCACTCTCCAGCACTCATGAATAATGCTGATATTCACTCAATTGAACAATGGCTTGATAAAGCCGAACCAAACAGCTTTATCGTTTGAGAGAGACTTATGCCCCTTTGGGTATAAAGCCGAACCAAACAGCTTTATCGTTTGAGCAGGGCTACTATCTTTATACTCTAAACACGGTTAACTCACTATGTTTTTTCTTTCCAGCCATTTAAACAAATGGCCTCGCGCTGGATCTTTCCCTGTTAACAAGTACTCTAGGGTATATCTATTGGACAAGTTAGACTCTAGAAATATTTTTTCTTTTGGCTGCATACAAAATAATATTTCATCATTCACTCTTAACTGCAAATCATTGGCAGGTAATACTTTAATCACCTTCCCCCGACGAAGAACCAACGGAACCATTTTTAACGCGTTTTCTCTGTTCGATGGTTTTTTGTAAATATCACCTAAACTAACCTCGCCATTATTTGATAGCTTGGCACACACCGCAGGGGCTGTTTTCTTATCAAGAATATACGTCCTGATGGCTGGAAAATTGCCGCCTACCTCTAGTGCGAGTCTATTGGTTATATCTGCAAGTTTTGAGGGGTCATTCTCATACAATAACCTAAGGTGTGCAAAAAAGGATTTCAATAATGGCGCCATCAGCATAAATAAAACCATTCGAGCGATGACTAAACTGGGTTGCAAAATATAGTCTACATCTGCTTTTTTAAACAGCACTTCGTTAACATGTCTGTTTTGCCTGACGATAGAAAACAGCGATGGGTTTTCCCTATTCGCTTGATGTACCATGCTTAAGTTGAACGTATCGTTGTCTGTACCGGCGACTAAACCCACACAGCCCTTCAACCCTGCTTTATTTAAGTTTTCTAAGTTTGCTCTTCCTAAGACAGCGTGATCGGCAATCTCCTCAACATTTTCAACCAGTGGTTCAACTACCGTCAGATCAATCCCTTTTTCACAGAGTTTCTTATAAACAATTTGTCCCATCCGACCATGCCCACACAAAATCCACCGACCTGCTTTCAGTGGGCAAATATTGCGATCCAATGTTGCCCCTGGCTCTCCTGACATCCATTCATTCAATGTATGTACGGTGGGGTTATAAATGATTAAGCTGAGGTAACTTGCAAAAACACGAAATGGATCAACAACATGCGTGTCCCCACCAATGGCTAAAATTTCACTCTCATTTTCTGCTGAGGTTGAACGACAAATAATTTTAATATCAGGCCTTAATATTCTCGCCGACACAGCTACTTTTAGATTAGCTTCTTCATCATTGGACAAAATTAAGACACCGATACACTTATCCCTTTCAATACCAGCATCTAGCAAATAGCGCGGTACCGTTGCGTCTGCGCAAAGCCCCAATACCTTGGATTTATAGTTACGCAAATCGAGCGCTTTAATACGTTCATTGTCCAACTCTAAAACAACCGCGGAAAAGCCTGCATTGGTCAAACCACGCAATAAGAGACTGCCTGTATCTCCAAAGCCACACACCAAATAATAATCTCTGCTTTTTTTTCTAACCGCTCGTATAAACTTCTCTTCAGCAAAAGCCGAATATAAATAGGGATTCTTTAATAAAGAAATTATTTTCCCAACCGTATACAGCCAAGTAATAACACTAATATATAAGCAGCAAATTGCCCATATTCTTTGTGCATCACTAAAGGGCCTAGGTAATTCCCCAAACCCTGTTGTTGTAGCGGTATACGCAAGGAAATAATACGCATGGAAAAATGACATATACGTCGTTTGGCCATTTGCATCCGGCAGACCGGGCACTAACACCATCCCTAAAATGCACAAAGCATACACAGATATAAAAATAATAATCGGTGTACGCATATGGCGCAGCACGATGAACGATACTCTACCCAGTGATGAGCCTGACATAGTCGTACTTTTAACGTCGTGACATAAGTGTTTCTGACACCAGCATCACCACAGAAACAATGTTAGCAACCAATGCACCACCCGATAATGAAACAATCACTGAGGTATTGTCTGCCGTCAATCCAGTCTCTGAAATTTGTGTTACATAACCCCACACGAAGGCCCCTGCAAGTAATTGTAAATTAGCGACTATACTTGTCGACAATAAAACAGCACCCACTTGCGAACGATCTCCCAGTTTCAAGCCCATCGCAACAAGGTTAACGAAAATTGTAGCGAATAGCACATAGATATTATGGTCTGTTGGGTTGCCCAACTTACCCAGAAAAAAACCAAAATTCAGTGTCAGCGCTAAAACAATAAAGAAACTGAAAACAACTTTTTCGGCATTCATGCAAACCCTCCAATCTATATTATATAAGTCAATTAGTTTACCCCTAAGGTTTAGGTAATCAAGGGCCTATTGAGGGTTAATTCATTTACCAGCCACCTCACTTCTTTTGATCGACTAAACCCGGCTTCCATGTTTTTAATGCCTGCAAACGATTCTGACACTGCGTCATAACCTCAGAACGTTTTTGCTCCGAAAAAGATACCCATGATGTGATTTCACCAAGCATTCGCCCACAACCAAGACACATGTCGTTTTCATTTAACGTACACTGCCTGACACAAGGGGATTTCATAACCACTCCAACCGTTTCTTTTTTACACATGAAAAAGCCACCGTATAAACGGTGGCTTCTATAATCACATAGCTAAGCTAAGTTGTCAGGTGAAGCTTCAATAAAACTTAACGCTAACTGGCTTTCGCCATAACAAATGACCCCGGTGCAGGTTCTAACTCTGGGTATTTATCTGTCCCTAATTGAGAGGGGGCATCTACTGTTTTATTACCATTAGCTTTCAACCACGCATCCCAATGTGGCCACCAGCTTCCTGGCACTTCCTCCGCTGACTCTAACCAATGCTCAGGCCCTTTACCCAGCTCACCGTCTTTCCAGAAATGACGTTTGTTTTTACTCGCAGGGTTAATAACACCCGCCACATGACCACTTGCCGCCAAAACAAATTCTATCGACTCAGATTTAACCAACTCTGTACCAATAAACGTAGTTTTCCACGGAGCAATATGATCTTCAATAGCCGACAAGAAATACACAGGACAATCAATCTTCCCTAAATCAACCTTAACACCACAAAGTTCAACACCACCCGGTTTTGCCAAATTATTTTCTAAATACATATTGCGCAAATACCATGTGTACATCGCAGATGTCATATTAGTTGAATCACCATTCCAAAATAAAATATCGAATGGAGGTGGCGTTTTCCCTTTTAGGTAGTTATTAACAACATAACTCCATACAAGGTCATTCGCACGTAGCATTGCAAAGGTTGATGCCAGTTGCTTACCCGGCATGACACCGCCTTCTTTTAGTTTGTGTTCATGTTGTTGAACCTGAGACTCATCGATAAATACACCCAATTCGCCCGGGTCAGAAAAATCTAATAAGGTTGTAAAAAATGTTGCTGTTGCTATTGGCTTTTTGCGTTTTGAAGCCAACACAGACATTGTTGTCGCTAACATCGTGCCACCTATACACCAAGAAACCGCATTGATTTTCTTCGCACCAGAAATTTCTTTCACTGCATCAATAGCAGGTATTGTCCCAACAGAAATATATTCATCCCAAGTAACATCACCCAAGGACTCATCTGGGTTTCTCCAAGAGATAATATAAACATCATTGCCTTGTTCTAAACAGTAACGAACATATGAATTATGTTCAGACAAATCAAGAATATAATATTTATTAATGCATGGCGGAATAATTAAAATAGGACGCTCATTCACTTTCTCAGTCATCGGCTTAAAGTGAACCAATTGAATCAGCTTGTTTTCAAACACCACCGAGCCGGGTGTAGTCGCCAAGTTTTCACCTAATGTAAACTTTGACTCATCGGTCATGCTGATACGCCCTTTATCTATATCAGACATTAGGTTTTCAAGCCCTGCAACCAAATTCTGACCATTAGACTCTATGGTTTCTTTCAACACTTCTGGGTTCGTTAAGGCAAAATTAGATGGCGACATCGCATCAATAAATTGGCGCGTGTAAAAATCGCACTTTTGCTTAGTTTTCTCATCCAGCGTTGAGTTTTCAACCAAGCCTGTTAGCCAACGGCTCGATAATAAATAGGACTGCTTCAAGTAATTATGAACGGGGCTTTCTTCCCATTCATCACCTGAGAAACGACGGTCGCCGCGCTCTGGATGAACTGTAGATTGACTCGCTGGATTAAACATATTAATCCAGAGGTTAAATTGATCTTGGTAAAAACCAGACATCGTTTTCACCCACTCTTCAGGACTCTCCATGGCACGTGTAACAATTGTATTCCATGCATTCCCAAACTGAGACAACATTTCTTTTGATTCCGCCGCTGAAAAATCTTTAAACATGTTATGGCCTTTTTCCGCCATTTTCTCAAATATTTCTTGTGGGGATTTATCATCCATTTGCCCGCCTCCAATTTAATTAATCATTTTATTGCGTTGCATCATTGTATGCTTTTTTTTCGCCCTTTACCAGAAAATGGCTACAACGGAATTTTATTGATCATAGTTTTTTTCAGCTAATAGTTCACCATTATCAGACCAAGATTTAAATACACCCGTTCGCTCCCCCTTATCAAAATGACCTTGTTCACGCATTTCGCCGTTTGGCCAATACGCAGTAAAGAGGCCATGATAATTACCCTGTGCAACAGTTGCTGTTAGTGCAATATGCCCTGTTAAATACCATGATGTATGATGGCCTTGCATAACACCTTGAATAAAATCTGTTTCAGAAATTTTCACGCCAGAGGGGTGCCAAATTGTTCGCTTTCCATGCATAACCTCACCGAGGTATCCACATTCCTCTATGAGCTTCCCATCATTATTGTGCTTAAGTTTCACGCTAACGTCTTGACTCATTGTCCATCCTTATATTTTATAGATACAAAAAACGCGCAAGAATGCGCGTTTTTTGTATCTACTAATTTTTAATTTAAGTCTTATTTTTTCAGTGTCTTCAAGCCTTCTTGACTGGCAAAATAAGCTGCTAAATCAACGATATCCTCTTCAGTCAGCGCCGCAACTGAAGCTCGCATAATAGGGTCATTACGTAGCCCCGATTGATATCCTTTTAACGTATGAACCATATAATCTGCATGTTGCCCAGCAATAGTAGGAAACATCGGGCTAGCACTCACCCCACTTACACCGTGGCATGCTGCACAGGCTGTTGACTTTTCTTTACCTGCTTGAATATCACCCGCTGCTATAACACTGACAGATACCACAGTAAGCAATACGGTAAAAATCATCTTATTTAATTGTTTCATTTTCTTCCTCGTGATCTTTAATATTAACGTTTATTTTCCGTCTTGCTCAAAATATGCCGCAATATCTTGCATATCTTGCTCTGATAAATCAGCCACATTACCATGCATGGTGGCATGGGTGCGTGTACCGTTTTTATAGGCTTTCATGGCAGTTACCAGATAGCCAGCATGCTGACCACCCAATCTTGGCACATGATAGGTTGGATACGCATTGTTGTAATTTTCCACACCGTGACAACCAAGGCAGGTTTGCCCTTTAATTGTTCCAGCGGCAACATCACCCGCTGCGTTTGCCGTTACAGAAAACGCCATTCCCAACACCAATAAACTTACTAATAATCGCTTCATTGACTCTTTCTCTCTATGATTTTATTAATTCTTCAACATCCCGTGATTCTACTGAAAACAGGCCCATAGCGCTAGCATAAACCCGTTAATCCAACAGATTTCCCTTCCAAATCTGTTAAAATTAACTGAAATTAATTTAACGCTATCGACCTCCTATGTCCAAGATCACTATATACACTTCTTCTTTATGTCCTTATTGCACTCAGGCTAAACGTTTGTTAAATAATAAAAACATTCCATTTACTGAAATTTCCATTGCAAATGACCCAAACAAAAGAGCTGAGATGATACAAAAAAGTCAGCGCTCTACCGTTCCGCAAATTTTTAATGGTGACAAACACGTTGGTGATTGCACAGAAATTTACGATTTAGAAAGTCGCGGAAAACTAGACGAGTTACTCGCTTAATTATCTAGTGACTGAAAACGTTCTAACAAAACAGCGTTTAGATACTTGGTTATGGGCTGCTCGTTTTTTTAAGACACGACGGCTCGCCACCGAAGCGATTTCAGGTGGAAAAATCCACCTCAACGGTCAACGAAGCAAACCCAGTAAAGAAGTTCGCATTGATGATAGCCTGCAAATCCATAAGGCTGGTTATCAATGGACGGTTAAGATTGTCGGCTTAAACCCTCAACGTCGCCCCGCCAAAGAAGCCGTCCTTTTGTACAAAGAAAGCGATGAAAGCCTTCAACAACGTCACGCGCTGAAAGCACTCAATAAAGACATGAACGCCTCTATGCCTCGCTCTGAACGGCCTAATAAAAAACAGCGACGGCAAATTCACCGATTTAAACAAACGGATTAATACAGCGTCTTTATATGCATGAAGGTGGAATAGGTAACCCCGCATATTTATTGGCGTATTTTAATGGTCCGTTTGGAAATAATTTATATAAATAAATAGACGACCCTTTTTCAGCGCCCAATCTCTTCTTGATCGCTTGGCCAAATAATCGCGCATTGGGTTGGTGATTAAATTCATCGTAGTATGCTTGCGCAAAATGAATAATTTCCCAATGCAATGGCGTCAGTAATAGCTCATCTTCTTTCGCCATTGCCTCAGCCACGGCCTCGCTCCAGTCGCTTCTATTCTGCAAAAAGCCATATTCATCGCGTTTTAACTGCACTAACATCAACAGCAAGACCTAACAGGATTATTATTTTCTACTAACTCAACAAAGCCTGCATAATCAACATACCGAATATGCTCATAGCAGCGGTTAACATCAATGCCTCTCGCTTTCATATCAGGGCTTAACGCATAGATCTGAACCTGATCGATAGGTTTAGATAAAATGGACGGTGGCTTTGTAATGACCGTAGCTAAAACAGCTTCTTCAATTAATAAGACAACATCATTTGACATCACTCTTTCAATGCAACTGTCTAGGGCCTCGGTTCTTTTATTAACAATATATAACATCAGATACTGAATACATGGTGTGCTGCATTAAGTTGTTCAACCATCTCATGACGAGAAACCAACGTAGTTTCAATGGTCAGCTGTTCCTTCACTAAACCCCATTGATCCATTGACTCTTTTTCAACAAACACGTCATTAATATCATATAACGGCAAGGCCTTTAATATAGGTGTTATGTTTTTTAAGGCAATATTTTCAGGCTGCTGGTTTTTCACTAAGGCATTCACAGCTTCACCTTCAAACAAGATAACAACCTTTTGGTCAAAAGCCGCCGCCATTAATGCCATATCTAAAAACTCATGACCTCGCACATTTCCATGAAACCCTTTATTAAAAATAAAAAATAGCGTTTTCACTTCAAGCCCCAAAAGTAACATGACGGTCCGACTCAATAACCGCCTCCATTAACAAACCTAACCCTGCGATTCGAAACCCATCCGCCAAGGCATTTTCGTAACCCGATACTTTGTGAGCGACAGTTTTTTCAAGCAAACCTCTTCGCTGCGCTGATGAAACGCACACCACTAAATCCACACCTTTTTCTGCTTGTAAGGCCGTCCACCTTTTTACAATATCCCTTTCATCACCCGGTGGGCGTGAATCACGGCAGGCATTAAAAATGCCATCATGGTAAAAAAACACCCGGTATATGTCATGCCCACTGGCAATCGCCGCTTCAATAAAGTGCCACGCCGTATCCGCTGCTTGATATTGGTAGGGGCTTGCATTGATCTGAATAGAGATTTTCATTTAACTTGCATTTAAACTCAATTACACTAAAACGGCTTATGAACAAATATCATAATATCATGCGTCGTTTTCTTACCGTACTAATCGCCTCAAGTTTTACATGCATTATTGCGAGTAGCGCCTTTGTTTGGTCTAAAAATAGCCAAGCTAATGAGCGAATTAAATTACCCGACATTGGTAATACATCAAATATCATCATTTCAGGTGAACTTGAAAAGAAACTTGGTAAAGCATTCCTTAGGAGCATTCGACTAAGGGTTCCACTCAGTAACGACCAAGAAATTAATGACTACGCACAACAACTTGGTGACAGGGTCGCTAAATTCAGCGAACAACCTGACCGACAATTTAATTTCTTTGTCGTGCAAGATGATCGAATCAATGCGTTTGCAGGCCCCGATGCTAATATCGGACTAAACACTGGACTTATTTTAGCGGCTGAATCTGAAAGCGAATTAGCGTCAGTCGTTGCTCATGAAATTGGCCACGTTACCCAACAGCATTTACAACGCGCTATTGAATCAGCCAGTCAAATGTCGATGCCCAGCGCAGCGGCTATGCTTGCCGCCGTCGTTTTAGGCGTAACTGTTCCAGGTGTTGGCCCAGCCGCTGTTTTGGCGGTACAAGCTGGGCAAGTGCAACAACAAATTAATTTTACGCGAAGTCATGAAGCTGAAGCCGACCGAGTAGGTGTACAAAACCTTGCCGCTGCTGGCTTTGACCCTAGAAGCATGCCGATTTTCTTTGGTCGACTTCAAACGGCAACCACCCAATACGGTCAAAAAATTCCTGAAATTCTGCTCACTCACCCAGCGCCCGCTTCGCGTATCTCGGACACCGCTGCACGTGCGGAAAAATTCCCTTATAAACAAGTTGAGGACTCCCAAGATTTTCGTTTAATTCGAATGAAAATTCGCGTTAACAAACACCCACAAAACTTAACCGGCGAGTTAATAAACGCCTTAAAGGATGAATCCTCACAAGGCATTACAAAAATTAAAGAGGCGGCTCGTTATGGACTTGCACTCGCCTTAATGAAGGATAGGCAATTTGAAAAAGCACGCGACATTCTCTCTACGCTGACAGAGCAAAACCCCACCCAACTCCATTATTTAACTGCCCTCGCTCTGAATGAATACCGTGACAATAAGCCGCAGCAATCCTTGGCATTACTTGATCAGGGCAAACAACGATTCCCTCAAAGCCGCGCGGTTAATTTATTATATGCCATGGTTCTATTACACAATGGTAAACCGCAACAGGCCTTAACGAACCTCAATGAGGACCTACAAAATTACGAACCGACACCCAATGTGTACGACCTCCTTTCCATCGCTTACGGCCAGGTTAACAACCCAGTACGAGGTTTCCAATATAAGGCTGAGTACTTTTACTCGCTTGGGTTAACCAAAGACGCTATTATCCAGCTTGAACAAGCCTTACGAGCCGCTAATAATAATTTTTACTTAAGCAGCCAAATTGAAAACCGTATTAATCAACTTCAAGCCGAACTTAGGGCCCCCAAACTACTGTAACCAATCTATATAACACCCCATGCCTGATTTAACAAAGCCACCTGGTCTGCTAAGACGGTTAGCGATCATCACTTATGATGCGCTATTACTGATTGCCATCTTATTTTTAGCGACATTAGTATTGCTTCCCTTTCAAGATAGTCATTTATTTCAACCAAACTCATGGCTATATTCGCTGTACCTCTTGTCGGTCAGCTTCTTATTTTATGGCTGGTTTTGGACTAAAAGTGGTCAAACGCTGGGGTTGCTCGCCTGGAAGTTAAAAATAGCTAATAACAAAGGCCAAAATATTAGCTGGCGACAAGCCTTGATACGTTTCACAATGGCCATTCTGTCTTGGGGGGTTCTTGGCCTTGGTGTTTTGTGGATACTCGTCAATAAAGATCGGCTGAGCTGGCATGACATCGCCTCAAATAGTCGTTTAATTTGGGTGGAAAAGGAGCCTTCAGCCCATTCGCCGGATGGTGAAGACTGATATACATAATGCCAAGAAAAACGGCAGCGATGCAGCGATAACTGGGTTTAAACCGTACAACACCCCAATATTTCCAAACAGTCTATCAACCAAATTAAAACCTATTCCAATTAACGCACCGATTAAAATTCGCGTGCCAGTACTACCTGCTCGCTTTACCCCTAACACCATCGGGATGGCAATCAAGAGCATAACCAGAATTACAAAAGGCCGAATTAATTTACTCGTCATCGCAACAATAAAATGCGTAGCATCTTGCCCGTTATTGTCTAAAAAGTTGATATAACTGGCTAAGCCCATGATAGATAAACGCTCTGGTTTAACAACAATAACATCAAGCAAACCAGGGTCTAATAACGAGTCTAATTTTGCCGAATCAGACAAGGCAACTTTTACACCGGCATCATTAATGGTGGTTTGCTCAACGCCGCTTAACTCCCACTTATTATCAATAAAACTAGCAGTCTTTGCATGCGTTGCATACTTTAGCTCGTTCATATCCGTCATTTCATAAATACTGACGTCTTTGAGTTCAGCTGAGTTTAAAATTTCACGGATATTTAAATACGTATCACCATCTCGCGTCCAAAAGCCATATTTCGTTCTCAACGCTACTTGTTCATTTTTAGCCGTAAACTTTAGCATTTGAGCCGCTTGTTCAGATACCGGCGCCACCCCTTCGCTAACCAGTAAAGAAACTACCATCAATATCATGCCGACACGCAATGCAGAAAAAATAATTTGCCAACGACTAATCCCTGCCGCTCGCATAGCGGTTAATTCATAATTATTGGCCATTCCACCTAAGGTAATCAAAGCGCCCAACAGAGCCGCCGAAGGCAGTAATTCATAAAAATTACGCGGTGCAATTAATGCCAAGTACTTAAAAATCTCAACTAAACCATATTGACCTTTGCCCATATCGTCTAGCTCATCGGCAAACGTAATGACCAATACCAGTGATAACAAAAAAAGCACCGCCACCGCCGTGCTTTTTAACATTTCTATGGCTATGTATTTATTAACGACCTTCATCTTTTAAACATCACTTTCTTTTTAACATAGCTAACACCGTGCATATTAACCACCATAATTGCTGTAACACCTATTAGCAGTAGATGCACCCACCATATGCCAAACCAAGGTGCCGTTACCCCTTTTACTAACCACGAGTGCGATAAACTCATGAAGTTTTCAAACACAATATAGATCAGCAAAGCCGTTAATAAATTCCCATACATTCCTGCCCGTGGCGATACACGGCTAATGGGTACTGCTAATAAGGCAAATGTTATTAAGGCCAACGGCACAGACCAACGCTTTTGCAGTTCACTGATTGCTCTAGGCGACTTCATCGCCATCAACTGAATAGTAGAGGTTTCTTTGGTACCAAATGACACCTGTGCTGACGACTTTTCCGCCACTACAACACCGTATTCCTTAAAATTGGTAATTTTATAATCTGCTTGGCCCGGCACGCCTTCATAACGGTTACCGTCTTTTAGAATAATAAAACGATCGCCTGTGACAGGGTCCACCTTTATTTCGCCACTTTTCGAAGAGGTAATCCCCAACTTGCCATGCTGACGATTTTGTATAAATACGTTCAACATCTTGTCGTCGCTGGTTATTTTCTCAACATAAAAAACCAAGTCGCCACGACTGTATTCATTAAAGCGCCCATCCGTAATGCCACGAATATCTAAGTTAGCTTGATCGCTTGTCTTCACTCGCTCAATCGCTTGCATTAATGTTGGGGCTGTTACTAATGAGAGGTATATCGTTAAAGCGAATAAGGGGACAACAAAAATAAATATTCCACGATAGATCTGAGTTAAGCCTATACCTGACGAGAACAGTGCCGTCATTTCATGGTCTCGATACATCCGGCCTAACACCAGTAATATCGACAACAACAAAGCCACCGGTAGAATTTTAATCATCAATAGCAACAGGTTAAAGCCAACCAATGACAACACAACATCAGCGGACAACTCACCGGCTGTAACCTTAGAAAACAAACGAACCAATCGCTGACTCAATAAGATAACCGTCAACACCGTCATGACCCCTAACATCATTTTGCTAATTTGAGTCACTAGCAATCGATCAATAATTTTTAATTTAAACGCAGACATCAACAGTGTATTTGGCTTATAGTTAGGCACATAAATCCATAGAGTTATGGTGTCGTATCCTAACGGAAAAGCCAAACAAAAACATTACTTATCATTCAGAGGTATCCGCATGCAATTCGTTTCAAAAACAGGGTCAATCGATAAACTTTCAACTCCTTGCCTTCTTTTGCCCGTTTTCAGTAAAGGTAAACAGCTTGAAATAACCACCCACTTCGACCAAGCCCATGATGGACAAATAGCTGCCGTTTTAAAACAAGGTGACGCTTCTGGCAAAGCGGGCAATACACTGTTACTTCAAATGCCTGCCAGCAGCAAAATAAAGCGTGTGCTTCTTGTCGGTTTTGGCGAGCAAGGCAACACCTCAGCGGAAGATTACACAAAGGCCATCAGCGAAAGCATCAACTCGCTTAAAAACTTACCGATTAAGGCTGTTTGCTCTACATTATTAACTGTTGAAGTTAGCGGTAAAGATATCGACTGGAAAGTTCGTCAGTTAGTATTGAAGTCTCGTGAAGCACTTTACCAATACACCGATACGCTCACGACCTCCGCGCCCGATGCCAACATATTAGAAAAATGCCAACTATGGCATACAGATGATTACACTGCAAAAATGATCAACAGTGCTGCAGACACCGCCTCGAGTATCGCTAATGGCATTGACAGCGCAAAAAAATTAGCCGATTTACCCGGTAATATTTGCACCCCAAGCTACTTAGCTGAGACAGCAAAAGAACTTGGCAAACAACACGCATCGCTCAAAGTAACCATTTTAGATGAAGCCAAAATGGAAGCACTAGGAATGGGCTCATTATTATCTGTTTCTAGGGGTTCTCGCCAACCGGCGAAGCTCATTACTATGGAACATAAAGGTGGCCCAAGTTCTCAAAAACCCATCGTTCTGGTTGGTAAGGGCCTCACTTTTGATGCCGGTGGAATTTCCATAAAACCCTCATCCGGTATGGATGAAATGAAATACGATATGTGCGGTGGTGCAAGTGTCTTCGGCGTGATTCAAATGTGCGCCGAATTAAATTTACCCATCAATGTAGTTGGCGTTGTTCCATCATCAGAAAACCTGCCCGATGGTGATGCCAACAAACCTGGTGATATCGTTACCAGCATGGCTGGTCTAACCATTGAAATTTTAAACACTGATGCAGAAGGACGTTTAATTTTATGTGACGCACTCACCTACTCTGCTAAATTTAAACCTGAAGTAGTCATTGATATTGCTACCTTAACTGGCGCTTGTGTAGTCGCGTTAGGAAAACATGCCACCGGCTTACTAGGCAATAACGATAAATTGGCTAACGAATTGCTAGACGCTGGCATTAAAGCCAATGACAAAGCATGGCAATTACCACTGTGGGATGAATACAAACCCCAGCTAAAAAGTAACTTCGCCGATCTCGCTAATATTGGCGGCCCTGCTGGTGGCACTATTACCGCAGCCTGCTTTTTGTCACACTTTACCGAAGATTATAAATGGGCTCATTTAGACATTGCCGGCACTGCCTGGAAATCGGGTACGGATAAAGGCGCAACTGGTCGCCCTGTTCACATGCTAAGCCAATTTATATTGGATCGCTGTTAAACAAGCCATTACAAAATGACCAGAATCGACTTTTATGTACTGCCAGATGACACCCCTGATACACAGCACCTTTTTGCCTGTCGGCTAGCTCAAAAAGCTAGCAAACAGGGTCATCGCGTGTATATTCATACCGATTCAGAACAACAATCCAAGACAGTGGATGACTTGCTTTGGTCCTTCTCGCCCACCAGTTTTGTACCACATACTATGGACCCAACAAAGTGCGCCAACCACCCAGTGTACATTAACCACACTGGTGACCCGTTAGATATTCACGACGTGCTAATTAACCTTACTGAGAAAACACCCGATTGTTTTGCTCGGTTTGAACGATTTGCTGAGCTTGTTAATCAAAATGAATCAATTAAACAAGCAGGACGGGAGCGGTTTAAGTTTTATAAGAGCAGAGGGTATCCACTGCAGACGCATAAAATTTGATTCTTATTATCGCTGCCGCTAGGGTGTTCATTTCTAGTTAAGGTTTCGCCCTAAAGGCCGAGTGACTCTTTTGTCAGTAGCAACAAAAGAATAACCAGAAAAGTGCCACCCAAATGCTTTCACCCTGAAGGGTTCCTTCAAAACCAATCCCTAAAATAACTACTGTGGAACTCGCCTACAAAACAGGCTCAAACAGCCACATTAGAACGCTCTACTTTAATGCTTAGTTTTTCAGTGAGAGCAAAAGGGGATATTAAAATCAAGACCGGTTCAGATATGGCTCTAGATTTACCGTCCCTTTATCTCGCAAGTAAATTAGCTGTTTTCGGATAAGTAAGCAGGTTGTCTGAGCGTAGCGAGTTTACCTGCGAGCCCGAAAACTGTTAATTTACTGATATTAGGGCACCCTTTTCTTTGGTTCGTTACTTTTGGGTGAACAAAAGAAATGAACGTCCTCGCGACAGCGAAAAACTATAAACATTACGTATTAAGGAAAACTAACAAACCTTCTTCTTGTAAAATATCATTAAGCTAAAAACTTGCTTACCAATAACCCTACCCTCCCCAACAAAGTTATAATACCGCCTTTAAAAATTAACACCGAACACACACGATGGATAAGACATACACCCCGCATGACATAGAATCTCGCTGGTATCGCCAATGGGAAGAACAAGGTTACTTTGAACCTAAAGGAGGCGACAGTGCTTATTGCATTATGATTCCGCCACCCAATGTAACCGGTAGTTTGCACATGGGGCATGCTTTTCAAGACACGATCATGGATTCACTAACGCGTTACCATCGTATGCAAGGACACAACACTCTATGGCAAGCCGGTAGTGATCACGCGGGTATTGCCACCCAAATGGTGGTTGAACGCCAATTAAATGCCGAAGGCAAAACTCGCCACGATTTAGGTCGCGAAGAATTTGTAGAGCGTATTTGGGACTGGAAAGAGCTGTCTGGCAACACCATTACCAAACAATTACGCCGCATGGGTACTTCCTTAGACTGGTCTCGTGAGCGCTTCACCATGGATGAGGGCTTATCAAAAGCGGTTAATGAAGTGTTTGTGAAATTACATGAAGAAGGGCTTATTTATCGTGGCAAACGCCTGGTTAACTGGGACCCTAAGTTACACACTGCCGTATCGGACCTTGAAGTTATTTCGCAAGAAGAACAAGGCCATATGTGGCACATGCGCTACCCTCTCAGTGATGGCAGTGGTGAGATGATTGTTGCCACCACACGGCCAGAAACCATGCTGGGTGACGCCTGTGTTGCGGTTCATCCTAGTGATGAACGTTATCAACATTTAATTGGTAGAACCGTCCATTTACCCCTATGTGACCGTGAAATCCCTATTATTGCCGACGATTACGTCGATCCTGAGTTTGGCACGGGCTGTGTAAAAATTACCCCCGCGCACGACTTTAATGATTACGATGTTGGTCAGCGCCACGATATGCCGCTTATTAATATTTTCACCGTTGATGCCTGCCTTAATGATGATTGTCCTGAGAAATACCGTGGAATGGACCGAGTTACTGCGCGTAAGCAAGTCGTGCAAGACTTAGATGACTTGGGTTTATTGGTTAAAGTTGAAGACCATAGGTTAATGATTCCACGTGGTGACCGATCAGGCGTTATCATTGAACCTTTATTAACAGATCAGTGGTTTGTTAAAGCCAAACCCTTAGCAGAACCCGCCATTGAAGCGGTTAAAAGCGGCAAAATTAAGTTTGTACCCGAAAACTGGGATAAAACCTATTACAACTGGATGAACGATATTCAGGACTGGTGCATTTCTCGCCAAATTTGGTGGGGCCATAGAATTCCCGCTTGGTACGATGAAAGTGGCAACATTTATGTTGGCCGCAATGAGGCCGAAGTCCGTGAGCAAAATAGTCTAGCCGATAGCCTTGCATTATCACAAGATGAAGATGTATTAGACACCTGGTTCTCATCCGCATTATGGCCGTTTTCAACCCTAGGCTGGCCTGACAAAACACCCGAACTGGATACGTTCTATCCCACTAGCGTGTTAGTCACCGGTTTCGACATCATCTTTTTCTGGGTCGCCAGAATGATTATGATGGGCTTAAAATTTATGGATGATGTACCGTTTAAAGAAATATACATCCATGGTTTAGTGCGCGATGCAGAAGGACAAAAAATGTCCAAGTCCAAAGGCAACGTACTCGACCCGATTGATTTAATCGACGGCATTACGCTAGATGACTTGCTTGAAAAGCGTACAAAAGGGCTTATGCAGCCAAAAATGGCCGCTAAAATCGAGAAAGATACGCGTAAGCATTTCCCCGATGGCATCCCCTCTTTTGGTACCGATGCGCTACGTTTTACCTTTGCCTCACTCGCCTCAACTGGGCGCGACATTCGATTTGACTTAAATAGAATTGAAGGCAATCGTAATTTCTGTAACAAATTATGGAACGCCACCCGCTATGTACTGATGAACACCGAAGGCGAAGATACAGGCCTTGGTGCTGAGTTATGTGTATACAGCTTACCCGATCAATGGATTGTGTCACGCCTGCAAAAAACCGAAGCCAGCGTTATTACCTCTATTGAAAAATACCGCTTCGACTTAGCCGCACAGTCGCTATATGAGTTCCTTTGGAATGAATACTGTGATTGGTACTTAGAGTTATCAAAACCTATTTTGCTTGATGACAATAGCTCAGCCGAACAAAAACGCGGAACTCGCCAAACCTTAATTCGCGTACTTGAAGCCGTACTGCGCTTGCTGCACCCGCTGATGCCCTTTATTACTGAAGAAATTTGGCAGCAAATAGCACCACTGGCAGGCAAAACCGGCAATACCATTATGCTACAGGCCTACCCAACACCCGATGACAGCAAAATATCTGCCGCTGCTGAAAGTGATATGCAATGGGTAATGGATTTCGTTATGGGCATTCGTCAAATTCGCGGTGAAATGAATATCCCCCCTAGTAAGCCATTACCTGTACTGTTAAACCACTGTTCAGAACAAGACCAACAGCGTCTTACAGATAATCGTTTATTATTGGAAAAACTAGCACGTATAGAATCCATCACCACATTAAACGCAGCAGATGAAGCACCACAATCTGCTATTGCTCTAGTCGGTGATATGCAAGTGCTAATACCAATGGCTGGGCTAATTGATAAAAATGCCGAGCTAGAACGCTTAAATAAAGAAATTGAAAAGCTTGAAAAAGAGGCATCACGCATCAGCGGTAAATTATCAAACGCTTCTTTTATCGACAAAGCACCCGCTGCCGTTATAGAAAAAGAAAGAGCAAAACAGCTCGATATTACCTCAAAACTTAGCAATTTAAACGATCAAAAAGAGAAGATCGCCACCCTATAACTGCCTTATTAACTAGCTAGGCCGGTCATTCTTCATCGGTCTAGCTAGGCAATACCATTTTAACAACGCCTAACACAGCAAAAATAAACAACAAGGCCAAGATAAACCCAGTCACAATAAACACCTTAGGGTTTCCATATTGAAAATCTCGCCTTCTTCGTGACTCTTTAGAAACCCCCAAAAATGACAACATTGTACTGCCTACCATTTGCCAAAAAGAAGGTGCTAATCCATCATCTTGCTTCATTTAATACTCCTAAGGTCAAATAAATTAAACACATTTTAACACCCCCTAATACCTTATTGCTAAAGTCCTTACGATTAAAGACATCAGAATAGGGGCATTAAATTAGCGTCAAATAGAACTCTTGCTAAGTAAGCATAAATCTTCTGCCCATTTAGACAAAGCATGTCCTAATAAAAAATATGAGACAATTAAACTTACAATTAATTTTAACGGTTTAAACATGGTAAAAAACACACCTACTCTCAGCATTGTAATGCCCTGTTTAAATGAGGCAGAAAACCTTGAAGCCTTGCTACCCCAACTAAAATCAGCACAACCAACGGCTGAAATTTTAGTTATTGATGATGGCTCAACCGACCTTTCTAAATCTATTTGCGAACAACACGGTATCAAAGTTATTTCTCACCCTCACTCATTAGGAAACGGCGCCTCCATTAAAACGGGCGCACGAAATGCCTCCGGAGACATTATTGTTTTTATGGATGCTGATGGACAACATAACCCAGATGATATCCAACGGTTACTATCTAAATTGGCCGAAGGTTATGACATGGTTATTGGTGCTCGGCAATCAGGCTCTCATGCGTCAACAAAAAGGCTGTTAGGTAATGCCGTCTTTAATAAACTAGCTTCTTTTATGACCGGCCATAAAATAGAAGACCTCACGTCGGGCTTTAGAGCGGTTCGAGCGAACCATTTCAGAAAGTTTTTATACCTTTTACCTAATGGCTTCTCATACCCCACCACCTCGACCATGGCATTCTTCCGTTCAGCCTTACCCGTCGCCTATATTCCTATTAAGGCAGGAAAGCGTGAAGGCAAAAGCAAAATAAAGCTACTAAAAGATGGCTTACGTTTCTTCATTATTATCTTAAAAATTGGCGCACTTTTCTCACCCATGCGTTTATTTTTACCCACTAGTGCTTTTTGTTTCCTATGCGGGGTCATCAATCATATTGACAGCTATCTATCTTCAGGCACATTCAGCAATGGAAGTTTATTTTTGTACGTCGCATCCGTATTTATTTTTTTAATGGGAATATTGTCTGAGCAAATATCATCGTTACATTATAGAAACTCTGAAAAAGAAGGCCATCGGTAACTTTTCTCTGAACACAATGAACCTTCTATTTATATCTAGGGCTCACCCACCAACCATAGGTGGCATTGAGAATCAAAACGAAGCCTTAGCTCGCCACCTCTCTAACTTGATAACATGCCGAACGATTATTAATCGGTTTGGCAAAAAGGCACTCCCTTTCTTTATACCGCGGGCCATCATTACCGGTTTAATTAAAATAAGAAAAGCAGATCAAGTCTTACTCGGAGATGGTGTTGCAGCTATTGTGGGCTGGTTCATTAAGTTGTTTTCTAATAAGCCCGTCAGTTGCATTTTACATGGCCTAGATATTACTTGGGATAACCCTGTTTATCAAAAAATTTGGATCTGCTTTTTTTTCAGAAAAATTGATTTCTTTATCGCTGTCAGCCATTCCACAAAAGATATCGCTATAAGTGCGGGTATTCCAGCCGAAAAAATTTCAGTCATCCCGAATGGTGTTGAAAAGTCTGCCATCACTCCGCTATCAAAAAGAAAACTACAACAGCGCCTACAAATAAATTTAGACAATAAATTTACATTACTTTCATTAGGCCGCTTAGTAGAAAGAAAAGGTGCTCACTGGTTTATAAAGAACGTTATGGTTCACTTGCCAAAAGACATCATTTACCTCATTGCTGGTGATGGACCTAATAAAGATAAGATCAGCTCCTTAATAAGGAAATTACACTTAGACAACAATGTCTATTTATTGGGAGAAGTCGATAATCAATTAAAAGAAACCCTATTCACCCATAGCGATTTATTTATACAAGCAAACATCCCAATAAAAAACGATGTTGAAGGCTTTGGCATCACCCAATTAGAGGCCGGTCTTTGCGGCTTACCTTCCATATCATCTAACTTAGAAGGTATTAAAGACGCAATACAAGAAAACAAAAATGGCTGGTTAGTTGAGCCATTAAATGCAGAGGCATTTAGAAGCCTTATTTTAGAAAAAAAAGCGTTACTAAAAAAAGACCAACAAATAATTAGTAATCGTGTCGCCAAACACTGCCTTGAGAATTTTGAGTGGTCACGAATTGCTATGCGTTACAAAGAAAACCTTATTAATACAAACCCTTCTCGTTAAGCAGCTTAATTCTACTCTAAAACTTTTTAATAGATGCTAAGTGAAAAACTTGGTACTGCCATTTTAAAGGCCATACACATAAGGCTAATGCTTGAAAAAGGCGAGGCAACATGGACCTCCAACCATTTAACAAAATCCAAGAAAACGAAACCACATGTAAATCTTTCCAACGATGACTAACAACAATTCCCGCTGAAATAAACAAATCATTCCATTCATCAAGCGTCCTAACCTCCTCTTTAGCATCTACTTGATACGTACCACTATACAACCTCAATTTACGGGTTAGAAAGTCTTTATTCGGAACTAAAATGACAAACTTTGCCGTTGGTTTCGCAACACGAACCATCTCTTTTAAAGATTCAACCGGGTTAATAAAGTGCTCAAGTGAACCTAGGCAAGTAACCACATCAAAACTATCATTTTCAAACGGCAACCTTTCCGCCGAACAAGAGTGAAATTTTCCCTGTGGTAAAATGGTCTTACAAGCATTAATCGCTTTATCAGATAAGTCAACACCACTTACTCTGGCTCCAAAAGTATCGCAAGCTCGCAAAAACTCACCTATACCGCAAGCTATATCAAGCACATTATCATTTGAAGTAATTCCTAGCTTCTTTGCAAGACGCAACTGGTAAGGAGATGTTTTAGCGCTATGTACTATTTCTTCATAATAAACATTATCATAAAACTCTTTAATCTCATGCTCTTCTTGTCTTTGCTTCATTTTTTAACCTTTATTAAAAACGCTTTTTAGCCTCATAAGTGCCTTGAAGATAATAGAGACCTGAAACATACTTAACCAGTATTTTAGAAATTGAATACGGAAATATATTTCTAGTAATACACCGGTCTAATATAGCAACCAATACAGACAACATTGGTTTTGTTAATATCACTAACGATTTAAGTACACATGGAGAGTACCTAACATCGGCTTTTGCGTAAGCCAGCTTGGAGTATTCACCTGGGTGTTTTTCAATAAAGCGCATAGAAGGGCCTTTACCAGCTTCATACAGCTTCTTCATCACAGATGACACTGAAATTTGATCATTATGGTTTACCACAGCCTTCTCCACTAAAGAAACATTGGCACCGATATTTATTAACGAAAGAAACAAATCTCTATCTTCAAAGCCAAAGTGATAGCACTCATCAAAACCACCGACCTTTTTAAATATAGCAGCCTCAACCATAACAATCTGTGTCGTCATACTGGATAACTCACCTGATCTAAAACGAGCCGCCCGTTCTGCAGCCACATCATTTTGATATTTTGCCCAAAAGTCATCTTGTGGCGCATGAATTTGTCCAAAGCAAACATCATAACCTTTAACATATTCTTCCAATAGCAAGGCCAATACGTTTTCTTTTGCCAACGAACAATCTGCATCTAAAAACAATATGGCCTCACCATATCCAGCATAAGCCCCTTTATTCCTAGCAACACTACACCCCGAGTTTTTTTCAAGCCTGACTAAACTAACATCCGATGTGTTTTCTTTAGGAAAATCTAAACTGACCCGTATATCTGAACCATCATCAACAATATAAACATGAAAGCGCCAGTCATTCGGTAATTGTTGCTTAAAAATTGACGTTATTGTTCCTACCAGATACGGATTATCATTGTAAACAGGTATTACGATATCAAGTACTTTGTTTAAATGATTGCATTGTGAATCAATAGCCATCTACAAGGTTTCTAAGTAACGTCGATATGTTAGACGAAGCCCGTCAATCAGCGATGTTGAAGCACTCCAACCTAATGAAGTCATACGACTTACATCCAACAACTTACGCGGTGTTCCATCGGGTTTTGACGTATCCCACTCTATTTGGCCTTTATAACCAATAATATCAATTAAAATAGCGACCAGTTCTTTAATCGAAATATCAGACCCTGTGCCAATATTAATGTGGCTGTTTCGTTCGGGTATATACGCTTTATAGTCGCCTTTTGGAATATTCATCAGCATTACGCAAGCCTGGGCTAAATCATCAACATACAAGAACTCTCGCATTGCGCTACCCGTCCCCCATACTTTCAACGACTTATCGTTATTCGTCTTTGCCTGATGAATTCGCTTGATTAAACCAGGAATAACGTGGCTATTTTGTAAATCATAATTATCATTTGGCCCATATAAATTCGTCGGCATCACCGAGCGGAAATCTGTGCCATATTGACGGTTATACGATTCACACAGTTTAATACCAGCAATTTTAGCAATCGCATACGGCTCATTCGTCGGCTCAAGCTCACCTGTTAACAATGCGGATTCCTGCATCGGCTGCTGTGCTAATTTAGGGTAAATACATGAACTCCCTAAAAACAACAACTGCTTTACCTGCGCTTTATACGCCTGATGGATCACGTTAGTTTGCACCATCACGTTCTCATAAATAAACTCTGCTGGGTATTCGTTATTAGCAAAAATCCCACCTACTTTAGCTGCTGCCAACACCACGTAATCCGGCTTTTCTTGCGCAAAAAAATCTTCCACTGCTTGCTGGTTTAACAAATCCAACTCGCTACGTGTTTTTTTTATAATATGTTGAAAGCCCTTTTTATTTAGCTCTCTAACAATGGCTGAACCCACCATGCCACGATGACCTGCCACGTAAATTTTTGCCGATTTATCCATTCCTTATTCTTTGGGCGTTGCAAGGTTAAAGCCTGTGTTTATCAATAATGCATCTCGCTGTGCATGCTCAAGATCCCTGCGCACCATTTCGCACACAAGCTCTTTAAAGGTGATTTTAGGTGACCAGCCCAATTGTTTTTTAGCTTTAGATGCATCGCCTAATAAAGTTTCCACCTCTGCCGGCCTAAAGTAGCGTGTATCAATACGAATAATCACATCACCCACTTTTCTCTTACAATTTTTCGGCACTGATTCTAATACACCTATTTCATTTAACCCCTTACCTTGCCACTTTATCCCCAAACCCAGCTCTTCGAGCGCACATTCTATAAAGTCACGTACCGAATATTGTTTACCTGTTGCAATCACATAATCTTCGGGATTGTCTTGCTGCAACATCAACCATTGCATTTCTACATAATCTTTAGCATGCCCCCAATCACGTTTAGCATCTAAATTGCCTAAATAAAGACAATCATCCAGCCCTTCATAAATATTAGCTAAACCTCGTGTAATCTTACGGGTAACAAAGGTCTCCCCTCGCCTAGGTGACTCATGATTAAACAAAATGCCATTGCAGGCATACATACCATATGCTTCACGATAGTTAACTGTTATCCAGTACGCATACATTTTGGCAACCGCGTAGGGCGAACGCGGGTGAAAAGGCGTGGTTTCTGTTTGGGGCGTTTCTTGAACCAAGCCATATAATTCAGAAGTAGATGCCTGATAGAACCGAGTTGTCTTTTCCAAGCCCAGTAAACGAATAGCCTCCAGCAAACGAAGGGTTCCAAGCGCATCTACATCTGCCGTATACTCAGGTGATTCAAAACTGACCGCTACGTGCGATTGCGCGGCTAGATTATAGACTTCATCCGGCTGAACCTCTTGCAAAATACGGGTTAAATTAGAGCTATCGCTTAAGTCGCCATAATGTAATATTAAATTCCTGTTATCTACGTGCGGATCTTGATACAACCCATCAATCCTGTCGGTATTAAAAGACGACGCTCGCCGCTTAATCCCGTGAACCTCATAACCTTTATCTAATAACAGCTCAGCAAGGTACGAACCATCTTGACCTGTTATACCGGTAATTAATGCTTTTTTCTTAGTCATAATCTTGTTTTTCTAACACCGACTCATAAAGCTGTATATATTGTTTTGCAACGACACTGCTATCAAATTCATTCAATACCTTTTCCCGCGCATTAATCGATAACTCTTGATAATTTGGCGTATGCAAAACCCACTCAATACCAGCAGCTAAATCAACTGTATTGTAGGGCTTAGCAAGATAACCAGTTTTTAAATGCTCTACTAAATCTAATAATCCTGTACAAGCAAACGCAACAACTGGAGTGCCACACGACATTGACTCACTTGCTGTTTGACCAAATGCCTCTTGCTTAGACGGTACAACCATTACATCAGCAGCACTATAGAGCGCCCTTAATGTTACATCATCACGTAATTGCCCCAAATAATGTGCCTTGAGTTTAAAATCTTGCTGTATTTCTGGCTTACTACCGCCAAAAACAACCAACTCAAGCCCATCCCCTTCTAACTGCATCAATGCTTCACAAAGTTCACCATATCCTTTCCTAGGGTCCGATGTTGCATTCATCGCACCAAATAAAATTAATTTCTTATCCATTGGCAACCCTAATAAATCACGTGCAGTACGCTTATCTAATGGCGAGTAAACAGATGTATCAATTGGATTAGGCAAGCAAACTATTTGACGTTTCTTAAATAGTTTGCTTTTAGAGGCGCAATCAGCAAGCCACTGACTTAAACCCACTACGGTTAAATTTGGGTGTTCAGCATAAGTCGCCAACTTCTTTTTAAAAACCTTGCTGCTTAAATCATGGGGCTTATCTGAACCCAGTACTTTGCACTTCCCACAAGCCTTTTCAAAGGCCTCACAACCTTCATCATAATGGCACCCGCCGGTAAATGCCCACATATCATGCAAAGACCAAACAATCGGCGCATTAATTCTGGCAATATCTTCAATAGGCATCATGCCACCTGCAACCCAATGTAAATGAACAATTTCAGGCTTTAGCTTGTTTATTTTATCGACAATCGCACTAAACCCTAACCAAGCAGGTGAGAACAACGTTTTACTGCGTTGCTTATAGCGTCTAATTGGCAGGCTATCTAATGTACTCCTTAACTGATTAAAACCTCGCCTTATTTTGCTAGCCTCAGCCAACACCGTAAAATCATCGCTACTGTTGGACTGAACAAGCATTTGGCTATCTATATTTTCAGCCAATAAGGACTGATGCAAACGATAAGCCGCCCTTGCCGCACCGCCTTGGATATCTAAAGTATTAACGATTAAAATTTTCATTTAGCAAAGAATCGTTTCACGGGGCGTAACACAGGAATTGCAAACTCAATGATAGGAAATGATATTTTTGATAGCAACTCAACTGCCCTAACAACTTTCCAGTTGATTTTCTTTGCTTTATTTTTTTTAAAAATAGTTGCATGAGAACCATCAAGTACCCCCTTGTCCTCAAGCCCCATTAATCGAGCAAAAACATTAAATGTATAGCGGAAATGAAAATCTTGGGGTAAATGACACTTAATAACAGGGTAGAAGCAATTAGCAACAATTAAATACCCGCCCTCCTTAACACTATCAATCATTTGAGAGAAATCATTCAGCGGATCAGATACATGTTCCAAAACATCTGTACTTAATAACACGTCATAATTTTGGTTAAGCTTGTCAACCATATTAATGTTATTAAATTCTCTCGCACGTTTAAGACCGAAATCACTCGGATGAGGCTCGTAAATATCAATTTTACTAAGTGCGTTTTTCTCTGCTATCAACCGAGCTAATGTTCCAAAGCCACCACCATAATCGATTATGTGTTTAAAGCCACGGTTCACAACCCAGTCTGAAATCGCATGCCGGTGCCCCATAGACTCAGTATCTTGTTCAATAAACAGCCCATTCAAAAGCCAAACAGGGTGAGAATAGAATTTTCCAATTTCATCCCAGTTTAGATTTATGTTATTGCATTCATAATCATCCCAGACTAAATCCATGAGATACCACATCTGTTCTAAGTCTGTACAAATAGCCCCATTCGTTCTTTTAAGCAAGTTTTCAACTTCCTGTTTTTCTAATGTTGTTATATTGCCATCTGATAAAACTATATTCACTTTAAAATCCCACGTATTTTTTTGCCTAATCGCCCTAAAATCGGTGATTGCATATGTTGATAAAAGAGCTTTATTTGTTCTACTGCAGCCTGATCTTCTTTATCACTTTTCTTAAAAGCAAGCTTCTTAGTATTGATTCTAGAGAAAAAAACGCCATAACCACCGGCATAGTCTAGGAACTTTCCATCATGTCCAAATACTAGATATAACAGGATGGTGAGCCGTTTTGAAAAAAATAAATTCCTTACCATGTAGCCCGTATCTGATAAATTGATAGCCTGAGAATAAGCCTCCTCTAGCCAGTAGGGTTCTTCTGTTTGAAGAAAACCACAGTTGTTACAGTAACAGTATTTAACTTCATGTTTTTTCAGTAACGTTGAAGAAAAACAAGATTTATTCTCAATGTCGCATCATTGCATTTCATTATTGCAAAACCCTCTTTATTCTCCTCAGTATTCGCATTGCAAAAGATGGTTCTACAAACATCTGTGACTCAGTGTATTTATCAGCCGCATAATTAAATAACACTGACCTACAATGAGCCATTGGCAAGGAAATATTATGCTTTTTTAATTTTGAATACCGAGAACCTGCATCTAATGTATGGGTCGCCTCCTCTCCAAAACCCATATTAGAAATTAAATTTCTATTAGGTAATATACTTAGTCCACTATTGGCTAAAACAGTATAAGTCCATTGGTAATCCCATGTATCTATTTTGTTATTACTAACTTTTTGAAACACATCCGCCCAATACTTTTGACTGCTCTTTTTTGTAAAAATACTTAGTATTTGTTGTTGCTCCTCAAACATACTAAAATCAGACATTTCAACATCATAATGCCTCCACCTATTTGCCCATGTAGCCCAGCCCCAAATATGGTTGTATTTTGAAAAATAATAATCACTATCACCACGCACCACACCATTCTGAAAATTATTTCCTGAAACATGCCAAACTCGCATGTCATCCTTATACCTTTTCAATAGTTCCTCACAAAACCAAAAAAAACTTTGGCTGGGCAAGCAATCGTCCTCAAGAATGACGCCCATCTCTTCTTGTTCAAAAAACCAATCTATTGCACCGCTTACTGCATATTTGCAACCTAGGTTTTTATCTCGAAAAAGCGTTTTCACCTCACAATCCCAATCGACATTTTGTAGGACATACTCTCGTACAGCAATAACCTTTTCTGCTTCCCCTTCTGTATTTTTTCTAGCTCCATCAGCTGCTAAATATAACCTAGGTGGTTTGGCCTGCCTAATAGCCTGAAATACTTGCTTCGTTACATCTAATCGATTAAATATTAAAAATAATACAGCTGTGTTTAGCGGTTTGGGGGGAGTAAATTTATCTCTCATCTTTAAATAATACCCTTGAAATAAGAGATAGTTTTTTTCAAGCCAGCCTCTAATTCAATTGTTGGCTGCCAATCAAGTTCTTTTTTTGCAAGATCAATAATTGGTTGCCTTTGTAAAGGGTCATCATCTGGTAGTGGTTTAAATATAATTTCACTTCCCGAACCAGTAAGCTGAATGATTTTCTCAGCTAATTCTAGCATCGTAAATTCTATTGGATTACCGATATTAACTGGGCCTGTAAAACCTTCACGACTATTCATTAAGCGAATCATTCCATCGATTAAATCATCGACATAACAAAAGCTGCGGGACTGCAAGCCATCACCAAACATTGTAATATCCTGCCCTTTTAAAGCCTGAACGATAAAATTACTCACAACACGGCCATCATTAGTGTTCATTCTTGGCCCATAGGTATTAAAAATACGCATCACTTTAATATCTACTTGGTTCTGACGATGGTAATCAAAAAATAGTGTTTCTGCGCAGCGCTTGCCTTCATCGTAACAAGCACGAATACCTATGGGGTTAACGTTGCCTCTATAGCTTTCAGGCTGGGGGTGTATTTCAGGGTCACCATACACCTCACTTGTGCTGGCTTGTAATATTTTAGCCTTTATTCGTTTAGCTAAACCCAGCATATTTATAGCTCCCATCACGCTGGTTTTTGTCGTTTGCACAGGATCAAACTGATAATGTACAGGTGATGCTGGACAAGCCAGGTTGTATATTTCATCCACCTCAACATAGAGTGGGAACGTGACATCGTGGCGTAATAATTCAAAATAAGGATTATCTAGCAGGTGAGTGATGTTGGCTTTATTACCTGTAAAGAAATTATCAGCACAAATAATATCATTACCTTCATTTAGTAAACGCTCACACAAATGAGAGCCAAGAAAACCTGCTCCGCCTGTAATTAAAATTCGTTTTTTCATTTTATCTTTTCACTATTTTTTTAAAAACTATAACCACTAAGTCATACCACGGATTATAATTCGAACTAAATATTGTCAATCTTCTTAAAATATCACTACCTGCCTGAAGAAACAGTAATGTAATAATATTAGGCTTATCTATTGCATTTTTTAATAAACTTAGTCTATCGATATAATCATCATCTACATATTCTTTATTTAGGCTCCTTAACGCCTGATTAGCAACATGCAAGTAATCATAGTTAGTACGAATATGTCTTGTGCCTACATCCTTCATATTAAGCCGACTTTTTCCATTCATCAGCATTAATATAGATTCTTTTATACCTCTTTCTGTATTTGCTACATATCCACCTGCTAAGTGCTTTACTACCTCGCCTTGACTATTATCTGCCCACGGGGTACTTAACGTTACAACCGGCGTTTCACACAAGATTGATTCAGCCAGAACCATTCCAAAACTTTCCCCTTGCTCTGCAATAAGCAGCATGACATTCATAGATGAATAGACTGTAGAAAGGTTTTCATCTCCGATCACTTTTGAAACATACCTAATTCTATTTTTATAGGGTGACTCATCCATCAAGGATAAAATATTGTTAGGGGCATTAATAAGCAGCAAATATAGTCTCTCTTCTTTACTTGCTAAGTCATTAAAGACACTTAATAACATTGGCGACCACTTTCCTGCGAATGATTGACCAACACGCCCAATAACAAAAGCATCTTTAGGTATTTTTTGCTCTTTCCGGAACACTTCAACTCGATCAGCACGAGCTTTTTGGAAAGAGTGGCATTTCACTGCATATGGAACTATTGCTGACTTGAACTTGCCTCCCCCTCTAAGCTTAAAAAGCCAGTTTGCCCAATGACTTAACTGCAAACTAACATCAACCTTATCGGCCCATATTGACGGCGTTGAAAATACATTTGTTTCAATTATTTTTACATTTTCAACACTACTCAATAATGCATTTATGTCTTGCTCTTTAGGACCATGAGAGTGAATATGAATAACGTTAGGTTCCCAGTTTTTTATTTCAGTTAAGTTATTGTGAGACGCCCCATTCCATACCTTTATTTTATCTTTTATTTCATCATACCTAACACCCACCCCATATAAACTTAAAACCCTTGAGTCATGCCTAAGTTCTTTATATGCTTCAGCAAACACTTGAGCGGCACGTTGCGTGCCTCCTTTATCCAAGTTATATACTACGGTTAATATCTTCAAGATAATCTCACTTTAATGAAGAACAATGCCTCTAACTTTAAAAAAAAAATCCACCGGTTCCTTTTCACAATAAAGTCAAAAAACAAATTAATGACTATATCCGTCAATAATGTTGCAAGTGCCGCACCGACTAAACCGAAAACAGGTATGAGGCTTATATTCAATAAAACATTAAATATGGTTAATGTTAGTTGCTTAATGAAAATGGTTTTTTGCTCATGGTTTTTTAAATGGAGCTTATTAGTCATAATACCGAGATGTGTAAATGGTATTGTCCAAATCAGAACATCAAGAACGACATGCCCTCCCAAAAAGTCATGCCCGAATAATGATACAACAACAAACTCAGAAGTATTATTAACAATAATCGATAGAACAACTAAGACATAAAAAACTCGTCTAACAAGTAATACTAAAAACTTTCTACCTCTCTCGATATCCATTTCTATTATTTTGGGAAATATACTTTGCGCCACCACCATAGGAATAAATAAAAACGCCTCGGCAAGCCTCACACCTGACGAATACAGACCAACATGGCTAAGGTCTAAATAATTTTTTATCATTACCTGATCTATTCTTAGGGCTATAGAAATAGCAACACCTGAAAGTATTAAAGGCCAACTATTTCTTAGTAAGTCAACAGCAACTGGCTTACTAAACCGCAACGTTTTAAAGCTTATTTTTGATTTTTTTTGGAAAAAATAGACCAAACCAAACATTAATACAAAACTGTCAAATAACACCACAACGGCAAAAGCTGTAAGCGCTGCATCATTAAGTATCAAAATAACCTTAGCAACGCTTGAAGTGAATAAGCTAGCCATATTGACGAAAACAACATACTTACTTAATACGTTAGCTTGGAAAAAAAAATCAATCACATTAAAACTTTGAAAAACCGTAGCTGAAGCAATAATAAATACAAGTAAAGCAGTCAAGCCATCTTGATTAGTCAGCCACATGGCAATTGCAAGCACAACAATAACCAAGAGAGCGCCAATAATCTTTAATCGGAATGCTGTACCTAGTAAAACAGCTTGTTTCGCCGGATCCCTAACTAGCTCCCTTACAACTATGCCATCCAAACCTAAACCTGCTATAACTGTAAACAGACCGACAAAACTTTGGGCGTAACTGAACAAACCAAACTGCTCTGGCCCTAAATAACGCGCCACCCATATTCCTACAAATAAACCGACTGCCATCCGTAGGATTCTTTCGCCCATTAGCCATGAGGTATTTTTAAAATACCGCATAAATCCCTGCCTGCTGGCCAGTTGATCTATTTTAGTTTTTATATTAAGCATATACGCTTTGTTAACATGCGCTTAGTCATTAGCAAATAAATCGCGTGTGTAGACCTTGCGCCGCACATCATTTATTTCACCTGACAAACGGTTAGCAACAATGACATCAGCTCGCTGCTTAAAGTCTTCTAAATCATGAATCACTTTTGAATGGAAAAACTCAGGTTCTTTCAGAACCGGCTCGTAAACGATCACTTCAACACCTTTGGCTTTTATCCGCTTCATGATGCCTTGGATGGCGGATGAGCGGACGTTATCCGACCCACTTTTCATCACTAACCGGTAAATACCGACCACTTTGGGTTTTTGCTTTAGAATTGCATTCGCAATAAAGTCTTTTCGGGTGCTATTCGCTTCGACTATAGCGCTTATCAAATTATTAGGTACATTTTGGTAGTTGGCTTTTAGTTGCTTGGTATCTTTAGGTAAGCAATAGCCACCATAACCGAATGACGGGTTGTTGTAGTGATCACCTATACGAGAGTCTAAACCCACACCTTCAATTATTTTTTGGCTATTTAGCGCGTGTGTTTCGGCGTAACTATCAAGCTCATTAAAGTAAGCAATACGCATGGCAAGATAAGTATTTGAAAATAACTTAATGGCTTCTGCCTCAGTTAGCTCTGTGTGCAACACGCTTATATTTTTTTTATAGGCGGCTTTTTCCAATAAACTCGCGAACTGCTGAGCTTTTTCTAGCTCACCCCCCACAATAATTCGCGAGGGGTATAAGTTATCGTGCAAAGCTGAGCCTTCCCTTAAAAATTCTGGAGAAAAAAGAATATTTCCATTCTTCAAGCGTTGGCTAAGCTCTTCAGTAAACCCTACTGGAACGGTAGACCTTATAACCAGCGTTGCAGTTGGGCTTATATTGAGAGCTTCACTGGCTACGCTTTCTACAGACTGAGTATCAAAGTAATTTTCAATAGGGTCATAGTCTGTTGGGGTTGCGATAATAATAAAGTCTGCCCCCTCATAGGCGGCGCCTTTATCATTTGTACAACTTAATTTGAGCGCTTTATTTTGTAAAAAATTTGTAATTTCCGTATCAACAATTGGTGATTGCCTATGACTTATTAAATTCAGCTTTTCCTCATCGATGTCATATAAAACGACCCGGTTATACTGAGCCAGCAAAATGGCATTTGATAAACCTACATAGCCTGCCCCCACCACTGTTATTTTCATTACTTATAACCGTTGGTTAATAGAGCCTTCACGCCCGAACGCACTTTTCTATATGGCAAATATAACGTCCAATAAACCCTATAAAGTGCGCCCATAAAAGGTGATGGAGTGTTTTCTAAATGCACTCTTTTCTCCTCTGCAAAGCGTTGTTTTAAGCTCAACCAGTCTTGCCGAGAGCTAACGCCTGTATCTCTCATTACAGATAGGACTTGATGTTGTATTTTCATCGTCGCATTTTGTTGGAAAGCTCTAAAAAAAAAGTCGTAGTCCATAGCGATTTTAAAACTTTCATTAAATCCACCTAATTGATCAAAAAGTTCTTTTTTACAAAAAGCACCTTGATGCATCACCGGCGTTTTAAAGTAAGTTCTTACTCCGAAGGGTATGGTTGCTTTCCTAATATTGTCATCTTTTGTTTGATAAATAACATCAAACGCATAAATATCAGCGTCGCTTTCCATATAACAAAGCGCATTAGAAATAACGTTACAATCAGCCAAGTAGTCATCTGCATGTAAGAACAACAAATACTCCCCCGTTGCTAACTTAATGCCTTTATTCATAGCATCGGCAATTCCATTATCTGGTTCTGAAATCCATTTCGTTATTTTAGAGTCATATTGCCTAATAATATTTAAGGTTTTATCTGTGGATGCCCCATCTATAACGATATACTCAATATCACCGTTCTTCTGGTCTATAACACTTTTTATGGTTTGCTCTATATATTTTTCGGCATTGAAACAAACGGTGATAATAGATATTTTTGGCATTAACTCTCAATCTAAGTACTCATTAATGCGCTAAGTATAGGGCAGTTATTCAAAAACGGTAATCTCAATATTTATTCAACTAAAATTAATAGCTCACGCCCCCTAAGCACACTTAAAGGCAGGTACTTCGTAAGTATTCAAAAAATTTTACAAAGAACAATGGCTAAAAACTGCCAAAGAAGGTCTTACAATTCAAATAAGTTCATTTTATATTTACTACACAAACCCATATTTTCTACTATTATTGATAAAGTATCGTTTATTATGTACTAACTATAGGAAATTAATCGATTTAACATGGCTGTATCCGGCGAAAAAATTTATTTAGGTGGCTTAGCTAGGCGCTTAGTACTGGACGGTTTAATAACCGAAGAAGCCGCTCACAAGTATTTTGACGAAGCCAATAAAAAGAAAAGACCTTTTGTTTCATATTTGGTTGAGCAAAAAGTTTTAGATAGTCAAATTATTGCTCTTTCTGCTTCTGAAGAGTTTGGCGTTCCATTATTTGATATTACCGCACTGAGCAAGGATGTTATTCCCAAAGGTATTGTTGACGAAAAATTAGTTCGTAAACACCATGCATTACCGATATTTAAACGTGGCAATAAGCTGTTTGTTGCCGTATCTGACCCGACTAACCTTCAAGCGCTTGATGAAATAAAGTTCCAAACAAGGATGAGCACCGAAGCCATTCTTGTTGAAGAGGATAAGTTAGCACGTGTTATTGACACCGCCATGGATGATGAAGATACATCCATGAGTGACTTATTGGATGACGACCTTGAAAATATCAATTTCGATGACCCCGATGCAGAACCGGTTGACGATCTTGACAGTGAAATTGATGACGCGCCTGTTGTGCGATTTGTTAATAAAATCTTATTGGATGCCATTAAAAAAGGTGCATCGGACATTCATTTTGAACCGTATGAGAAAAGTTTTAGAATCCGAACTCGGCAAGATGGTATTTTAAAAGAAATTGCTTCACCACCAGTTAATATCTCAAACAAACTGATATCACGAATTAAGGTGATGTCGCGGATGAATATTTCAGAACGCCGTATTCCACAGGACGGTCGTATTAAAATGGCTTTATCGAAAAAAAGGGCCATCGACTTCCGTGTTAATACTTGCCCTACTCTATATGGTGAAAAAATCGTGCTGCGTATTTTAGACCCAACCAGCGCACAAGTCGGTATTGAGCAACTTGGGTTTGACGAAACTCAAAAGGAAGCTTTTCTAACCGCTATCAAAAAGCCATACGGTATGATTTTGGTGACAGGACCTACCGGTAGTGGTAAGACCGTTAGCCTTTATACCGCGCTTAACTTATTAAACGACCCAAACATCAACATTTCAACAGCTGAAGACCCGGTTGAAATTACTGTATCGGGTATTAACCAAGTCAACGTAAACCCAAAAACTGGCTTAACCTTTGCTGAAGCGCTTCGAGCTTTTTTACGCCAAGATCCAGATATAATCATGGTCGGTGAGATTCGAGACCTTGAAACCGCTGAAATTTCTGTTAAAGCCGCACAAACCGGTCACCTTGTTCTATCTACATTACACACAAACGATGCCCCACAAACCTTAAACCGTTTAAACCAAATGGGCGTTCCACCCTACAATATTGCAGCATCTGTGTTATTAATTATGGCGCAACGTTTAGCAAGAAAACTATGCGATAAATGTAAAAAAGAAGAGACATTACCAACAGAGTTATTAATCAAAGAAGGCTTTAGCCCTGAAGAAGCTGAAGGATTAACAACTTACAAGGCTGTAGGCTGTGATCATTGCACTAACGGCTATAAAGGGCGTATTGGCATTTTCCAGGTAATGCCTGTTTCTGAAGCCATGGAAAACCTTATCATTAAAGGTGGTTTAACAACTGAACTTGAAGAACAAGCTGCACAAGAGGGCGTTTTAACACTCAGGGAGTCTGGCTTTAAAAAGGTCATCGCTGGTATTACCAGCATAGAAGAAATAAACCGAATCACTAAAGATTAAACATTATGGCATCTAGTGCATCAAAAATTACCTATATTTGGGAAGGAACCGACAATAAAGGCAACCGCAGCAAAGGGGAAATAAATGCCCGAAGTGATGCCCTTGTTAAAGCAGAACTGAGGCGTCAAGGCATTCGCCCCCTTAAGGTTAAGAAAAAGCCTCAAGCACTTTTTGGTAGCATGGGTCAAAAACCAATTGTTCCTAAAGATATCGCGGTTTTCAGCCGTCAATTAGCAACCATGATGGCGTCCGGCATTCCATTAGTACAATCTTTTGATATTATTGGCAAAGGACACGAAAAGCCTGCCATGCAAGATATGCTTGCCAACATTAAATCAGACATTGAGGGTGGGTCAACACTCGCTGAAAGTTTAGGAAAATACCCGTTTCAATTCGATGAGCTATTTTGTAATTTAGTAGAAGCTGGCGAACATGCCGGTATTCTCGAAGATTTACTTGTCAAAATTGCTGAATATAAAGAAAAAACAGAAAGCTTAAAAGCTAAAATCAAAAAAGCCCTTACCTATCCTATTTCAGTATTAGTAGTGGCCGTTGTTGTTACCGCAATCTTATTGATTTTTGTTGTGCCTCAGTTTGAAAGCTTATTTAGCGGCTTTGGTGCAGATTTACCTGCGTTTACACAAATGGTCGTCGAACTGTCTCGTTTTATGCAAGAGTGGTGGTGGGCTGTCTTTGGCATAATAGGCGGTGTTGTATTTGTTCTAATGCAAGTTAAAAAACGTTCACGTAAATTTAACCACCTGCTCGATAGAATGATACTGAAAATGCCAATTATTGGCGACATCATGAACAAAGCAGCCATTGCTCGTTATGCTAGAACGTTGTCCACCATGTCTGCTGCTGGCGTACCCTTAGTAGAAGCACTAGAGTCTGTTTCAGGGGCAACCGGAAACATTGTTTACTCTGAAGCCGTTTTACAAATGAGAGAACAAGTGGCGACCGGCATCCAATTACAACAAGCCATGAAAAATGTAGGTCTTTTCCCTCATATGGTTGTACAAATGGTCGCTATTGGCGAAGAAGCAGGCTCGGTCGAAAGCATGCTTGGTAAAGTGGCTGATTTTTATGAAGAAGAGGTCGACAACGCTGTGGATTCCTTATCTAGCCTTATTGAACCCTTAATTATGGCTATTCTCGGTATCTTAGTGGGTGGTTTAATTGTTGCCATGTACCTGCCTATCTTTATGTTAGGGTCTGTTTTTTAATAATAAACCCAACGGCTTAACCGTCTTACATGAGCATTATCCAAGCGCTTGAACAAAGCCCCTTTTTATTCTATTTAACCGTTTGCTTACTAGGACTTCTGGTTGGTAGCTTTCTTAATGTTGTCGCCTATCGGCTACCCATTATGTTACAAAATGCTTGGCGCCAAGAATGCCTCGCCTTTCTTGAGCAAGAAGATACAAATAATCCTTCACCAGCGGCCTTTAATTTATCGCAACCGCGTTCACGCTGCCCTTCTTGCCAACACCCTATTAGCGCACTCGAAAACATTCCCGTTTTGAGCTACTTATTTCTACAAGGGCGATGTAAAAACTGCCAACAAGCTATCTCAATTAGATACCCCGCCGTCGAGTTAATCACTGCTCTTTTGTCGCTTCTCATTGCCGTACAGTTTGGCGTGTCGTTACAAATGTGCGTCGCTTTATTATTTACCTGGGCGTTAATCTGCCTAACATTGATAGACCTTGACACTCAACTATTGCCCGACTCTATCACCCTTCCACTTTTATGGTTTGCCTTATCCATCAGCCTATTTGAAATTTTCATAACACCTAAAACCGCACTCATCGGCGCACTTGCCGGTTACCTTAGCCTTTGGTCAGTTTTTTGGTTATTTAAATTAATCACCGGTAAAGAAGGGATGGGCTACGGTGACTTTAAGCTACTTGCCGCTATTGGCGCTTTATTGGGCTGGAAAATGTTACCTCTGGTCATTATGTTATCTGCTTTAGCTGGTGCAATCATTGGAATAACACTCATCATTATTCACGGACGAGATAAGAACATACCCATACCATTTGGCCCCTATTTATCTATTGCCGCGTTTATTGCGTTGATCTGGGGCGAAAAAATTAACCTAACTTACCTCCAGTTTGTCGGCTTATAACATCGTATGTTAACCATTGGTTTAACGGGGGGTATTGGCTGTGGCAAATCGACTGTCACCCAATTGTTCGAAAAAAGAAACGTCCCCGTGGTGGATGCAGATATTATCTCCCACACCATTGTACAATCAGGACAACCCGCCCTCCTCCAGCTGCAACAAGCCTTTGGGGATTCCATTCTTTTACCGAGTGGTGCACTAAATAGGGACTACTTACGTGATTTAATTTTTAACAACCCCAGCAAAAAAGAAACCTTAGAATCCATACTCCATCCCATTATTTACAAAACCATGTACCAAACCTTGGCTAGCTTTGACTATCCTTATGGTATTTTAAGTATTCCTCTTCTACTTGAAACCAAGCACCAAGCAAACATTGACCGCATCTTGGTCATTGATTGCCCAGAAGCCACTCAAATTAAACGCGTTAAAGCACGCGATCAACTGAGTGATTCTATGATTAACTCAATTATGAACGCTCAATGTACCCGCGCATTCCGCCTCAGTCAGGCTGATGATATTATCACCAATGTTGGGTCATTAAATAGTCTAGAAAAAAAAGTAGAGCAGCTACATAACTTCTACTTAGAAATGAGCGCTGGAAAAACCAAATAATATCCTGCAAAATAACCGTTTTAGGATTTATCTATTACTTGTGTCTGAACAGATCACTTACGAACTACCTCTTAGTGAACGTATCCGCACCTTTTTGCGGCTAGAGGACTTATTCGAGCAAATGTTACACTTTTCTCAACATGACGGAGAATGGCAAAACAGAGCAGAGCTGAGTTGTTTACTTGATATTCTTGCCATCTCAAGCAGAACAGACCTAAGAAATGAAATTACAAAAGAAATTGAACGACACACAAAGTGCCTTGTCATTTTTGCTAAAAACCCAAAAGTAGACCGCGAAAAACTAGAGCAAAGCATTGACCAACTCAATTCATTAAACCGCCAGCTTTTAACATCTAACGGAAGAATTGATCAGGTCCTAGGGCAGGTTGACTTATTAAAGTGCTTATCACAGCGCAACAGTATCCCTGGTGGTACCTGCGATTTTGATCTGCCGGCTTACCATTTTTGGCTTAATAAGCCATTAAGCGTTCGTCGAGAGCAGATACAAAACTGGACCGCTCATCTCACACCAATTCGGCAATCTATCTCGCTATTACTGCAATTTATTCGCTATAGCGCCATGCCGACCGAAAAAATTGCACGTGCTGGTTATTACCAACAAAGCTTAGATACTAACCATCCGGTTCATTTACTTCGGGTTTCTTTAAACCTTTCCTCTGAGTATTTTGCTGAAATCAGTGGTGGTAAGCACCGCTTTACAGTCCGCTTTATGTTGCCCCTTGAAACAGAAAGACCCAGTCAAATAGATGAAGACATTCGTTTTACATTAAGTATCTGCCAACTCTAAAATGAAAACACAAACCGTTAACTGCCCCACTTGCCGCAAAGCCGTGCCTTGGAATAAAACCTCAACCTTTAAACCTTTTTGCAGTGAGCGCTGTAAATTAATTGATCTAGGGGAATGGGCTTCAGAAAAACATGCAATTGCTGGAGAAAAAGCACACCCAGCTGAGGACGATCAACTGTTCGAACATTAAGCTTTGACTGTTACCTGCCAAATGCTCTTATACCAGCCACACCATAAGCACCATTTGACAGCGCTTTATCTAGCGTTTCTGGCCCCACACCCCCTAGAGCAAAAACAGGTAGCGGCACAGCCTCACTTAACGACTTAAACTGCGACCAGCCTAAAGGCTTCATGCCTATATGCGTTTGTGTTGCACATACAGGTGATAACACGGCAAATAATACGCCCAGTTCCTTTGCTGCTTTTAGTTCTTGTTCATTATGGCAAGAGGCGGCCAGCAAAACACCTTCCAGTGAACTGGCTTTATTTTTCATAGCTAGCACCTCGTTAACACTTAAGTGTATCGCCTCAGCATTCATCTCTAATGCATCAGTCATACTGCTATTAATAAATAAACGAACATTGTTACGTTTACAAAGAGCCATCGCTTGCTCAGCTAAGTGTTTAAAGCCACTCTTATTAAGCGACTTTGCTCGCCATTGAATCATCGTATACCCGCCTGATATTAAGGTCTTTAAATGGCTTAACATCTCTTCTTCTCCGCCTATTGACTCATCAACAATTGGATAATACCGAGGTAAATTCAACGCATCGATGATCGCCTTGTTTGCTGCAGGAAATGAGCTTTTGTCTAACGAATCGATCGCAAGCCATTTAATCGGTTGACCTTCCATTCCACATGACTTGCCTTGAAAGCTTTCAACCAGGTACACCTCAAGCAACACACCTATATCGTTGTAATCGTGCTTCACCTGTATAAAGGGAACTGCCGTTAACACCTCTATATTTAACTCTTCTAGTAGCTCCCTTTTTAACGCGTCTTCAGTCTTTTCGCCTTCTTCGACTTTACCACCCGGAAATTCCCACAAGCCACCTTGATGCGCCTTCTTAGAGCGCTTACTAATCAGCACCTCATTGTATTGATTTTTTATAACCCCGACCGCTACCTTTAACATCTGTATATCAATACTATGTCTAATACTTTATGAGCGGTACTCAGCATTTATTTTGACGTAATCGTAAGATAAATCGCAGGTTAATACACGAGATGAACAGTCTCCTTGAGCCAGACAAATACGAACACAAATTTCATCTTGATTCATAATCTTTTGCCCCTGCTCTTCAGTATAGTCAGCTGAACGCTTACCGGCCTTAACAATACAAATATCATTTAAGTAAATTGAAACCGCATCGACATTTATTGTTGCTATGTTCGCTCTACCTACGGCGGCTAGAATCCTCCCCCAATTAGGGTCTGAGGCAAAAAAGGCGGTTTTCACTAATGGTGAATGCGCAACCGTATAAGCCACTTCCTTTGCATCACTTGCTGTATAAGCTTGTTCAACCTGAACGTTTATTAGTTTTGTAGCGCCCTCTCCATCTCTTACAATTGCTTCGGCCAAATAACTACACAGCTGTTTTAATGCTGCTAAAAACACTGGGTACCGTTTATCACTTTGCGTCTCAATCGGCTCTATATCAGCCGCTGCGGTTGCCATTAATACGACAGCATCGTTTGTTGACGTATCACCATCTACCGAAATACTGTTAAAAGACATATCCACAGCCTCCTTCAGCATAACCTCGAGGATTTTTCTGCCAATCGGCATATCAGTCGCAACATAAGATAGCATCGTCGCCATATCTGGCCTTATCATGCCTGAGCCTTTTGCAATGCCCGTTATGGTGACCTCTGTGCCATCCAACTGTAATGTACAAGAGCAGCCTTTTTCACAGGTATCGGTTGTCATAATGGCTACAGCCGCTTTTTGCCAATGCTGTTCGCTTAAGGTATCTACTGCCGTTTGCAAACCACCTACAAGCTTGTCTACTGGTAACGGTTCACCAATCACTCCTGTTGAAAACGGTAATACCTGTGTTTCTTTAGCATTCACCTTGCTTGCAAGTTCTGCACAGCATGTTTGCGCTGTCAACAAACCTGCGTCGCCCAAACCAGCATTTGCATTGCCTGAATTAATCAGTAGATAACGTGGAGAGTCTTCGGCTAAATGTTTTTTAGCCACTGTAACGGGCGCTGCACAAAATTTATTTTTTGTAAAAACAGCCGCAACCTGTGTTTGCGCAGTCAGTTCAAATAGCGTTAGGTCGTCACGTTCAGTTTGTGAAATACCCGCTGATGCGGTGCCAATGCGAACACCTGATATTGCTTTTAATTCTAAAGGGACAGTTCCGCCTACAGGCATGATTAAGCTCCTAATAAACAGTTATAGATATAAAGTTAAGTAGCCCTTAGACTATAAAAAGCCACCTTACTCAAACGAGCGCTTAACGTAGCCTCACAGCTTGCCGTGGCACTGTTTAAATTTCTTGCCAGAACCGCATGGGCAAGGGTCATTCCGGCCAATTTTTTTATCCGAACGTTTAAAAGGCTGTGCCTTGTCGGCTTGCTCATCGTTCTTCTCTTCACCTAAGGCATTTGCATCATCATGCTTGTATTCCATGGTTTGATGAATACGACGTTGCTCATCAACGGCTTGAACATCTTCTTCTGCACGAACTTGGACCTTTGTTACCAACTGAACAACATCTCTTTTTAATGTATCTAATAACGATGTGAAGAGCTCAAAGGCCTCGCGTCTATATTCCTGTTTCGGATCTTTTTGTGCATAACCACGTAGATGAATACCCTGTCTTAAATGTTCCATCGCACCTAAGTGATCCCTCCACAACGAATCTAATGTTTGCAGCATCACCGATTTTTCAAAGTGCCGAAGCACCTCTGCACCTGCTAATATTTCTTTTTTAGCATAGTCATCGCTGATTGTTTTTAGGATTAGCTCGCGCAGACTGTCTTCATGCAAGCTATCATCTGTATCTAATAGCTCTTGAATATTAAGCTTGCAGGAGAACTCATCCTCAAGAGCAGCCTGTAAGCCTGCAATATCCCATTGCTCTTCGATTGATTGTGCTGGAATATACACATCAATTAATTGGTTAACGACATCTTCACGTATAGAAACGATAGTATCGGCAATATCTGATGCCTCCATAATTTCATTACGTTGATCATAAATCACTCGACGTTGATCATTCGCCACATCATCGTATTGAAGAAGTTGCTTACGAATATCGAAGTTATGCCCTTCTACTTTACGTTGAGCATTTTCAATCGCTTTACTCACCCAAGGGTGCTCAATCGACTCACCTTTTTCTAAACCCAGTTTTTGCATCAAACCAGATACACGTTCTGAGGCAAAAATTCGCATTAAGCTGTCTTCTAACGATAAGTAAAAACGACTTGCGCCAGGGTCACCTTGACGCCCTGACCGGCCCCTTAGCTGATTATCTATCCGGCGCGATTCATGCCTTTCTGTACCAATCACACGGAGACCACCGGCATCTAGTACTGCCTGATGCTTTTTTTGCCATACTTCAGATGACTCGTCGTCGCTCTTGCCACCCAAAACAATATCGGTCCCCCGTCCGGCCATATTAGTCGCAATAGTGACCGCCCCTAAAGCACCGGCATTGGCAATAATTTGTGCTTCACGTTCATGCTGTTTAGCATTAAGCACCTCATGAGGCACCTTCTTCTTGGTTAGGCTGGACGATATATATTCAGAAACTTCAATAGAGGTTGTACCCACTAATACTGGCTGCTTTCGTTGGTAGCAATCTTCGATATCCTCAATAACCGCTTCGTATTTTTCTTTCGCCGTTAAATAAATAAGATCCCCGGCGTCTTCACGCGCCATCCCACGGTGTGTTGGAATAACAATAACTTCCAAACCATAAATTTGTTGAAACTCAAATGCTTCGGTGTCTGCAGTACCGGTCATTCCCGATAATTTGTCATACATCCTGAAATAATTTTGGAATGTAATAGACGCCATCGTTTGGTTTTCACTTTGAATTTTAACGCCTTCTTTTGCCTCTACTGCTTGATGAAGCCCCTCGCCCCAGCGCCGGCCCGGCATTGTTCTTCCAGTAAACTCATCAACAATAACCACTTGACCATTTTGAATAATGTAATCGACATCTTTGTGATACAGCGCACTGGCTCGTAATGCAGCATATACATGATGCATCAACCCAATATTAGTGGCATCGTATAGGCTTTCATTTTCACTTAATAGGCCGCTACTGGTCAGTAGTTCTTCAATTTTTTCATGGCCTAACTCTGTCAAAAAGACTTGTTTCGACTTCTCATCAACGGTGTACTCACCACCCTCTTGCGACTCAACCTCTTCTGTAAGGTCTTTTACCAACTCGTTAAGCTTGATATATAAATCACTTTTATCATCTGTTGGGCCTGAAATAATCAGTGGTGTTCTTGCTTCATCAATTAAGATTGAATCAACCTCATCAACGATCGCGTAATGCAGCTCACGTTGAACCTTGTCTTCGACACCAAATGCCATATTGTCTCGAAGGTAATCAAAGCCAAACTCATTATTAGTGCCGTATGTAATATCTGCTGCATAGGCTTCGCGTCGCTGTTCAGGGCTCATCGAATTGACGATCACACCCGTTGTCATGCCTAAGAAGGCGAACAACTGCCCCATCCATTGTGAATCACGTTCAGCCAAGTAATCATTCACTGTCACCATATGAACGCCCTTACCGGGCAATGCATTCAAATAGGCTGATAACGTGGCAACCAGTGTTTTACCTTCACCGGTTTTCATTTCGGCGATGCGTCCATCATGAAGCACCATCCCGCCAATTAGCTGCACATCAAAATGACGCATGCCTAAGGCGCGAACACCAGCTTCTCTAACCACTGCAAACGCTTCAACGATTAATGAGTCGAGTGTTTCACCTTGTTCAAGTCGAGCACGAAATTCATCCGTTTTCGCTTTCAACTCAGTGTCACTTAAGGCACTGATTGATGCTTCAATCTCATTAATTTTTTTAACGGTTTTTTGTTTTGCTTTTACCAACCGATCATTACGACTACCAAAAACTTTCTTTACGATATTTGAAATCATTACAAATAAACTTTAGTGTGAAACGAAAAACCAAATGATACCGCATATGGTTCACTGAAACCTGCTTTTTAAGCCCATTCAAGCCCTATTCATAACGCTTTAAATCAGAATGTAAAAGGACGTAGGAGTAAGTACTGCCTTAGCTTGAAGAATACAGGTATTTACGGGGATTCACCTTCTTACCGTTGCGCATTACTTCAAAGTGAACATGTGGCCCGGTAGAATGACCCGTTGACCCCATTTTAGCGATAACATCATTTTGTTTAACGACATCGCCTAATTTGACCACTATTTCCTTATTATGCCCATAGCGGGTGACGTACCCTGAGCCATGGTCAATTTCAATTAAATAACCATAACCGCCTTTTTTCCCCGCGTAGGTCACCAAGCCAGATGCAGCGGCTAAAACACTGGTCCCTGTCTTGCCCGCAATATCGACACCATGGTGAAATTTTTTCTTGCCAGTAAATGGATCTGCTCGGTAACCGTAATACGATGACAACCATCCTTTTGCGACTGGTAACCCTGCTGGGCGAACCTCTTTAGACAACTCTTTATTTGCCGAAAAAACACCCAATAACGTTAATTGTTTTTCGCGTAAAGATAACTGTTTATCGAGTACTTGAATATCATGCAGCAATCGGTTTTCTGTAAAACTTTCTGCTGAGTCCGGCAAATCTGCACTGCCGATGGCTGGTAATTCGTCAAAATTAAATTCTGACGCCGTTAAATTAGCCTTCTTAACAAGGTGTTCACCAACCGCATTCAGCCTCGTCAATTGTGCTTGCATTTGCCCAACTCGTAAGGCAAGGTTATCCAGCGTATTTTGAGTTTTCTCGCGCACTCTTTCCAGCTCTATTCGCTGGGTTAATAACTCTTGAGATACCTTCCCTGATTGTTCGGTTAACCTAACTTCAGTCACCGATGGCATATACCAATAAACTGCTAGTAATAAAACAAAGCTACCAAGTAACCCATAGATAACTTTTTGCTGGATCGCAGAAAAGTTGATGGTTTTCTTTTTACCTTTTGTTAACAGTATAATTTGCATATTATTTATTTTTTATCTTAACAACATATGTTTAAACAACCTTTCAAAAACAACAGGTCATCCTTGAATGGTTTACAGCATATTCAGCAAAGCTTGCATCAACAAAAAACACTTCTGCGTCTTGTTCAACGATCAATAACTGAAGATTTGGCAGCTCATTGTTTGCATGTCACCGCCAGTAAAAACACGGTAATCTTATTCACCGACTCTTCTGTCTGGGCTTCAAAACTACTGTATCTACGCCAACCTATTCTAAACGCCTTATCAAATTACTTTGGTGAACGGGTTCGTACTTTAAAGGTTAAAGTGCTATCTAAGCACACAGCAAAAACACCGCTTTTGCCTAAATCGCCATCCAGTCATACATTGAAGTGTCTTACAGAAGCCAACGATTCAGAACAGGCAGACTCGTTAACCCATTCCATGAATAAACTCATCAAGACACTACAAAAAAACAAGCTATCTTAGTTTAAACACCCGCAGGTAGTGGTTCTATATATGAAATAGGGAATTGGTCATCTTCTTCAAACGTTACTTCTTCCCAAGCATCCTCTTGAACCAACAACTCTCTTAATAACTTATTATTAAGCTCGTGCCCCGATTTATGGCCATGAAACTCACCAATCAAGCTATGCCCTAGTAAGTATAGGTCACCGATAGCGTCCAAAATTTTGTGTTTCACAAATTCATCTTCGTAACGCAAGCCATCTTCATTTAAGACTCTAAAATCATCGACGACAATGGCATTATCCATGCTTCCACCCAACGCTAAGTTGCGTTGACGTAACATTTCAATATCCTTCATAAAACCAAAGGTACGTGCACGGCTTATCTCTTTAACGAATGAAGTTGAAGAAAAATCAATAATCGCCTCTTGTGTACGCGATTTAAATACTGGGTGATCAAACTCAATACTAAACCCGACCTTAAAGCCTTCAAAAGGGACAAAGCTCGCCCACTTATCGCCATCCTCTACTCGGACTTCTTTTTTGATGCGAATATAGCGTTTCGCTGCGTTTTGTTCTTCTATACCAGCCGATTGTAGTAAAAAGACAAACGGGCCTGCACTGCCATCCATGATCGGCACCTCAGCAGCACTTAAATCAATGTAAATATTATCAATACCCAATCCAGCAATGGCCGACAACAAGTGTTCAACAGTAGAGACTCGTACGTCACCTTGTATCAAGGTGGTTGATAATTGTGTGTCACCTACATTTTCTGCTTTTGCTGGAATAACGACTGCTTCGTCAAAATCTATTCTGCGAAAAACAATACCGGCATTGACGCCTGCAGGGCGCAACGTTAAATAAACCTTTTCGCCACTGTGTAAACCAACACCCGTAGCACGAATCACGTTTTTCAGCGTTCGTTGTTTAATCATTTAAAACTCCCAAGCAGATAAATTCAATTTATTTTTATTGTCATTATTGCGGGATATTAACACATTTTGCAATTTAACAATAAGCCATGCATTGCCACGTACTCAGTTATTTTACCGCCCTCAACACATTTCAATATCCAAGGGCGGTTCACGGTCTCAACTAATCTGCTTGCCTTCTTAAAAACGCAGGTATATCTAAATAAGCAGGGTCTAAGGTATTATCTATACCACTGGTTTTTTGATCCGCCATTTCCGCTTTTCCATCACGCATGATTGTTGGAATATCAAAATCCTCTTCCTTCAGGTCAGCCGTTTTAATGGCTTCTCTTTTCACTTGAACAATCGGCGTTGGTTCTTCAGCCACTTTTGCCTTGCCACCTAAACCAGTTGCAACAACAGTTACTCGCATTTCGTCTGACAAATCAGGATCAATAACCGTACCGACAACGACATTCGCATCATCCGATGCAAAATCTCTAATCGCTTGACCGACCTCTTCAAATTCACCTATAGACATATCTAACCCAGCCGTGATATTCACTAAAATACCGCGAGCGCCTTGTACATTGATATCTTCTAACAAGGGGCTGTGAATGGCCGCTTCTGCAGCTTCGCGTGCTCTAGATTCTCCTTTTGCATTACCTGTTCCCATCATCGCATCACCCATTTCTGACATAACAGTTCTAACGTCAGCAAAGTCGACATTAATCAAGCCAGGGCAGGTTATTAATTCTGCAATCCCTTGTACAGCGCCTAGCAAAACATCATTCGCCGCTTTAAAGGCATTTAGCAGACTCATTTCTTTGCCCAGTACGTGCAATAACTTTTCATTCGGAATAGTAATTAATGAATCAACGTGAAGCGCTAATTCTTCTATCCCTTGTTCTGCCAATAACATTCTTTTTTTGCCTTCAAATGGGAAAGGCTTAGTCACTACAGCTACTGTTAAGATACCCATTTCTTTTGCTATTTCGGCCACTATTGGCGCAGCACCTGTCCCTGTTCCACCACCCATTCCTGCTGTGATAAAGACCATATCAGAACCGACGATTACTTCTTGAATTCGCTCTCTATCTTCAATCGCTGCTTGACGGCCCACTTCAGGGTTCGCGCCTGCACCCAAGCCTTTTGTACTATTATTACCTAACTGCAATACCGTTTTAGCTGGTGTGTCTTTTAGAGCTTGCGCATCTGTGTTGGCGCAAATAAATTCCACACCATCTATTGCACTATTAACCATGTGATTCACGGCATTGCCACCGCCACCGCCAACACCAATGACTTTAATTACTGCATTTTGTGTATGTGCATCCATTAATTCAAACATATCAATTCCCCTATCTTGTTAATCTAAATACTAAAGTCTCTATTTATCGTTAAAAATTACCTTGAAACCAGCTCTTCATCTTTTCCCACATAGCTTCAAAACCATTTTTCACCTCTCCACCACTTGCCACACTATTTTGCTGCCCAAACAACAACAACCCAACACTGGTTGCATATATCGGATTACGAACCACCTCGCTTAAACCAGACACATACTGCGGATAACCCAGGCGAACGGGCATGTGGAATACCTCTTCTGCCAATTCAACCAATCCCTCTACCTTTGCACTGCCGCCCGTTAGCACAATCCCTGCGGCAACAATGTCCTCGTAGCCCGAGCGCCTCAGCTCAGCCTGTACAAGCATCATTAATTCCTCATAGCGAGGCTCAATAATTTCAGCCAAATTTCCACGTGAAATTTTTCGTGCCGGCCGATCGCCTATGCTTGGCACATCAATCATTTCGTCCTCTTGAACTAATTGAGTCAGCGCACATGCATATTTCAACTTAATTTCATCGGCATGCTGGGTAGGCGTCCGTAATGCAACAGCGATATCATTAGTAACTTGGTCTCCGGCAATTGGAATAACCGCGGTGTGGCGAATAAAGCCATCACAAAAAACTGCAATATCCGTCGTGCCACCACCAATATCAACCAAACAAACGCCCAGTTCTTTTTCATCATCCGTGAGCACCGAACTGCTCGATGCAAGCTGCTCTAAAATGATATCGCCTACTTCTAAACCACAACGCCTTACACATTTAATAATATTCTGCGCTGCACTCACTGCGCCGGTCACAATATGTACTTTTGCTTCCAGCCTGATGCCCGCCATTCCAACAGGCTCTTTAATGCCCTCTTGTCCATCGATGATGAATTCTTGTGGCATGATGTGAAGAATCTTTTGATCCGCAGGAATAACCACTGCCCTTGCCGCATCAATCACTCTCTCTATGTCTGATGGAATCACTTCGCTTTCTTTAATACCCACCACACCACTGGAGTTCAAGCTACTGATGTGACTGCCTGCTATCCCCACAAATACTGAGTGAATTTGACACCCCGCCATCAACTCAGCCTCTTCTACAGCGCGTTGAATTGAATGTACTGTAGACTCGAGGTTAACCACCACGCCTTTTTTCAAACCTCGCGAACTATTGGTTCCGATACCGATGACATCAATCGTTCCATCTGGGGTTATTTCCCCCACAATGGCCGCCACTTTAGATGTACCTATATCTAAACCAACAATTAAATTCTTATCACTGTTTTTCTTCATTGTTCTTAGCCTTTAACTGGCTGATCCTTTTTCAATTTAAATGCGGCTATTTGCTCAACCCGGTCAGCAAATTTATAACCGTCTTTCCACTGTACGGACACCCCATTTGGGTAACGCAAATCCACCTTCGCAAGCTGATCTATCAAACTGCCTTCCAGCGATGCCAATAACCTTAATGATTTACCAATTGCCTGTTCAGGCGACTGATGACCCACACTTACTTTTATGCCATTGCTCATTACTGCCGACCAACTACCGTGCTCTGCTAAACTCAATTTGCTGACTTGAATACCCGTGCTTTTTATTGCGTTATTAACTTTTCTATATTCTTCAAGTATCGCCTGACTACTCGTCTCCACGCCTGATAAACTTGGCAATGTTTCTAAGCTTTTATCAAATACCGGTTTAAATACCTCGCCCTGTGTATTCAGCAAGGCCGTTTTATTCCAAATCGCAGCAGGCTTTTGTTCCACCAAGGTCAGTACAATAGTATCTGGCCACACACGCCTAATTGTTGCTTTATTCACCCAGGGTAAGGCCGTCGCGTGTTTAACAATTTCACTGCTATTCATCGCGAAATACCCGGTATCAACTAATGCTGATAACGATGTTGAAATATCCTCAGCTGTCACATAATTTAATTCACCACCGATACGCACCTGTTTAATGGGCATCGTGCTTGGTTGCATTAACCAGCTAACGAACTGCCATACAACAATCGCTACTATTAGAGAAAGAACGCTCTTTTTAACCAACACTTCATTTTGCTGAAGCAAATCAATCATCACACTCTTCATGCCCCCTCCTTCGCAAAGCTGGTTTCCAATATCTGCCAAACTAATGTATTAAAATCAATACCTGCCTGTTTTGCGGCCATTGGGACTAAGCTGTGGTCGGTCATTCCAGGTACCGTATTTATTTCTAATAACTGCGGCTTACCTTGTGCATCTAACATTAAATCAACGCGCCCCCAACCTTCACCAGCCAACAACTTAAAGGCTTTAATCGATAAGTGTTGTAAGGCTTGTTCTTGTTCAGCAGTTAGCCCACAGGGGCAATGGTATTGAGTTGTTTCTGCCTGATATTTCGCTTCGTAATCATAAAACTCATTAGGGGTTTCCAATCTAATCACTGGCAACGCTTTATCTGCTAGTACAGCCACGGTGTACTCTGCTCCTTCAACCCACTGCTCTGCCATAACATCACAGGTAAATTTCATTGCTTTTTTATACGCTTCACGAAGCTGCTCTATGGTATTTGCTTTTGCCATCCCCAAACTAGAGCCTTCTAGCGCTGGTTTAACCATGACTGGAAAACCTAGCGCAACTACGCATGCATCTATATCGGATTCTTTTTCTAGCACCATCCATTTTGGTGTTGGAAGCCCAGCACCCAGCCAACAGTTTTTTGTTCTTAACTTATCCATGCCCAATGCAGACCCCAATACACCACTCCCTGTGTAGGGAATGCCAATTAGTTCTAAAGCACCTTGCAATTGGCCATCTTCTCCACCACGCCCGTGCATAATATTAAAAACACGGTCTATACCTTTTTCTTTTAACTCCATGATGTCAGAGGCTGCCGTATCAAACTTAATCGCATCAACCCCCTGTGATTTAAGGGCCGACAAAACGGCCTCACCACTTAATAATGAAATGTCACGCTCAGCAGCATGCCCACCCATTGCCACAGCAACCTTGCCAAAAGATTTAGCGGATTGAATAGTGCTCATTGCGCCTTTTCCTCACCGATAATACGAACTTCTGTTTCAAGCAAAACACCCTGATTTTTATGCACCTGACCTTTGACATATTCAATGAGACGTTCAATGTCCTTAGCCGTGGCATGACCTGTATTTAATATAAAGTTCGAATGTTTCTCTGATACTTGCGCACCGCCAATTCGATAACCTTTCAAGCCTGTTATTTCAACTAAATGCGCCGCATGGTCTCCTTCAGGGTTTTTGAAAACAGATCCACCGCTAGGAACATTTGTAGGTTGTGTTTGTGAACGTTTAGCCAATAACTGACGTATTTTTTCACGACTTTCTTTATTGCCACCTTGAGGAATATCTAAATAACACGCTACAAACCACTCATCATCAGCCAGTGATACTGAGCGATAGCCCACGTCAAAATCATCCGCATCGCGTACTATTAAATCCCCGTGCCGATTCAACAAAACAACCTTACTAACTAACGCCCATGTTTCACCACCAAATGCACCAGCATTCATAGCTAACGCACCACCCATTGTGCCGGGAATACCGGCTAAAAACTCCGCCCCAGACAAGCCTTTTTCTGCAGCTAGTTTAGCCACCAAAGCACACGGCACACCTGCTTCAACTTTAAGCATTCCGTCAGCCAATTGTTCCATCTGTTTTAAACAACCTCGTGTATAAATGACTGAGCCGCGCACGCCACCATCACGAATTAATACATTACTACCCAAACCCAACCAAAGTACTGGCTCGCCAGCTGGTAGCGACTTCAAATATTGTTGTGCGTCCTCTATACCTGCTGGTTTATATAACCGATCTGCAATACCACCCACACGCCATGATGTATAACGAGCCAAGGGCTCCTTCTCCATCAAGCATCCTGTTAATTGGTGAGTATTTTTCATCATCATATGCATAAGCCCCTAGGTCGTTTGCCCAAGGTCGCTTAGAGTATTTAACTGTTTTTCTAACTTTGCAGATGCGGCACCAATATCTCCGGCCCCAGAAGTCACCACAATGTCATTGGCTAATAAAACGCCATCTAAAACATCGGGGAGTTGCTGAATATCCTTGACGAATACAGGAATAATTTTTCCTCGTTGCCGAATGGCCTTACTCAAGGCTGCCCCATCAGAACCAGCAATTGGTTTTTCACCAGCAGCAAACACGTCAAGTAATACCAATACATCCACCTCATTTAACACATCGACAAAATCTTCAAACATATCGTGTGTTCTAGAGTAACGGTGTGGTTGAAAAACCAAAACCAAGCGCTTGTCTGACCAGCCTTCACGCACAGCTTTAATGGTGGCGATAACTTCACGAGGGTGATGCCCATAGTCATCAACCAATAAAGCTGAACCACCTTCTCGCTTTATTTCGCCATTCACTTGGAAGCGTCGTCCAACACCCTTAAAGTGATTCAGGCCAGATGCAATCGCCTCATCAGATACGCCCAACTCACTGGCCACTGCAATTGCCGCCAGAGCATTTAAAACATTATGTTTACCCGGCATATTCAAGGTTAACGGTAACTGCCCCTTATTACCCAAACGCTTTAAATTAAAATGTGTTCGAAAGCCTTCTTGTTTTACATTCAACGCCTGAAAATCTGCCGCTTGATCAATGCCATAACTCAAAATAGGTTTGCCAATCGATGGCGCCAATTCGCGTATATTCTCATCATCAACACACATCACCGCTAAACCATAAAATGGCAATTGATGTAAAAACGACTGAAAGGCATCTTTCACTTGCTGAAAATCGCCACCGTATGTACTCATATGGTCTTCATCAATATTGGTGACCACTGCAATCATGGGTTGAAGGTGTAAAAATGACGCATCACTTTCATCTGCTTCTGCAACCAAGTAATGGCTTTCACCCAGTTTTGCATTTGACCCTGCACTGTTTAACAAACCACCAATCACAAAGGTAGGGTCCAGTTGCCCCTCTGTCATCAGCACTGCCAATAGACTAGTTGTTGTGGTTTTTCCATGCGTACCGGCAATTGCAATACCAAACCTAAACCGCATCAATTCCGCAAGCATTTCAGCGCGCGGAATAACCGGCACACGTTGCTCTTTCGCAGCAACAACTTCTGCATTGTCTTTTTGAACCGCTGTTGAGGTTACCACTACATCGCAATCGTCTACATTCTCGGCCATGTGCCCGATGTAAATGGTCGCACCTTGGTTCGCTAATCGCTCAGTTACTTTACTATTACGAATATCTGACCCTGATACCTCATAGCCAAGGTTGATCAACACTTCGGCTATGCCACTCATTCCCGCACCACCAATGCCGATAAAATGAATACGCTTAAGTTTGCCAAAACCTAAGTGCGCTGAATAATGTTTATGCGTATTGGGCATCATAAAGCCACCTCCAAACAAGCATTAGCAACTAATTCTGTTGCCTCTGGTTTTGCTAACGACCGTGCTTTTTTACGCATATCTGATAATTGATTTTCATTAGTAAGCAAGGCCTTTAATGTTTCTGACAGGTTCTGTGATGTCAGTGTCGACTGCGGCATCAACACAGCCGCCTCTGCATCTGCTAAGTAGGCTGCATTTTTAGTTTGATGATCATCTATGGCATGCGGCAGTGGCACAAGAATGGAAGGTAAGCCCATTATTGCTAACTCAGAAATGGTCATTGCTCCTGCCCTACAAATCACAATATCAGCCCATTGATATACTTGCTTCATATCCGCAATAAACTCTCGAATATCTGCTGCAACACCCGCCTCACTATATTTTTCTCTAGCAATCTGTATGGTCGCTTTGCCTGCCTGATGAATAACGTTAACGCTTAAACTAGCCTGTAGGCTTTGTAATGCCTCAGGCACCACCTCATTCAATACCGATGCACCCAAGCTGCCACCAACGACTAAAATATTTGTGTTTTTCTTTGGCTCACCCACCGAGCCGCCTAACAACTCTTTTCTAACTGGGTTACCTGTAAAGATAGCGCCTGTCTGTTCATCAAAACTATTTGGAAAGGCTTCTAATACCCGCTTAGCCAACTTTTTTAACAAACGATTTGTTGTACCTGGCACCCGGTTTTGTTCATGTATAACCAGCGGCGTTTTGTGTAACCAAGCCATCAAACCACCAGGGCCTGAGGCAAAACCACCCAGCCCTAATATCACATCGGGTTGACGACGACGAATGATGTTAGCGGCCTGATAGCAGGCTTTTAACAACATTATTGGCGCTAGCAATAAGCTCAGCAGACCTTTGCCTCGCAAACCGGATACGCTTAACCAGTCAATTTCAATACCGGCTTCCGGCACTACTGTTGCTTCAATGCCCTTTTTGGTGCCTAACCAGCTAACCATGTGTCCAGCATTCTGTAAGTAATCTGCCACAGCCAAGGCTGGAAAGACGTGCCCACCTGTGCCACCCGCCATAATCATTATGCGTAATGCCATGCCGCGCCTCCTTTCAATTGAGACATGTACTGTTGTTGCGTTTCATGGTAAATACGGCACAACAAACCCACGACCATGCACATTACAATCATGCTACTTCCACCATAGCTCATTAAAGGCAAGGTTAACCCTTTCGTCGGTAACACACCCATATTTACAGCAATATTTACAAACGATTGCAGGCCAATCCAGACACCTAAACCGTAAGCTAATAATGAATAAAATCTTAGGTTTAATCGCTCTGCGGCCTTACCTATTTGAAAAGCACGCCATAGCAATAAACCAAATAACAAAATCACTACACTAGACCCTATAAAACCCAATTCTTCACTGAGAACCGCAAAAATAAAATCGGTATGCGCTTCTGGTAAATAAAACAACTTTTGGATACTACTACCTAGCCCTACCCCAAACCATTCACCACGGCCCATTGCAATAAGCGATTGAACCAGCTGAAACCCCGAACCTAGGTGATCTGCCCAAGGATCCATGAAAGCTGTCACTCGTTCCATTCTGTAAGTTGAAGAAGCAATCGCCAGTACACCTAATACAACTCCCATCAACACAAGGGTCAAAAACTCTATAAGACGTGCACCCCCTAAAAACATCATGCACATCACACTAAAGCCAATAACAAAAGTTGCACCAAAATCAGGCTCAGCCAACAACAAACCGAACACCACACCTAGCGGTAGCATAGGGCGTATTACCCCTTTGATAGACTCGCGGACAACATGAACATGACGCGTTAAAAAACCTGCCATATAAACAATACAAACAAGCTTTACAATTTCTGAGACTTGAAGCCGAGCTACGCCCAAATTAATCCAGCGGTAACTACCATTTACCTTCACGCCGATACCCGGAATAAACACCAAGACCAGTAGGGCGATCGCTACCAAAATTAGGTTAGGCCCACTTTGCTCCCATGCCGATAATGGAACATTAGCCATGACAAACGCCAAGATCAAACCCACAACAATATGTGCCGCCTGACGTGCAGGGTAATGCCAAATATTGTCGAACACTCTTTCGCCAATGTGTAATGAAGCCGACACCACCATCACATAACCAATGCAAAGCAAACTTATCGCCGCAAATAACATCCAGCCATCTAAATAGTAACGGCCGCGTCTTGCCACTCGTGAAGAATCTCCTACGCTTAACATCGCAGCACTCATCGTTCTAACGCCTCCACAGCCGTCATAAAATGCTCACCACGTTGCTGATAACTTGCAAATTGGTCCAGCGATGCACAAGCAGGCGACAATAATACTGTGTCTCCAGATACTGCATGCTCAGCGGCTAGTTGAACGGCTTTTTCGATATTAGCAACCAATTCACAAGGTATTGACCCAACCGCTTCTTGCTGAAACCTTTTAGCATCACGCCCAAGCAATATAACCAATGAAACATTTGACTGAATACTCTGCTTCAACAAACTAAAGTCAGCGCCTTTTCCATCACCGCCAGCAATTAGAATAATTGGAGCAGGCAAACCATTTAGCGCCGCTAAACAGGCTCCTGGGTTGGTGGCTTTAGAATCATTTATCCATGTAACACCCTTTAACTCAGTCACCCATTGCGTTCGATGACTAAGGCCTGAAAACTCTCTTAATGCTATTTGTTGAGCCGCTACTGGAATCTTTAGCGCATCGGCCATCGCCATCGCAGCTAGAGCATTTTGAATATTATGTGTGCCTTTAATTTTTAACTCAGCAACTTGCAAAATAGGCTCACTACCTTTTGACAACCATTCTCCGCCGTCCACCGATAGCAGACCATAATGATCACCATTAGGCTGATCCAAGCCAAATGAAACACCTTGACGTTCCGATGGTAATGCCAATGCGTTAACCATCTCGTCTTGACGGTTAAAAACCGCTACGCCCTCACCAAAAAAGATTCGTTGTTTCGCATCACAATAAGCAACCACGCTGCGATAACGATCCATATGGTCATCACTAATGTTCAGCAGCGCCGCCACATCAGCTTTAAGCTGAGAGGTTCTTTCAAGCTGAAAACTAGATAGTTCTAAAACATACAAGTCGGCCGTTTTCTCGGTTAACAAATCTAAAGCCGGTGTCCCTAGGTTTCCACCGACTCGAACATCCCATTGAGCTTTTTCAGCCATCTGGCCCAATAAGGTTGTCACGGTACTTTTTCCATTTGAACCAGTAATACCTACAACAGGCGCATCTACACACACCGCGAAAAGGTCTATATCACCAAACACAGGCACACCACGTTCTGATGCTGCTTGAATTTCTTGCTCCTCCAACGTCACCCCAGGACTCACAATAATATGCGTCGCTGCTTCAAAAAAATCATGATCAAAACCGCCAGTAAACACAGCAATATCTCGAAATGATTCTTCAACCACATCTAAACCAGGCGGAGTTTCACGGCTATCAACCACAGCCACTTCAATATGATTTTGTTGCAGGAATCTAATCACCGATAAACCGGTCACGCCCAGACCCACAACAAGTACACGCACGCCATCTTGATCCAAGCCCAAACGGGCTAAACCTAAACGTTGATAGTGAAAATCATTTTGCATCAGTGCTTCCATTATCTTAGTTTTAACGTAGACAACCCGATTAACACCAAAATAACGGTGATAATCCAAAAACGAACAATAATTCTTGGCTCTGGCCAGCCTTTTAACTCGAAATGATGATGGATAGGCGCCATTCTAAAAATGCGCTTACCGGTTAATTTAAACGAGGCCACTTGCAAGATGACCGAAACCGTTTCCATCACAAACACACCGCCCATGATGATTAACACCAATTCTTGGCGTACTAAGACAGCTAAAACCCCCAAGGCAGCCCCTAACGCCAGCGCACCCACATCTCCCATAAAAACCATTGCGGGGTAAGCGTTAAACCATAGGAAGCCCATACCTGCACCCACTATCGCCCCACAGAACACAACCAGCTCACCCGTTCCTTGTAAGCTAGGAATCGCCAAATATTGAGCAAATTGTGCATTCCCAGATAAATACGCAAAAATACCCAACGCACCTGCGACTAAGACTGTCGGCATGATCGCTAGGCCATCCAAACCATCGGTTAAATTAACCGCATTACTGGTGCCAACGATCACAAAATAAGTCAACGGAACAAAGAACCAGCCTAGTTGAAGGCTTACATCTTTAAAAAATGGTACGAACAGTGTCGTTTCAATGGGCGATACCGCTGTGTAATACAAAAATAACGCCGCCGATAAGGCAATCACTGACTGACCTAAATATTTCTTACCCGCCGACAAGCCTTTGGGGTCTTGCAAGGCTACTTTTTTATAATCATCAATAAAGCCTATTACCCCTGTTAACAGGGTAACCAGCAACACGACCCAAACATATCGATTGGAAAGATCAGCCCACAACAAGGTACTCAAACCAACGGCTACTAAAATTAACGTCCCGCCCATTGTTGGCGTGCCCGCTTTTTTAAAATGTGTTTCCGGACCATCATCACGTACCGCCTGACCTATCTTATGAAACGTCAACCTACGAATCATGGTTGGTCCAACAAGAAAGGCGATAAACAACGCCGTTAACGTGCCTAAAATCGAACGCATCGTCAGATAGTGAAACACTCTAAAACCACTGTGGTATTCAGACAGCCAGTCTGCAATCATTAACAACATACGCTGTCCTCTTTAAGTGTTATTTTTTCAACAATAGTTTCTAAACCCTGTGAACGAGAGCCTTTTAGCAAAATCACTGTATCCGCACTCAGCTCATGCTCTAAGTGCACTGCCAACGCGTCTTTAGTAGAAAAGTGAACCGCCTGCCGATTTGGCGACTTACTGTGCTTATTAAACTCATTCACCGCCACTTTCATCTGCTCGCCGACAGCATAAAAACGCTCTATATGACTGGTTTCAATGTCTGCACCTAACTGCCGATGAATCTGCATACTCTCAGTCCCAAGCTCTGCAAAATCACCCAGCACTAACCACACAGGTTGCTGTATATTTTTTAAACAGGCCATGGCTGCTTCAAATGACTTAGGGTTTGCGTTGTAGCAATCATTAATAACAACACTGTTATTAACGCCTTTTAATGATTGCATCCGACCTTTTACCACCATCAGTCGTTCTAACCCTTCTTTAATATCAGTGAGCGACTCGCCTAAACTGATGGCTGCACTGGCCGCCGCAAGTGCATTTAGAACATTATGCGTACCGATAAGGTTTAGCTGAATTTCGACCTGTTCTTGCTGATAATGCAGAATAAAAGTCGTTTTAAATTGACCGTTAAAAATACCCGTTTGTACCGATTCAATATCTGCCCACACATCGGCATTATCAGACCAGCCGAAACGAATAACACGTCTATTCCCAAGTAACGCCAGCCATTGGTCTAACCAAGGCTCTTCTTGATTAAGAATCGCCGTCCCTGTTTCACTAACTCCTGAAACAATTTCACCTTTCGCGTTGGCAACCCCCTGAATACTGCCAAACCCCTCTAAGTGCGCTGAGCCAACATTATTTAAAATCGCCACGGTTGGTGCTGCAATATCACATAAATGCGCAATATCACCTGAATGACTTGCGCCCATTTCAATCACTGCAACATCATATTCGTCGGTTAGCCTTAATAAAGTAAGCGGCACGCCTATTTGATTATTCAGATTACCTTCTGTTGCTAGCACTTTATTCGAACCGCTTAAAATGCTTGCTAACATTTCTTTTACACTGGTTTTGCCATTACTGCCCGTAATAGCGACCAAGGGGATATCCAGCGCCTTGCGTTGTTCTTTTGCGATCTGCGTTAAAGCTAATAAAGTGTCATCTACTCTCACATATGGCATATCAACACTTATCTCAGCACTAACAATCGCCGCCACTGCACCGTTCTTATTGGCCTGTTCTACAAAATCATTTGCGTCAAAATTTTCACCTTGTAAGGCAACAAAAAGATCACCCTGTTGGATCTTTCTTGTGTCTGTACTAATGGCATTAAAGCTCACGTTTTCACCCACAAGGTGCCCTTTAGTGATCACCGCTGCTTGCTGAAGGCTCATGGTTTGCATCCGTGACCTCCCTCTTCGCTCAACACGCTTGCATTTAATGCATCTTTTACCTGTGCAACATCGCTAAAAGCTATTTTTTCATTCTGTATCTGTTGGTATTCTTCGTGCCCTTTACCGGCCACTAAAATAATGTCGTTTTTAGCGGCACTTGCAATGGTTTGCTGTATTGCCTGCCCACGATCAAGCATAACGGTCAGCTTAGCCACATGACTAATACCTGCTTTAATCTGCTCAGCGATCGCTTCAGCTGATTCAAAACGTGGGTTGTCATTTGTAATAACAATACTATCGGCTAACTCATCCGCTATGGCCCCCATTAGTGGACGCTTTGCTTCATCCCGATTACCGCCACAGCCAAAAACCAATCTTAAGGTTCCTTTGCAGTGCTGACGCAAGCTTTGCAAAGCAAGCCTTAAGGCATCTGGTGTATGCGCATAATCAACCACCACTTCGGGCTCAGCCCCTTCAACTAAAACCCGTTGCATACGCCCTTCAACGGCCTTCACCTTTTCAACCTTAGCAACGGCGACACTCAATTCATCACCCATTGCTATTAACACAGCAGTGCTTGCAACAAGGTTATCAATATTGAAAGCACCAAACAGTTCAGAGTGAACTTGAACAGTACACCCATTAAAAGACAACTCGAATGATAAGCCCGTTGCTAGCAATCGTTCATTAGAGATAAACAAACAATTTTCAACTGTTGAATAGCAGCTTGACCTTGAGAATGAATACACTTTAACGCTTGATGACAGTGCGTTTTTAATCCGCTCACTAAAGGCATCATCCCGATTTAGAACAACAAAGCTTAATGAAGGACATTTGAATAAGGTTAATTTAGCATCACCATAAGCCTCAAGGGTTTGATGATAATCCAAATGGTCATGTGTTAAATTTGTGAACACAGCGCCCTTAAACGCAACCGCCTTAACCCGCCCTTGATCTAAACCATGCGAAGAAACTTCCATCGCAACGGTTGCAATGCCTTCGTCGCGTAAAGTCGCCAGTTGCCGCTGAACACTCACTGCATCTGGAGTGGTATTGATCGTTTTCTTTAAATCATCAACCTGTCCCCAGCCTAAGGTACCGATGATAGCGGATGAATTTGTCTGTACATTTAATGCCTGAGCAATAAAGTGGCTCACCGAGGTTTTACCATTGGTGCCAGTAATCCCGACCACAGATAACTCCTTCGATGGAAATTGATATAAACGCGCAGCCATGATGCTGATATGCTCACCAAGGTTGGCAAGCTTAAAGAGGGAAATGCTATGTGCTTTTTTTACTTTCTCGGCTAAAAATTCACCCCCTGCTTCAGGGTCATAAATAATCGCAACGGCGCCAGCTTGTATCGCTTGTTCTGCGTACATAAGGCCATGCTTTTGTGAACCAGCGACTGCTATAAATACGTCATCTTTTTGAATATTGCGCGCATCTACACTCAAATTTGCAATACGTAAGTCTGAGTCAACCTCCAACAAGCCGTCCAACACGGTTTGCAAAGGCAGCAACGAAGAATTTTGCTTAGCTGGCATCATTGAATACCTCTTTCAAGTGATGCAAACACGGTTGCCTTATCGAGGTTGTCCGGTGCAATATTCATTAAGCGTAACGCCCCAGACATCACTCTGGAAAATACTGGTGCGGCCACTAAACCACCATAGTAATCGCCTGCTTTTGGCTCATCAATCACCACAACCATTACTAATTTTGGGTCGCTAGCTGGCGCCATGCCTGCAAACACACCTAAGTATTTATCTTCTGCGTAGCCACCAGCGATCGCTTTTTTTACAGTGCCTGTTTTACCGGCAACCGAGTAACCGTACACCTTTGCTCTGGGCGCTGTACCCGCTTTAGTAACCACACCGCGCATCATATTGCGCACACTGTTAGCAACTGTTGGACTCATCACCCGCACACTTTCAGCAGCCGCTTCATCAACCACTAACGAAATCGGCTCTAAAACACCTTCATTCGCAATAACCGAATAAGCACGTGCTAATTGCAATGCCGAGGTAGACAAACCATAACCAAATGACAAGGTCGCCGTTTCAATCGGCCGCCACTGCTCATAGCCAACTAGTTTGCCACGAGCTTCTCCCGGAAACCCAAGGCCTGCTGACTGACCAAACCCTAAACTATTCAACATACCCCATAACTTTTCGCCAGGAATGCCCAAAGCAATTTTTGCTGACGCCACATTACTTGACTTAAGTAGTAGCGTTGCTAAATCTATTTCACCGTAATTACGGTGATCCCGCACTTGACTACGTCCCACTCGCATATAACCGGGGTTGGTATCAATCACGGTAGAAGCATCAAAGACACCCGATTCCATGCCTGCCGCAACGGTAAAGGGCTTCATTGTTGAACCGGGTTCGAACAAATCAACAAAGGCTCTGTTACGAACATGACTCGCTTTAATCTTAGAACGATCGTTTGGATTAAAGGCAGGCTGGTTTGCCACTGCTAACAACTGGCCAGTTTCAGCATTCAGCAACACTAATGAACCAGACGTGGCCTTTTGCTGCGCGACGGCCGCCTTTAACTCTCGGTATGCTAAATATTGCAAACGCCGGTCTATCGTTAGCCGAATATCTTGACCGGGAATAGGCGCACGTATGTTATCAACATGCTTTACCATTCTGCGTTTGCCATCACGAAGCACACGCTCGGCACCTGCTGAGCCTTTTAATGATTCATCCCAGGCTAATTCAAGGCCCTCTTGCCCTTCATCATCAATATTTGTAAAGCCAACAAGATGTGCTGCCACCTCGCCATCAGGGTAATAGCGCCTATATTCCTTTTGCAAATACACCCCTGGTAATTGCAACTGATCAATCATTGCCGTCACCTGTGGATCCATATGGCGACGCAAATACACAAACCGCCTCGAGGCTACTTTTTTAAGCTTCTTATCAAGTGCGCTAACCTTCAAACCAAGCAGCTTTGCAAACTCTTTCTTTTTAGTGCCCAGCTCCAACTCTTGCGGGTTCACCCAAACAGAACTCACTGGTGCACTAATGGCCAACGCGTGCCCACCTACATCTGTAATTTTTCCACGATAAGCAGGTAATTTGATGTCACGCAAATGAACCGCCTCTCCGCGCTTTTGCAAATAACTATTATTTAATACTTGTAAATCAATTGCCCGATAAATCAGCACGCACATCATCAACATAAAACACGCCAGAATAAATCGGCGACGCCCCGCCAACTCAGGCACAATAACCTTCTGCACAGTGTTATTAGATTGTTGATGTGAATACTTCATTTAACTTTTACGTAAACAATTTGTGCCGACGTAGGCGCCTGTAAATTTAACTTTGTACGAGCTAGTTTTTCTATTCGGTTATTTGATGACCAGGTATTTTGCTCTAACTGCAAACGATTCCATTCAACGCCCAACCTATCCTGTTCTCGTAATTCTTTTTGTAGCTGATTAAACATTAAACGCGCATCATATTTCACGTACACAACGGCCAATGCCGACACCATCACCAACACCAATAAAATCACTGTAATACCTGCTAGACTTTGATCTGCCATTACAATTTCTCTGCAATACGTAATACAGCGCTGCGACTTCGGACATTACCCGCTACTTCATTCGCAGACGCTTTAATTGCCTTACCCACCACTTTTAACACCGACTTTTTAGCATCTAACGGCATTGGAAGATGGCGAGGAACGATCTCTCCACGCGACTGCTCACGTATAAACCGTTTCACAATTCTGTCTTCTAACGAATGAAAGCTAATAACGGCTAAGCGGCCGCCTTGTTTCAACATACTCAATGAGCTTGCCAAGGCCTGCTCAAGGTCATCGAGTTCTTTGTTAATTTTAATTCGAATGGCTTGAAAGCTTCTTGTTGCAGGATGTTTGCCGGGTTCTCGCCTTTTCACAACATTTGCAATTAGTGCCGCTAATTGAGCCGTTGTTTCAATCGCCATTTCCTTGCGCTGAAGAACAATTTCTGCTGCAATTTTACGAGCAAACTTTTCCTCACCATAAACCCTTAGCACTTTAACCAGCTCGCCTTCTTCAACATGAGAAAGCCATTGCGCTGCTGACTCGCCCTGCGTTGAATCCATTCTCATATCTAAAGGCCCATCTTTCATAAAGCTAAAGCCACGTTCTGCAACATCTAACTGGGGGGACGACACACCAAGGTCTAGCAAAATACCATCAACCGCGCCATCCCAATGCCGTTCTTGTGCCAATTGCTCCATCTGTGCAAAACTACTGTGCGCTAATTCAAATCGTTCGTCTTTTAATAATGCTTGTGCTTGGGGGGAGTTCACAGCATCCATATCCTTATCAATGGCCAATAAGCGCCCCTGAGGCGACAAGACCTGCAATATTGACCCGCTATGACCACCACGACCAAAGGTTCCATCGATATAAACCCCATCAGTTTGTCGTATCAGCCCCTCTATCGCTTCATCCAATAAAACCGGCTTATGTAATTCACCAGTAGACATCAAAGCGACAAGGTTCCCAGTTCAGGTGAAAGCTCACCGTCTTCTGCACTCTCCTCTTCAAACCATATGTCACGCTTAGTGACCCATGTTTGCTCATTCCAAATTTCGAACTTGTTTCCCTGTCCTATCATGACTGTTTTCTTATCCAGTCCAGCAAATTCTCGTAGGGGTGGCGACACAAGCACTCGGCCCTGCCCATCCAATTCGCATTCGGTTGCGTGCCCAATTAATAAACGCTGCAAACGTCTGGCTTGCTTATTTAGGGTAGGCAATTTAATCAATTTTCGTTCTATATCCTCCCAAACCGGCAAGGGATATAATAAGAGACTATGTTCACGATCAACCGTCATCATCATTTGCCCATCACAAGAGGTTTTCAACTGCGCACGATAACGCGTAGGGATAGACAATCGCCCCTTTGCATCCAACGTCACGTTATTAACCCCTCTAAACAAAACCGGCCCCTTATTTGATTTATTCCCTTTTCTACCACTTTACCCCACTTTTTTGCACTATAAGGATGAAAATACCACTCTGTCAAGTTTCCCATTCCATAAATACTTTCTTTACGAACAAACACTTAGCTAGGGTTTATAGAGGCCATTGGAAAACACATTTAAATAAACAATAAAGGCAATAAAAATCATTGGCTTGCATCGCTTTATTAAAGAAAATACTAGAAATTCTTTTGTTAAACCCTTCTGATAAAGAAATATTGCGGAACAAGCAGATGATCGGCAAGCAGTGCCATAAAAACGTAACCTATTGAATAATAATGACATTATTGTTTGGTTTTAATTTCAAAAACGCATGTTCTCATTCACAAAAAAAGCCCCTTCATTTTAAAACCCATTGATACCATCACGTTGCAAGCACATCGCTCTTAAAAACAGCCAGCAAACACACAAATTTGCTAAACCATCTGAAGGGGTTTCTTTTTAGCTATGCACTGGCACTCACCGGTTCTGATATATTAACTATCAACCTATTAAGATTCCCAATACACATTTAATCGCTGCACAACGCTTTACTCAGGAGACCAGATGGAAATTCGCGCCCTTACCTTTTTCACTGAACTGCCAATCAATACCGACAAACAACAGATGGAGCAACAAATTGCACCTCTCGGCAAACAAGCCTTGCAGGTTAAAAAGTTATTTACTGACGCAGGTTTTGCCGTGCAAAGTTTACGCCTAGCCAGCCAACCACTCGAAAAAATTTTCCCCGAAGGCGCCAGCGCTGAGCATTTAGCCTTGTTTGCCAGCCAGTACGAACAAGTTGCCAATCAAGCAGGCTTTAAACATGTAGCCCTAGGGACACTTGGAGCAAGCTTAAGCACTGACGAGGCAAGCACTGAAAACAGCTTAATCAAACAACTTATGGCTGGAATCCCTGCCATCATTGAGGCAACTGATTGGGTATTTACCTCCGTACAATTGGCCGATCAGGCAAATGGACTCAAAACAGACTGCCTGCCACCTGCAGCGCAAGTCGTGGTGGATAACTCAACCATCAAAGAAGACGGTTTTGGTAATTTACGCTATTGCATGGTCGCCAATATGCCAGCATTTAGCCCGTTTTTTCCTGCCGCTTGGCACGATGGAAACAGCTCAACCGCCTTTTCAATGGCTATCGAATCCGCAGATATCCTTGTCGACTTATTAGAAACCTTTGATAATACTGAACAGCGCTGGTTAGCAGAGCCGTCCTTAACAGCCACGTTTAACCACCTCGGAGCAACGCTTGATCAGCTGGGAACCGAAGCTGCCGCGCTCACTAATATAACCTACCGCGGCATTGATATGACGCCATCACCCTATCCAAGCATTCCTCGTTCTTTTGGTCGTATTGTGGAACTGCTCACAAACGAACCTTTTGGTGGCCCCGGCACAATGGCAGCCATTGGTTTAATCAAACAAAGCTTGGATGCCGCTAACTTTAATCGCGCCGGCTACTGTGCGGTCATGCTTTTGCCACTAGAAGATGCAGTGCTCGCACAAAACGCTATCAGTGAGAATTTTAATATCGCAACGCTATTGGCTTGCGCAGCTGTTGGCGGTACCGGCTTGGATGTCATCCCTGTTAGTGGCAATACACCTCAGAAAAAAATTGAGGGGTTAATGCGAGACACAGCGATGTTGTCTCTGTCCTTAAATAAACCTTTAACCGTCCGTTTATTACCCGTGCCTGGGCAACAAGCAGGTGAATTGACTCAGTTCAACTTTGATTACTTTTCTTCAACACGTATTTTTGACCTATAAACATGTTGAAGTTATGAAATAACACTAAATGTTCATAATAAATTTGATCACCGCGCCCATACTCATGACACAGAACAAACCAAAGCACCAAAGAATCACAAACCATGCCCATTGTTTTTGTTTAGGCGATAAATATTTACTTAATAATTTGTCCATTAGCTAACTCTATATATTTTTGCAAGCTAAATGCTCCGCGAATCTCACCTATTTTAAAGCCCATCGCGGTATCGCGAGGGTAGAGCTCCTTGATATGATTTTTAAGTGAGGTCTCTACCGTTATGCCATGGCAACTTAAACACAAGCCCTGCATTGGAATTGCCTTCATATACATTATGCTTGTGCCCTGCTGTTGCCACCATTCCATTTCGGCAAGGTCTTCACCCGCACTTTTCCTGCTTACAAACTCGTCTAAAACCGCCTTTTCTTGCGCTGTGGGCTTGTTGTTTTGATGACGTGTTTTTATCGAGGTACGCCCTATTGCCCAGCCTGTTTCGTCTGCCATTTTTTCTGCAATTTCAGGTGCGCGAAGACTACACACATCGACGGCTTTTTTTAAACCACCTGTTTTAATCGCCGCCTGTAATTCCTGCTTTAATGTTTGTTGAAATTGCTGGGTAATGCCTCTTGCTTCCTCAACATAAGAAAAGACAGGCTCTTGTGCAAAACTGACTGCATAACACAATAAACACGCAACAATTAGCCCGCTTTTAATACATGGCTTTATCATCAGCTTTACCCCTAAATATGTAATAACTATATCCCGTATACACTAGAATAATGGGCAAAAATACCGCGGTTCCAACTAATAAGAATGATTGCGATGTTGAGGCAGCGGCCGCATCCCAAAGGGTAAAACTAAACGGAACAATCCATGGAAACAAGCTGATACCTAGCCCCACATAACCGAGTAAAAATATGAAGATGGTGAGCAAAAACGGACGAATCTCGCGCTCGCTATGTAAGTCTTTCCAAAGTAAAACAAAAGCGCAAAACGTAATAATAGGAACCGGTGCCAGAAAAAACATATTGGGCATAGAAAACCACAACGTCAGAATGCGTTCGTCAATAAATGGCATACACAAACTCACTAAGCCCATTGCCAATACTACAAAGCCGATAACATACCGCGCCACAGCACGTGCCCAGCGCTGGGTATCATCCTCACATTTCCATATGAGCCATGTTGCGCCAATCAGCGCATAGCCAAACACTAGCGAAATACCTGTTATTACTGCAAACCCATTAGCCCAGTCAAGCGGACCACCGGCAAAACTTCGCTCAACAACCTCAAAGCCTTGTACAAAATTACCCAAAATTACGCCCTGCATAAACGCAGCCAATAACGAGCCAACGTGGAAAGACACATCCCATAGTTTGCGGTCTCTTCCCTCCGTTTTAAAACGAAATTCAAAGGCGACACCACGAAAAATGAGCCCTATCAGCATTAAAATAACGGGTAAATAAAGTGCCGGCATCACTATCGCATACGCTACTGGAAAAGCCGCAAAAAGACCGCCGCCACCAAGAACAAGCCACGTTTCGTTACCATCCCAAAACGGCGCGATCGAATTCATTATTTTGCTACGGCATTTATCGCTAGGCGCAAATGGAAATAATATGCCACAGCCCAAATCAAAGCCATCCAACAAGACATATATAAAAACAGCTGTTGCGATTAAAGCGCCCCATATTAAAGGTAGGTCTAGCCATGGTGATAAATCAAACATTTTTACCCTCCTTTCCAATGTTGCTGGCTAGATTAGGTGCAACCGCCTCTTGCCCGTGTTCATAATAGCCATTACCCGACTTATCTTGGTTGGGCCCCTTGCCAATTAATTTCAAAATATAATAACTACCCGTGCCAAAAATCAGCGTATAAGCCACAACAAAAATACCTAAGCTCAAGGCCAGTTGTTCTGCGATAACTGGAGAAATACTCTCCGCCGTTCTAACAACGCCATAAACCGTAAAGGGTTGGCGTCCTACCTCCGTTACAAACCAACCAGCTAACAATGCTATAAACCCGCTTGGCATCATTGCCATGCACCATAATTGAAAGGACTTAACATCAAACAAGCGTTTTCTGAAATATAAAATGGCAGCCAAAATACCCGTTAGTATCATTGCCACACCCAAGCCAACCATAACGCGGAAAGACCAAAACACAATAGCCACCGGAGGGCGATCTTCTTTTGCGACCTCTTTCAACCCAGGCACAACCCCCTCTGCAGAACCTGTTAGGATCAAACTAGCGCCGTTAGGAATAGTAATACCATAATCTGTACTTTCGGTTTCTTCATTCGGTATGCCAAAAAGGTACAGCGGTTTATTGCCACCACGCTCCCAGTTTCCCTCCATCGCAGCCACCTTGATAGGCTGATATTCCATTGTGTTTTCACCATGTGCATGGCCTATAAGCAACTGGGTTGGCGCAACAAACACCGCCATCAGCATCGCCATAGAAAACATCACTTTAGCGTGTTCAACATGGATTTTTCGCCATAAATAATAGGCCCCAACCCCGCCTACAACAAAAGCGGTTGTCAGATAGGCTGCTGTTACCATATGAAGAAAACGCACAGGGAAAGATGGGTTAAAAATAACTTCCATCCAATTTGTGGCATACAGCAAACCATCGGCCCTTACTTCAAAACCCTGAGGGGTTTGCATCCAACTATTGGCTGACAAAATCCAAAACGCGGAAACAAGCGTGCCAAAAGCTACAATTAAGGTGGAAACAAAATGCATTTTCTTGCTCACACGGCCCCAACCAAAAAGCATAATGCCAAGAAAAGATGCTTCCAAAAAGAACGCTGTTAGCACTTCGTAGCCAAGAAGCGGCCCAATAACATTGCCGACTTTATCGGAAAAAACTGACCAGTTAGTACCAAATTGATAGGACATCACGACACCCGAGACAACACCCATACCAAAGCACACCGCAAAAATCTTAATCCACATTTTGTAGATTTCTCTATAAACATTTTTGCCTGTCTTCAGATACAACCCTTCGACAACAGCAAGCCAACTCGCCAGACCGATCGTGAAGGCTGGAAAAACTATATGAAAACTAATCGTGAAGACGAATTGAATGCGTGCCAGTAATACGGGGTCAAGCTCAAGTGCTAACATAATATCTATCCTCTATCTGTTCCACGGTCAGCTGTTGCAATAAAAGCTGAACAACATTTATAGAATATTCCTCTAAACCCACAATAGCAAATAGACGAAAGGCCCGTGTGAAAACGCCTACTCAACTAGCTAAAGGTGGATGCAATATGGCGACTGAAGAATTATTGAGGAGCCAACAGTCTAAAACTCAAAAAGAAAAGAAAGTGCCTGCGCTAAATACCGGCGCCTTAAAAACAGCTATAACAAACAACCTGAGAAGGTGGAAAATTAACCCTTAGGGCGGCACCCTCAGTTTTTATCTGCCGCGTTACCCAAAATAACCTTCTTTCCAAAATCAATCGTTATAACAATGCCAGTCATTACGACCACATCTTAACAGTGCTATGCTGTGAAAATAGTTGTGTTATATTCAGATATAACAACTCACTATATTACTAGCCAACAACCTATTTATATTTAGCTGTTAATATAAAAACATATGGAAGTGTTAGCCACTTATGTCTACTTGATACGTGGGACTTTGCTTCCGCATTATTAATGCTGTTAGCTACTACTCATACCCATCGAACATTAAGGGAATAAAAAATTGGCAAAAGTAAATCTTGATGCATTAATACCTAGAGAAGATTTTGAGGTCGATGGCGGCGCGAGTGTACAAGGCCTAGCTGACAAACTTAAAATCAGTGAATTAGTAAAGGGAGAGAGCTTCTTTTATTCCTCCTTAAGAAAACCAGATTTTCAAAGAGAGACATCGGACTGGGATAAATATAAAATCGCAGCCTTTATTAAAAGCTTTATTGAAGGAGACTTAATTCCTTCAATCATTCTATGGCAAGCGGGCCAATATACGTTTGTAATTGATGGTGCTCATAGATTAAGCGCCTTAATTTCTTGGGTTAATTCCGATTACGGTGATGGTTTCATTTCTCAATCGTTTTTTAACCATGATATAGATAATGAACAAAAAAAGATTGCTGAGCAAACTAAACGCTTTGTAGATAAAGAAGTGGGAACATATACAAGTTTCATGGATGCTGTTCGAAATCCTGAACAAGCAAACCCTAAATTATTAGAATCAGCCAATAGGCTAGGTTTTCTTTCCCTACAACTTCAATGGGTAACTGGTAGTTCTGAAAAAGCTGAGTCTTCTTTTTTTACAATAAATCAAAAAGCTACACCAATAAGTGATACAGAGATAGCACTACTAAAATCTAGGAAAAAACCTTACGCCATGTCTTCTAGAGCAATACTTAGGTCAGGAGCAGGTCATAAATATTGGGATGATTTTTCAATAGAAACACAAGGCGAAATAGAGAAGCTTGCAAAGGAAATAAATGAAAACTTATTTACCCCAGAACTTAAGAATCCTGTTAAAACATTAGACCTACCGTTAGCAGGTAAAGGCTATTCTTCGAGGTCTCTTCCTCTTATTTTTGATTTGGTGAAATTGTCAAATAATGTTAGTTCTAAAGAAGTTGTCGAAGATTTGAACGGCGATGAAACAGTAAAATATTTAAAAAACACACTTAAAATTGTAAGAAGATTTACAACTACACACCCTTCTTCACTAGGATTGCACCCTGCTGTTTATTTTTATAGTGAAAAAGGGCGCTATCAGCCTACTGCTTTTATGGCGTGGATTGAGATAATAAAAAAATATAACTCTAATAAGAACTTTGATTCATTTATAAAGATCCGAAGAAAATTTGAACAGGCTCTCGTTGCTTATAAGTATTTAACAAATCAAGTTACAGTAAAATATGGTAGTGGTTTAAAAGGTTACAAACAGCTAAAAGAAGTATATGAAAAATTAATTGAGCTTGTATCTGAAGAAAATTCCATACCAAACATTGGTATACAAATGAAACAATCATTCCCATACCTTAACATTGATTATAAAGGCGACACTTCAACATCTGCTGCTTTCAACTCAAACACGAAATCTGAGGTTTTTATCAATTCTGCTTTAGCTGAAGCCACAAAGTGTAAAGTATGTGAAGGTTATATTCACATAAACTCTATAACTATTGATCATGTAGATCGCAAAGAGGATGGTGGCCTTGGTGTAGCGGAAAATGGGCAGATTGCTCACCCATACTGTAATTCAACATATAAAAATTAGCTAACAAGCGCGTGCACAACGGGCGTTAGCTTTTAAAGTCAGGGACACTCGATGACATCAAGTACGGAACAAATACTTTCTAGAATAGACACTGTTCTAGATCAGAATCGTAGAATTGAGTGGACATATATCGGGCTAACTATCTTGCTGTTTGGGACTGGGATAGCGTGTTTTGTTACCGCATTAATTTCAGGAGAATTTCTTTGGTCAACACCCTCTGCTTTGACGACTGCTCTCTTGTATTGGCCTCTGAATCAGATCAAAGATATTAGAAATAAGAATATAGCATTAGCGACTGCGCCGATGCTTATTACTCAGTTACCAACAGACCAAGCTGCTATAGAAATTCAAAAGCTTTTACAGACCCTTTATGGGGAGACTAAGTAATGGCAAAACATGATGATACAGAACGCTTGTTGTCAGAGCTTCTTGCGCAGCTTCATACAAAACAAGCAAACGAAATTAGACCTTCAAATGGAGGAATACTCCGTGGAGCAGATGGCCAATTACTTGGAAAAATAAACTCTAATAAATACGATAGAGAATCCATATTGAATAAATATGGGCCTTTTGGTAGTAAATATAGTCAAACGAGTATTTTTAGTCAGTATTCAAAATATGGGAGCAAGTACGGCCCTTATAGTGTCAATAATCCAATGACTAGCACTCCACCAGAAATTATCGTTAATGGCCGCGTTGTTGCTAAAGTTAGTGCAAACCCAAGAATCCAAAACCGAATTAGTCCAGAAGATTTTTTCGCCACCCTAAATGAAAACCCTAGCTTGCTTTTAGAAGGTGAAATAATAAATAGTGGTCCAAGCTTGGCACGTCGTTCTGAACAAGCATACATAGAGGCAGATGACGGAACATTCCTAGGAAAATTAAACCCCAATCAATATGATTCGGACTCCATATTTAATGAATATGGAGGTTATGGAAGCACTTATTCACCAACTTCAATTTTTAATGAATATGGGAGTTATGGAGGAGAGTATTCAAGTCTCAGTCCATTCAATGAGTACACATCTTCCCCCCCTAAAATAATAGTAAATGGAAAGGCTATAGCCCATTTGACAGTGAATGAATATCTAAACCCAAGAGTAAACCCAAAGAAAATAAAGCAATGGGCAATGGAAAATGTACCCCAGTTGTAGTGATTAAGAGTATAAAAGCTAACAAAAGCGTCAAATGCGACGCGAGACCGCGCGCCCTTTAAATTAAGAGTTATGGCGCTAACCCCTCGAATCCACCTATCTCCCTTGTGTTTGAATAATAGAATCAACCCTACATATGGTAGTTGCTATATCCGACACAAACTCATTTGTGTATGCTGAAATGACGATGTAGAATACACAAATGAGTTTGTGTCGGATCTGGAATACATAAATGAGCCTCCAATATAAGCAAGAATTCCCCCCTCAGAATATTGAATTAGGGGCAGTGGTAGCTCTTATAGGAAGGGCTAATGCTGCCTTGTCCCGATATGATGGCCTGCTAGAAAGCTTAATCAATCCCGCGATAATGTTATCGCCATTGGTAATGAAAGAGGCAGAATTATCCTCAAGAATAGAGGGGACTATTGCTACTGCAAATGAGGTTTATCAGCAGCAAGCTGGTGAGAAATTCGAACCGAGGAAAGATGCCGATATCCAAGAAATACTAAACTATAGAAGCACCCTTCGAACCGCAGGGGACATATTAGCCGCAGGCCCATTATCCCTCCATTTACTAAGGCAAATGCATGAGAACCTTATGCAGGGAGTACGAGGCCAAGATAAAAACCCCGGACAATTCAGAAGTACGCAAAACTGGATTGGTCCTCGAGGCTGCACAATAGAGGAAGCTACATACACCCCGCCCGCCCCCTTTATACTACAAGAGCTTTTGGAGCAATTTGTAGAGTTTGCAAACAGACTAGATGACTCATTAGACCCTATCGTTCAAGCAGCTCTGATTCATGCTCAATTTGAATTAATTCACCCATTCGATGACGGAAATGGCCGAATTGGCCGAATATTGATTCCTCTTTTTTTGGTACGAAGGGGTAGCATTGTAAGCCCATCATTATATATAAGTGGGTATTTGGAAGCGCATAGAGATCGGTATTATCAATGCTTAGAAAATATATCAAGAAAAGGGGATTGGTTAGATTGGATTGAGTTCTTCTTGAGTGCCGTTGTAAGTCAGTCTGAAAACAACCTGATACTTGTTAGAAATATCATCGAATTGTACGAACGAAAAAAGAGAGAAATTTCCGATTTACTTCATACAGATCAAGCAATCTACATAGTAGATATGCTCTTTGATACCCCCGTATTTCGCGCCAATGAATTACATAAACGACTTAATATTCAGCGCCAAAGAGCAGCCCAATATATTCGGGCATTAAAAGATGCAGGCATCATTGTTGAGTTACGACCATCAAAAGGACGTACGCCAGCACTGTTATCTTTCGAAGATCTTTGGAAAATAACTGACCGACAGTAAGGTAACTATATAAAAGTAGATTTGCGCTTAGCAGTAAAGACGCTCCATAACAAATTAAAGCGAGAACATGAAATTTCAAGGTAAAGTTTTAAATTGGAATGATGAGAAGGGTTTTGGTTTTGTCGAACCAAATGGTGGGGGAAAGCGCGCTTTCGTGCATATTAAAGCCTTTAAAGCTCGCTCACGTCGGCCTGTTAATGGCGAAGTGATTGTGTATGAATTAGTTCAAGACAATAATAACCGTTATAAAGCTGAAAATATTCAATTTGCTCGTGATGCTAGAGATTTAAAGAAAAGAAGCCACGCAAAAAAAGGCAGTCATTTGGGTGAGGTCTTTATAGCGCTTTTTTGCGCTGTGCTATTAACCTCAACTTATTTTGGCAAGCTACCTCTAATTATCACCAGCATTTATATTGTGATGAGCCTTATTGCTTTTGCCACATACGCAATTGATAAATCTGCAGCTCAAAACAACCATTGGAGAATACAAGAAAGCACGCTGCATCTGCTTTCACTCATTGGAGGCTGGCCGGGTGCTTTTTTTGCTCAAAAGAAATTGCGCCACAAGTCGAGCAAAAAAGAGTTTAAACGTGTTTATTGGGTCACTATTATTTTGAATTTAAGTGGTTTGTTTTGGATCCACACGGAGAAAGGAAGAAACGTCATCAACAATGTGATTTATCCACTATTTAATGGCTAATGTGCAAGCAAGGCAAAATATTCTAGAGAAATATAGAAAATAAAGCGCTCAAGCATTTCAAAATGGGCGCACGCCGTATAGGCTGGCTATAGGTTTATAATTACAGTCCGTATTTTAATTTCAACAACAAGTGAATAACCCACATGAATGAAGGTAGCCATAATTTATCAACCCCATCTGAGGCGCCAAAAGAGTCTAGCTGCAATGACACCAGTTGCTGCCCGCCACCACAAAAGCCAATAACCAGAGCGACACCAAAAGTTGGCCGTAATGACCCTTGCATTTGCGGTAATGGCCGTAAATATAAGAAGTGTTGCGGTAAAAACGCATAAATCATTTTAATTCTTGTTACACCAAACAGCACAACAAGGCACAACATAACCGGGGGATAAAAAGCTTAGGTTTCAATATGTTGGAAACATTTTGTGCTGCTGATTTTTTAACAGCGAAAAATAGGCAGCCGTTCCCCACTAACCAAAACCGATTGATAACTTAAGAGGCGTAGTGATTACCATGAAAAAACTAATCTCATTAACAGAAGCCGAATCTCGTTTGAAAAATGGCGAAATAAAAGGCTGGGGTTTAAAAGAAGGCAAACTTTACCGAGAGTGTACGTTTCCTAATTTTGCACTGGCTTTTGGTTTTATGGCCTCTGCCGCAATAACAGCTGAAGCAATGAACCACCACCCTGAATGGTTTAACGTTTATAACAAAGTTAATATCAGCCTAACGACCCATGATGTTGGCGGTTTAAGCGAACTGGATTTTGAGCTAGCGGGAAAGATGAATAAACTACTCACTAATCTATAAAAAACACTCCAAATTGTTCTTGAAGCAGGCGGTAAACAAAAACCTAAATAAATAGGGAAAATACACGGTGAAAGAAATTACCCGAATTAATCATATTGGGTTACGAGTTAAAAACCTGAACGCCTCTAGACAGTTCTACCAGCAACTGGGGTTTGAATTTATCGCTGGCCCTATCGGGCCGGAACCTGTTGCCATTATGGAGCACCCATCTGGTATTAATATAAACTTTATTCTCAACGCAGATTCTGATTGTACAGAAAATGTACTGATGGATATTGCCGCAAAAAATACGGGTTATACTCATGTTGCATTAGAGGTAACGAATATCGAATCTGCACGAAAGACTATAAAAGCACTGGGTATTACCATTACTGAAGAGGTTGAGTTTGAAGGCGCACAGTTCTTTTTTATTAGAGACCCTGATAAAAATGTTATTGAGTTTCATCAACCGCCAAACCGTTAGTAAATCGCTATTTTGAACAATTATCAGCTGGGCTAAAACCAGCTTCAAATGCGACAGAACAATACAGTAGCGACCAACAAAACACACCAACAAAGGAAGAAATACCATGCAAGATATACATTGCCCTGAATGTAAAAAAGCATTCAAGATTGATGAAGCTGGGTACGCGGATATCGTGAAGCAGGTTCGTGATAGCGAATTTACACAGCAGCTAAATGAGCGCTTAGACATTGCTGAAAAAGAAAAAATTAATGCCGTCGAGCTGGCTAAACAACAAGCAACGAACGATGCGCAAAAAAATTCAGCTGCCAAAGATGCAGAAATACAAGACCTGAAAGCAAGGTTAGAGGCGGGTGATACGTCAAAGCAGCTGGCTGTTTCTGAGGCGGTTAAAGCAGTAGAAAAAGAACGCGATGATTTAGCCAATAAATTAAGGCAAGCCGAGCTAGAAAAAAAAGCCGCGTCTGAGCTGGCAGCGGCAAATCACTCCAATCAGCTACAAAAAACATCTGCGGAGAAAGACAAAGAGATTCAACACCTTAAAGCCGTACTTAACGCGAAAGAAAGTGAAAAAACCATGTCAGAAATATCCTTAAAGGATAAATACGAAACACGTATTAATGACCTTGAGGACACGATTGAACGCCTTAAAGACATGAAAGCACGCCTGTCTACCAAAATGGTTGGCGAAACGCTTGAACAACATTGTGAAACAGAGTTTAACCGTATCCGACCGACTGCTTTCCCAAAATCTTATTTTGAAAAAGACAATGATGCTCGCACTGGCAGCAAAGGTGACTACATTTTCCGCGATAAAGATGAAAATGACATTGAGACTGTCTCCATCATGTTTGAGATGAAGAATGAAAGTGACGAAACGGCAACTAAGAAAAAGAACGAAGATTTTCTCAAAGAACTCGATAAAGACAGACATGAAAAAAACTGTGAGTACGCTGTTCTTGTGTCGCTTTTAGAACCCGATAGTGAACTGTATAACTCGGGCATTGTTGATGTCTCACATCGCTACAAAAAAATGTACGTGATTCGGCCACAGTTCTTTATTCCAATAATAACGTTGCTACGCAATGCGGCTCAAAATTCACTGAAATACAAACAAGAACTGGCCATTGTAAAAGCCCAAAATATTGATATTACTCATTTTGAAGAAGAACTTGATGCATTTAAAACAGGCTTTGCGCGAAATTACGATTTAGCATCTAAAAAGTTTAAAACCGCCATTACCGAAATTGATAAAACAATCGACCACCTGCAGAAAACTAAGGATGCCCTTCTTGGCTCAGAAAATAACCTGCGCTTAGCGAATAACAAAGCAGATGACCTAACCGTTAAAAAGTTAACGAAAAAGAACCCCACAATGGCCGCTAAGTTTGAAGCGCTTAGGAAGGATTAACCAACATGGCCCGCATTATATCGTTTCGTTTAGATGCACGCTGTAGTATGGTCAACTCAGTTCAAACGTGCTCAGTCACACACTAAAAATTGGAGAGTTAATATGTTCAGGAAAATTGTCGCCGTAGCCCTTTTTGTCTCGTTTATCGCCATGTCCACCTCGGGGCTTTTGATGTTTGTTATAGAGAAGCCATCTTTCACGATTCAAATGCATCCAGTGCATAAACTGTTTGGCCTAATCATGATACTAGCGGTTCTAGCGCACCTAAGTTTCAATTTTAAATCGATCCTCCATTACATCAAAAATAAATCAGTAGCCGTGTTTGGCGGCCTAATGATTATTTTATTAATCGGGTTATATGGCGTAGTTATTTATAACGAAGTACCACCAGAAATCGCAATACCTATGGACGAGTTGGCCGCCGAAGCTGAGTCACACGAGTGATTAAGTAGCCACACAGGTCGCTGCGCTAACACAGTAATGAAAAAGACCCTGCAAAAATCTAAAAGCGTGAGCTGAATAACTCACAGCTCGCGCTTTTTATTCACACTAGGAGAAACGCAATGAAACAAAAACTATCCACATTATTAGTTTTATTCCTTTTTTTGCCCAGTATTGCCATAGCCCATACTGGCATTGATCAAACTGCAGGTTTTCTACACGGATTAGCGCACCCCATCGGCGGAGCAGATCATCTATTGGCTATGCTAGCGGTGGGGATTTGGGCCGCCCAAATAGGTGGCCAAGCCTTATGGCGTGTTACTGGCACATTTATCGCTGTTATGCTTTTAGGCGGCTTGCTGGGGCTTACAAATATTCCACTGCCATTTGTTGAAGAAGGCATTTTGGTTTCTATTTTAGTTTTAGGCATCTTAATTACGAGCGCCTTTAAACTCCCACTGATGTATAGCTGCTTAGTGGTTGGCGTATTTGCCATTTTCCATGGCTATGCCCATGGTTCAGAAATGCCCACCTCAATGAGCGCTGTAGCGTATGCACTTGGTTTTTCGCTGGCTACCGCCGTACTGCATTTAAGCGGCATAGCCTTAGCCGTACTGGTGAAAAAAACAAAGGCACAATTCTTTAGCCGGTTTGCTGGCGGCACAATAGCGCTTTGCGGGGTGTATTTAGCCAGCCAAGCAACTTTCTATTGAAACCACGCTTATAAGCTCTGCCGAATGAAGGTAGGCGTGCCTCAGGGCATAAATCAAAACCGATTACGACACACTACTCAAAGGCTGAAATTGACAACTTAATAACAGCAGTTGAGAAGATTATTCCGGATCGTAAACAACACCGTATTTTACGTGTGGCATAAGTCGCGTAAAAGTCGCGTAATTTGTAATGAGAGGGCTTAAAATGGTGGTCATGGGTGGACTTGAACCACCGACCCCGGCATTATGAAAGCCAAAAATATGTTTGTAACTATTTGTTTTTATTGATTTTAATTTAACTAATTGCTTGCCTGCGCAACCTAACTAAGCATAACAAATCATTACTAAACGCGTAAAAACTGCGTAGTAGTCAACTTCAATAACATACCCTTCTAATGACTAATGCACTGCTCTATCTTTTTCCGAAGCCCCTATAGCTTTTAAGAAATGTAGGCTTGATACGAGTACGCCACCACGCCCCCAAATTTTGGCGATAAATATCCATGCACTCTAGCCACTTGAATATCTACGAACCACCCCCCATTAATATGAATGGTAATCTAAATTATTGGAAAAAAATCATGGATGAATCAAAGCAAGACTATCTTCAGAAAGTGTTAAATAGTAACCGTATGGTGCACATAGGTGATTTAGTAGAAAAATACAAGGATAAAAGACGGGGAGTAAAAGAAGCCCTAGAAGAGAAATATGGCTGTGATATATATAACCCAATTAATTCTGGCTCGTTTGCAAAATCTACAGCTATAAACAGCAAGTTTGACTTAGATTTAGCTGTTCCTTTTAAGAAATCATCATTTTCTACATTAGAAAAAATGTTTGATGACATATATGAGTTTTTGCTCGACAAGCACCAAAGTGAAGCAACTGTTAGAAAGCAAAAGGTATCTATAGGTCTAGAGTTCTATGCTGATCCTGATGGTGATGTCGTTTCCTTAGACATCGTACCTGGTCGAGAGCTTAATCAAGATCAATATAATGACGATTACAAAATAAATTTATACGTCAACTCACGCTATGGTTTGATTGAAGAAAAATCTCACCTTCTTACAAATATAAACGCACAGATTGAGCATATAAAAGCAAAAGCGCCTGAGAGGGAAATCATACGATTATTGAAGGTCTGGAAAACATCAAACAGTGAGCCTTATAAATCGTTCCTTCTAGAATTGCTTACAATAAAAGCTTTCCAAAAAGAGTCTATAAGCGGGAGTTTATGGGAGAAGCTTAAGTCCGTATTAAATTATATTGAAGATAATGTTACGAAGGATAACTTTACTTTAAAAGACCCAGGAAACAGTGGGAATAATATAATTGAGACTTTGGAACCACATGAACGGGAGACTTTATCTAATAGCATGAAATTAATTATTGAGAACATAGATAGCAATGAGAACAATATAAAAATTTATTTCCCAACAAATAAAGAGTATGAAGAAGCTGGTCTCGAACAGAAGGGTTACGGCATAAAAAAGGCTACATTGATCTCTGTTCCACCTAAGACACGATTTGGCCATTAGGCAATATGCATGATGTAGATGTGATTGAAGGGATTATTTCTGAAATCCCATTTATCATCCAAACAAATGATTTTGAGTGTGATAACAATGTTATTACTGGTTGTGTTCAAGTGAAATTTGATGACTTAACTAAACCAATACACATAGTCGTTAGTATTTTCCCTCAATATCCATTAAAAAATCACGAATCAGAGTCTATTAAATTTACTTGCAGTGAATTAATAAACTACAAGCACGTTATGGAAGATGGCTCTATTTGTATTCATACGTCCCATCATACTGTTTTAAAACAAAAGCTCCTTATTGACTTTTACTCGCTTAAATTATGGTTTGATAAATATTATTTTAATAATGCTCGAGATGAACACTATGAACATGTCATCACTTCCGAAAGTTTGATCAATGAGAAATACAATTCATATGTTTTTACTGATGTAGATTATAAATTTGCAAAAGGAAATTTTGGTTCAGTAAAATTGTCCCGGCTTCAAACTGGGACTTATAAAGACAAACCCATTGATAATTTCATAGTCCAGGGCTTTTCTTTAAATAATATTTCTCTTAATTGCAATTGGGGAAAGTTCTACAGTCAACTTCATAACTCAAATGAAGGGCTATTCTTCTTCCTTGGGGATCACCCTGCCAAATTTGACCGTTTTATTTATAAAGAATGGAGTGATTTTAATGACCTTTTACCAACAGAGTTTTTAAAACTTATTAATGCTTCTGAATTTAATGATGCTGGTTTGCTGCCTATATTTTTAGGCTATGACACCGTTGATAATGAGATTCATTGGCAAGTAGCTTTAATAGAGAAAGGAAAACTGCCCCTAGAAGAAAAATATGTACAAAAAGGAATAGTTGCCCTACCTGAATGGGAGTTAATCAATGATAAAGTTAATTGGGCGTTATCACGAAATTCATCGTATAAGTATTTTTACGGCAGAGGGGCTTTGTGCCCCCAGATTACTGAAAGTAAAATACTAATTTTAGGTGTTGGAGCTATTGGAAGTATTATTGCAAAATCTTTAACTAGAGGCGGAGCTCGAGAAATCAGCATTGCTGACTACGATGTTAAAGAATATGAAAATATCTGTCGTTCAGAATACATGTTTCAATTTGGCCTTGGAGATAAAGCCAATGAATTAGAGCAGATACTATCATTGACATCCCCTTTTGCCGATATAGAAGTTATAAACGGCGAATATTTCGAATCGATAATTAAAATGTTTAGAGATGACCCGGAGGCAAGAGAAAACTTTATTTCCACTTTAAATAAATATGAAATTGTTTTTGATTGCACAACCGATAACGACCTAATGTTTATCTTAAATAATCTAGAATTGGAGTGCGATGTAATCAACTTGTCAATTACTAATCATGCAAATGAATTAGTATGCGCCTTTCATCCGAACATATATCGCTTCGTCCTAACTCAATTTGAAGATGTTTTGGACAATCTTACAGAGGACTTATACGAACCAACAGGTTGTTGGAACCCAACATTTAAAGCATCTTATACTGATATAGATATGTTGGTTCAAATTGCAACCAAGCATATTAATAATATTTATAAGATGGGCAGTAAGAAGAAGAATTTCATAATCAAAGTTGATAAAAATGAGGCTTGTAGCATTGAACTTAGAGAGTTTTAATGAAGCTTAAAAATCAACATAAAAATGTTACTTTAATAATTGAAGAAAAATTATTGAGTAGTCTTGGGGTACTCGGCGTTGCTAGCTTCCCTAATGAATGCGGTGGACTTTTAGTTGGGTATTATTCTAATGACTCGATGAGTTTATATATAACAGACCACATTTTACCTCACAAACAGAAAGGCTCTCCTGCATCTTATGAAAGAAGCTCCGAAGGCTTAGAAGAAAAACTCCATCAAATATTTTCATCCAAAAAAGAACACTATATCGGGGAATGGCACACTCATCCTGAGTGCTCATCAATGTATAGCCAAACAGATTTAAATGCTATGCGACAAATAGCCAATAGCATAGATGTTAGTATCATGAACCCTATACTGTTGATATTAAGTATAAGCAATAATCGCATATGCGAGTTTTCAGCTTATCTATATGATAATAAAGAGTTGTTTAAATATGAATAATGTAGATCTAAAATCACTTTTTGGAGGCTTGCAAAGCCAAATGATTTCTCAACTCAATACAAATAGAGAATTCATTACTCACCCTGGTTCCACAGGAGATGCCTTAGAAAATGCATGGATAGAATGGCTAGTCAATTATTTACCCAATAGATATAGTGTTGATAAGGCTATAGTCATCGACCATGAGGGCAATACAAGTCACCAGATAGATATTGTAATTTATGACAATTGGTTCACCCCATTTATTTTCTCGCAAAATGGGTTTCATTACATTCCTGCGGAAGGCGTCTATGCGGTTTTTGAAGTTAAGCCAGACATTAAAAGTAATATTAGCTATTCCGCTGAAAAAATTGAAAGCGTAAGAACTTTGAAAAGAACGTCAGCAGGTATGATTAACTCGGGTATAGAACTCCCTCCAAGACCTTTAACTAAAATAATTGGCGGCATTTTGGCCAGCACAAACACATATACTCATTCTAATAACACCACTATCACAAAACTTATAAAGCAGGAGGAAAACCTAAAAGGTATCGATATAGGTTGTATTGCTGATTATGGTAGTTTTTATGTGGACTATAACGGAACAGAAGACACCAAGTTAAACCATCCATGTGATTTTGAAAAACGATACAAGAATTATTATCGGGATAGAAAAATTAACCGCATTGTTTTTAGTGATGCTGATCAATCATTAGTATCCTTTTTTCTACAATTAACACGTTATTTGCAGCAGTCGATTGGTACTATTCCAGCAATTGATTTAAATGCTTATTCAAGAGCAATTGATTTTGAGATAGACCAATGATTTTTTTTAGATCGTAGATTAACTTCCTATCCATCACAAAAGACATAATCATGTCTCATAACATGCTATAAACGTTTCATCCAAGCTCAAGGTCCCTTACCGATTACGAAATCAAGGGGTCAGCCAACTTGATTTACTACAATCACCTCAATAACAAATTATGCCGGTTACTGTCGTAAACGACTCAGCTTACCTAAGGAAGAGGCAAAAATATCACCAACCTTCTACGCATTTACTTTTGACTAACTCTTTGTTCAAAATCTGGCGGAACTACAAATAAATATCGCTTACCTTGCTTGGTTTTGAGCAATAATTTATATTTATCTGATAGTTCTAATAAATCTTTTCTAGCCACGTCATATGATACTCCATGCGACTGTTGGTGCTCTTGCACAACATAAGTAAACCGTGGGTGCTTCAAAGCATGGCGCAACACGGCTAATTGCCTAAAGTTCAACTTACCTTTAAGCCGCACATTATTCTGCAGAAGTTTCTCGGTTACACCTATGTCATGTGTTTTTTTATCCAGATAGTCATGCAATGACTCAATCGCCTTATGAATCACCTCCAGTTGATGAATAAAAAAGTATGTCACATCATTTTCATCGGTCTCCGTGTATAAAAACGCTTTACCATATTGCGCCGATGCTTCTTTAATAATTTTAGAAATGGAAACAAACTCAAGCAACCAGTAGCCTTCCTTTGCCATCGCCCAATAAAATAACGCACGAGCTGTTCGACCATTTCCATCACAAAACGGATGATCGTACGCCAACATAAAATGCAGAGCTATCGCTTTAAGAACAGGATGTAAAAATACTGTACCTTCGGTTGCGCTATCTGAGTTTGCAAAATCACATAATTGTTTCAACCTATCAGGTAGTTCTTTTGCTGGTGGCGGTGTATGAAGCACCTCCTGCGACTGATTATCCACTACATGAATATCATCACTATCACTTCGAAAACGGCCTACTTCTGCGTCATTTAAAGTTTTATCTGTCACTATGCGTTGCAGCTCAAACACAAGTGATGGCGTCAGTTGCTCATCTTTATGTTCGTGAATAAACTGCATAGCTTGATAATTATTAAAAATCATCTGCTCACTTTTACTTCTGGGTGACCGCTGTTGACGGATCATTTCCTTAGCTTCATGCCGTGTTGTAGAGGCACCTTCTAACTGACTAGAGTTGATAGCCTCCTCAACTAAAGAACGAATCAAATAGGTGTTGCGTCTTTGTGAGTTAGTTATCTCCGCTTCAGTTTGAATGTTTCCAGCCGCATGCCTATCTAGCCAGTGTAATTCCCGCTGCAAGGTATCTGGTGTACAGAAAACAAAGGGCTTCTGCTGCTTGTCCATTATTGGCAGTTCCAGATAGTTTCTCTCCCGCGCAGACTTAACGCCGGCCCACCACTGCTCACTCGTTAAACCCTCTGGCGCTGGTAAATGACGTAATTTGTCCCAATGTAAATAACGACCTTTATTATCAATAGGATTAAAATTAGAGCGCAAAAACCAACTAATACCGCTTTCAACAACTGAAGCTTGGATAATAGCGTTATGATCTGGCGGTGAAACTGGCATTTTCATTGGTTATTTGCTTTAAAATTAAAAGGTTACAGACAATCAAAGTATTTCATACTTGTTTTTAATAATCAAGTATGAAGCTAAGCAGGCCATATAGGAACCCATAAAAGCCATTTTAGTAACCGTTCAATTGTCAAAGTACATGTTGCTTATTCTTGGCCCTAAATTATAAGACGACTTAAAGAACATAAGCTTTTAACTGGGGCGAATTTAACGAGCCTTAGCTAAAACAAGCTCCAGTATTAAGGAAGTTAAAACATAACGGAACGAAGCCCTACCCAATCACATCGGAAGAGCAAAAACGTTTAATGGTTCAATTACCTACTGACTTAGCCAATACTGATTTATTCGGTCATAAATCTAATCGGATTACGACAAACAACTCAATGGCTGAAATTGACCATTTATTAGCCGCTGCTGAGAAAGTTGTAAGCAAGCAAAACCAACCGCTCTTTTAAGAGTCGCGTAGTAAAAGTTGCGTAATTTTTGAAGGGAAAGCTTGAAATGGTGGTCATGGGTGGACTTGAACCACCGACCCCGGCATTATGAATGCCGTGCTCTAACCAGCTGAGCTACATGACCATACTTTGAAGGCTGTGAATTTTCGTAGTTTCGGCTTATTTTGTCAAGCCAAACAGGCCGATACCTGCGAAGTTTTACACATTAAATCTAAAGTGCGTTACATCTCCGTCTTGCATAATGTAATCTTTACCTTGTACGCCCAATTTACCCGCCTCTTTTGCGCCCTGCTCGCCGTTGTATTGAATAAAGTCTTCGTAGGCAGTAATTTCTGCACGAATAAAGCCTTTCTCAAAATCGGTATGAATAACACCGGCAGCTTGTGGCGCAGTGGCTCCTTGTTTAATGGTCCATGCTCTTACTTCTTTAACTCCGGCAGTGAAGTATGTTTGCAAGCCTAGTAAATGATAACCCGCTCTAATAACTCTATTTAAACCTGGTTCTTCTAGCCCCATTTCTTCTAAGAATTCTGCTCGCTCATCTTCTTCTAACTGAATAATTTCAGCTTCCATGGCGGCACAAACGGCAACAATTTCGGCGCCTTGTTTTTGTGCTAATGCTGTCACAGCATCCAAATGAGGGTTATTTTCAAACCCATCTTCTTGCACGTTGGCTATATACAGCATGGGTTTTAAAGTAAGCAATTGCAGGTCTGACAGGGACTTAAGCTCATCTTCATCCAAACCCAATGTTCTTAAAGTAATATCTGAATCTAAATGGGCCAATGCTTTTTCTATTAAGGCTTTACGCTTTAACTCGTCTTTATTGCCAGACTTTGATGCCTTGGTTGCTTTTGTCAACGCTTTGTCTAACGATGCCATATCCGCTAGGGCTAATTCAGTTTGAATCACTTCAATATCGGCTATAGGATCAATCTTTCCCGCTACATGAATTACGTCATCGTCTTCAAAACAACGCACAACGTGCGCAATCGCATCTGATTCACGAATATTGGCTAAGAACTGATTACCTAGGCCCTCCCCTTTTGAGGCGCCAGCCACTAGCCCAGCAATATCCACAAACTCAAAGGTGGTGGGTATTACGCGCTCTGGTTTGACGATTTCCGCCAGTTTATCCAAACGTAAATCAGGCACAGGCACGATACCGGTATTTGGCTCAATCGTACAGAATGGGTAGTTTTCTGCTGCAATGGTTGCTTTCGTCAACGCATTAAAAAGGGTTGATTTACCAACGTTTGGCAGGCCAACAATGCCACAATTTAAAGCCATACTGTACTCTCTTTGAAATTCTATAAAGGCGGTGATTATACGTGATGAGCCTGCAGACTTAAAAACATTCTAAGTGATAATGGCATACAAACGCCTAGTCGCGTAAAATGCGTCGATTATTTTCATAAAATCAATAGGGAAACTCATGAAGAATTACAAAATTGCTGTTATGGCCGGTGATGGAATTGGCCCAGAGATTATGCAAGAAGCCGTTAAGGTTCTAAAACTCGTTGAAGAACGCAATGATGTAACATTTGAATTAATGACCGCTTTATTTGGTGCTTGTGGATATTTTGAAAAAGGTGATGCTTTCCCACAAGAAACCAAAGACATTTGCGATCAAGCCGATGCCATTATTAAAGGCCCTATCGGTTTAAGCCACGAAGAATCAAAAAAAATCCCTATCGACAAACAACCTGAACGTGGTGCGTTGTTACCTATGCGTCGTCGCTACAAAACTTACGCAAATTACCGCCCCGTTTCTCTTCCACAAAGTTTGGCTCACTTTTCTCCGCTAAAACCTGAAATTATTGGTGATGGCATTGACCTCATCATGGTTCGCGAACTGGTCGGCGGCTTATATTTTGGTAACAAGGAAGTTGGCGTTAATGATGACGGTTTACGTTATGTTAAAGAAACGTTGGAATACGACGAAAACCAAATTCGCCAAATTATGCACCACGCATTCAAATTAGCCAGTGGTCGTAAAAAAGTACTTCACAATATACATAAAAGTAATGTTCTTAAATCATCCGTTTTATGGAATGAGGTGATGGAAGAAGTTGCTACAGAGTACCCAGATGTTAAGGTCATCAATATTTTAGTTGATGCTGCCGCGACTTTGCTTTGCTTAAACCCAACGCAGTTTGATGTGATGGTAATGGAAAACATGTTTGGCGATATTTTAAGTGATCAAGGCGGCGGTATTCTTGGTTCATTAGGCCTAATGCCTTCTGCTTGCCTAGGAGACGAGAAAGCTTACTACGAACCTTCTCATGGTTCTGCGCCGGATATTGCTGGTAAAAACATTGCCAACCCGTATTCCATGATTGGCTCTGTTGCTATGATGCTTGAATATAGCTTTGGCATGGTAGAAGAAGCGAAAAATGTTTGGGCTGCAATGCAAGGCGTTTTTGCTGATGGTTTCTCAACGGCAGACTTATCTAAGCCAGGTAGTGGCGTTAAGATGATTAGCACAGATGCATTCGGTGACAAAGTGGTTGAAAAACTTAAGGCTATGCCAACGGTTTAAATCTTATTTAACACCCAATAAAAAAGGCTTACAGATGTAAGCCTTTTTTATTGCTCGATTATTAATCGTTTACGATTTTTCGTGCAGCTGAATATTAATCATTCGAAGCGCCGCAAGAATCGAGGCAAACACTTGGTTAGAATGTACACCCCTTGTTTTACGCATTTTTCGTTCATTCGCCCACGTAATAACACACTCTGTTAGTGCGTTAGTATGCCCGCCCTTAGGTATTCTTACTTCGTAATCTTCTAGCTCTGGCAATACCGCATCGTATTCAACCAATAGCTTATTAATGGCATCAATAAAAGCATCAAAACCACCATTGCCTGTGCCACTTGATTGATATTCAGCACCTTTTATATTCACAGCGATATCGGCAATAGACGATTGATCTAAACGACTGGTGATAGAACAGTCGAGCAAACGGATATGCTTGTAGCTTTCACTCTCTAATACATCGGCAATAATAAACGGAAGGTCTTCAGTGGTGATCGTCTGTTTTGAATCCCCCAAACGAACAATACGTTCAAGCACTTTCTTTTGGTTTTCTTCCGACAGCTCAATACCCAAACGCTCAAGGTTCTTACTGAGTGATGCTTTACCGCTCATTTTACCTAAGGCATAGCTGCGTATTCTAGAAAAGCGCTCAGGGCTTAGCTTGCTTTCATACAAACCGCCTTTCTTATCGCCATCAGCATGAATACCGGCGGTTTGTGTAAACACATCATCACCAATAATAGGCGCATTAGCCGCTACCCACTTGCCTGAAAAGTTTTCAACCATATTGCTTAAACGCACGATGTTACTTTCATCAATGGACAACTCCATGCCCATTTTATCGCGCAAAACAACGGAAACTTCTGACACAGATGCATTGCCTGCACGTTCACCCAAGCAATTTACTGTGCAATGTATGGCGCTTACACCTGCTTCTACAGCGGCCATAATATTAGCTGTGCCTAGGCCGTAATCATTGTGCGGGTGAAAATCGAATTGCACGTCAGGAAATCGTGTACACATATCTGTTAACGCTGTTCTCACCTCATCAGGTGACATAACACCTAGCGTGTCAGGCAACATAAAGTGATCAATACCTGCATCTTTTATGGCCTCCATAAATGCAAACACATACTCCGGACTGTCTGCATAGCCGTTTGACCAGTCTTCTAGGTACACATTAACTTTTAAGCCTTGCTGCAAGGCATAATTAACCGTATTAAGCACTTGTTCAACGTGCTCGTCTAAGGTTTTACCTAACTGTTCTCGGCAATGCTTTTCGCTACCCTTCGTAAGAAGGTTGATCACCTTACCATTGGCATTAACAATCCAATCGACACTACGCTTATGGTCGGCAAAACCCAAGACTTCTACTTTTCCATCAAAGCCTTCAGCTTGCGCCCACTCATTAATATTACGAACTGCTTCTTGCTCGCCCTCGGACACACCAGCAGACGCAACTTCGATGCGGTCTACCCGCAGCGACTCTAATAACGCCTTCGCAATGCTTACTTTTTCAGCAGGCGAAAAGGACACCCCCTGCGTTTGCTCACCATCACGCAAGGTGGTGTCCATAATTTGAATATACCGAGAGCTCATTTTTCCGCTTAACTTAACCGCTTATTAGCTTTTACGCCCAAAGCCAAGGAAGACGCTGCTTATGCTGTTCTTCAAAGGCGCTGATTTTATCTACATGCTTAAGTGTTAGCCCAATATCATCCAAGCCACTTAACATGTTTTCTTTACGAAACGGATCAATCTCAAACGAGAACCCATTGCCACCCGGTGTTGTAACGGTTTGATTTTCTAAATCTACAGTAAAACTAACCCCTTCGTTTGCGCTAATTTCTGCCATTAACGCATCCAATTGATCAGGCTGCACAACAATCGCTAAGATGCCGTTTTTAAAACAGTTATTGTAAAAAATATCAGCATAGCTTGTTGAGATAATGGTATTAAAACCATAATCTGCAATGGCCCATGGCCCATGTTCACGTGACGAACCACAACCAAAGTTATCGCCTGTTACTAGTATCTTTGCCCCTTCAAACTCAGGCTTATTGAGCTCAAATTCTGGGTTAGATGTTACACCATCATTCAAATAACGCCAATCATGAAATAGATGTACGCCAAATCCGCTACGCTCTACTTTTTTTAGAAACTGCTTTGGAATAATTTGATCGGTATCAACATTATTACGGTTCATTAATGCCGCAACGCTTTCGTGTTTTGTATATTTTTCCATAGCCTTAACCTAATTTACTGATATCGACAAAGTGACCGGCGGCCGCTGCGGCCGCTGCCATTGCGGGTGACACAAGGTGAGTACGTCCACCTTTGCCTTGACGCCCTTCAAAGTTACGATTTGATGTTGACGCACAACGTTGGCCGTCTTTAAGCTCATCGCCATTCATCGCCAAACACATTGAACAGCCTGGCTCGCGCCATTCCCAACCTGCCTCTTTAAATATTTTATCAATGCCTTCTTTTTCAGCTTGTACTTTCACGTGGAAAGACCCTGGCACGGCTATCGCTGTTACGCCCTCTGCCACGGTTGTGCCTTTTGCCATTTCAGCGGCATCACGAAAATCTTCGATACGGCCATTAGTACATGAACCAATAAACACGTAATCAATGTTGATATCGGTCATTTTGGTTTCTGCTGCCAATCCCATATATTTAAGTGCACTTTCGCAGGCTAAACGCTTGCCCTTATCATCAAAGCTTTCAGGCGTCGGTACTGCACCGTTTACGCCAATAACTTGTTCAGGCGATGTACCCCAAGTGACTTGAGGAGAGATATCTGATGCATTAAGGGTGATAACTTTGTCATATTCTGCACCTTCATCAGTTACCAGTGATTTCCAATACGTTAATGCTTGCTCCCACTGCTCTCCCTTAGGGGCAAACTCTTTACCTTCTAAGAAATCAAATGTTTTTTGATCCGGCGCCACCATGCCTGCACGGGCGCCTGCTTCAATAGCCATATTACAAACAGTCATACGGCCTTCCATCGTTAGCGCTTCAATCGCTTCGCCGGCATATTCTATGACGTAACCGGTACCACCCGCTGTGCCTGTTACGCCAATAATCGCTAAGGCAATATCTTTTGCAGTACAGTGTTTAGACAACTTACCGTCCACTTGAACCAACATGGTTTTAGATTTTTGCTGTGGCAAGGTTTGCGTCGCCATCACATGTTCTACTTCTGATGTGCCAATACCAAACGCCAATGCGCCAAACGCACCATGCGTTGCTGTATGGCTATCACCACACACTACGACCATTCCAGGATGAACAAAACCATGCTCTGGCACAACAACATGAATCACACCATTATCTGGGCTTTCCATATCGTATAAATTTAGGCCATTCTCTTCGCAGTTCTCTGCCATCGTTTCAATTTGCTTTTTAGCAATTGGGTCAGCAATAGGAAGATCACGATCTTTAGTCGGCACACAATGATCCATTGTCGCCAAAATGCTATGTGGGTTACGCACTGGCCTATTTGCCATGCGAAGGCCTTCAAATGCTTGAGGGCTAGTAACCTCGTGCATTAAGTGCCTGTCTACATATAACAAAGGAGCCTGACCTGGTTCTTGGTGAACAAAGTGGCTTTCCCAAATTTTTTCATACATCGTTTTTTTCATAATTCTTTCCAAGGCTAGTTCTTCAAGCATCTATTCGACAACGAGAAGAAAATGAGAGGCAGCACGCCAAATGAACCGTGTATTTTCGCTAATTTAGTGGTTTTTTGCAATTGGATTAAGCAGATAGCACAAACTTTTACCTAAATACCTTGTTTTCAAGCCCCACTTAATGCACTTAGATACTCTTCGGGCCACTTTTTTATTACCATAAATCATATAGGCAACCAAACCTATCAACTTTTTCTAGTCACCACTTACTTACATCAGTAAAATCTAATTGAATGTAACAACAAGAATTGCATTGAGTTAACTCTTTACACGTTAAGACCTTCTTTAATCAAACATAATAAAAACTATAGGCAAATACATGACGACTCTTACAGAACAAAACACCAGCAAAAACATCCACATTAAAAATCTCAACATGAACCTACACTATAACGAAGCAGGCAATGGAGACGAAACCGTCATCATGCTTCACGGTGGTGGACCTGGTGCAGCAGGCTGGAGTAACTTTTCTCGAAATATTGATGCTTTTGCAGAAAAGTATCGCACTATTTTATTAGATTGCCCTGGTTTTAATAAATCTGACGCTGTTATTACAGACCTAGCACGCGATGTACTAAACGCACGTGCTATTAAAGGCCTGATGGATGAGTTAGGTATTGAAAAAGCACACTTAATTGGCAACTCAATGGGCGGTGCCAGCGCACTTAGCTTTTCTCTTGAGTTTCCAGAGCGCCTAGACAAAATGGTATTGATGGGTGCTGGTGGTGGTGGCCAAAGCATGTTCTCACCAATGCCATTAGAGGGTATTAAATTATTGGTCGCTTTATACCAAAACCCATCCCTTGAAGCGTTAAAGCGAATGATTGAAGTTTTTGTTTACGATCCTTCATTAATGAGCGACGAACTAATTGAAGGCCGCTTTGAGAATATGATGAGAAAGCCTGAACACCTTGAAAACTTTATGAAAAGCTTTGCCAGTTCTAATATTATTGTCAGCGACTTCACACCCAACCTCGGCAAAATAGCAGCTGAAACATTTATCATTTGGGGTCGTGATGACCGATTCTGCCCTCTTGATCATGGACTTAAATTTTTATGGGGTATTCCTAATGCAGACTTGCACATCCTTAGCAAGTGCGGCCATTGGGCGCAGTGGGAACATGCAGAAAAATTCAACTCATTAACATTAGATTTTTTAGCTCGCTAAAGCAGAAATATTGAACCGCTAGTCATAATGCAGGCGCTCAACCGCCAGCTTGAAACCTGCATTAGGCTAGTGCTGTTCAATGCTATACGCTAGAAGAAAACCGATCGGATAAAGCAGGACTATTCCCCACTCGACAGGTTAGACAACACAACAAACCGATCTGCCTTTTGCTAGTAGCGATGAGCGTTTTCGCAACTCAAGTACAGTTGGGAATAGACAGACGCTGATAATTGCCCCGCAGAACTAGGGATAAACCTTGTTACTCTTATAGATAAAAAAACATCCCTAGCTTTTTAATATAAAGCGCTAAGGCGCACCACACTCACTTTGGCATTACAGCGTTAGGAAAAACTCTTTTACCTCATTAATGACGGTTTCTTTAGCATCTAAGTGAACATAATGCCCTGCATCGGGCACAACCTTGACTGATAGCTGGCTGGGTATATGTTTTTTTGACAGATCAAGGTTTGGCAAATACCCAAAACCATCCTCTTTGCCAAAAATCTGTAAGACCGGACAGCTTATTTGTTGCAAATACTGCGTGCAATCCTCAGCTTGGTAAGCCTCACTATTCACTCTATTTATCCAATCATAGAACAAAATATCGAGCCCTTCGCCATGGAATTTAAAGAGCTTTTTTCGAAGGTCGCCATTTTCAAACGCTTCCTTAGCTTCTTGTGCACCGGCTAAACATTGATCATGAATAAGCATTTGCGGAACAATCGATACGACAGCACATACAACCTCTTTGTGCAGGCTTGCTGCAACAAGAGATATAACACCGCCATAACTATGCCCCACTAGAATGACGTCAGTTAAGCCAAAGTGCTTAAAAAGATCAAGCAACGGCTCACCCGCCTCCTCTGCACGCGTGTCATACTCTCGAAACTCAGTTAGCGGCTCAGACTGCCCGTGCCCCCAGCGTTCATAAACAATAACGCATAAACCAGTAGCTTGATGCACTTGTTCGGGGAAATCACGCCACATTTCAATAGAGTCTATACCACCATGCAAAAAAACTAATGTAGGTGCGTTAGCCTGTATATGACCTATTTGTTGCACACGAAGGCGTCGGTTAGCTGCTTGAATAAAGTGTTCTTGTTTCATAGGCTACACGTTTTATTGAATTAGAAGGAAAGCTGTAATTGACTAATAAACGATGGATAATTAAATTTACCGTCTGTGGGGTCATAGTACGCCAGCTCATTAATAAGCCTTAAGTTTTCATCAAACTGCCAAGTGAATATAGCTTGGTAAACACTACCTTGGTTCATACCGCGAGCTATTTCATCAGTCGATTTCCCTGTTAACGGTCTAAAGAAAGCTGTTCTAGAGGGGTGCTCATTATCGACATGCTGATACTGTAATGCCCATGCCCAGCCCATGTCTTCAGAGTTCAGCAAATAGGCACGGCTAAGGCCTAAAGTTAAAGCACTAGAACTCAGCGCATTTGTATTATCACCTTGTGTATTAACTGCTAAACCACCTGTGGCATCAGATTTAAATTCTGCCCATGACGCCCATAGCCACCAATGGTGCGCTTGAACGTCTGCAAATACGCTAAGCCACTCATTATCTAACTCAACCCCGTTAGGCTGAAATTTTGTATCCAACGTGACAGAATCTAATGATGTACTTTAGGCAGCACCAACGCTGTACGCTAGCGGCCTGTCTTTAAATTGATATTCATCATCACTGGGGGAAATACCGTTTGGACGGAGCGCAAAGGCGGCTGAAAACAACAAATCGTTATTATCATTATTTAGCGATAAGTCAGGGCTATTAAATAAGCCAAGCGCATAATGTACACGGTTACCAAAATACCCCTTTGAGTTAGTTTCAGGCAGCCCCATATTGCCTTTTCTAATTGTTAACCCACGCGCTCGACCGACAGCCCCGGGTGATAACACCTCGGTAAATTTGCGTTCCACGCTAGCCGATTTATGTGGTCGCCTTGTATAACCGAGTGCAAATTGCTGCCCCACTGTGATACTACCAAGGCTGTCATCAAAGTGCTTCAGACTCACCCAAGCATCCAGTAGTTTTTGCGCGTTTGATAAGCCTACCACTTCGTTAGATGCATCATACTGGAAGCGAAAAGCCACATTGTCACTTGCAAAACCCGTAAAACCTAGACGCGCCCGTCTTAATGTAAAACTATTTGTTCCTTGACGGCCATTTTTAGAGGGGACAAAGGTGTAGCGTGGCTGCGCTAACCCCCAAAATTTAATATTAGGACTCGCCTTGTTAACATTTTTTTTAGTCGCTACGACTAAATTATTAACAGCCGACTTAACACTGGTTTTTTTAGCCACGGAGGGTTTACTCGCTTGCAATTCGGCTTGTTGAGCATGTTGCTTAATGTCCGCCACATCATGTTCGCTTAGTAAGCCTTTTTTTTGAAGGGCTTCAAGAACCGCATTTGCATAGGCATGAGAAGAATCAGCTAAAGCAGGAAGGCTAACAAGCGCCAGCAAAAGGATTGATAATTTTTTTAACATAATCGTTTATAGTTTTTCTTATTATGAGTGATCGGTTTACCCAAACCGAGGTAGTATGTTACACGACTTTTAGTAACTGTAACTGTAGCTAATATCTAAGGTCGTCTCAGCAATGCCAAACTTAACATCCGTCCCTAAAAATGCTGTGTTCTCGGCGGTTAATTCATTACGAAAGACGTGCATAACAGCCAATGACCATTCTGAATGCTCACTGTTTTTATAGCTAAACCCAGCCGTTAAATGTTTAGCTGGCATGGCGGGGGTAATGGGGTTTAGTAACCCAGATCGTCTAGGAATCTGTTCTTCACCCACGTTTGCACCAGCCCGAAGCGTTATTTTGTCATCAAAAATGTAACGAACACCTAATGAATACGCCGTAATACTTTTCCAACCAAACCCAACGCTGTTTTTTGCACCGAGTAGCCTATCTGCGGAGAAACCGATCATAGGGTTCAGCTCCGAAGCCGTGGGCACAGGGTTTGACAACGCATCAATGTCTTTGTAGTTAATGCGTGTCACATCAAAAGCAATAGACAGTTGTTTTGAAAAATTAATGGCCAAGCCCACACCGTAATTTGAAGGAATATCAAACTCACCATTGTTAGCAAGCAGACCAGAATATTTTTTCATCTTAGTCATTTGCATTTTTGGTGCATAGTAGGCGCCAAACTGGTAAGTATCGTTAGGTTTATAAAACCACCCTAATTTAATACCTAGTCCGTAGGACACCTCGTCCCCTCTGTTCGTTAGACTGCCTGCGTCTGACGATACGCCTTGAAAGAAGTCTAAACCTTGCGCACTAAATTTCTGAATACCAAATAAAGGAGATACCCCAATATAGTTATTTGGAGACATTTCATACGTGTAGGTGGTAGCAATAATAAGTTGCGCAAAATCCACCCCTAGATGCCCGTCTGTCGTTATGTTTGGAGCCCCTAAAACACGTTCAGCTGTTTCTGTAAACAAGCGTTTTCTATACGCTGTATTAATGCCACCATTGCCATAAACAGTAACACCCAGTGTGCTTTTACCATTTAATCGTTTATTCCAGCCAAAGTTCGGAACAATCCAATAATCGCGCTGACTATCATCCCGTACTAGCTCATCACAAGCCCCGATACCCCGGCAATCAAATTCGGCGTCACGGGGTAAATAGAGAAAACGAGCGCCAATATCTAAACCTTCTACTTGAGACATGCCGGCAGGGTTAACAGCGCCTGTTAAAGTGTCTTCAGGAAAGGCAATCGCGGCTCCGGCCATGCCCGTCATTTTGGCACCGTAAGCAATCGCGAAATAGCCATTGATTGCAGATGCAAAATGGCTAAAGGAGAGCAAAAGAACCCCCTACTGAAATCTTAACTTTGTATGTCATAACATTCCCCTAGGAGTGCCGGGTTAATTGAATTGTTACCACACCATTAATTTCATATAATGAAATAATGCAGGCGATAATATACTAGACTATTCTCTTTTTAAGAACAATTATCTTATGGAAAACCTCAATCGAATGATGATTTTCTACCATGTCGTTGACTTGGGCAGTTTTACTGAGGCCGCTAAAGTGTTGAAAATGGCAAAATCGGCGGTTAGTCGACACGTCACCCTCTTGGAAAAACAAGTTGGTGCAAGGTTGTTAAATCGAACAACTCGTCAACTAAACCTAACTGAGGTTGGGCGAATCTACTTTCAAAGCTGCAAGAAAATCGTAGAAGAGACGCAGTACATGCAAAATGAAATCAGTGTGCTGCAAAACCAACCCGTTGGCTCATTAAAAATTGCCACAACTAATAGCTTAGGGATTCAATATATTACGCCGTTAATTGTCGAGTTTATGCGTTTATACCCCAAATTAAACATTGAACTAATGCTACAAGACCAAGTGATCGACATGGTTGAAGAAAATATAGACGTGTGTGTTCGAGTTGGCTGGTTACAAAACTCTGACCTTGTCGCAACAAAAGTGGCTGATTCACGCTTGGTATTAGCAGCAAGTCCTAGCTATTTGAAGCAATACGGGCCAATAGTTACACCCAAAGACCTTGAAAAACATGCCTGCGTCATTTTTTCCTTATTGCCTAACCCGACTAAATGGACATTTACCCAAAAAAAGCAAAAAGAAACCGTGTCGGTCGGTGCCATTATAAAAACTAACAATGCAGGCGCTGTTAAAGCTTTACTGTTACAAGGTGCGGGCGCATCTGTCTTGTCTCACTTTATAGTGGCTGAAGATTTACGAGAAGGACGCTTGGTTGAGTTGCTGCCTAATTATGACTTAGGGTCTGCAGGTATTTATTTAGTGTATCAAGAGAAGCAATATAAGCAGTTAAAAATACAGTTATTTAATGACTTTATTAAGAAAAATTTAAAATTGGACTGACAATAAAAATGAAATGCATGGTTAGCAATATCTCACACCAAGGATACGATATTGAATTGATTTATAAAGTGGTATAAACACGCCTGAGCGACCGGATATTTAGGCCACTTTACAAGTCTAGAATCACTTTTCCCATGATAGGTGATACTAGGCGATTTTAATTTTTGGTTATTAAAACCAAAAAATAATGAAAACTAAAAGAGGAAATAATGATGTCTATAAATGTAATATTGAATTTACAAGTTAGTACAGAAAACCGTGAAAAACTATTAAATACATTCGAGGCTATATTACCAGATACACGCGCTTTTAAAGGTTGCCAAGAGATTGTAGTTACTAGTAATGATGATGACCCTTTAAATATTGTGGTGTTAGAAAAATGGGACTCGCGCGAAGACCACAAAAGTTATATGGCTTGGCGCTCAGAGCGCGGAGATTTAGAAAAACTAGGTACTTTATTAACCGCACCACCAACGACTAAATACCTTACACCGACAACAATATAAGCCTTTATTAATACACCGTATGGGGCTGCTTAGTAGCCCCATACTTTTTGCAAGAAAAACGCATCAAAGTAGTAGCGACCTTTCCTTAATTGAAAAGTACGCTATTTAATTTTCCGACACCCTAGAAGCTATCTTTTATAGACTTATTATTTTCAACAAGCACAAAGAACTTAGGGTAGCTTGATTTTAATGACGTAATGATGCGCTCATGTGGTAAGTCAGCAAAAAAACCATAATCGGTAAGATAGTCCATATGCTTTTTATCTTGTTCATTAAATTCGTGCATAAATGGATCATCTACGCCATTGAACCCCAATGACTTAACACCAGACCGTGTACACATTTCGATATTAAAAGCAGGCGTTGCTTTAACCCACTTCCCCTCAAGGTAAAGCACACTATATCCGTGCCACATAAAAACATCGGTTTCCAATAAATCCAATAATTTTTGTGTGCTTAAATGGTTTCTTACATCGGAGAAACCAAGCTGAGCTGGAATGCCAACACTTCAAGCGCATGCGGTTAGAAGTACGGCTTTTGGTGAATTTGAAGCCGTTATGATAGAAAACTGCGGGCATGTTCCACATGTTGAACAACCTGATCTAGTTCCCAAGCGAAGCACAGACTTCCTTAAACGTTTAGCTGTATAAATAAACCACTGACCTGTCGGATGACCTCGACCAAGTTTTAACTATTAGACTGGCTTAATGCACCGTCATGTTACGATTATTTGCATGGGTTAACTGCAACAAAACACCTAGTCAATATGACTTAATCTAATCAACGATATTAAGACTCATGAAAAAAATTATTTATGTTATACCGGGCGTTGCTCTTTGCTGCGGAATGGGTTTCTTAGCAATATTGTTAGCCGCCTATGTTCCGGTAGGTGCTGTTACCTTAGCCATTATACTTGGCCTTATTGTTGGCAACAGTTTACGTATTAATGATCAATTCAAAGCTGGTATTAACTATAGCGAGAAATATTTACTCTCCATTGCTATTGCCCTTTTAGGTGTTCAGCTAAATTTTTCAATTCTAAGTGAATTAGGCTATGCGACCATTTTAATGATCGTGTTTACGATGGGCGTTACTATTTTTTCATCGTTGATATATGCAAAATGGTTTGGGTTTGATAAACGCTGTGCGTTATTACTTGGTTTAGGGAATGGCATTTGTGGCAGTTCTGCAATTGCAGCGACCAAGGATATAGTCGGTGCGAATGAAGAGCAAGTTGGCCTCTCCATTGCCATTGTGAATTTTTTAGGCACCCTTGGCATTTTCCTCCTACCTTTTATTAGCCACTACCTATTAAATTTATATGAGCTTAATGCAGGTGTATTGATCGGCAACACATTACAAGCTGTAGGGCAAGTTTTAGCTGCCGGGTTTTCAGTAAGTCAAGCAACGGGGGAAGCGGCAACCATCGTTAAAATGGTCAGAATTTTGTTACTTGCCCCAGTAATCCTGATTCTGATCTTCATGTTTTCTCGAGTAAACATGAAAACGAATGAAGACCTCAAAGTCGCCTATAGAATTCCTCTCTTTGTCGTTGGTTTTTTTGGTTTCTCAGTTATCCAAACCTTTGGCTTACTGAAACAAGAACAAGTTGAGCTAGTCAGCACAATGAGCCACTACGCCCTTATTGTCGCCATGTCAGGCATTGGGTTAAAAATTGCCTTTGATGGAATTATTAAAAATGGCAAAAAAGCATTGCTTATAGCAAGTGTTATTTTTGTGTTTCAGATAATAATGAGCTCTAGTTTAATCCTTATTTTCTTTAAATAATGAAGTCCTAGATTAGCCTTTAAGATTCAATTAACTCGGCCCTTTAAGGTCGAAAACGATGGCCTGCTAATTACTATCGTCCAGACCTTAGGTGCATCTTGTACCGCTAAGAAAGTACTTTTTTAACGACTCTACCGAGTGGATAGCTTTGGCTTATCTGACGGCTTTGTCAAAATGCTCATCAGCAACTTACAGTATTTACGAATATCATCTGATTATTCAAACAAGGCATGCTGATACCCCAATGCAATCGCTTGATAGTATTAGCCGCCAGCCTGATCTTGGCAGCGGAATAAAGTCGGTAGAATCGTCGAGCAATAAAAAAGCCCCTTAAATATAAGGAGCTTTAATACCTAAAATGGAGCTGGTGAGAGGATTCGAACCACCGACCGGCTGATTACAAATCAGCTGCTCTACCGACTGAGCTACACCAGCGTTAGGGGCGGTATTCTAATCCAAATAAAAACGTCGGGCAATGATTAACATGCAATTTTACGAATACTAATGTTTTCGCCTACTTTAAAGCCATCTAAATTGTCCGGTATCGGTGATAGACCATCACTTGTTATAAGTTTTACGCCATAACGATACTTTTTGCGTCTAATAAGTTCGGCTTCAATCGATTTTTCCGACAAGGCCTTCAGTCTCTTTTCGGCTCCGTCGGCTGTTGCAAACAAGCCTAATGAGATAACCCCTTTGCTAGAGCCACTAGGCACTAACCATAAATCGTTAACGCCTTTAGCCCTTAATGTCTCCATATTACGCACTGATTGATTCCAATCACCATTAGAAGAATAAACAACCCAAAAATCCCTAAGAACCTCTGATGCAATAACGGGCACATCCCACACATAACGACTTAACACTTTTGATAGCTTCTTCGCATCATCTTCATTAGCAAAGTCACCCACTAAGTAGCATTCCGTGGCTGACTGCTTCGCGCTATTATCCAACAAAATTTGTTTCTCAAGCATTGCAGCCACTTCTTCATCTCTAACCAACACCAGCGTTTCAAGCTCACTTTCTTTATACAAGGGTGCTTGGTGTTGCTCCAGCCGTTTGGTTTCCACCACGGTGGTTCCCCAGAAAAAGTAAACTACATTTAAAAAAACCAACAATAATAATAAACGTTTCACTGGTATGATTTAGTCACTAGCTGTAAACCCTGTAACACAAGGTCTTTTTCCAATCGAACGTCCTGCCTTAAGCCTTCCGCTAAAACAGTTGCATGGCCACCCGTTAAAATAGTTGTTATCGGTTGCTGATGCTTTTCCCCTACATCAACAACTTTTTCTCGTACAAACAGCACCAACATCTGTTCAACACCATACGTAACCGCTTCACTTGTGTTTGTTCCAAGCTGACTAGAATAAGGCGTATCATCTATATTGATTTTATGTGTGTTGCTTAACAGGCTTTTCCTCATTAATTCAGCGCCTGGAACTATAAAACCACCCAAATGTTGGCCGCTCTCTAATAGAAAGTCCATGGTCAGTGCGGTCCCTGTATCTACAACACATAGCATACCGGTATATTTATGGTGTGCCGCAATCATTGCTAGCCAACGGTCCACACCTAATTGCGTGGCATCTTGATAGCCATTAACAACCCCACAAGCTTTACGGGTACTTTCTACAAACGTAGGCGCAGGGTAGAGACGTTCTTTAGCCCAAACCTGCAAGTCACGACAAAATGCTTCAGCAGCCACACTAGACACATAAATATTTGCGAGGCGACTCTCTTTTAACGTTGAAAAACCTTCCCTCAACGTAATTTCGTTACTAAACACGCCTTGATTTAACAAACGCCCTCTTTCAACCAACTGCCATTTAAGCGCTGTATTACCACGGTCTATATAAAGTTCAGACATTAATTACTCGCTTAACCTCAGGCTAACCTCACCTGACATGATTTTTTTCGTTCGGCCATCGGGGGTTAACAATAAGAGCTCTCCGGTCTTTGAGATACCACTCGCAACGCCTTCCTCGTATTGCTCACCAGATAAAATTCGAACCGTTTTATCTCGATAACAATCGTAGTTATTCCATTGCTCAACATGTGGCAGTAAACCAGTCTCTTCGTAGCCATGCAGTATACTTAAAACCTCAGCCAGCACATGGGCAGCCAATTTATTTCGCCCCATTTTCTCGCCATACGCATGACACACATCAACCCAAGGCTGGCCAATTTCGCCAGACGACAATTCATTCATTTGATAATTGAGCCCGATGCCGATAATGGCAGTATAACCACCTTGGCTTTCCCCTTGAATTTCTACTAAAATTCCACCCAGTTTTTTACCTTCCCATAGAATATCATTTGGCCATTTCAGGCCATGGCCACTTAAACCGAGGCTTTTGAGCGCACGACAAACAGCAACCCCGCACGCCAAACTCAGCCCCGATAAGGCCGATATCCCGCCCTTAAAGCTCCACAAAAAAGAAATGTATAGGTTTTGCCCATATGGAGACACCCATGTTCTACCTAATCGCCCTCGGCCCATTGTCTGCATTTCAGCCATACAAACTGACCCATTGGGTAAAGGCGTTAGTTGGTGTTTCTCAACGATGGCTTGGTTAGTCGATGCGCACACATCTAATACATCGAGCTGCTTCAACAAGGCTCTGTGTTCACTAGATAAGCAGGTGAGAATACGTTGTTTATCCAACAACTCTATTGCTAATTTTAAGCGCGTGCCTTTTCCTTTTACAGCATGGAAGTCAAAGCCTGCTGTTTCGAGTGTTTTGAGGTAATTCCAAATGGAAGCACGACTAACATTTAACTCATCGGCTAGCTGCTGCCCAGAAAAAAACTGACCATCTGCCATGCGTTTTATTATCGCTTTATGAATTTCAAGTAGTTCCATTAAAAAGGGTTACAGCTTCGTGCAATTTACTGAAGATAGATTTAAAAAATATAGTCTACGTTAGTCGCTTTGCTCACGTATATCATTCATCTGCTTTTTAACGATATGACGAATTAACAAATCCCTATTTTCATCGCCCAGCTGGCTATACTCAACAGCAACCTTGAACTGATCGCTATCTTGCTCACAAGAAACGACCTTTGAGAAAGTTTTTATGCTGGCTAGAGAGGGCGTTAAAATAAACTTTATCTCAACAATATCCCCTATATTCAGCGCATTACTTACCGCAAATGAAACACCCGAGGCACTGATATTAACCGGCTGAATCGTTTTTACAAACAGCTCATCGGTACCCATTATTATATGATGCGCTAATAAATCAATTTTAGACTCTATAAAAGAAAAATAACGCGCCACTTCAGGCGACTCTTTTTCTACATGGCGAAAATGTATCCGAGACACTTCATTCATTTTCTCCAACTCATTGGCTAGAGAGGCTGGCTCAACCTCATTCCTTTTAAGACCATCGGCTTTAGTCATTTCGTCGTTAGAAATAACGCGATAACTTATCGCCACTTCATCGTCTATTCTAAAAAAACGTCTACGCTCTTGTCCGGCATCTTGGCTCATTATTGTTTCACCACGTCTAGTATGGGGTTACTTAAATCTTGGGGCATTTCACCTTGAATTAAAATAATTTCGACACGCCTATTTAGCGCTCTACCCTCAGGGGTCTCGTTATCAGATAGCGGCACTGTATCTGCATGACCTTCAATGATCAGTCTTTTTTCATCCACCGTTCCATCGGTTAGCAGTGTTTGCGCGACAGTTACGGCACGTGCCGCAGACAGTTCCCAATTAGACCGATACAAGCCCGCCTTAATGGGAATATTATCCGTATGGCCTGCAACAGTCACTGTACCAACACTACCATTAACAACCGCTGTAATTTTATCCATTATGGGTAAAAACTCTGGGTTAAATTCCGCACTACCTGAGGAGAACGAACCATTTTCATGAATTCTAATAACTACCCGGTCAAGGTCGGTTTCCACACTCACCATATTTTGGTCAATTTCTTCGACCATAAACTCTCTAATTTCTTCGGCTAATTTTTCAGCATCCTTAATTTTTTGCTCAGTGGCTTCAACATACTCCGTCACGATTTTCGCTTTTGCCTCAACCTCTTCTTGTTTTTTAGCATCCTCTTTTTTCGTTGTGTCTGAGTCAGACTCTGAGTCTTTGCCTAAAAACTCTCTTTCCGAGTCGGTTGTTTGCTGCCGCACCTCATCTAAAATGGTTGGGTCACCCGCCGCCGGGCTAAAGTGCTGTGCAACCACACTGGTCCCTTTAACTATTTCATAAGCAACCACCTGTCTTTGCACCCCAAACGCATCATTTAAAGAGTCTGCCATTTTCTTAAAACGGTTTGCATCCATAGTTGCCATTGATAATAACAATACGAAAAAGCACATCAATAATGACATTAAGTCGGCAAAGGTCCCCATCCATGCTGGAAGCCCTTCTTCACATTTTGGACAATTATCATCACTCATGTTGAATCACTGTCTGCATTATTATTCGACCTCTTCAGGCTCACCCACTGACGATCGTTGACTTTCAGGTAAATACGTTTTGAGCAACGTTTCTAAAACACGTGGGTTCATACCTTCTTGAATACTTTGAATGGTTTCTAAAATTAATACTTTATTGAGTCGCTCATTATGGCTAATACCCGCCAATTTAGCCGACATCGGCAATGCAAACGCATTAGCGATAACCGCACCATACAAAGTGGTTAGTAAGGCCACGGCCATTGCCGGACCAATTGCCGCTGGATCAGACATGTTTGCGAGCATTTGCACCAAGCCAACCAAGGTTCCAATCATCCCCATCGCTGGCGCCATATCACCGACCGCCTTCCACATATTCTGACCAACTTCATGGCGACCAATCGCTAAGTCCATATCTCGACCTAATAACTTTTGCACCATCGCTGCGTCATGACCATCTACACAAAGACTCAAGCCTCGTTTGAGGAATTCGTTATCCACCTCTTGATCTTCTAACGCCAACAGTCCATTTTTACGGGCCACATCAGACAGCTCCACTGCCTGCTTGATGAGATCAACAGGGTTATCATTTTTATTCATGAAGGCTTTAATAGCCACTTTAAACGAACTCAAAAATTCCGAGATCGACAACTGCATCAAAGTCACCATGAAGGTGCCAACTACTACGATCAAAACAGACGGCACATCAACAAACATCATGATATCTCCGCCTGTTGCAATGGCGGCAATAATAATGCCCAAACCACCCACAAAACCTATTAACGTCGCTAAATCCAAAACTCTTCCCTTATTTAATTCTCATTTATACCGTCAATAATCGGCAAGGTAACAATGAAACTTTAGCAGATAAAATACGTTTATGGCGAAGCTCTCCCATAAAACAAGCGTGCTCTACGCAAAAACACGCTTATTATCTATTCATCCGTGCCTGTTTGCCTTATCTGCTAAAACTTTTCTCCTTCATAAAGAAAGCAAGCTCCTAAGCAAAAATCCCTTTGAGCATGAAGAAGAAAACAATTGCCAGCACGCCGCCAACCGGCAAGGTAATAATCCAAGACATAAAAATACCACGAACGACACTCATATTAAGTGACGAAATACCGCGCGCCATACCAACACCTAAAACCGCCCCCACCATTGTGTGTGTTGTTGAGATAGGCAAACCCATACCTGAGGCTAACACAACTGTTGAAGCCGCTGAGATAGTACAACAAAACCCACGGCTTGGTGTTAATTCGGTAATCTTCGAGCCAACTGTTTCAATAACCTTACGGCCATACATTGCCAGACCCAATACAATACCAACACCTCCGACTAAGAGTATCCACATTGGTAAGGCCGATTTCTGTGATAACTCACCGGTATCGATAATACTATTAATTGCCGCTAATGGGCCGATAGCATTTGCCACATCATTTGAGCCATGTGCAAAGGCCATTGCACAAGCGGTAATAACCATCAAGGAGCCGAATATTTTTTCGACGTTTGCATAATGGAAATCACGGTCCGCGCTCGCATCAAACTTTACACGACTCACTAAATACTTACCTAATATCGTTGTTAGCACACCAAAACCCAGTGCTACCGCAATCGAGTCTGTCATGGATAAATCTAGTCCCACATGTTTTAAGCCTTTCATAATGGTGACCAATGTGAGCATAAAGCCAACCAAAAAGACATAATAAGGAACATAACGCTTAGCGTTTTCGAACGGTTTTTCTGTATCTAGAATAATCGTTTGAACAGACCTAAATAACATATATGAAATAGCGCCCGCCAATAATGGAGAGGTGACCCAGCTCATCACGATTGTACCGAGCTTGCCCCAGTACACCGCATCCATACTCATACCTACAATCGCAAAGCCGACAATAGAGCCAACAATCGAATGCGTTGTTGAAACTGGCCAGCCTTTAAATGAAGCAACCAGTAACCAAGTTCCCGCTGCCAGTAGCGCTGCGAGCATACCAAAAATCAAAATCTCGGGGGTTGCACCCAAATCGCTAACATCGACAATTCCTTTTCGAATCGTAGAGGTAACCTGCCCACCCGCTAAAATAGCCCCTGAAAATTCAAAAATGGCTGCAATAATAACAGCCTGTTTAATAGTAATCGCTTTAGAGCCAACCGATGTTGCCATCGCATTCGCCACATCATTCGCACCAATGCCCCACGCCATAAATAGGCCGAAAACAATCGCTAATACCAAATAAGTAGTTCCGTAATCCATTGTCCCTTCCCCTTATTTAGCCAACATCAATTGAAAGCGACGACCGACACGCTCAGCATCATCGGCAATATCGGCAATAGATTCTATAATCCGATACATAAACATCACATCTACCGCATATAACTCTTTTTCCACCGCAAACAAGTCTGCACGTAAACTCACTTGAATACGGTCTGTTGCTGATTCCAGGTCATCTAATTCAGCCAGCATCACCTCAGCCACGTGAACGGCATGCCCCCTAAAACCCGTTTCAACCAATTCATCCAACTCATTAACAACACGTAGCGCCTGATGACACGTTTCAACCGTTGCCTTAACCAACTCAATAACACGCTGGGCGGCTTGTTCGGGGAACTGTAATTTACGTCCAACGATGATCCCTGCGATATCTCTGGCGCGGTTAGCTAATAAATCTTGAGTTCTTAACGCATCCAGAAGGTCCTGCCGCTCGATTGGCATAAATAGGCCGCTAGGTAAGTGCTCCCGCAACGTCTGTTTTTTATCGTCAGCTTGCTGCTCTAAACTAGCAATTTTCTGGTAAATTTTTTCTACTTCAGCCGTGTTACCACTCGCCATGTTCTCAAACAAATCGATGAGTTTTGTCACGCATTCATCAACAATCGTCATATGTGCTTGAAGCGGCGCAACCGGAGATGCACCGAACAAACCTGAAAGGTAGTTTTTAGAGGCCATGAGGGGAACCCTTTGTTATGTTAATACTGCCGCATAATAAAGCGTCTTGTTAAAATCACCTAGCATTAGGCATAAAAAAGCCCCGACATCCTATCAGGGTCAAAATACTGCTGTGTTTTGAAGTAGGCGATGCCTACTTCAGGATGTTTATCGACCTTACTATGACAGTCTTAAACGATGCACTTCTGCGTCAGCACGCCCCCCTTTAAACAAGCAATTGAACCGTTGTCGGTATAAACAATAAAAAATGCAAAAAAAACACGACTTCATTGTTTATGTTGGATACCCCATTGTCAAACCCAGCATTTAGTCACCTGACTCTGACACATTTTTGACCTAAAGTACTGTCAACTTAGACCCAATAAAACAAGCCCCACGCAAATAATTAACGTAGCAACTAAGCGCCATCGCCAAGCATAGCGTTCTTTTAACAAGCTCATCGCTAAAATATTAGCCAACACAATCCCCGCATTACTAAAAGAAACCACGTAGGCTGCCGGTAAATAGTACATGGCTTGAATCACTAAAGCGTATGCTGTACCAATAAATAAACCACCGGGTAAAAGGTACTTTAATGCCGGACGCTTTATCGGTATAACTCGGCCCTTTTCATAGCGGTTTTGCACGCTTAAGGCAATAAATGACCCCAAATAGCCCACGCTAACAAAGCCTAGTAAGGCACCAAATGACGGTAGATAACTAACCGCTACTTTATCACTCAACGAATAAATACTGGTGAATAGCGCCGCCACTAAAGCCCATGGCAAAGCATGCGCAGTATCACCACCTCTTGCCGACAGGCCCAACAACCATAAGCCGACGATGCTAATCAAAATTGCCAACCATGCCTGCAATGGCAGCTCTTCGTCAAAAAACCACATGGACCAAAACGCTATCAACACAGGCGAACTTCTGGCCAATGGATACACCAGTGCAACCGGTGCAAAGTGGTACGCCCGACGAAGACTAACAAAGTAGACACTATTTGCAATAACGGTGACCAACATCGCAAGCACTAATGGGCTTTGCCAGTCCGCATCAAATACAAGGTAATATAAACCAAACGGACCCAGCAATACCAAGTGTGCCAATAACCCCCACCACAGATAATCAGCTTCTTTATCAACGTGCTTTGCCAGCAGGTTCCAGGCCACGTGCATCATTACCGACAGTCCAATCAATAGTGCAGCTTGAGTCATCATTTAGTCAGCTCTATTCGCAAACCGTCATAGGCTACAACAACACCCTCTGGACATTTTGTCCCTGTTTTTTCAAACCACTCATCAAGCTGATGGCTGATATGCGTCAAATAAGTTATCTTGGGGGCCACACGATAATGGATATCAATTGCCATGCTTAAGTCATTGTGATTTTTCGATTTAATTTCTTTCGGTGGGCTTGAGCAATCTACCACCACCACATCTGCTTTCCAGCGCTGTAAAAAGTGCATTGTCTGTTCAGGCAAACCTGCTGTATCTGTCAAGTATGCCAGTTTTTTTCCCTTATATTCAAAGGCATAACCTAGGCATAACTTTGAATGATTCAAGGGTAGCGCCGTCACCGATAATTCAGAAAATTGACGCTGATCGAATGCAGCGAATGTTTCCGAAAAGTCTAAAATCCCCGGGTGTTTAAATAGATCATCACAACCCTTTTCATCTGCAGGCCCAAAAACTGGGATGGATTTAGCAACCCCCCAACGAATAGGAAATAAGCCTTGCACATGGTCCATATGATAATGCGTTAAAAGAACACGGGAAAAACTACCGGCAGGAAAGCGTTCGCCTAATTGTAAATTCCCTGCATCAATCAAGGTTGTCTCACCACCCACCACCAAGGCAGCACTACAGGGACCTCGTCGACGATCAGTCTGCTGTGTGGCGCGAACACAGGCGACACAATGACAGCCATAGGCCGGCACGCCCGCCGCATTTCCAGTTCCCGTAAAGATCAGACGCATTGAGTATTTCTTGCCGTCAATACACCAACTAACTGTTTTCCAGCTATAGATAAGTCAGCATTATTCTCAATAACCACTAACTCTGGGTGACTAATGCCTTCCATGCATTGGGCTCGAAGCAACCGAGCTTCAATCTGTTCGGATGTCTCTCTGCCTCTAGACTCTAGCCTTTGACGTAAAATAGCCTGATCGACCTGAATTAACACAGGAACCAACTCAGCATAATGTTTAGATGCCTGCGGCAAGTAAGCCCGCGAACCATTCACGACCACGTCAACCCCTTTTTTTAACCATTGATTAACCTCAACACCAATACCATAGTTAAGGCCATGACTAGACCAATGCATGGCAAAAAACCCTTTGCCCAGTCGCTGCCTAAACTCTTGCTCGCTCAATGCCACATGGTTTTCGTTACCCGCTTCTGCTTTGCGCGTAATGTAGCGGTGTGCAAAAAATAACGACTCCTCTGGCATCAAATGTTGCCGAGCATAGCCCAGTAAACTATCTTTACCAACACCCGAGGCACCAATAATATAAAACAGTTTAGCCATGATCATATTGCCCTCGGTACACCGTTTTCCCCTTTAGCCATACTCGACTCACCTGCGGCAGTCCAGCTGGTGTATCGATCATAATTAAATCTGCTCGTTTACCCACCGCTATTTCACCTCGATCAATCAAACCTGCCGCCTTAGCAGGGTTTAATGTGACTAAACGAACTGCGTCAGAAAGACTTATGTCCGTCAATGTAGGTAGCTTCATAACGGCAACTATTAACGCCGCTGGTGCATAATCAGCGCACAAACAATCGGCTACATTTGCCTCGATAGCATCTAGCGCCTTCATTGAACCTGATTGGCTTTGGCCACGAAGGATATTAGGCGCGCCAAAGACCGTACTCATGCCTAGTTCACGTGCCGCCAATGCCGCTTCCATATTAATAGGGAATTCGGAAATCACCGCCCCAAGGCTATTCATTGTTTCAATACGCTGACGATTATCATCATCATGGCTGGCAACAGATACGCCTTGGGCATGCGCCGCCTTGATCAGCGTTTTAGCACGATCAAACGCACCCGTTGCTGCGTTCAGTTTTTTAGCCAGAATGGTATCTAACTCGGCCTCCGTCTTTTTATAGCTACGCGTCAAATAGCTACGGTACGCTGCCATATCTTTAAACTGCCCTTGCCCCGGCGTATGATCCATTAACGACAATAAATGCATATCATCATTCTTCAATAAATCCAATAATACTGGCAGCCCACCTTCATCAGTAATTTCATATCGGCAGTGCACACGATTATCAACCAGCCCATGTGGCGCCCAAGCATGAACCGCCCGAGCAATATTGGCGGCAAATTCATTGCTGCGCAAACCGAGTTCATCGTTTGCAAATGCAATCGCATGATATACGGTCGTAATACCCGCCGTGGCATTACGTTTATCCGCTTGCGCTACTGCAAAATCTAAAGGAAAGTGCACGCCAGGCCTTGGCTCAACTTCTTTTTCTAATGCATCACAATGCAAGTCAATCATACCTGGCATTAAAACTCGCCCAGCAAGATCGATAGTGTCCACATTATCTGCCACTGATTCAGGGTTAATTGCGGCAATAATGCCATCTTCAATTAATAATGAAGCCTGCTCTAATACTTGATCTGCAAGAACAATTTGGGCATTGGTTAAATATTGTTGTGTCATGATGCTACCTCTTTATTATTTAGTGCTACTGGCGGTGTTAATGTCACCACGTTATCGGCTAATCTCTCGACTAAGTCTGGATGATGGAAAATAGCTAACATCGCCGTTCCTTCGGCTTTCATCGCTTGAATCATTTCCACTACGCGATCGGTTGTTGTCGGGTCTAAACTGGCTGTCGGTTCATCTAAAAGTAATAACCTTGGTTTAGCAATCAATCCACGTGCCAAGTTGACGCGTTGTTTTTCACCCCCTGAGAATGTTGCTGGTGGTACACCCCATAAACGTTCTGGAATATTAAGATTGGCTAAAACTTCTCGTGCTTTTTGACGACCTTGTTCGCGGCTAACACCACGTTGATACAATGGCTGAGCCACAACATCTTCTGTCGATTGGCGTGGCAAAGCATGTAAAAACTGAGTTACAAAGCCAATTTCGCGGCTACGTAATTCCAAAATTTGATGCTCATCGGCAAGCGCCAAATTCAAACTCGTGCCATTAGCAGCATGATAGGTAATGCGCCCTGATGACGGTAAATAAGTACGATAAATACCTTTTAATACCGATGATTTACCCGCACCAGTCGGGCCAATCAATGCGGTTAATTTACCGGCATAGACATCAAAATTGACGTTGCTGGATGATGGAATCGTTTTAGCTTGCTCATGCAATTCAAAATGCTTGGAAAAACCTTCCACACTTAAAATAGGTTCTGCTGTCATAATGGTCTCCTTACAAAGCCGACGCGACGAGGCGTTGGGTATAAGCGTGTTGTGGATCTTCCAAAATTTGATCGGTTAAACCCGACTCAATAATTCGACCATATTTCATTACGATGGTGCGTCCTGCTAACAAGCGAACAACGCCTAAATCATGTGTTACCACTATCATTGCTGTGTTCATTTCTTGTTGGATCTCTAAAATCAAATCGAGGATCTTAGCTTGCACGGATAAATCTAAGCCCGTAGTAACCTCATCGAGATACAGCATCGGTGGATTGATTGCCAAAGCCTTGGCAATTTGTACTCGTTGTTGCATGCCGCCCGAGAAGTTTTTCGGTAATTCATCCATTCGTTCGGTTAATACTTCGGTGCGTTCTAATAACTCTCGGGCACGTTCGCGTATTTCTTTATAGTTTCGTAAATCATTCATCAACAAACGTTCGGCGATATTACCGCCCGATGAAATACCAAAATTCAAACCCAAATGTGGATTTTGATACACCATGCCAAAATGATGGTTTCGCAAATGGCGTTTTTGAGCCGCATTGAGACTAAACAAGTCATATTGCTTGTCGTCATCATAAAAAATAGCATGACCACTGGTTGGATCTTGATCAAAAAACAGGTTTTTAACCACCGTCGATTTACCGCTACCCGACTCTCCCATAATGCCGAGAATCTCACCTTTGTAGAGGTCTAATGACAAATCATGTGCCGCCACAACACTTTTACAATCTGGACAAATATTGGTATTCAATTCAGGGCCAGTTTTTTCAAAACAATTCGGGCAACCTTTACCAAAGACCTTGCTTAAGTTTCTTACTTCAAGGATTTTTTCCATCTTATGCTCCTTTGGCTATCGATTGTTCACGGCACCAATCACTGTCTGAGCACTGGTACACTTTTTCGCCACCTTGTCCGTCAAATTCATCTAAAAAACTGGTGTCATCGCCACAGCGATCACAACAACGACGTTGGCCGTTTTCATCATTAAAACTTTCTACACGGAACGGCATATCATCAAATGCCAACGGTTCTGCATCGGTATAAGGTGGAACGGCATAGATTTTTTTCTCACGGCCGGCACCTAACAATACCAAGGCTTTAGATTGATGTAATTTAGGCACATCCCAGCGTGGAATTGGTGAGGGGTCAATGACGTAATGGCCATTGATGCAAGTAGGATAACGGTGCGAAATAGTGATTTCGTCAAACTTCACAATATCTTCGTATAATTTGACCAACAGGCGCGAATAGTCAGCTTCGCCATGCATTATTTTGCGTTTATCTTCTGATGGCTCAACCACCACTAAAGGATCGGGATACGGCACTTGCAGCACGATAATTTGATCTTCACGTAATGGTTTTTCAGGAATGCGGTGGCGCGATTGAATCAAGTTCGCTTTATCGGTTATATCGGTGGTGTCGATACCATCACAGGTCATTTCGATAAAACTACGTAAATTCACCGCGTTGACGGAATCATCACTACCTTGGTCAATCACTTTCAACGTATCATCTTCACCAATAATGGATAAAGTGAGTTGCAAGCCACCGGTACCAAACCCACGACCCATAGGCATTTCGCGTGAAGAATAGGGCACTTGATAACCGGGAATGGCAATCGCTTTTAACACGGTACGACGCACTTCTTTTTTGGCATATTCATCTAGAAATCCAAAAGGATAAGCCGCATTGGCTTTTCTCATTGCCGTCATGATGTTGCTCCTTCTGATTTGGCTTCAGCTTTATCTTGGGTGGTACGCAGGCGATCCATATCTGATTGGAAGGTCACGTAATGCGGCATTTTGTAATGAGTACAGAAACCCATAGAGTCAATACCATCAACATGTAATAAGACAAATTCAGGGTCTTCTGAAGGATTCGTTGGCCCGTCTTTCATACCTGCTTGCAGTGATCTATCAAGAATCGCCATCGCAATGGCTTTGACTTCGTTATTACCAAAACACGCGCCGTAGCCTAAGCTGAACGTTGGTTTTTCGTTTTCATCATCACTTTCATACATGGCGACGATTTCACATTCCGTCATCAACACTTCACCGGCTTCAATCAATTCACCGGTAATCGGATGTGGCAACATGACAGGGATATAACCCACACGTAATTCCGCTACGGTGGGATGCACATCACCATAACCACGCATGTTGGAGTAAGCGATTGCTAACAATGATCCTGTTTCACCACGGGCCATTGTTGCTAGCGCGGCTGATCGTGGTACGGGAAATATTAATGGCTCACGAGTAATATCAAACGGCTCTTGAACAGCAGCTTTATCGACTTCAGCTAATAAGCCATCGGCACGTAAACTATCTAGCACTTTAGGAAAGGTATCGGGAATGTCTGAATCTGGACGTTCATCATCAAACCATTGCTTGGCAACCGCTCGAAATGCTTCTGGTGTTTCATCTAATAATTCAGTACGCATTAAACGTAAGGCATAATCCGTCGTTGCACCCAACATTTGACCACCGATAATGTCTTTAAAGGCAGCTGAAATCCGTCTGGTTACCCGCATCTCGGTGGTATCTAACACGGGTGTTTCTAATAGACGTGGCTTAGTTGAACGATAAGCACGTAATGCAAATGCGGCTTCTAAGGTATCGCCCAAGCTTTGTTTAATCGCTAATGAGGCAAGTTTAGGGTGATATAAACCGCCTTCTGACAACACGCGACCATGCAAAAAACGTAATTGATGTTCGATGGTCTCCATATCTAATGGTGTACCGCTATCACCTTGTTCACAACGTAAATAATCCAGTGTATCTTCGGCACCTTTAATGGCAAGACCGCCACCTTTAATGGCTACATAACCCATGATGTCACCTCAATTTTTGTGGTTCTTGACAAAGCCATCACGTGTGAGTCATCAACCAATAACAAGTCTACACCTAATGGAAATGAGCTAATCCATTCCTCACGTTGATTCAACCAATCGCGATTTAAACCGGAAATTTTTACTGAAATATCACCATTCACGCCGGGACCACTTAAGCTCAGGTGACTATTCCCTTCGCTTATATTTTCAACGACTAACACAATCATTGCTGAATGTTCCGGTGAGGATAATTCACCTAACAGTGGTTCAAAATCAACCGCACTGTCACCACGACATAAAATAGTGGTGGCATGTTCTACTGCCACTTTTTGTGCCTGTAATAAAGGCCAATCAGCGTCATCTAATAAATTGTGGTGATCACATAGATTCACTTCACCATCAAGCAAAGTAGCCAATAAAGCCCGTGCTGGCGAGGCATTGTTAGTCAACTCACTAAGATTTTCCGTTTTACCAGGGCGTGACATAACCTCCATCAAGCCGCGAAAAACTTGTTGCTGCACTTCAGGCAACCAGATAGCTTCAATTTTGCTCATCATCTTCTCCTTCTTCTGCACCTAATAGCGAGAAATCAACGTGAGTACGTTTCAGCATTTGTTTGCGATTACGTTGCTCAGCATCCAATTTGTCAGCGCCTTGTTGTAATAACACTGTAAGCAAGTCATGACCTGCTAATTGGTTGGCTAATACGGCATCACAGACAGCAAGCGCTTCAGCCAGATCTTTGTCATCATCCATTACTTGAGCGGCACCTTCGGCTTTATCACCGTTTGGCAAAGTCAATTCCACCCATGCACTAGCAACGGGAATTTCACCGAGATAAAAGGGCTCTTGCAATGCGCCATCACGTAGCTTGAGCATGCCTAAACCACTTTGCGGCAGTGACTTATAGCGTAGCTCCCAGTCAGTTGTTATCTGCTGAGCAAGTTGCTGAACTTGTTTCGCGTCCACTGCGGTCAACAATCTAACCCAGTTTTTACGTTCGTTTATATTCACTTAACATCTCTCTTTAATATAGATATCTAGACAAGTATGTTTTTAGCCCTGAAAAAACTCAGGGCCCTAATTACATCGATTTTGATCTAATTCTTTGGCTTATTAGCTCTAGCAGCATGACGGTCACTAAAATAACTAACAAAATTGTTGCTACGTGTGAGTAAGCAAACATATCCCAACGACCTTTTAACTCCATACCAATACCACCTGCTCCAACCATACCCAGCACCGTTGCAGTACGAATGTTACGCTCCAGAATGTATTGCACGTAGCCAACGTAACTGGGAAATACCTGCGGTAATACCGCATAACGCAAGACCTTTAATTTATTTGCGCCACTGGACAACAAGGCGTCTTGTGGGCCTTTAGGTGCGTTTTCTATTTCATCGGCAAAAAACTTACCCAACACACCACTGGTATGCATCGCCAAAGCAAAAATGCCTGCTATCGGGCCAAAGCCGTACATTAATACGAAAAATAGCGCCACAATAAGCTCTGGCATCGCTCGATGAAAACTTAAAATAAATCGTGAGGAAAGGTAAAAGAACTTGTTAGGTGTGTAGTTTTTAGCCGATAGAACCGCTAATGGGATGGAAATTAACACCGATATGAGTGTGCCCCAAAAACCCATCTCTATGGTTTCCCACATTTTGACCAACACTTTGACCAAGTACCCCATAGGGGTCACTAGATATTCGACCGTTTCAGATCGATAGTTATCGTTGAGCGCGTCATATTGCTTTTTTTCAACCGTTTCAATGTAACTCATAAACGGCAAGTTTTCGCGATCTAAATCCATAATACGATTCGTCGGTTTTCTGGACTCAAACGTTAGTGGAAATGCTTGCTTAGCAAAACTACTGGCTCCATCCATAACGGTTGATTTGGACAACCCAACCAAGGCTAAAACTGCCTCGCCGGTTTTGTAAGCCGCTTTGTCCATTTCGGTGTTACGGGCTGAAAAGCCTAATAGCACGATCATAAGAAGCACTAAACCTATAATCTTAGGTGTAACAACTTGCTGCAACTCCCATTGTTGCCAAGGCTTTTCATTTTTCATGCGTGGATCATTTACCATCACTATTCCTCTTAGGCTATCGCAAGATTATTTAATTCGCCTTCACCCGAACAAACAGATGTTTTTTTCAAAGGCATTGCGTCTCTTGCGTATTCATCGCCATAAATATCTTTAAGGCTTTGCTCATCTAACTCATCGGGGCGACCACTAAAAACCACCTGACCTTTCTTCATAGCAATAATTCGATCGGCAAACTCAAGCGCGTACTCGACTTGGTGCAAGCTACACAACACCGTTGCGTTGTGATTACGCGAGGCTGCCTTGAGACTGGTCAAGACCTGCCGGCTAACCATTGGATCTAAACTAGCAACCGGCTCATCGGCTAAAACCACTTGAGGCTCTGACATAAAGGCTCGGGCAATTGCCACCCGTTGTTGCTGCCCACCTGATAAATTTGAAGCCCGCCGATAAAGGTGTTTTTCTTCCAGGTCAACTTCGTGCAATAACATGCAGGCGCGATGCTGGTCATCTTTGTTGAATACCTTAAACAGGCTAAGCAGGGTAGGAACCGCAAATAACTTACCCATCAACACGTTATGCAACACCTTTAAGCGCGGCACTAAATGTAGCTGCTGATGGATCATGCTAATTTTTTGCTGAATCTGACGTTTGGTTTTTTTATTCATTACCACCCCGTCTAAGGCAATTTGCCCAGAACTTGGCGAAACCAAGCCATTAAGCAAACTCATTAAGGTTGATTTGCCTGCTCCAGATGGGCCTAGTAACACACAAAACTCTCCTTTGTTTATCGTTAAATCGATATTGTCGACCGCTTTCGTGCCATCGCCGTATATGACTGATGTAGACTTGAATGTCAGCATAGTGCTTCCTGTTCCTTATGGGTTAATGTTAATAGAGGGCTGATAACCAGCCCTCTATTATCTTGTCAGCTGTTACTTACCGGCCTTTTCAATTAACTCAGACTTTAATTGGTCATTCACTTTTGATAATTTCTTAAGCACTGCAAGCATTTTTTGTTGCGAATAATTGGCATCGTAACGGTCTACTTTTTTGCCCCCATATCCACGAATAAGTTCGGGGTTTACGTGCTTGTGAATATTATTAAACGACTGCTTTAACTTAGTTTTCAGTTCCGTAGGTAAATTAGGATTCATCGCTAACGGTGGATTTGGAATTGGCTCTGACTTTGCCAATACACGAAATTTATTTGCATCAATAATCCCCTTGTTAACTGCTTTTTCCCATGAATTAAATGATGCTGCTGCGGCATCTGTTCTGCCTTCTTTTAAGGCCGCTATAGAATTGGTATGGCTACCTGTTACTACGACTTTTGAAATATCGTTAACGGGATCCACACCCGCATCTATAATCATTGCCATAGGGAAGTTAAATGATGATGTAGATGACGTAGGGCCAACAGATATAACTTTGTTTTTAAGGTCTTTTAGCGTGTCAACACCATTGCCTTTTTTAGTAAAAATACCCGAGTAATAGACTGATTTGCCTTTTTTGACGTCTAAGGCTAGAAGCTCGGCACCACATAGCTCATGTGCTTGACCAAAAGTAACGGGGCCATACCAGGCAATATCAGCGTGATTCGCACATAAGCCCTGAACAACTGCTGCATAACTCTCGCCTGACATCACTTTAAAGTGAATACCGTAGTGTTTTGCTATGGCATCAAACACTGGCTTGTAGTCTTCAGCCACATCGGCACCACCGGTATCCGCTGGCACCATCATCACTCTGAGCGGGTCATTTGCCGTTCCTTTAGGTAACTCTACGGCTAACACGTTTGTTGTTATAGCCAGCGATGCTAAGGCCACGATTAAATAATGTTTCATTTTCATTTTCATTTTTAAAGCTCCATCTGTTTAGGTTAGGTATTTAAGGTGTAAAAGAAAGTTGAACTCGATCAGAACGAAAACGGGTAATCGAGTACTCAACGGGGCGTTGCGTGTTAGCGTCAATATTGACGCTTTTTACACGTAAAATCGGGAAACTCTTAGGTATTAAAAGGTGCATGCCATCATCACCCAAGGGTAAGCATGCCGTCGTCATACTCTCTTTTCTAACGGGTGAAATAGCATACTTTTGTTCAAATAGGCTATGCAGAGAGCCTCCCTGATAATTCTTTTCAAAGTCAGGGAACGTAGTCAGTGGAATGAAATGCGAAATCACACAAAAAGGTCGGTCATCAACCTGCCTTAGGGTTTCAATCATTAATACAAAGCTATCTTCCTTGATAGATAAACGTCGTGCGACCCCACCGTAGGCCGGCACGACAATTTTACGAATGACTTTTGTGCTTGCTAGTTTTCCTAATGATTCTAGGCGCTCAGTAAAGCGCGTTTTCTCACCCACCTTATACTCTAGTGCCTCGCCTAAAATAAAGTTACCTCGGCCGTGCTGGCGTTCAACCAATCCCTTCAACACCAGTTCATCTATAGCGCGGCGCAAGGTATGGCGATTAACCGAAAAACGAGCTGCTAGCTCAACTTCAACCGGCAAGTAATCACCCGGCTCATAGGCTGATTTTATTTCCTGTTCTAAAATAAGACTAATTTGACGGTATACAGACTCACCGCTATTTCTATTTATCACACACAAAGTCATCTAGACATCTCCATATTGCTATAGAAAAATATTCTCATAACTAGATGACAGGTTTATTACAGGCGTGTGAAGAAATCATGCGTATAGGTATGTTTTTAATAACACGCAAAAAAAAGCCCGATGTAACATCGGGCTTTTCCTTCTTACTACGGCTAAGCGCCGTACTTCCTATATTTAGAAGTCGATTTGAGCGCGTACTTGGAACGCATCAATATCTTCATCTGCCAGCAATGTACCGGTGTGTTCAACGGTACTTTGAACGTAGTTCGCCATAAAACGAATAGTGGGTGTCGCATACCAGTTAACGCCGATTGTCAGTACCTCACCTTCTTCACCAGCAGTATTTATGCCCGGTACTGTAGCCAGACCATCGTAAAGGTCAATACTAGAGTAGCGAACGCCTAGCTCCCATGCACCGATACCGCCTTTACCAACAACACCTTTAGGTTTAACACGGCCAAATACGCCTTTACTTCCTTTATAAGAACGCGATTCACCTGTTAGAAAGTAACTACCATAAGCATACCAACCATCTAAATCCACATCACCGTTTGCTGTTTGAACTTCTTTAGCAAAGTATTCTGTTTGCAAAGAAAACGGGCCCATCACTGCAGCTGCTTCAAGGCCATAGTTATCGGTTGATTCAACGCCATCAATTTTTGTATCAAAAGGTCTGCTGTTGATGGTATGAATTTCAGGACGCGCTCTGAAACGCTCCGTACCATTATCATCAAATTCTTGATGACTATACGAAGCACCTAAATGTAATGCCTTTGTTTTACCCGTAATTGGCGCAAAGGTGGCACGCACACCATAACCATAATCTTCATCACGATCATCATTATCATTGCTCACACCTTGCATATGTAAGCCACCATGTAGCGTCCAGTTATCACCATGAGTAGCAACAGACACACCGTTTTTACGACCAACGGCAAACACATCTTGAATCGTTGATCTTTCCATAAAGGTAATGTATTTAGAGCTGGTTTGAGCCTCTAAACCACTAGGCATAAATGTATTACCTACTTTAATAGAGGTTGAGTCAAAACCATCGTAGGCAATATAAAGATCTTTAGCAGTTACTTCATCTTCGGCAAAATCGTACTGTGCTTTAAAGCCCCAGTCTTTGAAAACCTGACCCTTTACAAAAAGGCGTGCACGACGAAATTCAGATCCGTCGCCATCAAGGTTTCTATCATCTGAAATAGCGGCATAATCGGCCATTAGACGCCCACCTAATTGGAACTTAGCATCACCTGACTTAAATTTTAAATGCCCACCTTTAGTGCTAACAGTTACGCTATCAGAGGCCTTCTCATATAACTCATCATATTGAGCTTGCGAAATAGTGCCGTTTGCCTTCAATGTATCTAAGATGTCTTTTTCAGATGCAAAAGCAGCTGGTGCTGATGCTATAGCAGTACCTAATAATGTTGCCTTAATGGCAACTGATAATTTTGTTTGTTTCATCTTTCATCCTTTGTTATTTAAATAAATACGTTCTTAACACAGGAGAATTTTAGATCGGTAAAATGACAGTTATGTGACAGCTATATGACAATTGTTGTTTTTTGGCTTTATGCAACAAAAAACCCGCAACTAAGCGGGCTTTTTACTGACAAGCTGGAAGAGCAATAATTACAGGTGTTTTTTTAGTTCTTTAATTTCAACATGCCTTACGTCCTTCCCCTTTACGAGGTAAATAACGTATTCACAAATATTACAGGCGCGATCACCAATACGCTCCAATGCCCTTGATGACCATAGTAGATCAATAGCAACGGGGATTTTTCTTGGGTCTTCCATCATGTAGGTGATTTGTTGACGTACTAAATTTTCATAGTCCTTATCAACTTTTCGGTCTAAATGAATGACATTAAAAGACTCATCGACATCTCTACGTGCAAAAGCGTCTAAGGCTTTATTGAGCATGCCAGTAACACGGGTCGACATTTGTTCGATGCTATCAAACTGCTCCGGTAATGCGCCTCGCTTAGAAATATCAATCGCTTGCCTGGCAATACGCTTTGCCTCATCACCCATTCGCTCCAAATCACTGGTTGTTTTGATAATGGCCATGATCAAACGCAAATCCGTCGCCGTCGGCTGACGCATAACAATAATGCGATTGCACATTTCATCAATGTCCACATCAAAGGTATTCACCTTTAGGTCACCTTCAATCACCGCTTCGGCCATTTCTTTATCACCAGCTAACAATGCTTTAACCGCATTCTCAATCTGCTGAACCACGACACCACCCATGCTCAACACACTGCTGGTGACTTCTTCAACTTCTTCATCAAATTTATGTGAAATATGTTGCCCTGTCGTCATACTGCCTCCTTAGCCAAATCGACCACTAATGTAGTCTTCAGTTTGCTTTTGTGATGGTTTCATAAAAATGGTGTCTGTTTGATCGTATTCAATCATTTCACCAAGATACATAAAGCCCGTGTAATCTGAAATTCGTGCCGCTTGTTGCATGTTATGCGTCACTATGCAGATACTGTATTGTTCACGAAGAACCGAAATCATTTCCTCAATCGCTAAGGTTGAAATAGGGTCTAACGCACTGGTGGGCTCATCAAACAAAATAACCTCTGGTTTTAATGCAATCGCCCGTGCAATACATAAGCGTTGCTGCTGACCACCACTCAGACCACGTGCATCATGGCCCAATCGGTTTTTCGCCTCATCCCATAAGGCCGCATCACGTAAAGACTGCTCCACCACCTCTTGAAGCTCGGCGCGTTTTTTAACGCCAGAAAGTCTTAAACCATAAGCAATATTCTCAAAAATCGTCATTGGAAACGGTGTTGGTTTTTGAAAAATCATACCGACTCGTTGGCGTAACCGAATCAATTCTGCTTCTTTTTTCAGGTCTAAAATATTTGTGTACGTTTTGCTATCTCCATTCAAAAGGTTAATAACACCGTCATAGCGATGACCAGGGTATAAATCATGAATACGGTTCATACCACGTAGCAAAGTCGATTTGCCACAGCCGCTAGGGCCGATTAACGCGGTTACTTTATTCTTTTCAATTGGCAACGAAATAGCTTTTAGCGATGGTTCACTTGCACCACTATAAGTAAACGTTAAGTCTTTAACTTCCATCATATTCTTCATTAGTTTGCTCTCTTTTTATTGCTAGCATAACGGCCAAGCAAATTAATTATTAATACCATTGCCGTTAACAAAAAGGCCCCTGTCCAGCCTAACTGAATCATTTTATCGTCTGGCATTGTTGCAAGGTTATAGATAGACACTGTTAACGACGGGAATGTGCTCGTTAAGTCTGTTGACCAAAATTCACTCGAACCACTGGTATAAATCAAAGGCGCCGTTTCCCCCACTACCCGAGCAAAAGCTAACAAAATCCCCGTTAAAATACCGGCCTTGGCATAACGCACGACAATGTTCATCGTCACATGGTACTTAGATGCGCCAATGGCGATACCTGCTTCGCGAAGTTCTGTCGGCACAAGGTTTAACATATCGTCTGTTGTCCTAACAATAATAGGTACCATTAAGATAAACAGCGCTAAAACACCGGCCCAACCACTGGTATGCCCCGTAGGCACAACAACAATTGCATAAACAAATGTACCCACAACAATCGAAGGCGCCGACATCATGACATCGCTGAGGTCACGTAAAAACTCTGTACTTTTTGAATTACCACCATACTCTTGCAAGTAAATACCCGCGAGAATACCCACTGGAATACCGATCAGTGTCGCTATACCAGACATCATTATTTGGCCGACGATTACATTACGTAACCCTCCCTCAATCAGGTCTTTTGTAAACACATCCCAGCTGAGTCCTTGCAAACCTTTTGAGCACAAGGTGAACAAAATCCAGCCTAAAAAAAGTAACCCTACTACTGCGGCCAAGCTGGAGAAGACAATAAACACGCGATTCATCATTAAACGCATTATTTTTTCCTCAAGAAGTAAAATTTAGCGCTCGCTATCACAATAAAGCTTAGGACAAATAATATAAGCGCCAAATAAAATAAGACAGATAAGCTCAACCCACTTGATTCTGCAAAGCTATTTGCCAGCACCACTGGGATTGAGTTTGTCGGGTCGGTTACTTTTTTGGCAAATTGATACACGCCCCCAATAACAAAGGCTACTGCCATCGTTTCGCCCAACGCTCGGCCAAATGACAATATTATGGAGCCTATAATGCCCGACCGCGCATAAGGAAAAACAACATCTTTTATAACCTCTAATTTAGTCGCCCCCATCGCATACGCTGACTCTTTCAGCATATCAGGCACGGTCGTTATCGCATCTCGACTTAAAGCCGCCATAAAAGGTATAACCATAATTCCAAGTACCAGCCCCGCAACCAACAATGACACTGTATTTCCACCAAACAGAGCCGCGATGAATGGGCCAAAGTAAAACAGCCCCCACATGCCATAAATAATACTGGGGATAGAAGCCAACAACTCAATCGCTATGCCAACAGGCTTGGCGACTGCAGCAGGCGCGATTTCAGATAGAAAAACAGCAATGCCCATTGCTATAGGCACTGAAAACAACATTGCGATAAGCGTTGAGAAAACCGTACCAACAATAGGGACTAATGCACCATAAACCTCTCTCGAGGTCTTGTCTTCAGAGTCCATATCGTCATCGGTAATAAAATCTTCATCGTCGAAGATAAAATCCTCTTCATCTTCAATAAAGTCATCTTCTAAAGGTTGCTCTTTGTCCGCCTTTAACGACTCTAACTCGGCTAATTGGGCAGGCGACAACTCAAGCTTTTCTTCTTCGCCCCAACGAGATTCAAACAAAAACTTAACACCAAACTCTTCTATCGCCGGTTTCGCTGATAAATAAAGAACCAGCGTTGTAGCCGCTAAGATAACAAAAACTAAGCTAGCGCTTAATTGAGCAATTTTTCTAAAAAATAATTCCATTACGCCCTCTGGGACAAACAAAAACCTTCTCAACAACCTCTTGAGAAGGCTTTTAAGTTAACTTGTGTTAAAGATTGCGCTTATTTTAAGCCTTTTTCCACCCAGTAGCCTTGGATTTTTTTAATCACTGCATCTGGAAGGGAAACGTAACCGACCGACTCAATGAGCTTGTTCTTTTTGGTTAATGCATAATCAAAGAACTTGATCACTTCTTTTGCATTTTCACCATTTTGAGGAACTAATGCAAACGTTGCTGTCACTACTGGATAGCCTTTTGGTGGGTATGCAATATTGGCATAAAAGTCCTTTTTAGGATCTAAGTCTGCATACACTGCCGCAGCTTCGAATGTTGCTGGCTCTGGCTTAACAAATATACCTTCGCGATTTTCAATAATAGCCATATCTAAACCATTCTTTTTAGCATCCGCGTAATCCACATAACCGATAGAAAACCCATTATTTTTAATCGCCGTTGCAACTCCAAAGTTACCTTTGCCAGCAATCCGGTTTTTAGTCGGCCATGACACTACTTTCTTAGCACCCATTGTTTCGCGCCATTCTTGGTTCATTTTGCTCAAGTAGTAGGTAAAGGCAAAGGTTGTACCTGATTTATCACTACGGTGAACAAACAAAATATCTTCATTTGGTAAAGCAATACCTGAATTATCAGCCGCTATGATAGGATCATTCCACTTTGTAATTTTGCCTAACATAATGCCAGAAATAGCGGCTTCGCTTAGTTTCATACCGCTGACGCCCTCAACATTATATGCAAAAGTCACCGCACCAATAGCTGTTGGGAATTGAATCAAACTTGCTTTTGCTAAAGAACTTGATTTTAAAGGCTTGTCTGAGCCACCAAAATCAACGTGACGAGCACTAACTTCTTTAATACCCGAACCACTGCCTGTTGGTGTGTAATTGACTTGGTTTTTTGTTTCACCGTAATAAACTTTACTCCACGTTGTATACGCAGGGTAAGCAAAACTTGAGCCCGTGCCTTCAATTTTAGCTGCGTGAGCCGCTGTCCCAATCGTTAGGCTAAGCAGTCCTAGTGCCACTATCTTTTTCATTTTCATATTTTTTCCAATTTAGTTGAATATTTGGCAAAGCGTTTGCTCTACTCTGTGCATCATTTTAGGTTTGGTATGTGGCATTATAATGAACGCAATGTGACAGTTTGATGACAGCCTTATGGGTCTATTCTTTCAGCGGGAAATACACACTGAAAACAACTGCCTTCCCCTTCTTGACTATCGATAACCAGATGCGCCTCATGCCTTTCTAACTCATGTTTTACAATGGCTAACCCTAGGCCTGTCCCAGTTTTATTTTTTATATTATTTTCAGCTACCCGGTAGAAACGCTCTGTTAATCGAGATAAGTGTCTGGCGCCTATTCCTTGACCTGTATCTTTAACAAAAAGCTGCCCCTGACCTTGCTCATTGATTGCCCAGCCGACACGAATCTCACCATTTTCATCAGAGTAATTGATGGCATTACCAACCAAGTTTCTCAACACGGTTAATAAGGAACCTTTACTGCCCTTTAAATTAAGACTCGATGGAACATCAAACACCAATGATTGCTGATGCTCATTTGCCGCTGACTGAAATTCGGACTTAATTTGTTCACATACACTGCGCACATTAACCAAGCTATTGGCTGCCTCGACTTTACCCTCTTCTAGCCGACTTAGCGCTAATAACTCTTCGATCATGGTTTGCATTTTAATCACTTGCTGATCAACTTTACGTAGCGAAGCACCCACTTGCACATTATCCTCAGCGGTTGAAGCCAACAACATTTCAACATAGCCCTTCATGACCGTTAGCGGCGTTCTTAACTCATGCGATGCATTCGACACAAAGTCTTTTCGCACTTGATTCGTGCGCTCAACCTTAGTGACATCTCGTATCAACAATAAACGTTCATCGTCACCATATGGCAATACCCTTATTTCAATCTTTTCTGCCGACCAGCTGGTGTCTATTACAGGCGCCTCGATCACAATGGCGTCATCGCTCTTGAGATTTTTAAGAAAGTGCGTAAACCGAGGATGCCTTACTAAATGATTAATCAGTTGCCCGGTATCTTCTTTTTTTAAAATAAGTAGCTGGGAGGCTTGCTTATTGAACCACTTAATCTCATTAGACAATGAAAGAATAACCACACCATCTGGAAAAACAGAAATTAACTTTTTAAACCGTTCCAGTTGGTATTTAACACTGTCTTTTTGTGCCAGCCCCTGCATCTTAGATTGATAGATGTCTTCCGAAATTTGACCAAACAAGCCATCTTCAAACGGCAGGTCATGATCACCAGACTTCTTAGACCACCTATATAAACGTTGTAACCGACGATATTGAAAGACAATGTAAGCCAATAAAAAAAGTGCCAACACCTCGACGGGGTAACCGACTAACACACCCAAAACACCAACTGTTAAAAACCACAACAGAAAGGTGTTTCGCTCATAGTTATGATTTATATTCACGCGCTTAAGTTCACCAATTTATAACCAAACCCTCTTACCGTTTGAACCAAGTCTGCACAACCCTGAGCATCTAATATCCGTCTTAAACGCCTAATGTGTACATCAACGGTACGATCTTCTACGTAGACATTATCGCCCCATACATTATCAAGCAGCTGATTGCGAGAGAACACTTTATTGGGGTTTGTAGCAAAGAAAGACAGCAATTTATACTCTGTCGGGCTCATCATCAGGTCCACCTTATTGATAGTGACTCGATGACTCGATGGGTCAATAAACAACGGACCAATTGATATCACCCCTGTTTCATTTTCTGTACTGCTTCGTCGTAAGACCGCTTTCATTCTGGCAATGAGCTCTTGCACAGAAAAAGGCTTGGTTACATAATCGTCTGCGCCTGTTTCCAAGCCCGATACTTTATCTTCTTCCGCGCTGCGTGCCGTCAACAGGATAATCGGGATACGTTTGTTTTCTTCTTGATTCTTTAAAAACTTGATCCAATCTGGCCCACTAATTCCGGGTAACATCCAATCTAACAAGATAATATCGGGCGTCGTATCTCGCAAAGACTCTTGCGCTCTCATTACATCTTTACACCACGTTACTTCAATATTATTCGTTTGAAGAGAAAGTTGTAGCATTTCGCCAATATCCTCATCGTCTTCAACCATCAATACATTCATTGTTTCCATAAAAAAGCCATTTAAGTAAGTGTTTACAGAATACCTAATATTTATGACAACACGGTGACAATTTACAAACTACTTCTAACTTGCTTCGGAGAAAACCCTGTCTCTAATTATTAAAAATAACAGTAACGCACTGAACCACCTTAAGGCGCCTGCGGTTTCTCGACCAGTAAACTTTTTATAATGCCCCGTTATATGAACGTCATACAACTGTCATATTATTGATTGATACTCCCCACCTATGACACATGATGAAAAACTACACTATCAATCGCTTTTAGATATATTAGCAACAGACTCACTGACTCCGCTCTTTCAGCCAATCATTTCGATGAAAGACAATAAAATTTATGGTTACGAAGGCTTAATTCGTGGCCCCTCTGATGGTCCGTTACACTCCCCCATCAACCTTTTTAACGCTGCGGCTAAATATGATCGGCTTGCCGAATTAGATTTACTTTGTCGAAAAGTAAGCATTCAACGGTTTGGCGAACTTAATTTAAATGCCCGATTATTTATTAACACCATTCCTGAAATTCTCTTACAAAAAGATTATCAGCATGGCCACACATTAAAGTATATAAAAGACTCTAATTTAGATGCTAGCCAAGTGGTTATTGAACTGACTGAGCAATACCCTATTGAAGATTATGACCTAATGGCAAGTGCAACCAAATACTATCAAGACATGGGATTTTCCATCGCCATCGACGATTTAGGTGCAGGCTATTCAGGCTTAAGAACCTGGTCTGAAATTAAACCCGACTTCGTAAAAATTGACCGTCACTTTTTAAATGACATTCATAACGATATCAACAAGCAAAAATTTGTACAGTCTATTGTAGATATTGCAAAAGGTGTTGACTGTAAAGTAATAGGTGAAGGTATCGAACTACGCGGTGAGTACCTACAGGCTAATGCGATGGCTATCGATTATGCACAAGGTTTTTACTTTGCCCGCCCCAATTCCAAACCAACTGAGTTATTGGATTGCTCGTTATTTTCAAGCAGAAAAAATAACTTCAAACCTAAATTTAATATAGAGCGTTCAGATAATACCGCTGCAAAGCTACTTTTTTATGTCAAACCTATTTATACCCATACTAAGTTTTACGACATTGGTGAACGCTTTCAATCATCTCCTGAGCTAACAGCGCTTCCAGTCCTAAATGACGACGCTACTGTTGCAGGCGTTATCTGGCGTACTGAGTTTTTAACTATTTATGCTAGCCGCTATGGAAAAGAATTAAACAGTAAAAAAAATGCTTTATCTTTTTTAGACGTTAAGGCGCTAAAGGTAGATATTACTTTATCACTCAATAAAATTAGCCAATTGATCACCAGTCAAAACAACCTCGCACAACATGATGATTTCATCATTACCTCATCTAACCGCTACAAAGGCATGGGTAAACTGCTTCATTTATTGAAAGAAATAACCGAGATGCAAATCACCTTTGCTCGCCACATGAACCCTCTTAGCAACCTACCTGGCAATGTTCCTATCAGCCAACGAATTAATCACTCCATTGAAACTCAACAAGATATCGTTATTTGTTATTTTGACCTAGATAATTTTAAGCCGTATAACGATACCTATGGGTTTGGCGAGGGCGATAAAGTACTCCGAAAAACCGCAAAGTTGCTAGCAGAATCTGCAGATACAGACATTGATTTTGTAGGGCATGTTGGCGGCGATGACTTCATCATCATTTTTCAAAGCAGCGACTGGCAGCATCGATGCAACACCACTTTAAATAACTTTAGCGCCCTAACGTCAGAGTTCTACTCTCAAGAACACCTTCTTAACGGAGGAATCTCTGCGTTAGATAGAAATTCTGAGCCGGTGTTTTATCCACTTTTATCAATCTCTATTGGAGCATTAAGGCCGCATGATTTCGGCTTTTTTAGGTCAGAAAATGATCTCGTCTCTATTGCTAGCAACGCAAAATCTGCAGCTAAAAAGATACCCGGCAATAGCCTTTATCAAATCAAGCCTTCAAAACAATTAAGCAACATGTCCGCCTAAATCATGAAAATGTTCTATGACAGGTAGCCACATTATGCTTGGCGACAAAAACACCCAATCTTGAAACTGTTGACCAACTGGCGAACACCGATCAAACAGGTGCCGCCAGTTAGACTATGATTTAGTGGCCTTTTTAACCACCACTAAACAACATCTCAAAACCTCTTAGCGTTTCTTAAACACCAAAGCATCGTCTTGCACATCTATATCAACCTCATCACCAGGCACAAACTTACCCGCCAATAAATCTTGTGCCAGTTCATTTTCTAAGCGTTGTTGTATCGCACGTTTTAAGGGTCTAGCACCATAAACAGGGTCAAAACCGGCTTCACCTAATTTATCCAACGCAGCTTCTGAAACAACCAACTCTATGTCCCTATCTTGTAAACGCTGACGTAAAATATCTACTTGAAGAGTGGTAATAGCACGAATTTGTGTGCGACCCAAGGGGTGAAACACCACAGACTCATCAATACGGTTAATAAATTCCGGTCTAAAGTGCTGCCCGACCACTTCCATCACCGCACTTTTCATCTCATTATAATTAGCCTCACCCGCTAGCTCTTGGATACGATCTGAACCTAAGTTCGAGGTCATCACGATGACTGTATTTCGAAAATCAACCGTGCGGCCTTGCCCGTCTGTTAAACGGCCATCATCCAAGACTTGTAACAAAATATTAAAGACATCCGCATGTGCTTTTTCAACTTCGTCCATCAAGATAACACTGTAGGGTTTACGTCGAACCGCTTCGGTTAAATAGCCCCCTTCTTCATAACCTACATACCCTGGAGGCGCACCAATTAATCTTGCAACCGAATGTTTTTCCATAAATTCAGACATATCAATTCGTACGATTGCTTCTTCAGTATCAAATAAAAACTCAGCTAATGCCTTGCATAACTCTGTTTTACCAACCCCTGTTGGGCCTAAAAATAAAAACGAACCATTAGGGCGATTAGGGTCTGACAGGCCTGCTCGTGAACGACGAATTGCATCGCTGACTGCTTTAACTGCTTCTTCTTGACCAATAACGCGATCACTTAAACCAACTTCCATTTGCAATAGTTTTTCACGCTCGCCTTCAAGCATTTTGGAAACGGGAATACCCGTCCACTTAGACACAACCTCAGCAATTTCTTCTTCGGTGACTTTGTTTCTCAATAAGGTAAAGTCCTGTTCACCACTGCCTTCCTCAGCCTCTTGAATTGCTTTTTCTAATCGTGGAATTTCGCCATATTGCAACTCTGACATACGTGTTAAATCACCGGCACGCCGAGCCGTTTCCATTTCAAGCTTTACCTTTTCGAGCTCTTCTTTATGCTGGGCACTGCCTTGCATAGCAGCCTTCTCAGACTTCCAGACTTCTTCCAAATCAGCATACTCTTTATCCAACTGGTCAATTTCAGTTTCAAGTAACTGTAATCGTTTTATAGATGCATCATCGGTTTCTTTTTTTAACGCTTCGCGTTCAATTTTCAACTGAATTAAACGCCGCTCTAACCGGTCCATTGATTCAGGCTTGGAGTCCATTTCCATACGAATACGACTCGCTGACTCATCAATTAGGTCAATCGCCTTATCAGGTAATTGTCGATCAGTTATATAACGGTGAGACAATACCGCCGCTGAAACAATAGCTGGGTCGGTTATATCTACGCTATGGTGTACTTCGTATCGTTCTTTTAAACCTCGCAAAATAGCGATGGTATCTTCTACACTGGGCTCATCAACCAATACTTTTTGAAACCGTCGCTCTAATGCGGCATCTTTTTCAATATATTGACGGTATTCATCTAAAGTTGTCGCCCCTACACAATGTAAATCACCGCGTGCTAACGCTGGTTTAAGCATATTTCCGGCATCCATCGCACCGTCACCTTTCCCGGCACCAACCATCGTATGCAACTCATCGATAAACAAGATCACTTGCCCTTCTTGTTTTGACACATCGTTAAGCACTGCTTTTAGGCGCTCTTCAAATTCACCACGGAATTTTGCACCCGCGATAAGGGCGGCCATATCTAGCGACAACAAACGCTTAGATTTCAAATTTTCAGGCACCTCGCCATTAACAATACGTTGCGCAAGCCCTTCTACAATAGCGGTTTTACCTACTCCTGGCTCACCTATCAGCACAGGGTTATTTTTTGTCCGACGTTGCAACACTTGAATAGTGCGTCGAATTTCTTCGTCACGGCCAATCACAGGGTCCAATTTTCCTTGCTCTGCACGTTCTGTCAGGTCAATACTGTATTTTTCCAGCGCCTGGCGGTTCTCTTCTGCATTTTGATCATTCACCGCTTCACCACCGCGTATATCATCTATCGCTTTTTCTAAAACACTTTTAGTCGCTCCCGCTTGTTGTAGCGCTTTGCCTGCTGGCCCTTTGTCTTCAAGTGCCGCTAAAACAAATAACTCACTTGAAATGTAGGCATCCTGACGTTTTTGTGCCAACTGATCGGTAATATTAAGCAAACGCCCTAAATCATTAGACATTTGCACGTCACCAGCTGCACCTTCAACCGTTGCTATCCGATCAATTGTTTCGCCTAAAGATGAGCGTAGTTGATTTACATTGACGCCTGCCAGTTGTAGTAAATGACGCACGCTAGCACCTTGCTGGTCAAGCATAGCGACCAAGACGTGTGCCGGTTCTATAAACTGATGATCCTTACCCAGTGCTAAACTTTGTGCGTCAGAAAGCGCAACTTGAAACTGACTGGTGAGTTTATCCATTCGCATATTTCAACCCTCATTAATTTAATTTGATAACTAATTAATGGGGGATGAAATGAGTGTTTTCAAGCCAGCCCAATAGTGCCAGCTTTAGCTTTAGTGAATAAAGCTGTGTAACCAACCAATTAAACCAATACCAAACAGCATCAGTAAAATTTGCTCTACGCCTGCTGCTAGGTTAATTCGTTTATGCAGCGTTGGAATCAAATCTGCCACTGCGATATAGATAAAGCTAGCCGCAGCAAACGCTAAAACATATGGTAAAAGGTGTTCAAAATCTGCTAGCCAGAAATAGGCTAGCAAGCCACCTATTAGCGTTGCGAAGCTAGAAATAACATTGTACAAAATAGCTTTTTTACGGGTAAAGCCACTTTGTAGCAAAATAGCAAAATCACCTATTTCTTGTGGAATCTCATGAGTCGTTACCGCTAATGCAGTCACAACACCTAAATGAATATCTGTCAAAAAGGCCGCTGCAATCAACACCCCATCAACAAAATTGTGAACACTATCACCTACAAGAATCAAACTGCCGGCTGACTGATGACCGTGCGCATGAACATCCACGTGCGTTTCACAATCATCATGGTGACAATGCCGCCACAACACCATTTTTTCCAACGCGAAAAAAAACATCAGGCCGCCCAAAATGGTAATCGATAGGGTGTGAAAATTTTCATGCCCCACTTCTTCTAAGGCGTGTGGAATTAAGCCGACAAAAGAAACACTCAACAATGCACCCGTTGCAAAACTCACACTAAATGGCAACATTCTAGTGATTATCTTTTTAGGTAAAAAAAGAACCAGCGACGCACCTAACACACTTAGCATTCCGCCAAGAATGGTAAACAAAATAATCCAAGTAAATACAGTCATGGGTAATAAGTTAATATTGAAGCCAAATTAACGAAGCCATTCGGCCCGTTGTCGGCTCACGCCGGTATGAAAAAAATTTATCGGGCTGATTATACGTACAATATTCACCACCATAAATTCTTTTTACACCACATTGCAATAAGCTCATTCTTGCCAAAGCATATAAGTCAGCAAGATGATGACCAGCATTCAGCTGCCTAAACCCCTGCTGCATCACCAAGCTTTTGTTAACGAAAGCGTTTTTAACCTCGCTACCCACTTCAAAACAAGCCGGCCCAATGGCTGGACCTAACCAAGCCATTATTTTTTCTGCTGGTGCAAGTTGCGCAACTGCCTGCTCTATGATGCCGGCCAATAAGCCTCGCCACCCAGCATGTACTGCTGCAACGGCTGAGCCGTCTTCCGTACACAATAAGACTGGCAGGCAATCCGCTGTCATCACCGTGCAAACAAACGCATCACTCCTACAAATTGAACCATCTGCTTCTATACAAGGTCCCTTTTGGAGTTGATCCAACTCGACGATAGTTGTGCCATGCACTTGTGATAACCAGACAGGCTTAGCTTGCAAGTTAAGCTCGTCACTTAACAAGGCTCGATTATCAATCACCGCTTGCGCATCATCACCCACATGAGTGGCTAGATTAAATGTTGAATAAGGTGTTTGGCTAACGCCGCCAGAACGACACGTTGTTAACGCTCTGACATTTTTTGGCGCGGGCCAACTCGGTTCAATAAAGCGCATGTGTACTGCCTATTTAACCGGGGTTTCTTTCGCCAATACTTCAACCAAATGGGCCATATCCGCAGGCATCTCGCATTCCCAAGAAATCGGCTCACCAGTGACCGGATGAACCACCCCTAACCTGGCAGCATGTAATGCTTGGCGCTTAAACCCACGTAAAGTATCACTCAATAGTTCACTTGCATTAGCCAAGGGTTTAAAACGTCCACCATATACTTGGTCACCAACGATAGCGTGGTTTATATGACTCATATGAACTCGAATTTGGTGAGTACGCCCTGTTTCAAGGTTCACTTTTAATAAGGTATGTTTTGCAAAGCGTTGCGCAACTCGATAGTGAGTGATGGCCTCTTTGCCCCCCTCTCTAACCGCATACTTTTTACGATCAGTCGGGTGTCGCGCTAAAGGTGCGTCCACTGTGCCACCGGCCGTCATATACCCCCTCACCACCGTTAAGTATTCACGCTCAAAAGCACGTGCCTGCAACTGGTCGACCAATAGCTTATGTGCTGTTAAGGTGCGCGCTACCATTAGCAACCCGCTGGTTTCTTTATCAATTCGATGCACCAAGCCCGCTCGTGGCAAGCCCTCTAGCGCAGGGTCATGATGTAATAGAGCATTTTGTAATGTGCCATCCCAATTACCCGCTGCAGGATGCACGACTAAACCGGCCGGTTTATTTACCACCAGCATCGATTCATCCTCATAAACAATATTAAGCGCGATCGGTTCCGCTTTGATATTTAATGACGTATCGGCAATGGGCGTAATAATAACCGCCTCCCCACCATTAACCTTGTCTCGAGGGCGCAGTGTTTTATTATCGATCAGTATATTGCCGCTGTTCACCCAGCTTTTCAAGCGACTGCGAGAATACTCTGGGCATAACTCAGCTAATGCCTGATCGAGCCGAAGCCCTGCCATTTCAGGTGGGACGATTAATTCTATTTGTTGTTCAGTTTTCAAGCCAATAGGATTGTAATAATTGATGTGCTCCGGCATTATAACCGTTTAGCTCCTTATAACTTGTTATTTCACTCATGACTCTAATGAATCGTCTATCGATTAAAAAAGCTTTCCTTATTCTTATGCTGGCCTCCTTGTCCGCATGCTCCACTATGGATCTTGTTACCCCTATAGATACTCCCGATAAGACGGCCAATTGGTCCGCAGCGGACTTTTATGACGAAGCCAAAAAATCTTTGGATGATGAAAACTACATTAACGCCATTGAGCTATATGAAGGGCTTGAGTCTCGCTACCCCTTTGGCCAATATGCCCAACAAGCACAAATTGACTTAGCCTTCGCTTATTACAAAAATGACGAACCAGAGTCGGCGATTGCAACAGCTAACCGTTTCATTCGCATTCACCCTCGCCATAAAAACGTGGATTACCTGTACTACCTTAAAGGCCTAATTAATTTTAATCGAGGTATCGGTTTTCTAGAGCGCTACTTACCCACTGATAAATCTCAACGTGACCCTGGCGCAGCCATTGAGTCGCTAGATGATTTTGCAACATTGATTAGGCGCTTCCCCAATAGCCAATATGTTGCAGATTCAAAGCAACGTATCATTGCACTTAAATCAAACCTAGCGTTACATGAATTAAATGTCGCCAATTATTATATGAAGCGCAAAGCCTATGTTGCCGCCATTAATCGCGCTAAAAATATCATTGAACAATACCAAAACACCACAGCCGTACCTCGTGCTTTATTATTAATGGTCGACGCCTACCAGCACATTAATATGAACGACCTAGCCGCTGATGCCCAACGTGTTTACGACCTGAACTATCCAAACGGCACTCCACCTTTAGAAAACCCTAAGTACGCGCACGAAAAAACAACCTCTGAAAAAATCTGGGAGTTTTTAGAGTTAGACAAATAAGCTGGCTACTGAACCGAAGGTGCGTTAATCGTCAGAAAAAAGCACCTTATTAAAGCCCGAGGTCATTGGGAATCGGCGCTCGCGACCAAATGCACGTGAGGTGATTTTAACGCCCGGCGGCGCTTGGCGCCGCTTATATTCGTTTTGCTCTACCAGCCGAAGTACTCTATCAACAATTGCTGGTTCATAACCTGCATCCAATATCTCTCGCCTCGACTGGTCACGTTCAACATAACGTTCAAGAATATCATCCAACACGGGGTAAGGTGGCAGGCTATCTTCATCTTTTTGATCCGGCGCCAACTCAGCTGAGGGTGGCCGCTCAATCACTCTGTCAGGAATTACTGGCGATTGTTCATTTCGATATTTAGCCAAGGCATATACCATCATTTTGGGCACATCCTTTATCGGCGCAAAACCACCGGCCATATCACCGTAAAGCGTTGCATAACCAACACTCATCTCGCTTTTATTGCCTGTTGTAAGCAGAATTTTTCGCTTCTTGTTTGAAATCGCCATCAACACGACACCACGGCTACGTGCCTGAATATTTTCTTCAGTCACGTCAGCATTTAGGCCTTCAAACGCCGGTTCTAACATTGCTGAAAAAGCGTTGACCGCAGGTTCAATAGAAATAGTTTGATGCTTAACGCCCAAGGCTTCTGCTTGTTTAATCGCATCTTCATTGCTCATATCGGCCGTATATTTTGATGGCATGAGGACCACTTCGACACTATCACCACCTAATGCATCAGCCGCAACAGCCAATACTAAAGCAGAATCTATACCGCCAGACAGACCCAATACCGCTCCTTTAAAGCCATTTTTTGTTACGTAATCACGCACACCCAAAACCAGCGCTTGATAAATGGATTCCAGTTCAGGCAATTGCGCATCTTGCTTCGCCTCCAAAGTTGAGTTGCGTAATGAGTCCAAATCAATATAGTTTATTGACTCAACAAAAGCTGCTGAGCGCTGCACAACCTTGCCTGCTGCATTCATTACAAAAGACGAACCGTCAAACACCAACTCATCCTGCCCACCCACTTGGTTCAGATAAATAATAGGCAAACCGGTTTCCTTCACTCGTGAACATACTGTACGTTCACGTTTTTCAGCTTTATTAATCTCAAAAGGCGACGCATTCAAATTAAGAATAAGCGTTGCATCAGACTGGCGTAACTGATCACAGACGCTTGATGACCAGATGTCCTCGCACACACTAAGCCCAATTACCTCTGAGCCTAACTTAAATGTACATGCTTGTGCCCCTGCCTGAAAATAACGTTTTTCGTCAAACACACCATAATTCGGCAATTGCTGCTTTCGGTAATTGGCCACTAACTCACCGGCTTGCAAAACAGCAACACTGTTAAATAATACGCCTTCGCCTTTTTCTGGGTAGCCAATAACAATGGTTAATAAAGGACACTCTGACGATATCCGTTCAAGCTGTTTTTCAACACCGTTAAGAAAGTCATTTCGAAGCAGCAAGTCTTCTGGTGGATAACCGGTTATCGCTAACTCAGGAAAAACGATTGCAAGGGCCTGCTCGCTCACCGCTTGCTGGCAAAACTCAAGGATACGATTGGCATTGCCTACTAAATCGCCAACAATAGGGTTAAATTGTACTAAGGCTAATTTCATAACAGCTTATTCCTAATTTCTTACTAGCATAAAAAAGGGCTGTATAGTTTACAGCCCTTTTTACACTACTTTAAATTTTAACGCTCAGTTAGCCTAAAATTTCCTTCATTTTTGCGCCCATCTCAGTGGGTGATTTCACAATGTGAACACCCGCTTCTTCTAAAGCCGCAAACTTCGCTTCAGCGGTACCTTGACCACCAGAAACAATCGCACCAGCATGGCCCATGCGTTTACCCGGAGGCGCTGTAACACCCGCAATATAACCAACAACAGGCTTCGTTACATTGTTTTTGATGTATTCTGCAGCTTCTTCTTCCGCCGTTCCGCCAATTTCACCCACCATGATAATACCCTTGGTATTCTCATCGGCTTCGAAACGTGAAATAACGTCAATAAAGTTCATCCCATGAATCGGGTCACCACCAATACCTACACAAGTACTTTGACCTAAGCCAGCAGAGGTTGTTTGATGAACGGCTTCATAAGTAAGCGTACCTGAACGTGACACCACACCGATACTACCGGCTTGATGAATAAAGCCAGGCATAATGCCAATTTTACACTCACCTGGAGTAATAACACCTGGGCAGTTAGGGCCAATTAGCACTACGTTTTCATATTGCTCAAGCGATGCCTTCACTTTCAACATATCCAATACAGGAATACCTTCCGTGATACACACGATCACTTCAATACCTGCAGCTGCAGCTTCTAAAATAGCATCCGCAGCGAACGGAGGTGGCACGTAAATCATTGTTGCAGTTGCACCGGTTTCCTTAACCGCATCAGCAACGGTGTTAAAAACAGGTAAATCTAAATGTTTTTCGCCACCACGACCTGGCGTAACCCCACCGACAACTTTTGTTCCATAGGCAATTGCTTGCTCGGAGTGGAATGTCCCCTGTTTACCTGTAAAACCTTGGCAAATTACTTTTGTGTCTTTATTAATTAAAATACTCATCGTATACCCCTAAATTAAGATGCTGCTTTAACAGCGGCTTTAGCAGCCAAGGTTAAATCATCAGCGGCAATAATATCTAAACCAGAATCTTTCAATAGCTGACGCCCTTGATCGGCATTAGTGCCTTCTAAACGAACCACTACCGGTACGCTAACACCTACCTCTTTAACCGCTTCAATAATACCTTCAGCAATTAAGTTACAACGAACGATGCCGCCAAAAATATTCACTAACACTACTTTTACTTTGTCATCAGACAAAATAAGTTTAAACGCTTCAGCCACACGTTCAGCTGTTGCGCCACCACCTACATCTAAGAAGTTAGCGGGGAAACCACCTTCCAATTTAACTAAGTCCATAGTCGCCATCGCTAAACCTGCACCATTCACCATGCAACCAATGCTGCCGTTCAACGTAATATAGTTCAACTCATGTTGTTGTGCTGCATGCTCTTTTTCATCTTCTTGCGACGGATCACGCATGGCAACCATATCGGCGTTACGATAAGCGGCGTTATCATCTAAATTAACTTTTGCATCTAGTGCGACTAAGTCACCATCTCCATTAACAATTAGTGGGTTGATTTCAACTTGGCTCGCATCTTTTGCCCAAAAAACGGCTAAAATGCCAGACATGACTTTAAACAGCTGCCCAACTTGTTTGCCTTTAAGCCCCATTTTAAAAGCTATATCGCGCGCTTGATACGGCTGTAAGCCAGCAACAGGATCAACGGCTGCTAATAAAATTTTCTCTGGTGTTTCTTCCGCCACTTCTTCAATATCCATACCGCCTGCTTCAGACGCCATAAACATAATTCGTTTAGTGCCACGATCAACCACAGCGCTAATATAAAGCTCGCGATCGATAGGCTTAACTTCCTCGACAATAAGCATTTCGATAGGCAAACCTTCTTCATCGGTTTGCGGCGTCACCAAGCGAGAGCCCAATAGTTTTTTGCTAAACGCTTCTACTTCGTCTATCCCTTTACACAATTTAACGCCACCCGCTTTACCACGACCACCTGCGTGAACTTGGGCTTTTACTACCCAACACTCACCGCCTAACTCTTTTGCAACATTGACAGCTTCTTTAACTGAACGTGCTGGCTTACCAACTGGTACGGGTACACCAAACTCAGCAAACACCTGTTTTGCTTGGTATTCATGTAAATTCATTCAAATTCCTCTATGATTAATTTTTGTTAGTCACTTAACCAGTCCATTCTAATAGATTTCACAATTTAATTCAGCCAGACACTTAAATTTACGCCATGCATTCTGCACCGAAACAAAGCGAATTCGTCAAAACATGTCCATTTGGGAGCGGTTTTTACCTGCCTGCTGAACAAGCCTGGCGAACGCTTAAAGTGTTCCATGCCTACCAATTAGTATTGTCTAGTGCATTTTTTACTTTATTTGCCAGTCACACTGGGCCTTCGATTTTTGGCCAAAGCAACCCGGGGCTCTTTCAAGCAGTTAGCCTGACTTATTTTGCACTCACCCTATTTAGCACTGTCTTTATTCGCAAACCGTATATTGCATACACGCGACAGGTACAGTTTAAAATTATTGCCGACATTATCTTCTTAACCTTTCTGATGCATGCTAGTGGCGGCATTACTAGTGGCTTAGGGGTTCTGCTCGCCGTCAGCGTTGCCGCTGGCGGTTTATTGGCTGGCGGGCAATGCACCTTAGTTTTTGCTGCGATGGCCACTTTCGCTGTGCTTGGCGAGCAATTGTATGCTGACCTCACCGGTATTTTTGCAAAAACCGCTTATACCTATGGCGGCGTGCTAAGCGCCTCTTTTTTCACTATTTCAATCCTTGCGTTAGTACTTGCAAAGCGCGTTGAAAAATCAGAGCAAATAGCCCAGTTACAAAGCCGAGAAATTGATGAACTTATTCATTTAAATGATTACATTATTAAACACCTTCAATCTGGCATCATCGTTGTTGACCACCACAATAAAGTACGCCTTGCTAATGATGCTGCCAAGACTCTCATTGAGCACCCCATTAGTATTGGCGCAGCCTTGTCAGACATATCGCCTGAGTGTTGGCAATTATTTACTCGCTGGTTAAGAGACCCTAACCAAAGCAGTGCCGATATTGCCGCAAGCGCCCACTCACCTCGAACTAAGCTGCGCTTCAGCCAATTACACAACCTTGCTGACAACGCCTACATCATTTTTTTGGATGATCTTTCAACCATTGAGCTACAGGTGCAACAAGAAAAACTCGCTTCGCTGGGTCGACTTACCGCGAGCATTGCGCACGAAATTAGAAACCCTCTCGGTGCTATTAGCCATGCCGGCGAGCTATTATCCGAATCACCCTCCATTGAAAAAGAAGACCAACGCCTGCTCGACATTATTCATAACCATACAGGTCGTGTTAATAGTATTGTAAAAAGCATTCTTCAGCTTTCAAAGCAAGAAGATAGCCATATAGAAAACATCCACCTATCAAATTGGTTTGCGGAGTTTGATGAGCAATTCAAGGAGCAGTTTGGCTTAACTGAATCTCCTTTAGTGATTAAAATTAGCCATCAGATAAACTATATTCAATTTGATAAAAATCACTTAAAACAGATTATCGACAACCTCTGTAGCAATGCACTAAAGTATGGGCAGCGCAACCCCTCCCAACCCTTTATTGAAATCCGTTGCGGCACACATAAAACCACACAGCGCCACTTTATTAACATCACTGACAAGGGCGCTGGTATCGAAGAGAGCGTCGCTTTACAAATTTTTGAGCCTTTCTTTACCACCTCAAAGTCTGGCACTGGATTAGGTTTGTATATTTCAAATCAACTCGCCGAACTAAATCATGCTAAATTAATCTACTCAGTAAACGCCGACGGCGGCAGTACATTCACCTTATTAATCAATAAAACTTAATTCACTATGACTCAAGCGCTTGCTCTTATTGTTGACGATGAACCTGACATTCTCGAGTTACTTGATATCACCCTATCTCGCATGAATATTTCGAGCAAACCCGCACAAGACTTAGCCGAAGCAAAAAGATTACTAAAAACACACCACTTTGATATTTGTCTGACCGATCTTCAGCTGCCTGATGGAAATGGCCTTGAGCTTGTTAAGCATATTCAAAAAAACACCCCCAATCTACCCATTGCTGTTATTACCGCCTTTGGTAGTATGGACACTGCAGTCAAAGCATTGAAGCTCGGCGCTTTTGATTTCGTTTCCAAGCCTGTCGACCTGAAAAGTTTAAAAAGCCTCGTTAATTCCGCTATTAAAATTAACGACGCAACAGAACCCGTTGATAGGCGTAGTCGTGACCAACTATTAGGCGACTCTGTCATGATGGCAAACGTACGTGCAAAAATTGCCAAGCTGGCTCGTAGCCAAGCACCGATCTACATCAGCGGTGAGTCTGGAACCGGTAAAGAGTTGGTCGCCAAGCTGATTCATGAAAAAGGTCCACGATCGCATCAAGCCTTTGTACCAATAAACTGTGGCGCTATTCCACAGGAACTCATGGAGAGTGAGTTTTTTGGTCATAAAAAAGGCAGTTTCACCGGTGCCATTGCTGACAAACCAGGTCTTTTTCAAACAGCCAGTGGCGGCACCTTATTTTTAGATGAAGTTGCCGATTTACCTCTGCATATGCAAGTTAAATTATTACGTGCAATTCAAGAAAAAAGCATTCGCCCCATTGGCAGCGATACAGAACAACCCATTGACGTAAGGATATTAAGCGCCACCCATAAAAACCTTCCTGAGTTAGTTGAGCAAGGCAATTTTCGGCAAGACTTATATTATAGAATTAATGTTATCGAACTACCGCTACCTCCTCTACGCGAGCGTGCAGAAGATATTACACAGCTGGCCAAGCACATTTTACAAAAACTAAACGCCGAGAATAATAGCCCGACCAAGCTCACCGACACTGCATTAAAAGCACTCGCTCAATACACTTTCCCCGGCAATGTGCGTGAATTAGAAAATATACTCGAGCGCGCCTACACTCTTTGTGAAAACGATATTATTCATCAAACAGACTTACAACTGCCCAATAATACTAAAGACACGGCCGCCCAGACTAGCGGTATTAAAAACCCAGCAAAAAAAACAAGTCTCCCAAGTCAAGAAGCACCGTTAGAAGACTATCTTGACAGCTTAGAAAAAGAGGCCATCACCAATGCGCTAGAAAAAACACGCTGGAATAAAACAGCCGCTGCCAAAGAACTTGGCATCACCTTTCGTGCGCTGCGTTATCGCTTAAAAAAATTAGGCTTGAACGATTGACATAAAGTGACCCATAGCGTCACTTTATGACCTTTCTTTGCCTGAGCATACTAACGAAACAAAATGAAATTTTATTTTATCTTTAAAAATCAATGTGTTAAAAAAAATATTGCATTAAGAGGCTACTCGGCACACTTAATGCTTTAAATACCGTGCAAGAAAACTAACAATATTTTAATAAGGAAATAAACAATGAAAAACTTACAAACAATGAAACATAGCGCTCAAAAGGGTTTTACCCTAATTGAACTGATGATCGTAGTGGCGATTATTGGCATTTTGGCGGCAATTGCGATTCCTGCTTATTCGGACTATACAATCAAATCAAGAGTTAGTGAAGGTGCCGCAATGTCAGGCGCAGCAAAAACAGCCGTTGATATTTACTTTAGTGAGAAAGGCACACTAAATGGTGCAACTGGCCCATCTACACTTAGTATTTCGCAGCCTGATGAGTATAGCGCTAAATATGTATCAACAGTCACAGTGGGTCCAAATGGCGTGATCACAGTACTGTTTAGAAATGATACCAGCAGCAGCCTAGGGCTTGGTACTGCAGCAGGCCAAGCTTTTACAATGACCCCAACCTCAAATGGCTCTGCCTTGCAGTGGACAATTGACCCAGTAAGCGGGTTCCCTCCAAAGTACCTACCTAAATCATAAAGATAGTTACTAAATTTAAGGCGGCCTTCTGGCCGCCTTTTTTTATTCCTATTAACTATAAATAATTAGCATGACCTCTCCACCTTCATCAAAAACTCTCCTAGTTTTTTTCTTTTTTACAATAGCTGCAATAACAGTTCTTGTTTACCAACAAGGTTTGTTTGGAGCTTTCATATTTGATGACCATGGGAATATACAAGAAAACACGCAAATAAGAGTCACCGAGCTCAATACATCTAACCTTGTTGAAGCGGCCATGTCGGGCAGAGCAGGGCCCTTAAAACGACCGATAGCAATGCTAAGCTTTGCGCTTAACTATTATTTTGCTGAAGGCTATCATTACTTTTCGTTCAAAATAACCAACGTTATTATTCAAGTTTTTTGCGCCTGGCTACTCTTTATTTTTTACCTACAAATCATTCAACTAGCCAGCATTCAAAAAAGCACCACCATTAAAAAGCAAACACTGCCTTTTATTGCTTTTTCAATCGCTTTGTTGTGGGCCGTCCACCCCATTAACCTAACCAGCGTGCTGTATATCGTGCAAAGAATGACGTCGTTGAGCACTTTATTCACCTTAGCGACACTTATTTTTTATCTTAAAGCACGGTGCAACAGTCAACCTGGCGCGTTTAAAAACATCATTTTTTTTTCAGCAAGCTTTATCAGTTTTCTACTCGCTATTTTCAGCAAAGAGAATGCTCTGTTAATCCCGCTTTATTGCTTACTAATTGAATGGGTATTTTTTTACCAAAAATCACCTTGGACATTGGTTAACAGTTTATCCCAACGAAACAAACGGGCCATTGGCTTAAGCCTAAGCCTAATAATCATTGCGTTAGGGCTTTATGTTTTAAATTATGCCAACAATGGCTATGACAATAGAGCCTTTACTTTAACTGAACGAGTACTCACAGAAGCCAGAGTCCTGTGCTTTTATATCTCGCTCATTGTTTTACCTCGCATTAATGCTCTTGGGCTTTTTCATGATGATATTGTTCTTTCTAACTCGATTATTGACCCTTGGGCAACCCTCGTCGCGCTTATTTTTATCGCTAGCCTCATCATTGTTGCCATTCAGGCAAGAGAGAAAAAACCCTTATTTGCCTTTGGTATATTACTTTTTTTTACCGCCCATTTAATGGAATCGACCATTTTTGGCCTTGAAATCGCTCATGAACACCGCAACCATTTTGCCTCAATCGGGATTATTATTGCGTTAACAGGGCTACTTATTCATAGCCAGCCGTTTAATAAAAAAAGATATGCTCTAGTCTGTGGAGGTTTTTTTATTATATTTGCGCTAACAACAACGCTTCGTAGTTATGAGTGGAAGGATAATTTTCACCTAGCCCAATACGAAGCTTCCCACCACCCTATATCACCTGCCACACAAGCTCTACTAAGTAACACCGCCTATAAAACCCAACATTATAAAGTGGCAGAAGACGCCATTAATACCGCTCGAAAACTAGCCCCTACTGAAAGCTCTTATGCCATCAACAGCATGGTATTGGCAGCTTTATTAAAAAAAACGTTAAGTGATGAGCTAAACAATGAAATTAAAAGTAAGCTAAAGGACAATCCTTTTTCCGCCTCAACACAAATTGCTTTAGCACATATTAGCACCCACTTAACTAATGAGGCTTTCAAACCATTGCAACCTTATTTCATTGAGTGGCTAACGGTTATCTTAAAAAAACTAGGTCCGACTCAACAAGCATCCACTTATCACTACTTTTTAGCCAAAGCCTATTTGACAACAGGCAACACATTGGGCGCCATCAACGCACACCAACAAGCATTTAATTTAAATAAGACGTTTATAAACCCATTATTTGAAATGGGGAATATTTTCTTAGCGCTTAAGCAACCGGTAGCGGCAAGCATTGTATTAGATCAAATTGAGCAGGCGAATAAAAACCCAAGGCTAAAACGCGATTACAGCCTGCATATACAAGAGCTGAAAGAAGCCATTCAAAAAATTGAAAAGAGTCAGTAATACCTTTAGCGCTTCAGCCCACTCAAATAAACCCCATGCGCTTTATTCGATAGTTTTCTTATAAACTTCATTAACAGAAAACAGGCATGATGGATTTTTAATGCTGTAACGCTTTGTAAACTCAGCGCTAACCTTCTTTCAACTTATTAACTTGCCAGTCTGGGCTAACAAACGGCTCTAAAAAAGTGACAGCATATTCTCTAATGCTTTTTTAGCCATCTGCTTATCGTCATCATTTACCTGTATTTGATTAACGACTGTGCCTTCAACCAAGTTCTCCAACACCCAAGCTAAGTGCTGCGGATCGGTTCTAAACATGGTTGAACACATCGCAACCGTCGGCGACATAAAATGAACCTGCTTACCCTGACCCTTTACTTCTTCTTTTAAGCGATTAACCAAATTAAGCTCTGTTGCAACGAGCCAGCGCGTATTCGGTTTTGCTTCTCTTACCGTTTTTAAAATCATTTCGGTTGAGCCTACATAATCGGCTTGCTCACAAACTTCAAAGTTAGCTTCTGGGTGGGCGATAATAATCGTTTCTGGGTGTTTCTTTTTAAAGTCATCAATTTGTTTTGATTGAAACATCTGATGCACCGAACAAAAGCCTTTCCACAGAATCATTTTTGCATTCTGAATTTGTTCTTTAGTTAAGCCGCCCATCGGTTGGTTAAAATCCCAAACAACCATTTCTTCAAGTGGGATTCCCATACGATAACCGGTATTTCGACCCAGGTGTTCATCAGGGAAAAACAGGATCTTCTCGCGTTTTTCAAAACACCAATCCAGTACTTGTTTCGCATTCGATGAGGTACACACAATACCATCATGGCGGCCACAAAATGCCTTTAAATCAGCTGCTGAATTAATATAGGTAACGGGCGTTACTTGCTCATCCGCATTTATAATGCTGTTAAGTTCATTCCAGCTGCGCTCCACATTAACTCTGTTAGCCATATCGGCCATTGAGCAACCGGCTGCTAAATCCGGCAAAATGGTTATTTGTTCAGGACGTGACAAAATATCTGACACTTCTGCCATAAAGTGAACACCACAAAAGACAATATATTCGGCTTCAGAATTAGCTGCATAGCTAGAAAGCTTTAACGAATCGCCACTGACATCTGCATGTTTAAATACTTCATTACGCTGATAATGGTGACCTAAAATAACACAACGCTCAGCCAGTTTTTCTTTTGCCGCTTGAATACGCTGATCGCATTCTTCATCGCTTAATAGTGAATAATCTTGTATCGCAAATGCCATAATCGTTCCTTATTCTGCCTCAAGCACGGGTGGTTTCCTTAACCGTATGCCGAGTTCTTTTAACTGCGCATCACTAACCATTGCAGGTGCTGACGTTAATGGGCAGGCAGCTGTTTGTGTTTTCGGGAATGCCATCACATCACGGATGGTTGAAGCCCCTGACATCAACATAACCAGGCGATCCAAGCCAAACGCCATTCCACCATGTGGAGGACAGCCGTATTTCAACGCATCTAATAAAAAGCCAAATTTTTCTTGTGATTCTTCTGCATCCATTCCTAGCAAGTCAAATACCACTTGCTGCATATCGGTTTTATGAATACGGATGGAGCCACCACCTACTTCAGTACCGTTAAGCACTAAATCGTACGCTCTAGACAAGGCCTTACCTGTATTCGCTTTAAGCTCATCAGCATCACAAGAAGGTGCAGTAAATGGGTGATGAATAGCATTCCAGCGACTTGATTTTTCATCCCAGTCGAACATTGGGAAATCAACCACCCAAACAGGTTTCCAATCACCTTCCAATAGACCTTGATCTTGACCAATTTTGTCACGTAAAGCACCCAATGCTTCATTAACAACCTTAGTTTTATCGGCTCCAAAGAAAACAATGTCCCCTGTTTGTGCGCCAGTTCTGTCCATGATGTTTTCAACTACATCATCAGGCAGGAATTTCAAAATAGGCGATTGCAGCCCTTCAATACCAGCCGCACGATCATTAACTTTGATATACGCCAAACCCTTTGCGCCATAAATGCTAACAAATTTAGTGTAACCATCGATATCCTTACGACTCAGGCTACTCGCTCCTGGCACACGAAGCGCCGCCACACGGCCATCATCACTATTTGCCGGGCCAGAAAATACTTTAAATTCAACCGCTGCCATCAAATCAGCTACATCAGTTAACACCAATGGGTTACGCAAGTCAGGACGGTCAGTGCCATACACATCCATAGCTTTTTCGTACGTCATCTGCGGAAATTGCTCTGGCAATTTCACATTGATAACCTCGTTAAATAAACGCCTAACCATGCCTTCCATTAAGCCCATTATCTCGCCTTCATCCATAAAAGAAGTTTCGATATCTAGCTGGGTAAATTCTGGCTGACGATCCGCTCTAAGGTCTTCATCACGAAAGCAACGTACAACTTGATAGTAGCGATCCATACCAGCAATCATAAGCAGCTGTTTAAACAACTGTGGCGATTGAGGCAGGGCAAAAAAACTATTCTCATGCGTACGGCTCGGCACCAAGTAATCACGCGCACCTTCCGGCGTTGCTTTTGTTAAGAAAGGCGTTTCAATTTCGTAGAAACCCTCGTCTTCTAAAAAGCGACGTAAATTAAGCGTTACATCGCGTCGCAAGCGAATTTTTTCTAGCATTTCTGGGCGACGCAAATCTATATAACGGTAACGTAAACGCGTTTCTTCGTTCACTTCAATATCGCCATCAACTTGAATTGGCGTGGTTTCTGAACGATTAAGAATTTCTAGCTCTAACCCTAATAACTCAACCTTACCGGTTTTCATTTTAGGGTTAATAGTACCTTCTGGTCGCGGGCGAACACGGCCTTTTAGTTTTAATACATACTCACCACGCACGCTTTCGGCAATGGCAAAAGAATCAGCGCGATCTGGATCAAACACCACTTGTACAATACCTTCACGGTCACGTAAATCGATAAAAATGACGCCACCATGGTCGCGCCGTCTATGTACCCAACCACAAATCTCAACTTCCTGCCCTAAGTGGTTTTCGTTAATGTCACCACAATAATGACTACGCATCATCTTTATTTCCTTACCGTTATGTTTTTTTGAGTAGCCTGACAGTTATCACGCTAGATATACCTTTTTCAGAAAAGGCCTGTAATTATTTAGTCTCGCTCGACTTTTTTGATGAGCCTTCTGCTAAATTCTTCTTTTTTCCACTTTTAAAGTCTGTTTCATACCAGCCGTCGCCTTTTAAACGAAAGCCTGAGGCTGACATAAGCTTGCTCAATGCATCTTCCCCACATTCAGGGCACTTTGTTAATGGCGCATCACTTATTTTACGCAATGCTTCACAACGATGCTTACATGCATCGCATTGGTATTCATATATAGGCATATTTCTTTCACTCCAAATACTGATCGGTTGTTCTTGTTATACGCTTGCACTAAACACAACTGGGTATTTTCAATGATTTACGAGGTCTATAGCAAGCAATGTATGTAAAATAAACGCACTTTTATAGCTTCATCATGCGATTGATACAAATATGACGACTCAACTGACCATTACTAAACCAGACGATTGGCATTTACATTTACGCGACGGCCCCGCCCTCAACACAACGGTTGCTTTTAGTGCCCGGCAATTTCAACGAGCCATTGTGATGCCTAATTTGGCACAACCTATTGTTAATGCTGAACGAGCCAGTGCTTATCGACAACGAATTTTAGACGCTTTACCAGAAAAAAGCAGCTTTCAACCATTGATGACGATCTACCTCACCAACGACACCTCGATCGAAGACATCAAACAGGCCAGCCAAAGTGACTATATTTTTGCAGCAAAACTATACCCCGCAGGCGCCACCACTAACTCATCTAACGGTGTCGCAGATGTATCTGCACTCTTTCCTGTGTTAGAAGAAATGCAAAAACATGATCTCCCGTTATTGGTCCATGCAGAGGTCACCGATACAGATATTGATATTTTTGACCGGGAAAAAGCCTTTATCGATAAATACCTTACCTCTATCAGAAATACATTTCCTGAGCTACGCATTGTTTTAGAACATGCCACAACGCAGCAGTCCGTTGATTTTGTACTTGAAAACAACTACACCGCCGCCACGTTGACACCACAACACCTCCTTTTCAACCGTAACGACTTATTAGCGGGCGGCATCCGTCCACACAATTACTGCCTACCCATCTTAAAACGTGAAACACATAGGCAAGCATTGATTAAAGCGGCCACCAGTGGCAACCCGAAATTCTTTTTAGGCACCGACAGCGCCCCCCACGCAACAACGGCTAAAGAAAACCAGTGCGGCTGCGCAGGTTGCTTTACTGCTTATGCCGCTATTGAGCTTTATGCAGAGGCCTTTGAGAAAGAAGGCGCTCTAAATAAGCTGGAGGGGTTCAGTAGTTTTTATGGGCCCGATTTTTATCGCTTACCAAGAAACAAACAGACGTTGACACTCAGCAAAGAAAGCTGGCAAGCACCGCCTAGCTATTCTTTTGGCACACAATCGTTAACGCCTTTTCGTCAGGAAACCCCTTTACAGTGGAAAATAAAATAACCTTTAGGCTGTAGCTAAAGCAATAAAAAAAGCCCCGTTTAAACGGGGCTTTTTTGTGTACTCTAATTATTCGTCATCGAAAATATCTTCATCATCCAACGGAGGGTTTCCATCGTAAATTAAATAATTACGACGCTGGAAGTGCGCACTCCTTTCAAACTCATATGGGTCTAACGCAGCTTGGTCTGCAATTTTCTTTGCTCTAATCAAATCAGCGCGGGTATCTACACCTTTGAGCACCATCGTCGCCCACCTTGCATCAGAATCATCAATTTGCTGAATAGGGTCAACAAACGTATCTGCATAAATACCTAGCGTGTCACGCAACGTACTTGACCCTAAAATAGGCAGCACAACATATGGCCCTGTGCCTACGCCGTAAGCCCCTAATGTTTGCCCAAAATCTTCATTGTTTTTTGGCATCCCCATGTCAGTAGCCATATCAACAAAACCAAGCACACCCACCGTTGTGTTAACTAGCACACGACCACCATCCGACAAGGCTTGATTAAACTTAAGCTGTAGAATGTCATTAACAAATACCACCACGTCATCTAAATTACTAAAGAAGTTCGTAATGCCTTGGTCGACAATATCAGGTGTTACATACTGGTAACCTTTTGCAACAGGCTCAAGAACATATTCATCTGCTTTTTGATTAAACTTGTACACCCCCCTATTCACAAACTCTAAAGGGTCATTTTCTTCTTGTGAGGTTAGCGATGCACAGCCGGACAATAAAGCCGCCATGGCAACAAACATACACACAATTCCTTTTCTAAAACACACCGATAATCTCATGAGAACTCTCTCTTAGTAATTTTTAATGCAACTTTATAAAGCCGCCAAAGGCTGCTTGACTTATTATAGCGAAATATTCCTAAATTGTTAGTCTAGAGAAAATGCTAAATTCTGATGTAAACACGATGGCCAATCGTTTTCGTAGTTATCTACCCGTCATCGTTGACCTTGAAACCGCCGGGTTTAATGCCACAACAGATGCTTTGCTTGAAATGGCAGTTGTCATTCCCGCTATGGACGAATCGGGGCAGCTTATTATTGAATCATCTCATCGTGAGCACATCATCCCCTTTGAAGGCGCTAACCTTGACCCTGCTGCATTAAAGTTCAACGGTATTGACCCGTATCACCCTTTCCGCCTAGCAATTGATGAAAAAGAAGCTCTTAGGAAGTTATTTGCCCCCGTAAGGGCAGCTGTAAAAGCACAACAATGCACCCGTGCTATTTTGGTTGGGCACAACCCTGCTTTTGATATTGGTTTTATGAATGCCGCGGTAGAACGCACACAAATCAAACGAAATCCTTTTCACCCTTTTAGCACATTTGATACGGCTACTTTAGGTGGGCTCGCATACGGCCAAACGGTATTAGCTAAGGCCGCCAAAGCCGCTGGCATGAACTGGGATAGTGAGCAAGCCCACTCGGCGCTATATGACGCCGAGCAAACCGCTATTTTATTTTGTAAGATCGTTAATCAATGGGATGCCTTTGCTAAGCAGCCTTAATTTTATCCAGCATAGTTTTCAGCTCTCCGCTTTCAAACATTTCAATCATAATATCAGCACCTCCGACTAATTCGCCGTTCACATAAAGCTGAGGGAATGTTGGCCAGCTTGAATATTCTTTCAGGCCTTCGCGTATTTCGTCATCATCAAAAATATTAACGTAAGCAAATTCGACTTCACATGCTTGTAAAATTTGCACCGCCTTACTCGAAAAGCCACACTGTGGGAAATACGGCGTGCCTTTCATATACAATAAAACGGCGTGATTTTTTAGTTGATCTTCTATTCGTTCATTTACAGACATATCGACACCTTTTAAAAACAATTTCTTGAATTATACCCTGAATATTTAGAATAAGTCTAAACTCCATAGCCTCCACCGCCCGGTGTTTTAATTGCCAAGCAGTCACCCACACTAACATCCACGCTAACTTTTGCGGCTAAACGCGTTTCATTTAGCCAGTTTTCACCACACTTTCCTGCCTGCCCACCTAATACCCCCCATGGTTTATGCCTCCTTCGTTCTGTTAACAAAGTAATATGCGCCGGTTTCAAGAACTCTATTTCTCTAATCAACCCATCGCCGCCTTTAGTTTTTCCTTCTCCACCCGACCCACTGCGGACCTGATAACGCTTAACCCTAAGAGGGTAATGCATCTCTAAAGACTCAATAGGCGTGTTTAGGGTATTGGTCATGTGTGTTTGCACCGCCGACAAACCATCAAACAGGGCGCCCCCGCCCATTCCACCACCAATCGTTTCATAGTAATTCCAACTAACACCCTCAGTTTTAGCGCCCATTGCCACATTATTCATGCTGCCGTGGCTAGCGGCCGGAAGCTCTTCTGGAACAGCCTGCGCTAACGCGCCGATCACCACATCCACCAATCGCGTGCTGGTTTCCACATTCCCAGCTGCCACGGCAGCAGGCTTTATCGCATTAATGAGCGAACCGTGTTCCGCTATTATTTTAATTCGACGATAAACACCAAAGCACGCCGGAGTATTAACTGGCATTAAGCATCTGAAGACGTAGTAAACAGCCGCCGCCACTACTGATAAAGGGCAATTGATATTACCTGCCACCTGGCTGGTCGTACCCGCAAAATTAGCAATAACCTCGCTATTATTGATTGTTAAACTGAGTTTGATCTTGATATCTTTAGCACCTAGACCATCATCATCCATGACATCCTCAAAATGATAAACTCCGACTGGAATACGCTGTAATAATTGCAACATCAAACGATCACCATACTCATTAAGGTGTGTTAATGCCCGCTCATATTTCTCAGCACCCATGTCCTCCACAACAGACAATAATCTTTGCGCCCCTCGCTGGTTTGCACTGATTTGCGCATTAAAGTCTCCAGTGGATTCAATCGTATGACGTAATGCCTGCTTTATTTGTTCAAACTCCGCAGATACTTGGTTACCTCGCATAATCTTTGTCGGTGAAATAACCAGCCCCTCTTCATCTAAATGCGTTGCCAATGGCATAGAACCTGGCGATTCGGCACCTATATCGGCATGATGTGCACGATTAGCAACAAATCCAACTCGCCTCCCATTCATATATACAGGGCATACCAGCGTCACGTCAGGCAAATGCGTTCCACCTAAGTAAGGGTCATTAAGTGCCAGCATATCACCAGGCTGCCAATCTACCTGCTCAACAATATCTTGCATTGCGTACGCCATACTGCCTAAATGAACGGGAATATGGGCAGCTTGCGCACACAATTGACCTTGCTCATCAAAAATTGCGCATGAAAAATCCAAACGATCTTTTATGTTTGGCGAAAAGGCTGCCCTCTGTAAAACGGCCCCCATTTCATCGCAAATAGACTCAATTCGACTTGAAAAGATACTTAACTCAATGGCATCCATAGTTGATTAGTTGCTGATTTTCATATAGAGAATTATAATGATAGATCAACAAAATAGGCAGCCAGATTTGGCTGCCTTTGTTTTTGTACCATAATACAACTTGATAAGGTTCGTTATGCACCACCATATTATGCCAACTTACGCTTCAATGCCGGTTCGCTTTCTCAAAGGCGAAGGAGCTTGGCTGTGGGACGAAAACGGCAATAAATACCTTGATGCTCTATCAGGCATTGCTGTTTGTGGTTTAGGTCATGCTCACCCAGAGGTCGCTAGTGCCATCAGTGATCAAGCCCATACGCTAATGCACACCTCGAACCTTTATTATATTGATAAACAAGAAAAACTGGCTGACAAGCTTTGCGAGCTCACTGGCATGAATGATGTTTTTTTTGCTAATTCAGGTGCAGAAGCTAATGAAGCCGCTATTAAAATAGCCCGTCGCTTTGCTCACAGCAAAAATATCCAAAACCCTATTATCGTTACTATGGATAAAAGCTTTCACGGCCGTACATTAGCGACCCTAACAGCAACTGGTAATTTGGCAATAAAAGAGGGCTTCTCGCCGCTTCCAGAGGGCTTTTATCATGCCCCATACAACGACATCAACGCTCTCGACACGCTTTCAAAACAGTTGCCCAATATCGTCGCTGTGCTTGTTGAACCCATCCAAGGTGAAAGTGGGGTTAACATTCCTAGCGCAGACTACCTTAATAAATTAAGTGACTTGTGCGAAAAGAATGACTGGCTACTTATGCTGGATGAAGTGCAAACTGGTGTTGGCCGCACCGGCAGCTTCTTAGCCAGCCAACAAAATGGCATCCAAGCCGACGTTGTTACAATGGCCAAGGGCTTAGGAAATGGCGTACCTATTGGTGCGTGCCTGACGTCTAAAAAAGCCACCGGCTTGCTCACTGCTGGCAGCCATGGCTCAACATTTGGTGGCAATCCACTCGCCTGCGCTGCTGCTTTAAAAGTTATTGAAATTGTAGAACGTGATCAACTCGCCAGCCGCGCCACCCAGCTAGGCACTCAAATGGCTGAAGCATTTAAGTTAAACCTAAAACACTGCGAGCACGTTGTAGAGATTAGGCAAAAAGGGCTAATGATTGGCATTGAGCTATCAACCCCCTGTTTGGACTTGGTCAATAAAGCGCTTGAAAAGAAGTTACTCATTAATGTAGCCGCCGGCAATACAGTGCGATTACTGCCGCCGCTCACTATTAGCGATGATGAAGCCGCACAAATAACCACATTGGTTAGCGACTTGATTATTGCCCACTAACCCATTCTTTCTGTAAAGTATCTATTATGGTGAAACCACGTCATTTTATTACCCTGAACGATTTAAGCGCCGACGAGTTACGCTCAATCATCCAGCGCGCTATCGAATTAAAAAAAATGCGTGTTGATGGCATTATTCATGAGCCCTTAAAGAATAAAGTTCTCGCGATGATTTTTGAAAAATCATCAACCCGCACTCGCATCTCATTTGAAACCGGCATGACGCAGTTCGGTGGTAGCGCATTATTTTTGTCCCCTCGCGACACGCAACTAGGACGAGGCGAACCCATTGCAGATTCTGCGCGTGTAATTTCCCGCATGGTAGACGGTATCATGTTACGTACCAACAACCACGAAACCGTGACTACATTTGCAAGCAACTCCAAAGTGCCTGTGATCAATGGCTTAACCGATCGTTTCCACCCTTGTCAGTTATTGGCCGATTTACAAACCTGGTTTGAATTACGTGGCGATATCAAAGGGAAACGTGTGTGCTGGGTTGGTGATGGAAACAATATGTGCCAATCATATATGAATGCGGCAAAATTACTCGACTTCCAACTCACTATTGCCTGCCCGGTCGGTTACGAACCAGAGCAAGCCTTACTTTCCGCCACGGCTAGTCATGTAGAACTTTTTCAAGATGCTAAACTAGCCGCCCGTGACGCTGACCTTGTTGTCACCGATGTTTGGGCCAGCATGGGGCAAGAAGAAGAGCAAAAAGTACGCGAGCAAGCCTTCAAAGAGTATCAAGTTAATTCAGCACTGATGTCTGTTGCCAAGCCTGATGCTTTATTTATGCATTGTTTACCTGCTCACCGTGGCGAAGAGGTTAGCCCAGAAGTGCTTGACGGAAAACAAAGTGTTGTTTGGGACGAAGCTGAAAATCGCTTGCATGCTCAAAAAGCACTACTAGAATTTTTAATGGAATAATGAATCCAATCCTTACTTATAAAGGTCGTTTTGTGAAAAAAATACTATTGATCCTCACTCTTTTAACAAGTACTGCCATCATGGCGCAACCCGCTTATGTCTCAGATGAGCTCGAAATCATGGTTCGCTCTGGCAAAAGCTCTAAGCACCGTATTATCGCCACACTAAAAAGCGGCAAAATGGTCAACGTGATCGAGACTGACCGACCATCCGGTTATTCAAAAATCAAACTAGGTAACTCGCGCGAAGGCTGGGTTTTATCACGGTTATTAAACAAAACCCCTTCAGCCAAATCTCGTTTAGCCAAGGCTGAAGCCGAGCTGGCAGCGCTTAAAACCAAGTTCAGCGATACCAGCCAACAATTGACTCAGCTGAGCTCAGAAAAAGGCAGCCTAGATACCGAAACATCTGAGTTAAAAGAAATCAACACTGCATTATCACGTGAATTAGCACAATTAAAGGAAACCTCCAGTAATGCCGTGCAAATTCTTGAAGAACGTAACCAGCTTCAACAACGCGTCGTAACGATTGAACGCGAACTAGAAAGCCTGAAAAGAGAAAATGATATGCTGCTAAATAGTGACGCGTTAGATTGGTTCCTAGTCGGCTCCGGCGTCTTACTACTTGGTATTATCCTTGGTTTTATACTTCCAAAAGTTAGTTGGCGTAAAAAATCATCTTGGCAATCTTCATTCTAATTAACCCAACTTATACGAGCACAATATGTCAGACAAAAAGAACGATAGCAGAAAATTTTCCTCCCAAGTAGTGGATGGTATGGAACGCGCACCGAGTCGTGCAATGCTTCATGCGGTTGGCTTTAATGATGAAGATTTCAAAAAACCACAAGTCGGCGTCGCCTCCACATGGGCAATGGTGACCCCGTGTAATATGCACATTAATGGCCTAGCCGATGACGCAGCCAAAGGCGTTAATGCAGCCGGTGGTAAAGGGGTTATTTTTAACACCATCACCATTTCTGATGGTATTTCAATGGGCACCGAAGGCATGAAGTACTCGCTGACGTCTCGTGAAGTGATCGCCGATTCGATTGAAACTGTAGTTGGCTGTCAAGGTTTTGATGGTGTTGTTGCTATTGGTGGTTGTGATAAAAACATGCCCGGTTGCATGATTGCATTAGCGCGTCTAAATCGCCCAGCTATTTTTGTTTACGGCGGTACTATTTTATCGGGCTGCCATAAACAACGTAAATTAGATGTCATCTCAGTTTTTGAGGCCGTAGGCGCTCGTGCAAATAACCAGATTGATGACGACGAATTGCACGCCATCGAATCAAAAGCGATTCCTGGTGCTGGCTCATGCGGAGGCATGTACACCGCAAACACCATGGCCTCTGCTATTGAAGCGATGGGCATGAGCTTGCCGAACAGTTCTGCTCAAGCAGCTATTTCAACGGACAAGAAAAAAGATTGTGAAGATGCCGGTAAAGCTGTTTTAAAATTACTAGAGCTCGACATCAAGCCTCGCGATATCATGACCCGTAAAGCCTTTGAAAACGCTATTACCGTTGTGATTGCCCTAGGCGGATCAACCAATGCTGTTCTTCACCTATTAGCAATGGCACATAGCGCCAACGTTGACCTTAAATTAAACGACTTTACCGAAATCGGTAAACGCGTGCCAATGGTCGCCGACTTAAAACCCAGTGGAAAATATTCCATGGGTGAACTAATTGAAATTGGTGGCATTCAACCATTAATGAAAATACTCTTAGATGCTGGTTTATTGCATGGTGATTGTTTAACCGTTACCGGTAAAACGCTAGCTGAAAACTTAGCTGATGTTGCGCCTTACCCAGATGATCAAGATGTTATTCATTCGCTAGACAATGCCATCAAGAAAGACAGTCACCTCGTTGTCCTTCACGGTAACCTTGCCTCCGAAGGCGCTGTCGCTAAAATTACCGGCAAAGAAGGTCTTGGTTTTACAGGAACCGCTCGCGTCTTCGACTCTGAAGAAGATTCGATGGCCAGCATCCTTAGTGGATCCATCAAGGAAGGCGATGTTTTGGTTATACGCTACGAAGGGCCTAAAGGCGGCCCCGGCATGAGAGAAATGTTAGCGCCAACATCAGCCATTATGGGCAGAGGACTGGGCGATAAAGTTGCCTTTATCACTGATGGCCGTTTTTCTGGTGGAACACATGGTTTTGTTGTGGGCCATATCACTCCCGAGGCGTTTCAAGGTGGGGCTATCGCTATTGTTGAAGATGGCGACACGATTACGATTGATAGCGTAAAAAATGAGTTACGTCTGCACCTAGACGATGAAGTCATTCAACAACGTCTTGCAAATTGGAAACAACCTAAACCGCGTTACACACGTGGCGTTCTTTCCAAATATGCAAAATTGGTCAGTTCAGCTTCAGAAGGCGCTGTGACTGATAAAACCAGCTAATTAGGATGATCCCACTCCTTTTTGGCTTGTACTCATAAGCCTTGATCACACCACTTAATATGCTTGACATGATGCGTGCCTTAATTGGCACGCCATCAGTCAGCAGCACTAATCAGTCGCTCGACCAGAGCAACCTTCCAGTTATTCACTTACTGGCCGATTGGTTAGAAAACCTTGGCTTCACTGTCTCAGTTGAACCGCTTTCAAACCACCCCGGAAAAGCCAATCTCATCGCCACCATCGGCCCTAGCCACAAAGGCGCAGATGGCCTGGTCCTTTCCGGGCATACCGATACAGTGCCTTATGATGAACATCACTGGCAACAAGACCCCTTTAAACTTACCGAGAAAAACAACCATTTCTATGGCTTAGGCAGTACTGACATGAAGTCTTTTTTCGCGCTGGCTATCGATGTTGCTTCACGCTTTAATCCTAAGGATTTCAAACGACCACTGACAATACTGGCCACTGCAGACGAAGAAAGCGCAATGACTGGGGCTCAAGCACTCACCAAAAAACAGTTCCATCATGCTAAGTATGCCATTATTGGCGAACCCACTGGGTTAACACCCATTCGCATGCATAAAGGTGTGATGATGGAGTCTCTTGTTGTTACCGGGCAAGCTGGCCACTCTAGCAACCCTAATTTAGGCGCTAGCGCCACCGAAGGGATGCATAAAGTCATCAACGAGTTATTAAAATGGCGTGATGACTTACAACGCAAACACCAAAACCCAAGTTTTGCTATAACCTCACCAACGATGAATATCGGATCTATACATGGTGGCGACAACCCCAACAGAATTTGCTCGCACTGCGAAACTCAAATAGATATCAGACCACTACCGGGCATGGATATCGACACGTTAAGGGCCGACCTGCAAAAACGTCTCAACAACATACTTTCTATCGACAGTAAACTGACGCTAGCTCATCGCCCTATTTTTGCTGGCGTACCGGCCTTTGAAACAGCCGCTAATGCAAAACTGACTCAAATGGTCGAGTCTCTGACTGGCAAAAAAGCCGAAGCAGTTGCCTTTGGCACAGAAGCACCTTTTCTTAATAGACTTGGCCTTGAGACCCTCGTCGTCGGACCAGGGAACATTGACCAGGCTCACCAAGCCAATGAATACATTCCTGCGGATCAAATAACGCCTTATTGCAACTTTATGCAAAAATTAATCTCTAATATTTGCATAAAATAGGCTTTTAATTGCAAAAAATTAATATTTTTGCAATTAATGCAATAAAAATATAATATTCCCGCATGGAAGATGATGCAAATTTTATTATTCGGCAATTTGGGGGCGTAAAGCAGCTAGCTAAGGCCATTAATAAAGACCCCGCCACTATTTACCGTTGGACTTACCCAAAAAGCAAGCATGGTACCGATGGGCGAGTGCCCTCTTCTGCCATGAAGAGCATTATCGACGCAGCCAACGAACTGAATATACCCCTCGAGCAAGGTAAACATAATCCCCTCCCTCGGTTTGGCAAAGGTGAGCCGATAGCCCCTCATCAATTTATTAATTGGTTTAGGAATACGGCCCCTTATATTCATGCCCATCGGGGGAAAACATTTGTCATAAACTTTAGCGGTGATGCTATCGATGACACATTATTCTCAACACTAATGGAGGATATTGCGTTACTTCATAGCTTAGGTATTCGTCTTATCCTAGTTCACGGTATCCGCACCCAGCTAGAGAAGAAACTACATGAACACCAGCACCCTAGCCGTGTTTTTCAACACCTTAGAGTCACAGATAAGCTAACCCTTGAATTAGCAAAAGAGGCCGCAGGAACAACACATACTAATATTGAAGCTAAGCTATCAACTCGTCTAGCCAATCTCGCCTCTTCTGGCTCGACCATTAATATTGCTTCTGGAAATTTTATCGTTGCAAAACCACTCGGTATTATTAATGGGGTTGACTACCAGTTTACAGGGGCTGTGCGCCGCGTTAATAACGAAACCATTTCTAAAACGCTGGATGCAGGCCAAATTGTTCTTATTTCGCCCTTGGCGTATTCACCCGCTGGTGAGGTCTTTAATTTACGTAGTGAAGAAATAGCAACCGAAATAGCGACCGAAATAAAGGCCGATAAACTCATCATAATGACCGAGCGAGCGGAGATTCTCACCAAGAAAAACAAACTCATTCGTCAATTAACTACCGAGCAAGCACAAGCCCTCTTAAAGTCTTCTGACAATCAACAAGACGATGCTTACTTGCACTTGCAAGAAGCCATTCGCGCCAGCCAGTTAGGTGTAAAGCGAATTCACCTAATTGACCGAAATATTAATGGTGGGCTGCAATTAGAACTGTTTACTCGGCAAGGCTCAGGCACACTGATCAGCATTCAGCCCTTTGAAGACGCACGCCCCGCTACCATTAATGACCTCCATGGCATTATCGAACTTATTCGGCCCTTAGAAGAAAAAGGCCTTCTTGCCTACCGCCCTAGTGAAGCCATTGAAATGGATATTAATAAATTTCATGTGATTGAACAAGATGGCTTAATAACAACTTGCGCAGCCCTGTACGAATACCCCGATGAGCTGATGGGCGAGTTAGCTTGCGTAGCTGTTCACCCCGATTACCGCACTGGGGAACGGGGCGAATATTTATTGAGCATGATAGAGAATAAAGCTCGCAGCCATGGGTTAACCCACTTGTTTGTTCTCACAACACAAAGCAGCCATTGGTTCGCAGAAAAAGGGTTTTCTCCCGCCACCCTGAATGATTTACCAGCTGAGAAACGCCTCCGTTACAACCAAACTCGCCGCTCAATGGTGATGATTAAAAAAATCGCTTAAGGATCTATTCTTTCTCAGCGCAATTTTAAAATCAGCGGCTATACTTAGAGAAACTTTAAATTGTTCCAAAAGATTCTTGAAAAAAGCTAACGTTTTCTCACCTGCTCATTGCGAACCTTCGAGCATAAAAGTTCTCCAACTGACTGATATGCACCTGATGGCGTCTGTTGATGATCAATTGGTAGGAGTTAACACTGAAGAGAGCTTTCTGTCCATTTTAAGCCTAGCACAACAACAAAGCTGGCCACCCGACCTTATTTTTCTCACTGGCGACCTAAGCCAAGACGGCTCCATTCAGTCTTACCAACGCCTGATTGAGCATTTAAAAAAGCTCGGCATCCCGTGTTACGTGCTTCCTGGTAATCATGACACTTCCAGCACCTTAACCAGCCTGTTTTCAACACCACCCGTGATGTACCAGCCTTTTTTACATCATAAACAATGGCTCTTTGCATTTCTCAACTCTGAAACACCCGGTGAAGAAGGCGGGACTCTAGACGAGCAGGAGGTAGCCAACCTCCAGCAAGAAATCGATGCTCATCCCGCTAAGCATGTGCTCATCTGTTTGCATCATCAATTAAAGCCTGTCGGCAGCCAATGGCTAGATAGTATGTGCGTTGCAAACCCAGCGTCTCTTCTTTATTTAATCGAGAACAACCCAAGCGTGCAAGGCATTATTCATGGGCACGTCCACCAATCGTTCAGCAGTACCATTGCGGGTAGTCCCGTCTACTCAACACCATCGACCTGCTTCCAATTTAAGCCTTTTAGCCAAGAGTTTGCTATAGACAATATAGCACCTGGGTATCGCTGGCTGAGCTTAACACCCAATGGTGGGATACACACGGATGTTATCAGACTAGCAACTACCCCCAATAACCTCGATCAAAACTCTGCTGGGTATTAGTTATTTTTTAAAAATATTAGGCGTAATCCCCGGGAATAAAAAAGACCACATTTCGGTTAATGCACTTAAATACACATTACGCTTGAAATACACAACATCGAAAGCCGGCTCCCAATAATCAGCCCAGCGCCAGCTATCAAATTCTGGTGTCTCCGTTTTATCAAATGTAATATGTTTTTCTTCACCCACCAGCCGTAACATAAACCAAATCTGCTTTTGACCTCTACACACTGGTGAACGATCCCTACGAACATAACGTTTAGGTAAGTCGTAATAAACCCACTCTCTTGTTTTTCCAACAACTTCAACATGCTCGGGTTTTAAACCAATCTCCTCATACAACTCACGGTACATCGCCTCTTCATGAGTTTCACCCTCATTCATGCCGCCTTGAGGAAATTGCCAACCACTTTGATTCGCACGCCGTGCCCAAAACAATTTATTGTGTTGGCTACATAAAATGATGCCAACATTATGTCGGTAGCCATCGTCATCAATCATGATTCATTTGTTAAACTAAAATTTAATATTGATTATTATAGCCACGTTTAGACACAGTGCGACCATCCATAACAAAATGATTGGGAATCACTAATATTTATGTCAGACTTACAGTTAAATCACATTAATGAGGCCTAGCGCCTTCTAGCAACATTGATGTAGCCCTCAAAACCTACTTGTAAACATAATACGCCCATGAGCCTTGCCATCTTTGACCTCGACAATACCTTAATTAGTGACGACAGTGACCACCTTTGGGGCGAGTTTCTTGTTGAGAAAAAACTCGTCGATGGCGATGATTACGCAAAAGCAAACACCCAATTCTACAACGATTACTGTCAAGGTAAGCTGGATATCGGTGAGTACCTGAGTTTTGCATTATCATTTCTTGCCGATCACCCCGTTGAAAAGCTGCATCAGTGGCGCGAGCAGTTTATTGATGAAAAAATTCGCCCTTTGATACTAACCGCAGCGCAGGACCTAGTTGAAGAACACCGTAATAAAGGCGATACCTTAATGGTAATTACCGCCACCAATCGTTTTGTTACCGAACCTATTGTGAAGCTTTTCGGCATCCCAACAGTATTGGCAACAGAGCCCGAGTTCGTTGATGGTCGATATACTGGAGAATATGTTGACACTCCTTGCTATCAAGATGGGAAAGTATCCCGGTTAACACAATGGCTTGCTGATAATCAGGCCGACCTCAGTAATAGCACTTTTTACAGCGATTCACATAATGACATTCCCCTATTGGAAAAAGTCACCCACCCCGTGGCTGTTGACCCAGATGAACAACTGAAGCATCACGCCATTAAAAACGATTGGCCAATTATTACCTTGCGATAACCCATGGGTGATAAGACACGTTGCCCTTGGGCCCAAAAACCACTCGATATTCTGTATCACGATCAAGAATGGGGCGTACCCTTAACAGACGAACACAAATTATTTGAATACCTGATTCTTGAAGGCGCTCAAGCAGGCCTTAGTTGGTCAACAGTGCTACAACGACGTGAAGCTTACCGTGAGCTGTATGATCATTTTGACCCAGCTATCGTCGCGAAGTATAGCGACAAAAAAGTAAATCACCTACTACAAGACGAACGACTCATACGTAATAAACTTAAAATAAAAGCCAGTGTCAAAAATGCTATTGCTTTTATAAAGACACAAAAAGAGTTTGGTAGCTTTTCTAATTACTTATGGCAGTATGTAAACCATCAGCCACTTATCAACCAATGGGAGCGACCCGAACAAGTGCCGAACGAAACAGACATGTCCAGTCGACTAAGTCGTGATTTAAAAAAAAGGGGCTTTAGTTTTGTTGGCCCAACTATTTGTTACTCGCTCATGCAGGCTACTGGCCTTGTTAATGATCACCTAACTACCTGTTTTCGACATTCAGAGTTAAAATAGACCATGGATTACCTTCCGCTTTTTCATAAACTTGATAAACAAAACTGTCTACTAGTTGGCGGGGGCTCAGTGGCTACTCGAAAAGCTCGCCTGTTATTAGAGGCTCGCGCCAATGTCACTGTTATTGCTCCAACGCTATCAGACGAATTATCTCAGTTGGCTACTGATCAGCAAATACACCATATTAACCGAGCTTTTAAACCAACTGACACCCTCGACTTTCATCTAGTTATCTGCGCCGTCAATGACGAACAAACAAATGCTCAAGTCTCCTCTGAAGCATGGGCAAACAACATTCCCGTTAACGTTGTAGATCAACCTCAATTATGTAGCTTCATTTTTCCTGCCATTGTTGACCGCTCTCCGATGACCATCGCCATCTCAAGTGGCGGTGTTGCGCCTGTCTTGTCTCGCTTAATGCGTGCAAAGCTTGAAACGCTGCTCCCACAATCTTTAGGGAAATTAGCAAGCCTTGCTGCCGAATGCCGTCAGGCTGTGAAAGATCATTTCTCCAACATCAAGCAACGACGCATTTTCTGGGAAACTATTTTCAATGGCCCTGTCGCCGAACTCAGTTACCAAGGGCAGCATGAAGAGGCTAAAAAAGGCTTGCTGCAGGCTCTACATAAAGCACCTGATGTCGCTACCAACGGCAAGGTTTATCTTGTAGGCGGAGGCCCAGGCGACCCTGAATTATTGACATTAAAGGCGTTAAGGTTACTTCAATTGGCAGATATCATTATCTACGACCGTCTTGTATCTAACGAAGTCCTAAACTTATCCCGTCGCGATGCTGAGCGTATATACGTCGGTAAACAACGCAGCAAACATAGTGTGCCGCAAGAAGGCATAAACGCCTTATTAATAAAAATGGCCAAAGAAGGCAACCGTGTTGTACGACTAAAGGGTGGCGACCCGTTTATGTTCGGTCGCGGTGGTGAAGAAATTGAAACGCTTATCGATGAAGGCATCGCTTTTGAAGTGGTTCCCGGTATCACAGCTGCATCTGGGTGCGCCAGTTACTCAGGCATCCCACTCACTCATCGAGATCACGCGCAATCATGCATGTTTGTCACGGGGCATTTAAAAGACAATACGGTCAATTTAGACTGGGACCAACTGGCCAAACTCAACCAAACTATTGTGATTTATATGGGGCTAATTGGACTTCGGCAAATTAGTGAAAAACTTATTGAACGACAATTATCAGGCAGCACCCCTGTCGCCCTCATTCAAAAAGGCACAACAGCAGATCACCGCGTCATCATTTCTGATTTATTACATATCGCCGATAAAGTGGACCAGCTTAAACCAAAACCACCTACTTTAATTATTATTGGCTCCGTTGTTTCCTTACACAATAAATTGAACTGGGTTCACTAACACTATGCCTTTTATTCAACTTGAACACCTTAACGTCCATTACGAGCACCAATCAAACGGCGATATACCCATTATCCTGCTACATGGCAATTTTGGCAGTTGGCATTATTGGCAACCTTTTTTACAACAGTTGCCTAATGGCTTCCAAGGGTACGCACCCGATTTCAGGGGTTGTGGTGACAGTGAAGTCACTAGCAGTGGCTACGATATAGAAACGCTCAGCGAAGACATTCTGCAGTTTGCCGACCAACTAAAGCTAGATAAATTTCACCTTGTTGGTCATTCATTAGGCGGTGCTGTCGCCCAACAGTTAGCAGGCACTAATGCTGATCGAATTATTACCTTAACCTTGGTTGCTCCTGCCCCTGCTGAAGGCATGGCATCATTAAAAAATATTTCCAACCAGGGCTCTTTTTTTTCACCCGAACATATCTTTCACTTCCTAGGCACTATTGGTTTAAAACGAAAGCTGTTAATGACCAGCTTTAAAAAAGCCATGCCGAGGCTCAACTACAATAAATTCTATCTCAACCTGATCGTTGAAGATGCTCTTAAAATGGATATAAAAGCATTTAATGGTTTTTTGTCCACGTTAAAAAAATGGAATGGCACACATTTACTAAAGCACTTTAAATTCCCTGTTTTAATTATGCATGGTGACTTAGATAGCGTTATCCCCCTACAACCACTAAAAAATATGCAACAGCATATTGATAATTGCCGATTTCATACCTTTCATGGCGTTGGTCATAGCCCACAATTAGAACAACCAAAGGCTTTTAATAAGGTACTAACAGCCTTTATGGAAGGTCACAAGATTGAGCCGATAACGGAGGAGTCCTTCAAAAAACCACTCAGCTTGTTCGCTCAATTAAAATTAAAACTAAAACGTATTTTCAAATAACCCGACGCCCCTTATTAAGATGAGTCCTTTTTTAAAAAACATTTATCTTATTAGCCTTATTTTTTTTCTCCAAGCGTGTCAATATCAGACCGATGTCGAGCAACAATGGGTGCATGATAAAGCGGGCTTACTCAATGCAAGCCTATCTAAAGACGGTTCACTAGCCCTTGTCTCTATAACAAATGGTGTAGCACAACTCATTGAAGTAGCTACCAACACCATACTACACCGCTGGCAACACACCGATAACAATAAAGGCATTATCGCCACTGCAATATCTGCTAATAATAAGTTTGCTATTACCGCTGAGAGTAACTCCCTTGCTTTATGGGAGGTCAAAAGTGGCAAAATTATTGGCTATTGGGACTTTCCTAATATTACAGATATCGCTATTTCAAGCAATGGTCAACATGCTCTTATCGGTATGGAATCGAACAAAGCCTATTACTTCGATCTTTATTATGGAAAAATCATTTACAGCTTCAAGCACAATGGTTTTGTTAATACTGTCGCTCTATCACACAACGGACGTTACGCTATTACAGGAGCTAATGATCAATACGCAAAGCTCTGGGACCTTAAAACTGGAGAGTTGACCCAACAATGGCGCCAAAACTTTAAAATATTTAATGTCGCTTTATCTGATGATGGTCGTTATGCGATGAGTAATGCTTCCCTAGGGAAAACCAAACTATGGGATACTGAAACTGGCGATAAACTAAGCCAGCTTCCTATGAGGTATATGACTGTTTCCGCTAGCCAGTTCTCAGCCGACTCCCAGCACCTACTTACAGGTAGGCCCAATCAACGAATTGACTTATGGGATGTTAAAACAGGCAGTCTGCTTAACACATGGATGCCAAAAAAAGACGTTATATGGGGCAATGAGGCCGCCGCTATTATTGCCTTGGCTTTCTCATCTGATGGGCAATATATTTATAGCGAAACGTCCAGCGGCATCGCGCAAAAATGGAAAATAACGAATAAATAATTTTTCTGTCGACCGTACTGCTCGCTGTTCTTTATTAGCCAAGCAGTCCCAACCCTAACCGGAAAAAATAATAAAAATATCAGCGACTCCCGCCAGAATAAACTCATTTGGTGTATCTGCTAGCACTAATCTTGCCCAGTCTGTCAAAGACAAGCTCATAGAAAAGCACATAAACCTAACTTCGTTGGCATAAAGCTCATTGGCAGTAACGCCACTTTTGAGTTTTAAGATTACGCCTAGCCTTACTAATTGGTTTATTTTTTACAAAAAAAAACGGGGCAAAAGCCCCGTTTTTTCATTTATTAAGTAACTATTTCTTTTCGCTCATCTCCACACGACGATTCTTAGCACGCCCTTCAGAGGTAGCATTATCTGCAACAGGCTTGCTTTCACCATATCCGATTGTTGAGAGCATGTTTTCATCACAACCATGTGTAATCATAAAAGCACGAACTGATGCTGCACGCCTTTCAGATAAACCCTGGTTATACGCATCTGTACCTTGTGAGTCAGTATGACCAGCTATCAACAAGTTTACATCCGCATAATGCTTACGATGAGCCATTGCTATGGGTAGTAAAATAGCTTTCGCAGAATCAGTCAACTCAGCCGAGGCCGTATGAAAGTTAACGCCTTCCAAAACTAAAGCATCCACACAACCTAATGCATTTACTTTCGCACCAGGTGCAGAGTTGGGGCACTTATCTTTATAGTCAGCAACCCCATCATTATCACTATCTGTGCTACAACCTTTACTATCAACAGCTGCCCCTGCTGGCGTACCCACGCATTCATCACGACTGTCAACGACGCCATCAGCGTCTGTGTCAGGCTCGGCATCTGGTACGGCTTCAGCCTCGTCCCCACAAATTAAACTACCTAAGGAACCACCCACTACGGCCCCAATGCCTACCTCTGTCGCACCTTCAACAAATGCGCCAGCCGCACCGCCTAATAATGCTCCGCCTATGGCACAATTCTGCCAACTTTCTGTTTCAACAGTTGCACAGCCACTGACTAACACTACTGATGCAAATAATGCTGTCAGTTTTTTGTAAATTCTCATTATTCTCTCCATTTAATTTTACAATTAATTTATCCCTAGACGTTGATTCTAACCTAAACGAAGCAAAGATCAACATCCCAACTCTGCACTCTACTCTATGACTTATTCTTATGCACAAAAAACGGGGCAAAAGCCCCGTTTTTATCACAACCTTAAAGTTGTTTTACTTTACTGTTAACTCAACTCGGCGGTTAAGTGCACGTCCTTCTTTTGTTGCATTATCAGCAAATGGTTTTTCTTCCCCATAACCTGCTGCTGTTAATTTACTTTCATCGCAACCTTCAGCAATCAAAAACGCACGAACTGCTTCAGCACGACGTTGAGACAAGTTTAAGTTATATTCTGCTGGTCCTTTAGAATCAGTATGTCCACCAATTAGCAAAGCCACATGTGAATGATATGCTTTATAGTTATCAGCAACTTGCACTAAAACCTGCTTTGCTTCGTCCGTCAACACGGCTGAATCAAAATGGAAGTTAACACCTTTAAGCACTAGAGGTATAGCGCAACCAAGTTCATTAACTACAGCACCTGGAGCTGAATCTGGACATTCATCTTTATAATCAGGAACACCGTCGCCATCACTATCTAATGCGCAACCTTTGCTGTCTACTTTTGCACCCGCTGGCGTATTAGGGCATTGGTCCAAGCTATCCACAACACCATCACCATCAGTGTCTTTTTCTGGAGCCGGAGCCGCGACTTCTTCTGCCATTAATGCACAAATAGTCCCACCAATGACAGCACCACCTATCGCACTAACGATTAAATCAGACCTATCATGATCATCACCTAAACCGCCTGCTGCGCCACCAATTGCAGCACCTGCCATAGCACAATTTTGCCACTTGTCAGTCTTAACTGAGGCACAGCCCGATACAAATAATGCGACGACCAAAACAGCCGCTAAGTTTTTGAATATCTTCATTTCTTACTCCATATTAGTAAATACTTCACAGTCATTGTAGCCCATTTTCCAGATACCGCACAAAAAAACGAGCATAGAACTGCGTTAAATCAGCTTTTGTTTACTTACCTTACACCGCCGACAACGGTATAAAGTCATCAATTTACCTTGTTTAACATCAAATTGCTGGTCTTTATCGATCGCCCATGCATGATGGCCATTTCGACATAGCGTCCCCCCTTTATGCTTTTCAGACAGCGTTTTCTTCTTAAATGGTATTATTTTCGCCATGGTTGTAATTTATTGGCCGCTCGAGGTTATTTTCATACCAACCTTACTTGAGCACCCAAAGACTAAAGGGCTCTCTGGTATTGATCATTACTCCAAACATGGTAGCGAATTAGTGCTTTATCTCGTTTGCCTGTTTTCTTAATGTGAATTTCTGAATTTTCCCAGTCGATGTTTTTGGCAAGCCACCAAATACAACATATTTCGGCGCTTTATAATGCGCCAAGTTTTTTCTACAAAACGATATGATTTCTTTTTCTGTGGCGTTTTCACCTTCTTTCAAGGTCACAAAAGCACATGGCTTCTCACCCCATACATCATCATATTTAGCAACAACAGCTGCCTCTAAAATAGCTGGATGACGGTACAAAACAGATTCAACTTCTAATGTGGATATGTTTTCACCACCTGAAATGATGATGTCTTTTGATCGGTCTTTGATGTCTATATAGCCATCTTCATGCCACACAGCTAAATCCCCCGAGTGAAACCAACCGCCTTTAAATGCTTCGTCAGATGCTGACGGGTTTTTTAAATATCCCTTCATCACATTATTCCCACGCATAAATACCTCGCCCATACTCACGCCATCTTTAGGCATCGGTTCGAGTGTTTCTGGATCCGCCACCATTAAATCTTCCAGCATTGCGCTCCTAACCCCTTGTCGAGCTCGAAGCGCTGCTTGTTCATCAGACGGCAACTCATCCCATTCATCATGCCAAGCACATACTGTACAAGGGCCATAAGTTTCAGTTAACCCATAAACATGTGTCACACTAAAACTCATTTCTTCCATTTTCTGAATAACCGCTGCCGGCGGCGCAGCGCCAGCGGTCATAACTTTCACTTCGTGCTCAATGCCTTTTTGATGCTTCTCTGGCGTATTGATCAGCATGGTGAGAACCGTCGGTGCACCACAAAAATGATCTATTTTTTCAGACTTAATAAGCTTAAAAATCGTTTTCGGTAACACACTACGCAAACAAACATTTGTGCCCGCAGAAGCAGCAAGACTCCAAGGGAAACACCAGCCATTACAATGAAACATTGGAAGCGTCCAAAGATAAATAGGGTGATTGCCCATATCCCAGGTCACTATATTATTAAGTGCGTTTAGGTAAGCCCCGCGATGATGATAAACAACTCCCTTTGGATTACCCGTGGTTCCAGAGGTATAGTTCAATGTAATCGACTGCCACTCATCTTCTGGCAAACTCCATTGAAATGTCTCATTACCTTCAGCAACGAGCATTTCATATTCAACCTCGCCAATGGCCTGCCTCGAGCCAAATGTTGCATCTTCCACATCAATTACTAGCGGGGATACCTCGGCTTCCTTTACTGCCGTCGCCATAACATCAGCAAACTCAGCATCAATAAAGACCGCTTTGCTTTCAGCATGGTCCAACTGAAAAGCAACTGATTTAACATCTAAACGTGTATTAATTGAGTGTAATACTGCGCCCAACATTGGCACAGCAAAGTGTAATTCAAACATCGCTGGAATATTTGGCAACATCGTTGAAACGGTATCTCCTTTTTTTACCCCTCTGCTCGCAAGCGCCGAGGCTAACTTAACGCAACGAAGATACGTCTCAGCCCAAGTTATTTTCTGCTCACCATGGATACATGCTATTTTATTTGGATAAACATCTGCCGCCCTCTTTAAAAAAGTAAGTGGCGAAAGTGAGACATAATTGGCTGGATTTTTATCCAACGACATCTCAAAAAGATTCATACAAGAAACCTGTTTTTTTTATTTATAAATAATAACCTGTGAACTGTCTTCGAAAAAACAAAGCCCGTGAAGACAGCTGGGCCTTATCTTTTTAATTTAAATCGTTTAAAGCTAAACGATCAACTCTTCACTTGGCTCCATAACACAGCGGCTTCCCGACATAACCACAGGAGCCAAACCATGAACACGCGGCAAAAGCTTTGTTGCAAAGAAATTAGCTGTCGCTAACTTGCCTTGGTAGAACACGCCTTCTTTTCCACTGGCAACCTTAGCGGCTCGTAGCCAATAATACCCTAATGAAACTAAGCCAAACATCTGTAGATAATCTACCGCCGCTGCCGCGGAATCATTTAGATCCTCTTCTTTCGATTTAATCAACCAAGCCGTCACTTCTTCTAGGGCACTTAGGGCAGATGTTAATGGCTGCGTAACAAATGCCATCTCAGCACTCGCCGAGGCGAGCTCGCTTTTTACCTCAGCAAAAAAATCAATCGGTAACTGCCCATCATTCATTGAAAGCTTGCGGCCAACCAAGTCCATCGCTTGAATTCCATTCGTCCCTTCATAAATACAGAATATCTTACTGTCACGCATATTCTGCTCCATACCATGTTCTTTGATATAACCATGACCACCATACACTTGCACACCTAGGCCTGACACTTCCACACCCACGTCAGTAATAAACGCCTTACACACCGGCGTCATCAAATCTACCCGAGCCTTTGAAGCATTTCGTACTGCCTCATCAGGGTGGTTTTCGGATAAATCAACATGTTTAGCGGTGTCGTACGCCATCATTCTGCAGCCTTCTGTTAATGCTTTCATGGTGAACAACATACGGCGCACATCCGGGTGAACAATAATAGTATCACTATCAAATGAAGACTCGGCCTTACGGGTCAGTGGACGCCCTTGTTTACGTTCTTTTGCATACGTTATCGCATTTTGTGTTGCACGCTCAGCAACGCCAAGTCCCTGCAAACCGACCATTAAGCGAGCTGCATTCATCATCACAAACATATTTTGAATGCCTTTATTGAGCTCACCCACTAAATAACCTTTTGCATCAGTAAAATTCATCACACAAGTGCTGGAGCCATGAATACCCATTTTCTCTTCAATATTGGCGCACTCTGCTGCGTTCCGTTCACCTAATGAGCCATCCTCATTAATCAAAAATTTAGGCACAACAAACATACTGATACCACGAATACCTTCCGGTGCATCGGGTGTTCTTGCTAATACCAAGTGAATAATATTGTCGGTTAGATCATGCTCACCTGCTGTAATAAAAATTTTATTACCTTCAATCAAATAACTGCCATCTTCTTGTGGCACAGCTTTTGTTCGCACTTGCCCAAGGTCACTACCAGCACCGGGCTCTGTCAGACACATTGTGCCACTCCAATCACCGAGGCTTAAATGGCTCATATAGGTTTCTTTTTGCGCTTGTGTTCCGTGCGCTTTTAATGCCTCATACGCCCCATTGCTTAGGCCTGGGTACAAAGAAAATGCAGCGTTCGCTCCTGATAGCATATCGGTAACCGCTGTCGCTAGAACATAAGGTAGCCCTTGGCCATCGAACTCAATGTCTTTATCTAGCCCAATCCAGCCACTTTCTGCATAAGATGCATAGGCTTCTTTAAATCCCTCAGGGGTGGTTACCTCACCGTTGTTTAACGAAGCACCCTCGGCATCACCAGACTCGTTTAGAACGCCAATAGTATTATCAATTTGCTTAGCGGCCTCATCAAGTACACCCGTAATGATGTCTTCCGTTGCATCTTCAAACTTTTCAATCTCGGTTAAAGAACCAACATTGATAATTTCATTTAAAACAAACTCCATATCTTGCACTGGGGATTTATACGTTGCCACGCTCGCTCCTTTATTTTTCATTAAAATTATAGATTCAGTATATCAAACTTTATACTCCCTCTAAGCATAGGAAATAAAGCCTCGCCTTTTTACATCAGCTCACTATATTTACTGTTACAAAACATACCCCCCCTGCCGTAACGTCTTAACCCAACAGTTCAAACCACTGTGTAACATCAGTATTTTCTCGGCACTAGCCTCATATAAAAAGTTTGCTCACACGCTCCAATACAGTAGTCTTTAGTTTGAAATATCAGCCCCTTACTTAACTAAAAACAAACCCAACAGGCAAACACATGGAAAAACCAACCTATAAATCGTTAGGATATGGCATTAGTTGCATCGACACGCAATATATTCGGCCTGGTTTAGCCAGTTGCTACCTCATTGAGCAAAACAATCATGCTGCGTTTATTGATACTGGCACCAATTTCACAACCCCTCTATTACTAGAACTTCTTAAAATCAAAAACATTCCTGTTGATAATGTTGATTTCATTATCCCCACACATGTTCACCTAGATCATGCAGGTGGTGCCGGCAGCCTCATGCAACAATGCCCTAATGCTCAACTTATTATTCACCCACGAGGCGCTCGACACATGATCGACCCAAGCAGGCTCCAAGCAAGCGCTTCGTCTGTATATGGTGAGGCAGAATTCAAAAAACAATACGGCAATTTGGTCCCAATCGATCAACAACGCGTCACAGAAGCTAATGATGGGCTTAGGTTAAACTTTCAAAATAGGCTACTTGAATTTATTGATACACCAGGCCACGCAAAGCACCACGTGTGTATTATCGACAAAACCAGCAACGGCATGTTTACTGGAGATACCTTCGGTGTCGCCTATCCAGAACTGACTGTTAGCGGTCAACCGTTTATATTCCCGCCATCTTCACCAGTAGATTTTGACCCTGCTGACTGGCTAGAATCTATTGATAAACTTATGAACACCCAGTGTGATCGTGCCTACCTTACGCACTTTTGCATGGTAGATAATTTAAACCCACTCGCAGAATCACTTCGTCAACGCATAAAAATATTTGCCGACCTTGCCTTGCAGACAACATCTGACAAGGACTTGGGTGATAAAATAAAAAACTATTTTGTGGAAGAAATTCGTGCGACAGGCTGCCAAATCAGCAAAGAAAACCTGTTTAAAATTCTAATGTTAGATATAAGTCTAATCATCCAAGGCTTAAGGGTTTGGGTTGAAAAAAACACCTCAAAATAGTATTATGACCGGCTGTTCAAACTATAAAACGTAACAAATAAAAAAATAGTCACTAGCATTCACTTCTTGGAGAAAAAGATGGGGCAGTATTTAGATCAATATAGGCAATCCCTTGAACAGCCCGAAGCTTTTTGGGCAACCGCTGCGAAGACGATTGATTGGGACCAAAAATGGGATCGCGTACTGGATGACTCAAAAGCCCCTTATTATCGATGGTTTGCCGGCGCCAAGTTAAACACCTGCTACAACGCTCTCGATCGCCATGTCTCAAATGGTCTTGCAAAACAAGCCGCACTAATTTACGACAGCCCCGTTACAAACACTAAAAAAACTTACAGTTACCAAGAGCTTCTTGATGAAGTATCAAGGTTAGCCGGCGTTTTAACCAACCTTGGTGTCACAAAAGGAGACCGAGTGCTGATCTACATGCCGATGATTCCAGAAGGCGTGATGTCAATGCTAGCCTGCGCTAGGATCGGCGCAGTTCACTCCGTTGTGTTTGGCGGCTTTGCCGCAAACGAGCTCGCCACGCGTATTAACGACGCAAAACCCAGCGTTATTTTATCAACATCTTGTGGCATTGAAGGCAGTCGCATTATTGAATATAAGCCGTTGCTCGATGAAGCGATTAACGTATCCGAGCACAAGCCTGCTAACACGGTTATTTTACAACGCCCGCAAGCAACTGCCTCTATGAAAGAAGGCCGAGATATTGATTGGGCCAGCGCTATTAATAGTGCATCACCTGTCGATTGTGTTTCGGTAGAAGCAACTGACCCACTTTATATTCTTTACACCTCTGGCACCACTGGCCAGCCGAAAGGTGTCGTTCGCGACAATGGAGGCCACGCAGTCGCCATGATGTGGACCATGGAGCACCTTTATAACATCAAACCCGGCGAAGTCTTCTGGGCAGCCTCAGATATTGGTTGGGTAGTTGGTCATTCTTATATTTGTTATGGGCCTTTATTAAATGGCTCTACCACGGTTATGTTTGAAGGCAAACCCATCGGCACGCCTGACCCGGGGGCTTTTTGGCGTGTTATTTCTGAATACAAAGTAGCGTCATTATTTACCGCCCCTACTGCATTACGGGCTATTAGAAAAGAAGACCCTCAGTGCGATTACCTTAAAAAGTACGATATTTCATGTATGCGGGCTTTATTTCTTGCTGGCGAACGTTGCGACCCAGATACACTAACATGGGCAGAAAATAAAATTCACGTCCCTGTTATTGACCACTGGTGGCAAACAGAAACAGGCTGGGCTATTGCTGCAAATTGTTTAGGCCTTGAAGCATTTCCCGTTAAAGCAGGATCACCAACCAAACCCGTCCCCGGCTATGATGTCCAGTTCTTAGATGAATCGGGACAAGCTGTTGCAAACGGTGAAATGGGCGCCATTGCCATTAAACTACCACTACCGCCAGGCACCTTTCCAACACTATGGCAAAATGAAGAGCGATTCTTTAGCTCATATTTGGAAACCTTCCCGGGCTATTACGAAACAGGCGATGCTGGCTATCAAGATGAAGATGGTTATGTCTACATCATGGGCCGTACCGATGATGTCATAAACGTAGCAGGGCATCGTTTATCAACCGGCGCAATGGAAGAAGTCCTTGCATCGCACCCAGACGTGGCTGAATGCGCCGTCATTGGTGTCGCTGATAACATCAAAGGACAATCGCCAATGGGTTTTGCTGTTTTACAATCAGGTGCCAACCGTAACGAAGAAGAGGTTAAAGAAGAGCTAATTGCCTTAATTCGTGAAAAAATTGGTCCTGTCGCAGCATTTAAAATGGCTACAATCGTTAAACGATTACCAAAAACACGCTCTGGTAAAATATTACGCGGCACTATGCGAAGCATGGCCGATGGCCAAGAACATAAGGTACCAGCCACCATTGACGACCCCGCATCTTTAGGCGAAATTGCCGACAACCTTAAAACGCTTGGTTATCCAAAAAGCGTTTAAATAACACTTAGTTAAGGAGATTTATTTTAGATGACCATTCAATCAGCAGGCCGACGCTTCCGTGAAGCCATGGCACAGGAAAAACCATTACAAATAATGGGCACCATCAATGCTTATGCCGCTTTATTGGCCGAAAAAACAGGCTATAAAGCTATTTATCTTTCAGGTGGCGGTGTTGCCAACACATCATTTGGACTTCCAGACCTTGGTGTTACCACCTTAAATGACGTTCTAACAGATGCCAGCCGAATTACGGCAGCAACCGACGTCCCTTTATTGGTTGATATCGACACAGGCTGGGGCAGCGCGTTTAGCATTGCACGTACTATCAAAGAATTTGAACGTGCCGGTGTTGCTGCGGTTCATATTGAAGACCAGGTGGCTGCAAAACGTTGCGGACATCGCCCAAACAAAGAACTTGTCACCAAAGAAGAAATGGTTGATCGCGTTAAAGCCGCTGCTGACGCAAAAACAGACACTGACTTTGTCTTAATGGCACGTACAGATGCCTATAACAGCGAAGGCCAACAAGCTGCTATCGACCGTGCATGTGCCTACGTTGAAGCTGGCGCGGACATGATTTTTGCAGAAGCTGTTTACGAACTAGACGATTACCGTGCCTTTACTGCGGCAGTAGACGTACCTGTTTTAGCAAATATTACAGAGTTCGGCAAAACACCCTACTTCACTACCACAGAACTTGGCGAAGCTGGTGCGAGCATGGTGCTCTACCCATTGTCAGCATTTCGTGCAATGAGTAATGCAGCATTGAACGTCTACGAAACCATTCGCAAAGAAGGTACTCAAGTTAATGTTATCGATACCATGCAAACACGTATGGAACTATACGATGTATTGGGCTACCACGAATATGAACAAAAATTAGATGCTCTATTTTCAAAGGAGAAAAAATAATGGCTGAAAAGAAAGTAGGCGGAGCTGGGCTTCGCGGACAATCAGCAGGCGAAACCGCCTTATGTACCGTTGGTAAATCCGGCACAGGTTTAACTTATCGCGGTTATGACATGACCGAACTTGCGGAAAACGCAAAATTTGAAGAGGTAGCCTATTTATTAGCTTACAACAAACTACCAAACCAAGCAGAGCTAGATCAGTACATTGCTAAAATTAAGTCTCTACGAGGCTTACCAGACGCATTAAAAACGGTTCTGGAAAATATTCCTGCAGATGCTCATCCAATGGATGTAATTCGCACAGGTTGCTCTATGCTGGGAAACCTTGAAGAAGAGAAAGATTTCTCTGAACAAACAGATAAAATCGATCGTATGGTTGCTGTCTTCCCATCCATCATTTGCTACTGGTACAAATTCAGTCATGAAGGTGTTCGCATTGAAACAGCAACCGATGATGATTCTGTTGGCGGACACTTTTTACACATGTTACGTGGCGAAAAACCAAACGACGTACATACTGCTGTTATGAGCGCCTCTCTTATTCTTTACGCAGAGCATGAGTTCAACGCCTCTACATTTGCTGCACGTGTTTGTGCTTCTACATTATCAGACATCCACTCATGCGTGACCGGCGCAATTGGCACATTACGTGGCCCATTACACGGCGGCGCTAATGAAGCTGCAATGGAGATGATTCAAGATTGGAAATCACCTGATGAAGCTGAAGAAAAAATGATGGAAATGCTAAAACGCAAAGAAAAGATCATGGGCTTTGGACACGCTGTCTATACGGTCAGTGATCCGCGTAACGCTGTCATTAAAAAATGGTCTGAAAAGTTAGCAGCTGATGTTGGCGACACAACACTTTACCCAGTGTCTGTACGCTGTGAAGAAGTCATGTGGCGTGAAAAGAAATTATTCTGTAATGCTGATTTCTTCCATGCTTCTGCTTATCATTTCATGGGCATCCCAACCAAGTTATTTACCCCGATCTTTGTTATGTCTCGGGTCACTGGTTGGACGGCGCATATTATGGAACAACGCTCAAACAACCGCATTATTAGACCGAATGCGGACTACGTAGGCCCAGACCCACGTCCAGTACCACCGATAGAAGATCGCGACTAAACACAGCGTGATAACATATAAGCCAGCCTGCATTTCACGGCTGGCTTTTTTATCTAAATATATATGAGTAAAAAAATGAATACAGATTACCGCAAAAAACTACCAGGCACTGACTTAGACTATTACGACACACGTGCCGCTGTTGACGCAATAGAACCAGGCGCTTATGCAAAGCTACCGTACACCTCTCGCGTACACGCAGAAAACTTAGTTCGACGCTGTGATCCAGCTTCATTAACTGACTCTCTCAAACAATTAATAGAACGCAAACAAGACCTAGACTTTCCATGGTACCCAGCACGTGTTGTATGTCATGACATTCTTGGTCAAACAGCACTTGTCGACCTAGCTGGCTTACGTGATGCTATTGCAGAAAAAGGTGGCGACCCGTCTAAAGTAAACCCAGTTGTCCCTACACAATTGATCGTGGATCACTCGCTGGCCGTAGAACATGCTGGTTTTGAAAAAGACGCTTTTGAAAAGAACCGTGAAATTGAAGACCGTCGTAATGATGATCGCTTTCACTTCATTAATTGGACTAAAAAAGCCTTTAAAAACGTAGATGTGATTCAGCCTGGTAATGGCATCATGCATCAAATCAACTTAGAAAAAATGTCTCCGGTTATACATGCTCGTGACGGCGTTGCATTCCCTGATACACTCGTCGGAACAGATAGCCATACACCACATGTTGATGCCTTAGGAGTTATTGCAATTGGCGTTGGTGGCCTAGAAGCAGAAACAGTCATGTTGGGTCGCCCGTCATACATGCGCTTACCTAATATCATTGGTGTTGAACTCACTGGCAAACGACAACCTGGTATTACAGCCACTGATATCGTACTGGCTATTACCGAATTCCTGCGTAATGCTAAAGTTGTCTCTTCCTACCTTGAGTTCTTTGGCGAAGGCGCTGCCGAGTTAACACTCGGTGACCGTGCCACCATTTCAAATATGACACCTGAATTTGGTGCGTCCGCAGGCTTATTTTTTATTGATGAGCAAACCATCGAATATCTAAAACTAACCGGCAGAGATGCCGAACAAGTTAAATTGGTAGAAAACTACGCCAAAGAAACAGGCCTATGGGCCGATGACCTTAAAACAGCTGAATACGAACGCGTATTAACATTCGACTTATCAACCGTCGTACGTAATATTGCTGGCCCATCAAACCCTCACCGCCGTGTACCAACATCAGAATTAGCTGAACGTGGTATTTCAGGCACCGTAGAAAACGAAGAAGGCTTAATGCCCGACGGTGCAGTTATCATTGCCGCCATCACTAGCTGTACTAACACTAGTAATCCACGTAATGTTATTGCTGCTGGCCTTGTCGCTAAGAAAGCTAACGAACTAGGCCTAACCCGCAAACCGTGGGTAAAATCATCCTTCGCACCAGGTTCAAAAGTAGCACAGCTTTACTTAGAAGAAGCAAACCTATTACCTGAACTCGAAGAAATGGGTTTTGGTATCGTCGGCTTTGCTTGCACAACCTGTAATGGGATGAGCGGCGCACTGGATCCCGTTATTCAGAAAGAAGTGGTTGAGCGAGACCTATATACCACTGCTGTATTATCTGGCAACCGCAACTTCGATGGACGAATTCACCCATATGCAAAACAAGCTTTCTTGGCGTCACCACCATTAGTTGTTGCTTATGCGATTGCAGGTACTATTCGTTTTGATATTGAAAAAGACATCCTAGGTAATGATCAAGAAGGCAATCCAGTCACCTTAAAAGATATCTGGCCTAGCGATGAAGAGATTGACGAAATTGTTAAGCAGTATGTTAAGCCCGAACAATTCCGCGAAATTTACATCCCGATGTTCCCTGAATCAGATATTCAACAAGAACAAGTCAGCCCCCTATATGATTGGCGTCCACAAACAACGTATATTCGACGCCCTCCTTATTGGGAAGGTGCTTTAGCCGGTGAACGTACGCTTAAAAATTTACGTCCACTAGCTGTACTAGGTGATAACATCACAACCGATCACTTGTCACCCTCTAATGCGATTATGTTAGATAGCGCTGCTGGCGCATACCTGCATAAAATGGGCCTACCTGAAGTTGATTTCAATTCATATGCAACACACCGTGGTGACCATTTAACGGCCCAGCGTGCGACATTTGCAAACCCAAAACTATTAAATGAAATGGTTAAAGAAAACGGCGAAATCAAACAAGGTTCGCTAGCTAGAATTGAGCCAGAAGGAACCATCAGCCGCATGTGGGAAGCAATCGAAACATACATGGACCGTAAACAACCACTTATTATTATAGCGGGCGCCGATTATGGCCAAGGATCATCACGTGACTGGGCGGCAAAAGGCGTAAGGCTTGCTGGTGTTGAAGTAATCGTAGCCGAAGGCTTTGAACGTATTCACCGTACTAACTTAGTTGGCATGGGTGTATTACCAGTTGAATTTAAAGCCGGTGAAAATCGTCATACTTACAACATAGACGGCACAGAAACATATACGGTAACAGGCGATATAACACCACGTGCAACCCTTACATTGACAATTACACGTAAAAACGGTGAGACCATTGATGCCCCCGTAACATGTCGCCTAGACACCGCAGATGAAGTTCTCGTCTATGAAGCCGGCGGTGTATTACAACGCTTTGCTCAAGACTTCTTAGAGTCATCATCAGCTGCTTAATACAGGATTTAGAATGTCATACGTGCCACAAATAAAAATTCCCGCCACCTATATGCGTGGCGGCACAAGCAAAGGTGTGTTCTTTAACTTAACTGACCTGCCCAAAGAGGCCCAAGTAGCCGGCGAGGCACGTGATAACATATTATTACGTGTCATAGGTAGCCCAGACCCATACGGCAAACAAACGGATGGAATGGGAGGTGCAACATCTAGCACCAGTAAAACAGTTATTCTGGCCAAAAGTAATCAAGCCGATCATGACGTCGATTATTTATTTGGACAGGTCGCTATTGATAAACCTTTTGTCGATTGGAGCGGTAACTGCGGTAATCTAACTGCAGCAGTAGGCTCATTTGCAATCACATGTGGCCTCGTTGATAAAAAACGTGTGCCAGATAATGGCATAGCTGTAGTACGAATTTGGCAAAAAAATATCAACAAGACGATCATCGCACATATCCCCATAACAAACGGTCAAGTACAAGAAACAGGTAACTTTGAACTCGATGGGGTCACTTTCCCAGCTGCTGAAGTTAAAGTAGATTTTGTCAGCCCTGTCGATCCTTCAGAAGCAATGTTTCCAACAGGCAATGTAGTTGATGACCTTAGTGTACCTGGCATAGGCACTTTCAAAGCCAGCATGATTAATGCGGGAATACCAACGGTATTCTTAAATGCTAAAGATATAGGTTATACAGGCACTGAGTTACAAGAAGCTATTAATAGTAATGCTGACGCCTTAGAGCGCTTTGAAACGATACGAGCATACGGCGCTATTAAAATGGGCCTGATTAACGATGTTTCTGAAGCGACTGCCCGCCAACACACACCAAAGGTAGCCTTTGTCTCCGAACCAGACTCCTATGTATCTTCAAGTGGGAAAAATATTGATGCTCAAAGTATAGACCTAAATGTACGTGCATTATCAATGGGTAAACTTCATCATGCGATGATGGGGACAGCAGCGGTTGCCATTGGCACTGCATCTGCCATACCCGGAACATTAGTCAACCTTGCAGCAGGAGGTGGTGAAAAAAACATTGTTACCTTTGGGCACCCCTCAGGTACATTGAAGGTTGGTGCAGAAGTAAGTAATATCAATGGACAGTGGAGCGTCAATAAAGTAACCATGAGCCGAAGTGCACGAGTATTAATGGAAGGCACCGTTAGCATACCTGGCGATTGTTTTTAACCACAACAAAATAGTAACCTCTAAAAAGGGAGTGCTTTGAACACTCAATTGTTTAAATCAAAGTAACTAATAACATACGGTTTATAAAAAAAGCGGATATAAATTATCCGCTTTTTTTATGCCTGTATTTCTGTCAATAGCAACTCTATAAACTAACGATCAGAAATCAAACAAAACAAAATTGAAACATACAAATCTTATCGGTACTAATGCTAAAAATAGGTATCGTTGTAACAGTATTCGTTAGAGCTATAGCGTCCGACAGAAGCCCAACAAACAAATAAACAAGGCACCAAACCACAAATGCTAACTCATCCATCATTAGCTAACTAGGGTGCCGCATATTGACGTACAAAACTGATAAGTAGCTACATCTTTAGAGCCAACGTATAGATTTACACCCTAAAAAAAGCAAAAACCATAGAGCAAAAAAAACCCGCCAAGAGGCGGGTTTTTGTGTAAAAGCCTGGCAGTTCCCTACTTTCACATGGCTACTGCCACACTATCATCGGCGCTAAGCGGTTTCACTTCCGAGGTCGGAATGGGATCGGGTGGTACACGCTCGCTATTGCCACCAGGCAAATCGGCATCAGAGATATTCTCTGCAATAATTTAGAAAGTTGCACATCAATTCATAATGTTAGTTATTTAAATAACAACCCTTTTGGGTGTTATATGGTCAAGCCTCACGGGCAATTAGTACATGTTAGCTTCACACATTACTGCGCTTCCACACCATGCCTATCAACCTTGTAGTCTTCAAGGGCCCTTCAGGATTCTTAAAGAATCAGTGAGAATTAATCTTGGAAGAGGCTTCGCGCTTAGATGCTTTCAGCGCTTATCCCGTCCGAACGTAGCTACCCGGCAATGCCACTGGCGTGACAACCGGAACA